>Ga0126380_10000122_pt1 | contig 19791 bp, 17 predicted proteins | sample PanSoiMetPlot_26_FD_92544 | JGI IMG/M metagenome (GOLD analysis project Ga0126380, IMG submission 92544) | Tropical forest soil microbial communities from Panama - MetaG Plot_26 | ecosystem: Environmental > Terrestrial > Soil > Tropical forest > Bulk soil | place: Panama | collected 2016-02-17
CGGGCGTTGCTCGGCGAGCTCAAGGCCGCACTGGACAAGGCCGAGGGCTATCGCAAGCGGGCCGACGAGGCCGTGAAGCAGGCCAAGGCCAGCCGTGACGCCGACACGGTGAAGAACCTGTTCGTCGCGCTGTCCGAGCTCTCGGCGGCGGCCCAGAACGTGTGGGCGGCCGTTTTCGCCAGTACCAGCGCTCTCGACGCCGAACTGGGCCGGCTCTCCACCGTGCGCATCCTGGCGTGGAACCTGCGCGACATCGCCGGCTTCGAGCGCTCGCATATCGCCCAGTCGATCTCGGCCAAGACGCCAATCCCGGCCGACAAGCTCACGGCGATTGCGGAAGTGCGCGCCCAGGTCACGCTGATGTGGCGCCTGCTGCAGACCAACGTCAGGACGCCCGAGCACCCGGCGATCGCCAAGGGGCTGCAGAACGCCAAGGAGGGCTACTTTGCAAAACTCCAGCCGCTGGCCGACCAGATGCGCAAGATCTCGAGCGAGGGCGCGAACTACGGGATGAGCACCCAGCAATGGGTCGACACCACGACACCGCTCCTGTTCACGCTGCTCGACATCATGTACGGCGCCGGCGAGGCGAGCGAGGTGCACACCGCGCAGCTGGCCACTTCGGCGCTCACCGGATTCATCATCGACATCATGCTGTTCCTTCTCGGCCTGGCTGCCGCCGGCCTCGCCGTGTGGACGATCATCCGCACCGTGGCGCGGCCGCTCGGCGACCTCGCCCGCGTGATGACGAAGCTCGGCGCGCACGACCAGCGGGTGACCGTCCCGCATGCCGATCGTCCTGACGAAGTCGGCCAGATGGCGTTCGCGATGCAGACGTTCCGCGAGAATTTCGTCGCCATGGAGAAGCAGCGTCGCGACCACGCCGTGGCGCAGGACGAACAGGCCAAGCGCGGGGAGCGCCTGGCCATCATGGCGGGCGAGTTCGAGCAGAAGATCAGCGGGATCGTATCGGCGGTGTCGTCGGCCGCCAACCAGTTTGCGTCCGCGGCCGAACAGATGGCGGGCGCGGCTGAAGAGGGCGCCCGCACCGCCAACGCGGTGGCGACGGCCTCTGAGGAGGCCTATGCCAACGTGCAGACGGTGGCCAGCTCCACCGAGCAGCTGTCGGGCTCGATCAACGAGATCAGCCAGCAGGTAACCGAGTCGACGCGCATTGCCGAAAATGCGCGGCAGATCGCCACCTCGACCAACGAGAACGTGAAGACGCTGGCCGACGCCGCCAACTCGATCGGCGACGTGATCAAGCTGATCTCGGCGATCGCCGAGCAGACCAACCTGCTCGCCCTCAACGCCACCATCGAGGCAGCGCGCGCCGGCGATGCCGGCCGCGGCTTCGCCGTGGTGGCCTCGGAGGTGAAGACGCTGGCCGGCCAGACCGCCAAGGCCACCGAGCAGATCTCGAGCCAGATCCAGAACGTGCAGGAAGCGACCGGCGACGCCGTCGAGGCCATCGGCTCGATCACCAAGACAATCGATCAGATCAATGCCATCGCGGCAACGATTGCCAACGCGGTGCAGGAGCAGTCCGTCGCCACGCGCGAGATCAGCAACAATGTGCGGCAGACCGCGGTCGGCACCCAGGAGGTCGCCTCCAACGTCGTCACCGTGAAGGATGCCGCCACCAACACCGGCCGGACGGCAAGCCAGCTGATGACCGCGGCGGGCTCGCTCAAGCAGCAGTCGCAGCAGCTGTCGATGGAACTCGACAGCTTCCTCAAGGCAGTCCGCGCCGCCTGATCCAGGGCCGGCACGCCTCGCGGCGCGCCTGCGTCGGCTCCGGTCACATCGTCGTGGGGCCGGTCGACAAGCGCCCGCCGGAGCGTTAAAGCCTCCGCGGCCGCCATGAACCATAAGCCCGCTCCGTTCTTTCGCGCCAATCCGGCCGCCGCTGCAGCGACCGTGGTGGCGCTCGGCGGCGCCGCGACGCTCATCGGCGCCTGGATCTTTCAGTACGGCTTCGGCTACCCGCCGTGTCCGCTCTGCCTCGAGCAGCGCATTCCCTACTACGTCGCCATTCCGCTCGCCGCTGTCGTGGCGATCGTGGCGGCGCGCGGCGCAGCACGAGGAGCGCCGCGCTGGGTGGTGACCGGCGGCCTCGCCGTGCTGGCGCTCGCCATGCTGATCGGTGCCGCGCTCGCCGTCTATCATGCCGGCGTGGAGTGGAAGTGGTGGGCGGGGCCGCAGGATTGTTCCGGTCCGCTCGATCCGCTCGGGTCGGGCAACCTGCTGCGGGAGTTGCAAAGCATCAACATCGTGCGCTGTGACGAGGCGCCGTGGCGCTTCCTCGGCCTGTCGCTTGCCGGCTACAACGCGCTCATCTCGCTCGCGCTCGCCGTCGTCGCGGCGTGGGGGATTCTTGCACGGCCCCGTAGGGTGGGTTGAGGCGCGTCGCTCGGCTTCGAACGGATCACTGCATCCCGCGCCGAAACCCACCCGCGGCGGTGATGGTGGGTTTCGGCGCGCAACGCTGGACCGTCACCGCACCCTTGGCGTGACGCGCCTCAACCCACCCTACGGAGCAAAATCAGTTCAGCTGCAGCGGCCTGCGGAGGCCGCGCCTCGTCAGGCCTGACGTGTAACCCGCATGAGCGAAGCGACATGCGGGACTACCTATCGATTGGCATGAGCAATCGCTGAGCCTGGCCCCGGGTTTCGCTTCGCTCACCCGGGCTACAGAAGGTCTCTGCTAATTCGCCGGCACCTTGGCGGCGCGCACCACATCGCTCCAGCGCTTCGTTTCCTCGCGCACCAAGCTACCCATCTCCTCCGGCGTTCCGCCGCCGGACAACAGGTTGAGCGCGTCGAACCGCGCTTTGATGTCCGGTTCGTTCAGCGCGTCGTTGATGGCGGCATTTAGTTTGGCGACGATGGCGCGTGGTGTCTTCGGCGGCGCCGAGATCGCGTTCCACGTGTCGGACACGAAATTCTTGACGCCGGCTTCCGCCATGGTGGGAATATCCGGCAGCGCCGCCAGACGTTTCTCGGTCGCGACTGCGAGAATTTTTGCCTTGCCGGCGTCGTGCAGCTTTTTCGCCGACGCGAGCTCCATGAAAATGAGATCGACATGCCCGGCCACGATGTCGTTGAGCGCCGGTCCCGTGCCCTTGTAGGGCACGTGCACCAGCTTGGTGCCGGTCAATGTCTGGAACAGCTCGGCCGTGAGGTGCGAGGTCGTGCCGATGCCCTGCGAGGCGTAGTTGAGCTTGTCCGGATTGGCCCGCACATAGGTCATGAACTCCTGCACGGTCTGCGCCGGAAAGTCGGCGCGCACCAGCAGCACGTTGGGAATGTGCGACATGATGGCGACCGGCTCGAACGCCGTCGGGTCGAAGCTGAGCTTTTTGTACAAGACGGCGTTGACGGTGATCGGCGCCGGCTGCGAGGCCATCAGCGTATAGCCGTCGGGCTCCGACACGAATGCGGCTTCGGCGCCGATATTGCCGGCGGCGCCGCCGCGGTTGTCGATCACCACCGGCTGGCCGAAGCGCTGCTGCAGCCTCTCGCCGAGAATGCGCACCACCGTATCGACGCCGCCACCGGCCGGCACCGTCACGATGACCTTGATCGGCTTGGTGGGGTAATTCTGGTCGCCCGATTGCGCCGCCGCCGGCGCTGTCGCCAGCGCGCAAACCATGACGGCCACGGCCAGGAATCTCAGCATCGATCCGCTCCGGACTGGAAGGAAGTTTCGCCGGTGTTTAGCGAGCGCCGGTGCGGTATCCATTGCCGCATGGTGTCGCGGGGCAACTCCGCTTACGGCTCGAGCTCGGTATCCCAATACAGGTAGTCGAGCCAGCTCTCGTGCAGGTAGTTGGGCGGAAACAGCCGTCCATTGCGATGCAGGTGCTGCACGCTCGGCTGGAACGGCATCTGCGACGGCCACATACCGGCTTCGCGCGGCGTCATGCTGCCCTTCTTGAGATTGCAGCCCGAGCAGGCGGCGACCACGTTGATCCACGTCGTATGGCCGCCGCGCGAGCGCGGTGTGAGGTGATCGAACGTGAGGTCGTCGCGCGAGCCGCAATACTGGCAGGAGAACTTGTCGCGCAGGAACACGTTGAACCGCGTGAACGCCGGATGGGTCGACGGCCGCACATAGGTCTTCAGCGACACCACGCTGGGCAGCTTCATTTCCAGGCTGGGGCTGTGCACCGCGCGGTCGTATTGCTCGACGATGTTCACCCGATCGAGAAACACCGCCTTGATGGCGTCCTGCCACGACCACAGCGACAGTGGGTAGTAGCTTAACGGGCGGAAATCCGCATTCAGCACCAGTGCCGGATACCCGCCCAACGAGACCTGCACGTCCAAGCGTCGCTCCTCGACCAAGTCGCTCTGTCGCCGCTGCGGCTAGTCTATAGGGCAGCGTGACGGGATTGTGAAGCCTTTGGAAAATCTTCTATTTGCGGTTCCGCGGCGAGGCCCGGAGGGACCGCCGGAACCCGGGCGCGGGCAGCGGCGTTCGAATCAGGGGGCGGACCGGACAAAGGATGACCCGCGTGGCGTATGCAACCAGTCCGTTCATCAGTCGGATGTTAGGCTTCGCGGCAATGCTGAGCCTCGCGGCGATGCTCGGCATCGCGGCGGCTGGCTCGGCCGCCTGGGCCCAGTCGACGCCGACGGACCGCGATCCGCCGCCCAAATCGGAAACGGAAGGGCAGGCGCCCCCGGCCCCGAATGACAATCCGAGCCAGCAACTCGACCGCTCCAGGGGTGTCATCCGGCCGCCGCAGAGCGTGGACCCCGAGATACAGGTTCCGCCGCCCGATCCGGGCGCGCAGAAGACCCCGGTCATCCCGCCGCCTGGCAGCCCCGGTGGCGACCCGACGATCCAGCCGAAATAGGGCTCAGCGGGCTGCGCCCAACCGGCGCGCCAGAAATTCGCCGCCGTGCTGCAGGCCTTCGGCATCGATGCCGTGGCCGATGCCGTGCGACAGGTGCCATTCAACCGGCACCTCCAGCGCAGCGAGGCCCTGGGCGGACTGGAACAGCGCCTGCGCCGGGATCAGGTCGTCGACATCGCCGTGGATGAGCAGTACCGGCGGGCGCGCCGTGATCTCGGACTTCATGGCGTCGAGCCCGCCGTTCACAGGTACCACCAGCAGGCCGGAATAGCCGACGATGGCCGCCGGCGCGACGGCGCGGCGCAGGCCGACATGCAGCGCCATCATGGTGCCCTGGCTGAAGCCGACCAGCGCCAGCGCCGACGGCGGCAGGCCGCGGCGCGTCAACTCGGCATCGAGGAATTGCACGAGCCCGGGCGCTGCCGCATTCACACCGTTCCAGCGCTCGTGCGGATCGCGGAACGTGAGCGGAAACCACTCGCGGCCGGTCGGATTCTGCCCGCACGGGCGCGGCGCATGCGGCGACACGAAGGCTGCCTCGGGCAGGAACTGCTGCCACGCGCGGCCGATGTCAATCAGGTCGTTGCCGTCGGCGCCATAGCCGTGCAGGAACACCACGAGCTGACGGGCCTTCGTGCGCGGCTCGAGCCGCGGACCGTTGAGCTCTGCGGCCATTCACGGCTCCAAAGAAAAGATCATGTCGGCTGGACGGGCACCGGCGCCACCGGCGCAGCCTCGCGCCCCTTGGCGGCGCGATAATAGGCCCACAGCAGGCGCGCGGCCACCCCGCGCCACGGCCGCCACGGCTCGGCCAGCGGCACCATGGCCTTGGCCGTCGGCCGTGCGTCGAGCGCAAATGCGATGCGGGCGGCCTCCTGCAGCGCCAGATCGCCCGCCGGCCACGCATCGGCGTGGCCGAGACAGAACAGGAGGTAGATGTCGGCCGTCCACGGTCCGATGCCGTGCACCGACGTGAGCAGCGCATGCGCGTCGTCTGCCGGCAGCGAGGCCAGCGCCGCGAGATCGAGCGTTCCGTCCTCGACCGCCTTGGCGATCGCCTTCAGGGTACGGATTTTCGCCGCCGACAGGCCGATGCGCTGGAGCTTGGCCGGGCGCGCGCGACGCACCGCCTTGGACCCGAAAGGCTCGAAGGCGGCGTTCAGGCGGCCCCAGATCGCGCTGGCGCTGGCGGTCGAGACCTGCTGCGACACGACGATCGCGGCGAGCCCGGCAAATCCGCCGGGTCGCCGGCGCAGCGGCGGCGGGCCGGCGCGCGCCGAGATTTCGGCGAAGCGCGGATCGGCGGCGAGCAGCGCCTTCAGCCCGATGGCCAAGTCGGCCTCGCTGTCGATGCGGGGATACATGCGGTTGACATGCAGCATGGCGGGACCGCACTCACATAGCGCATCCGTGCCGGCCGATGCGAGGGGCGAGTGTCCATGTCGGTTTTCCGCTTCGCGCCGAGTCCGAACGGCTATCTCCATCTCGGCCACGCGCTGTCGGCGCTCATCAACTTCGACATGGCGCGGGCCGCCGGTGGAAGGCTTCTGTTGCGCATCGAGGACATCGACCAGACCCGCTGCCGGCCCGAGTTCGAGGCGGCGATCTACGAGGATCTGGCATGGCTGGGGATCGCTTGGGAGGAGCCAGTGCGGCGCCAGTCCGAGCATCTCGCCGCCCACGCGGCGGCGATCGCGCGGCTGGAGGCGCGCGGCCTCGTCCATGCCACCTTCGAGAGCCGGGCCGAGATCGCCCGGCTGGTGGCCGAGCGCGAGATGCAAGGGGCCTGGCCACGCGATCCGGACGGCGCGCCGCTCTACCCGGGATCGGCGCACGCGATGCCGGCGGCCGAGCGCGCGGCGCGTATCGCCGCCGGTGAAGCTTTTGTGTTGCGTCTTGACATGGCGGCGGCGCGCGCCGCGGCGGGCCCGCTCACGTGGCACGAAACCGGCGAGGGGCCGGGCGGCGAGAGCGGCACGGTGGCCGCGGTGCCCGAGATCTGGGGCGACGTCGTGCTGGCGCGCCGGGACACGCCCACGAGCTATCACGTGTCGGTGGTATTGGACGACGCCGATCAGGGCGTGACGCATGTCGTGCGCGGCCAGGATCTGTTCTGGTCGACCAGCATCCATCGCCTGCTGCAGGTGCTGCTCGGCCTGCCGGTGCCGACCTATCGGCACCACCATCTGATTCTCGACCAGGACGGGCGCAAGCTGTCGAAGTCGACGCGCGCAACGGGGCTGCGGGAACTGCGCCAGCAGGGCGCCACGCCGGCCGATATTCGTCGGTTGATTGGCCTCGGGTGACCGCCGCCGTCATTAATGTGGCTTGCCCTTATGGTCCGTTAAGCCCGCCCGTGCGATGATCGCTGTCACAGGAGCGTCATGCGTAAGACCAAGGCCACCAAGCGGCGCACGACGAAGCGGGCCCGCCCGAAACGCCCGCGGCAGCCCGACGACGGCGACGTGTCGATCGAGGCCGCCTTGGCGGCGCTCGCCCACGAGGTGCGCACGCCGCTCAACGGCATCCTGGCGTTCGGCGAGTTGCTGGCCGCCTCGCAGCTGCCGGAACGCGAGCGCGGCTGGGCGGCCGCCATCAAGAGCGCGGCCGAGCATCTGGCGCAACTGACCACCGTGATCGTTGATGGCGCCAAGGCCGAACGGCGCAAGCTGGTGCTGCGCTCCTATCCGTTCCGCCCGCGTCCGCTGGCCGAGGCCATCGCGGCCAGCATGCGGGCGCGCGCCGAAACCAAAGGCCTGTCGGTCGCGGTCGCCATCGGCGAGCTTCCTTCGCTCGTCATCGGCGACCCGGTGCGGCTGCGCGCCGCGCTGGAGAATCTCGTCGACAACGCGGTGAAATTCACCGACCGCGGCGAGGTCGCGCTGCACGTGGTGGCGCGGCCGGCCGGGCGCGGTCGCACTCGCCTGATGTTCACGGTCGGGGACAGCGGCATCGGCCTTTCGGCGGCCGAGATGAAGCGGCTGTTCCGTCCCTTCGCCCAGGCCAGCAACGCGGTCGCGCACCGGTTCGGCGGCACCGGCCTGGGGCTGACCTTCGTCAAGCGCATCGCCCGCGCCATGGGCGGCGATCTCACCATCGAGAGCGCGCCGGGCCGCGGCTCGCGGTTCGGTCTCGAGATCGTCGTGGCGGCGAAAAAGGCGGCCGACAAGACCGACGAGGCGCAGGCACATCTCGCCGCGGTGAAGAGCCTGCGCATCCTGTGCGCCGAGGACAATCCGTACGGCCGCGTGGTGCTCAACACCATCCTGACCGAACTCGGCCATCGCGCGGATTTCGTCGACAGCGGCAAGGCGGCGGTGGACGCGGTCGGCCGCGGCAACTACGACGCCGTGCTGATGGACGTCACGTTGCCGGACCTCGACGGCGTTGCGGCGACGCGCCTCATCCGCGAACTGACGGGCGCCGGCGCGCGCGTTCCCATCATCGGCATTTCCGGGCACTCGGAAGTCAATGACCAGCAGGCAGCGCGCGCCGCTGGCATGAATGCCTACCTCGCCAAGCCGGTCAGTCCCGCCGCGATCGCGTCGCTGCTCAACGATTTCACTGCCGCCTGAGGACTACGCCACCTTCTCGGCCTCGCGGTCGACGATGCGCAAGATATCCACCAGGATGCGATTGAGCTCGAAATCCTTCGGCGTATAGACAGCGCCGACGCCGGCGGCCTTCAGCGCGCTTGCATCCTCCGGCGGGATGATGCCGCCGACCACGACCGGCACGTCGCTCAGGCCCGCGGCGCGCATGCGCGCCACCACTTCGGTGACCAGGGACACGTGGCTGCCCGAAAGCACCGACAGCCCAAGCACGTGCACGCGCTGCGCGCGCGCGGCCTCGACGATCTCGGCCGGACTGAAGCGAATGCCGTCGTAGACCACGTCCATGCCGGCGTCGCGGGCGCGCGATGCGACCTGCTCGGCGCCGTTGGAATGTCCGTCGAGCCCCGGCTTGGCGACCATCAGCTTGAGGCGGCGTCCGAGCTTGCGCGACACGCGTTCGACCTCGGCACGGACGTCGTCGAGCCCCTGCGCGTCATTGCGCACGGCGCGGCCGACGCCGGTCGGCGCACGGTATTCGCCGAAGGCGTCGCGCAGTGCGAAGCCCCATTCGCCGGTGGTGACGCCGGCCTTGGCGCAAGCAATCGAGGCCGGCATGATGTTGCGGTTTTCCCGCGCCGCGCGCTTGAGGTCCTGCAGTGCGCGGGCGACCGCGTCGCCGTCGCGCTGGGCGCGCCAGGCCTTGAGGCGCTCGATCTGTTCGGTTTCGGCGTCAGCCGAAACCGTGAGGATGGCGTCGGCGGCGTCGGCCAGCGGCGACGGCTCGCTCTCCACGAACCGGTTGACGCCGACCACGGTCTGCTCGCCGCGCTCGATCGCCTCGAGCCGGCGCATGTTCGACTCGACCAGCTGTTGCTTCATGTAGCCGGAGTCGACCGCCGCGACGGCGCCGCCCAGCTTCTCGATATAGGTCATCTCGTCACGCGCGGCGCGCTTGAGCTCGTCGACCTTGCGCGCGACCTCGATCGAGCCGTCGAAGATGTCGCCGTAGTCGAGCAGGTCGGTCTCGTGGGCAAGGATCTGCTGCATGCGCAACGACCATTGTTGGTCCCACGGCCGCGGCAGGCCGAGCGCCTCGTTCCAGGCGGGCAGTTGCACGGCGCGGGCGCGCGCGCCCTTCGACAGCGTCACGGCCAGCATTTCCAGGACGATGCGGGTGACGTTGTTTTCCGGCTGCTGCTCGGTCAGCCCGAGCGAGTTGACCTGCACGCCGTAGCGGAACAGGCGCTGCTTGGGGTCGTTCACGCCGTAGCGCTCGGCCGTGATCTCGTTCCACAGCTCGGCAAACGCGCGCATCTTGCAGAGCTCGGTGACGAATTTCAGCCCGGCATTGACGAAGAACGAGATGCGGCCGACCACCTCGCCGAAATTGTCCGGCGCAACCTCGCTCGCCGCTCTGACGGTGTCGAGCACAGCCGTTGCGGTGGCGAGCGCAAAGGCGAGTTCCTGCACCGGCGTCGCGCCCGCCTCCTGCAGATGGTAGGAGCACACGTTGATCGGGTTCCACTTCGGCATCTCCCGGGTCGTGAACAGGATCACGTCCTTGGTGAGCCGCATCGACGGCGCTGGCGGGAACACGTAGGTGCCGCGCGCGAGATACTCCTTGATGATGTCGTTCTGCGTCGTGCCCTGCAGAGCTTCGCGCGGGGCGCCCTGCTCGTCGGCGACCGCGATGTACAGCGCCAGCAGCCATGCCGCCGTGGCGTTGATCGTCATGGAAGTGTTCATCTCGGCGAGCGGGATGCTGTCGAACAGCGCCCGCATGTCGCCGAGATGACAGATCGGCACGCCGACCTTGCCGACCTCGCCCTTGGCCAGCGGATGGTCGGAATCGTAGCCTGTCTGGGTCGGCAGATCGAACGCGACCGAGAGACCGGTCTGTCCCTTCGCCAGGTTCTTGCGGTAGAGCGCGTTGGAGTCGCGCGCCGTGGAATGGCCGGCGTAGGTACGGAAGATCCAGGGCTTGTCGCGCATGCCGTCCCGAATGTTTATGCCATCACGCGTCTGACCAGGCCGACGATGAGCAGGAGCACGAGCGCGCCGATCGTGGCGTTGATAATGGAGCCGAAGAAGCCGGCGAACGGAACGACGCCCAGCCGCGTCAGCAGCGCCACGCCGATGACTGCCCCGATGATCCCGATCACGATGTTCCAGATCAGGCCGAAACCGAAGCCTTGCACCAGCTTTCCGGCCAACCAGCCGGCGATGGCGCCGATGATGATCATGATGATGATGCTTTCCACCCCAACCATGGTTTTCGCTCCTGATGATGCCGCTGCCCCATCGCAGCGCGCTCAGGATACCGCCTTTCGCCAGCCGCCTCGCGACTGATCCCCAACATTCTGCCTAACGCGGCCGGCCAAAAACCGTTTCTGTTGCACCGCAGCATAAATTGTCGCCGCATGCAATGATCTCCATCATGAGCAGCGAACCGGCGGACGTGCTCAAGCAACGCTCTTCAGTCGAGACCACGGCAGCAGTACAAAGCCGAGGCGCCGATCACGGAATCCGTCCTTATCGAGCCGAGGAACCGGTGCGCACCCACACGCATTGTTATTGCACCGCAGCATGGTTTGCGCCACACTGGCGCGAATTTCACGCCGCTCCATGAAGAGGAGGCCGGCATGTCTGTCGTGGCCGCAAAGGCGCACCCGGCGCCGCTGAAAAGCCTGTACGAGCTCGGCGAAATCCCGCCGCTCGGCCACGTGCCCGAGAAAATGTACGCGTGGGCGATCCGCAAGGAGCGCCACGGGCCGCCCGAATCGTCCATGCAGGTGGAGGTGCTGCCGACCTGGCCCATTGCCGACGACGAGGTGCTGGTGCTTGTGATGGCCGGCGGCGTCAACTACAACGGCGTCTGGGCAGGCCTGGGGCAGCCGATCTCGCCGCTGGACGTGCACAAGAACCCCTACCACATCGCCGGCTCCGACGCGGCCGGCATTGTCTGGGCGGTAGGCGCGAAGGTGAAGCGCTGGAAGGTCGGCGACGAGATCATCGTCCACTGCAATCAGGACGACGGCGACGACGAGGAGTGCAACGGCGGCGACCCGCTGCTGTCGCCGTCGCAGCGCATCTGGGGCTACGAGACGCCGGACGGCTCGTTCGCCCAGTTCTGCCGCGTGCAGTCGCGCCAGCTGATGCAGAAGCCGAAGCACCTCACCTGGGAGGAGGCCGCCTGCTACACGCTCACGCTGGCGACCGCCTACCGCATGCTGTTCGGCCATCCGCCGCACACGCTGAAACCCGGCGATAACGTGCTGGTGTGGGGCGGCTCCGGCGGCCTCGGCGTGTTCGGCGTGCAACTCGCCGCCGCCTCCGGCGCCAACGCCATCGCCGTCATCTCGGACCCGAACAGGCGCGACTACGTGCTGGGCCTCGGCGCCAAGGGCCTGGTCAACCGCAAGGACTTTTCCTGCTGGGGCCAGATGCCCAAGGTCAACACGCCCGAATATGACGCCTGGGTGAAGGAGGCGCGCAAGTTCGGCAAAGCGATCTGGGACGTCACCGGCAAGCGGGATGTCGACATCGTGTTCGAGCATCCGGGCGAGCAGACGTTTCCGGTGTCCTGCCTGGTGGTGAAGCGCGGCGGCATGGTCGTGTTCTGCGCCGGCACCACCGGCTACAACATCACCTTCGATGCGCGCTACGTGTGGATGCGGCAGAAGCGCATCCAGGGCTCGCATTTCGCCAATCTCAAGCAGGCGTCGGCCGCCAACCAGTTCGTGCTCGAGCGCCGCATCGATCCGTGCATGAGCGAGGTGTTCCCCTGGAGCAAGATTCCGCTCGCGCACCAGAAGATGTGGAAGAACGAGCATCCGCCCGGCAACATGGCGGTGCTGGTCAATGCGCCGCGGACGGGACTACGCAACCTCGACGACGTCCTCGAAGCCGGCGGCGGCTGATCATCCGGCCGTGATCCCCTCGCCGGCGACGCGGCCGGCGGCGCCGTATTCACGCATGATCGTATCGATGCGGTGGCGCGTGGTTGCGCCGTCGGCGCGGCCCGCCGCGAAATGGGCTGCGAGCTGCGCCCCGACATGGCGTCCGCGCGCCACCAGCCACTGGCCGAACTGCCGGCGGTCATGGTCATAGCGCGCCAATGCCGCCTCCGGATCGCTGCTACGCAACGAGTAGACGAGACCTCGCGCGTCGAGCGCCGCCTTCATGACGCCGGTCGCGACATGCGGACGGGCCACGAAGGCGGCGTCGCCGAGGAGCGCCACGCGGCCGAACACGATTTTGGGCGATTGCAGATCGAAAATCGGCTGCAGCAGCGGCTGCGCAGTCTGCGCCACCAGGTGGGCGAGCGGCGGTGCCAGAACGTTTTCGGCGCGCCGCTTGAGGGCGGCGATCAATTCGGCACGGATCAGCGGCGGCGGAATCGAGACGCCATGCTGGCGGTCGGCGGCATCGGTGCACAGCGCCGCCAGTTCGGCCGCATCTGCCGGCTGGAACCAGACGTAATGGCAGGTGCGGCCAGGCGCATTCGCCTCCTGGGTGGCGTCCGGCATCGGAATGGCCAGCACCATGCCGGACGCGGGAAAGCCGAAGATCATGTGATGGAACAGCGTGGCGGCAAACTCCGGCGGGACCGTGCTCGGAGCGGCGGCGCCGCGCCAGGCTACATAGCCGGTGTAATGCGGCTGCACCTCGGGCAGGAACTGCTGGCGCACCGTGGAATGGATCCCGTCGGCGCCGACCAGCAGGTCGCCACGTTGGCGCGACCCGTTGGCAAAGATCGCCGTGACGCCGTCCTGGTCCTGCTCGATGGCTTTGAGCAGCGCGCCGGCGTGATAGTTTTGCGCCGGCAGCGTCGTCTTCAGCGGCCGATAGATGCGGGCCCAGGCGCTGGTGACGGCGCGGATCGGCACCTCGTGCACGATCTTTCCGGCGCGGTCGAGACACAGGCGCGACCTCACATCGGCGCCGATCGAGGCATCGCGCCGCACGCCCGCCTGCGCCAGCACGTCGAACAATTCCTGGCGCGTGCCGATGCCGGTGCCGCGGTCGCCGAGATCGCCCTCGGCGCGCTCGAACACGGTCGCATCCCAGCCGATGGTGCGGAGCAGGTTCGAGGCCAGGAGTCCGCCGACCGAGCCGCCGATGACCAGGGCACGCGGCACCAATCACTCCGGCTTGATTCCGGCTGCCGCGATCACCCGCTGCCAGCGCTCCTGCTCTTCCTTGATGAAGGCAGCGGTCTCCTCCGGAGTGCTGCCGACCGGCGTCGACGAGAGGTCGGCGAAGCGCCGCGCGACATCCGGCTGCGCCAGAATCCCTGCGATGGTCGACGACAGTTTTGCGGCAATCCCGGGTGGCGTTTTCGGCGGTGCCACAATGGCGAACCAGGTGGTCGACAGGAAACCGGGAAACAGCTCGGCCATGGCTGGCACGTCGGGCAGGGCGGGAATGCGCGTCCGGGCGCCAACCGCGAGCGCCTTGAGCCGGCCGCCCGTCACCGGACCCAGCGCATTGCCGAGATTGTCGAACATCATGTCGACGTGGCCGGCGAGAAGATCGGTGAGCGCCGGCGCCAGTCCCTTGTAGGGCACGTGCACGAGGCGGATGTCGGCGAGTGTCTTCAAGAGCTCCATCGACAGGTGCGGCGTGCCGCCGTTGCCGGACGATGCATAGGTGAGCTTGTCCGGATTGGCTTTGGCGTAGGCGATGAGCTCCGGTAGCGTTTTGGCGGGCACGCGCGGATGGAGCATCAGCACGTTGGGCAGCGTTGCCATGACGGTGACGGGGACGAAGGCGGACGGGTCGTAGCCGAGCCTGGCATAGAGGCTCTGGTTGACGGTCAGCGGCGAAGGCGGCGTGGCGAGCAGGGTGTAGCCGTCGGGTTCGGCCCGCGCCACCGCTTCGGCACCGATGTTGAGCGCGGCGCCGGGCCGGTTCTCGACCACGACAGGCTGGCCCCATTTGGCAGCGAGCTTGTCGGCAATGATGCGCGGTAGCGAATCCGCCGTGGCGCCAGGCGGGATCGGCACGACGATGCGGATCGGCCGGCCCGGATAGTCGCTCTGGGCTTCGGCCGTGGCCGGTGCGGCAACGACCAGGGCCGCCACGGCGGCGGCATGGAAGCTGGTCATGACGGTCCGGTTCAGGCGCTCCATCCGGCAATCCTATGTCATTGTCGCATGCCCGGTGCAGCGGCGCGGTCGCCGCAAGGGTCGTCAAATGGCCGCAATTGGCGGTGCCCCTGTGTGGTTGGAGCCCGGCCTTTCGTTAGGTAAGGTCAGGGGCGCCGAAGTTTTGGCGCAGGTGGGGGGTCTTGTGGGCTTTCGGTCGAAAGCGGCGCGCGAGCGGGCGGTCCTGCGATCCGAGGCGCGGCCCGCCGCGCCCGATCCGGCGTTGCGCCGCTTCCGCATCACCCTGATCAAGCCGTCGCACTACGACGACAACGGCTATGTGGTCCGCGCCTTCCGCTCCTCGATGCCGGCCAACTCGCTGGCGACCGTCTATGCCCTGGTCATGGACGGCGCCAACCGACAAGTGCTCGGTCCGGACACGGCCATCGATCTCACGGCGATCGACGAGACCAACACCAGGGTGCGCATCCCCCACATCATCGACGAATTCCGCCGCAACGGGAATTTCGGTTTCGTCGGGCTGGTAGGCGTGCAGTCCAACCAGTACCCGCGCTCGCTCGACATCGCGCGGCCGTTGCGCGCCGCCGGCATTCCGGTGGTGATCGGCGGCTTCCACGTGTCCGGCCTGCTCGCCATGTTTCCCGAGCTGATGCCGGACCTCCAGGAAGCGCTCGACCTGGGCGTCAGCTTGTTCGCCGGCGAAGCCGAGGGCCGGATGGACGAGGTCCTGCGCGACGCCGCCGAGAACCGGCTGAAACCGATCTACAACTACATCAACGACCTGCCCGCGCTCGAAGGCGCCATCACGCCGTTCCTGCCGGGAAGCGCGGTGCGGCGGACAGTGGGCAACTATACGACGTTTGACGCCGGCCGCGGCTGCCCGTTCCAGTGCTCGTTCTGCACCATCATCAACGTGCAGGGGCGGAAGTCGCGCCGGCGCAGCCCGGACGACGTCGAGCACATCATCCGCCATAACCTGAAATACGGGATCGACCGCTATTTCATCACCGACGACAATTTCGCCCGCAACAAGGACTGGGAGCCGATCTTCGATCGCATCATCGAGCTGCGTGAGCGCGACGGCATTGACGTGCGCTTCATGATCCAGGTCGACACGCTCTGCCACAAGCTCCCGAACTTCATCGACAAGGCCAAGCGCGCGGGCGTGACGCGCATTTTCATCGGGCTGGAGAACATCAACCCCGACAACCTGCTGGCCGCCAAGAAGCGACAGAACAAGATCACCGAATATCGCAAGATGCTGCTCGCCTGGAAGGCGGCCGGCATCTGGACCTATGCCGGCTACATCCTGGGCTTTCCCAACGATACGCCGGAATCGGTGCGCCACGACCTGGAGATTCTCAAGAAGGAGCTTCCGCTCGACATCCTCGAGTTCTTCTTCCTCACGCCGCTGCCCGGGTCCGAGGATCACAAGGTCCTGTGGACCAAGGGCGTGGCCATGGATCCCGACCTCAACAAGTACGATCTCGAGCATGCCTGCACGGCACATCCCAAGATGAGCAAGCCCGAATGGGAAAAGCTCTATTGGGACGCGTGGAGGATCTATTACACGCCCGACCACATCGAAAAAATTCTGCGCCGCGCCCAGGCCTACAAGATCAATATTTTCCGGCTGGGGCAGATCATCCTGTGGTTTTCGAGCTGCGTGGCGGTCGAAGGCGTGCATCCGCTGCAAGGCGGAATTCTGCGCCTCGTCAATCGCCACGAGCGCCGCTCCAGCCTGCCGATCGAGCCGGCGTGGCGGTTCTATCCGGCGCTGGCCTGGGACTTTGTCACGAAGCACCTGAAGCTCGCCGGGCACGCCTGGCGCATCTACCGCATCTACCGCCGGGTTGCGGCCGATCCCAACGGTCTCGCCTACACGGACCAGTCCATGGTTCCGGTGACCGACGAGGATCTGGAGAGCCTGGAGATGTTCACGCAGAACGCGGCGGCGCGCCACGCCGTCGAACACGCCCGCAAGGTGAAGGAGCTCACGCACAGCCCGGCGTGAGCACGGCCGGTCCACCACGTAGCAGCGGGCTCGGCGTGGTGGAGCAAGCAGCACGGCCACGTTTTCTTCCGTCACCCCGCGGACTTTTCCGCCTCCGCGAACGCCCCCTTGGCGCGTTCCTTCTGGATCACGGCGTTGAGCTCGCCGCCGTAGATGAAGATGCATGCCGTGAGATAGAGGAACACCAGCGCGATCATCACCGAGGCGAGGCCAGCATAGTAGATCGAGTAGGTGAACGCGTAGTCCGCCAGATAGCGTCCGAACAGGATGCCGGCCGCCAGCCACAGCACCAGCGTCACCAGGATCCCCGGCAAAATTTCGCGGAATTTGCGGCGGCCGGCTGGCAGCCACAGGTGGACCATTATGAGCGCCACGATCAGCAGCACCGTCGTGATGGCGAAGCGCGCAAAGGTGACGATCTCCGAGAAGGGTTCCAGGGCGGGTATGTATCTCACCGCGATGCGCCACAGGATCGGCGCCAGCACGACCAGGAACGACAACGCCAGCAGCGACGCCGCCGCAACGATCACGTAGCCGATGGATTCCAGGCGCAGCAGCCAGATGGGACGGCGATCGACCACGCTGTACGCGCGATTGAGCGCGATGCGCAGGCTCTCGATGCCGCTGGAGGCGAAGTAGAGGGCGAGCAGAACGCCGACGGTGAGGACGCGGCCATGCGCGCCGCTGAGCACGGTGTGAATCTCCTGTGCGATCGGTGCCGACACCTCCTCGGGCCAGGCCTCCAGCACGATGCGGGCGGCTTCGTCGGCGAGGTTGTCCGAGCCGATGATGCCTGTGATCGCCGTCACGACGAGGAAGAAGGGAAACATCGACATCAGCGCAGAGAGCGCAATATGGCTGGCGATCGCCCAGCCGTCGTCGGCCGCGAACTGCCAGAAGGCCTCGAGAGCATAGCGAAAACTGCGACGGAGGAAGGACAAGGCGCGTGCGATCCCGCTGGGCCTTGTTGACATCGCGAATCGCGGCGGCCTTGGCAAGCCGGAAGATGCGCGCGGGGCTCAGGCCTCGGCTATAAGCCTGGCCGTGGCCGTCTCGATGTCGTGCTCCAGGCGGCCGAGAAAGACGTCGCGATCGAACCCGGGCGCAATGGGATCGAGAAACTCGGCCCGCACGGTGCCGGGATAGCGCTTGAACGAGCGCCGGGCCCAGAACAGGCCGGAATTGAGCGCCACCGGCAGGCACCGCACGCCGGTCTCGGCATACAGGTGGGCAATCCCTGATTTGTAGGAGGGCGGCGCACCGGGCGCGCGGCGCGTGCCCTCGGGAAAGATTATGATCTGGCGACCACGCGCGAGATCGAGACGGGCGCGGTTGGTCATGCGGGTGAGGGCCTGGCGTCCGGCCCCGCGATCGATCGGGATCATGCGGCCCTTGCGCATGTACCAGCCGAAGAACGGGATCCACATCAGCTCGCGCTTGACGATGAAGACCGGGTCGGCGAACAGCGGCAGCAGCGCAAAGGTCTCCCAGATCGACTGGTGTTTCGCCGCGACGATCAGCGGCCCGGGCGGGATGTTTTCGACGCCGGAGAACTTGACGTCGATCCCGCAGATCGCCTTGAGCAGCCACAGATTGGTGCGCGCCCACACCTTGGCGAACTCGATGATCGCCCGGTACGGCATGAAGAACGTCGGCAGGGCGGCGATGAAGTAGAGGAGCAGCGAAAGATAGAACAGGACATTGAACAGGATGGAGCGGACGATGATCAGCACGTCGGCAACCTGACCACGTCGTGCTTCAACGCGTGACCATGCGCGGCTCGGAGGCGGCGGCGCCGACCGCCGCCGCCTCGGACGGCGGTTCGAACCGCATGCGCACCTGGGTCACGATGTATTTGAGATATTCCGACAGCAGGAGCCGGGCCGTGGAGGGATCCCACCAGCGATCGGTCCGCACCTTTTCCGGTACGACCGGAAACGGAATCAGCGTAACCTCGGGAAGCTGCCGCTCCAGTTCGGCCATGGCGCGCGGCATGTGATAGTTCGACGTGACGATGATCAGCGACTGCATGCGGCGATCGACGGCCCAGCGCTTGGTCTCGAGCGCGTTGCCCACCGTGTTGACGGCGGAATGATCGAGATCGACGCAACAGGTGATCAGCCGTCCATAGGCCGGCGCCAGCCGGGCGATCTCTGCCGCCGTGGTGGCGCGGTGCACGCCAGTGATGAGCAGGCGCTTGCCGCGCCCTTCCGACAGCAGCTCGATCGCATCGGCGACGCGTGACGACCCGCCGGTGAGGACGACGATGCCGTCGGCCTGGCGCTCGAGCTTCACCTCCTGAGTCGGGACCGCCCACACGAACCACCAGAAGCCGATGGCGACGGCGATCGCGGCGGCGACGCACAGCGCCGCCACGGCCGATGCGATTCGCCGCGTCCATGACACGGCCTGGCCGCCGGGCAGCGCGCCGTGGTCGGGATGCTGCGGGCTCGGTGAGGGGGCCGACATCGCTCTTACTCGCCACGCATCATATCACAGCGTCAAACCGGGCGTATGAACGCCGGTTCATTCATTCCAGCGCCTTGAGGGTGCTGCGGACCGTGAGACGCGAGGTCAGGGCGGTCACCAGGGCGATCAGCACGACCTGGCCGAGGACGGCCGCATAGCCGTCCATCCCGATGGCGAAGCTGCCGAACAGCGCCGCCAGCTGCTCCTCGCCCGGAGTTCCGCGGAACCAAGCCCCGATCAGCTGCGCCAGGGCGAACACGGCCAGCGCCGCCGCGCCGCCGATCACGCCGCCCTTGAGCCCGAGCACGAGAAAATGCCGCTGGAACTCGCCGGCGATGAAGTTGTCGCGGGCGCCGACGAAATGCAGCACTTCGACGATCGCCCGGTTGGTCGCCATGGCGCCGCGCGTCGCGAACATGACCGACAGTACGGTGGCGGCGAGGACCAGGGCCAGAACCCCGATGCCGAGCGCCACCGCGCTGTGGGCCATGGCGCGCATGCGGTCGATCCAGCCGCGATGATCGTCGAGGCTCGAGCCTGGCACGCGCTCGGCGAGCGCCCGCCGTAACCGGCCGAGGTCGGGCGCGGGGTCGGCCGCCAGCTTCACCACCACGATGCGCGGCACGGGAAGATCGTCGAGCGAGAGGCCGGTGCCAAGCCACGGCTCGAGCAGGGAAGCGGCTTCGGCCTTGGAATAGGGCCGCACGTCGCTGATGCCGGGAACCGATCCGGCAATCGTCGCGGCCGTCGCCACGTCGGCATCGCCGTCGCGTCCGGGC
>Ga0126380_10000123_pt1 | contig 19771 bp, 19 predicted proteins | sample PanSoiMetPlot_26_FD_92544 | JGI IMG/M metagenome (GOLD analysis project Ga0126380, IMG submission 92544) | Tropical forest soil microbial communities from Panama - MetaG Plot_26 | ecosystem: Environmental > Terrestrial > Soil > Tropical forest > Bulk soil | place: Panama | collected 2016-02-17
ATTTATACCTCCGGGACTTCCGGCGAGGCAAAGGGCGTTTGTCTGAACGTCGGGAACCTGAACTTTATGCTCAAACGCACGACGGAACGCTTGGGAGAATTGATGGATCAACCGCACGGCCGGCCTCCCGAACGCGTGTTCCACTATCTGCCTTTTAGTTTTGCGGCGTCGTGGCTCCTCCTGCTTTCTTGCCTCACACGTGAAAGCACGCTGACTCTTTCGACCGACCTTAACAAACTGGCGGACGAGATTCGCCTGTCATCACCGAATTACTTCCTGAACGTGCCGACGCTGCTGGAACGTGTGCGGCGTGGGGCTGAAGAAAATCTCTCCAAGCGTGCCGCGCCCATTCGGTCGCTGTTCGAGAAATCGCGCACAGCTTGGCAGCGGAAAAACTCGGGGCGTGCCGGCGGGCTTGACAGGCTTCGGCTTTTGATCGCGGAGAGACTCATCTTCAGCAGAATCAAGCAGCGCTTTGGGCGCGATCTTCGCGCGCTCATTTGCGGGTCGGCGCCGCTTGCTCCCGAGACCCAACAGTTTTTCCAGTTGCTGGGGATTCCAGTTCTGCAAGCCTATGGTCTCACCGAAACTACGGGAATCTGTACCATGGACGACCCCCGGGAAGCCTCGGAGCCCAGCTATGTGGGATCCGCGATTCCTGGGACTGAGATGAAAACGGACGATAACGGAGAGATCGTCGCACGCGGGCCCCACATTTTTCCCGGATATTGGAACCGCCCCGAAGAGACCGCACGCGTTCTTCGGGACGGCTGGTTTTACACGGGAGATCAAGGCGAGGGAAATGCTCGCGGCAAGTGGCGTGTCACCGGCAGGATTAAGGACCTGATCGTTTTGAATTCGGGACACAAAATCGCGCCAGAACCCTTGGAACAAAAAATTGCGCGTATCCTCCCTGCTGTTCAGCAAGTGGTGATCATAGGAAATGGCCGCGGATATCTTTGCGCGTTGTTTGCCGGAGCCGTCGAGCCTGCCGCGGTTCAGGCGGCACTCGGAGTGGTGAATGGCGAACTCCCTCATTACCGCCAGGTCAGAAACTTTAAAGTGATCGGCAATGCGTTTACGCCAGAAAGCGGGCTGCTGACGGCGAATGGCAAACTCCGGCGAGATGCGATCAATACGCGGTTCGCCTCCGAAATCAATGCCATGTACGAAGAGAAAAAAGAGCGCCAAGCGGTGAGCGGGCAACACGCATGAAAAGCTTCAAGGGTAAGACGCTGCGTTGGGATTGGCGGGAAGGGTCCATCGAGCTGACGCTCGATCATGAGCCGGCCAACGAAATCGGCACGGCTATGCTGGAGGAGCTGGAAGTATTTGTTGGCACGCTTGGCGCGCTGTCCCCGGAAATTTCCTCCTGCATCATTTACAGTGCCCGAAAATCGGTTTTTTCGGCGGGGGGAGACTTGCGCGAGCTGTATCGCCAGGCCGTCTCTGTTCCAGAGAAGCAGCGCCCAAAAGGGATTCGCAGCTTCCTAGAGCGCATTCATGGCGTCGCGAACGCACTGGATGCGGCGCCTTTTGTCACCATTGCAGCGGTTCACGGCGCTTGCCTGGGTGGAGGGCTTGAGCTCGCTCTTGCCTGCGACATCATCGTCGCCGACAAAATGGCGCGCTTCGCTTTTCCGGAGCTGCGGCTCGGATTCATCCCGGGTTTTGGCGGAATTCCGCGACTGAAACGGGATCTTGGGAATGCGGTTGTACGAGACTTGCTGTTTACGGGGCGAACAGTCAATGCGACTCGCGCGCACGGCGTCGGCCTTGTGGCGCAATTGGCCGGAGAGGGCGAAGCCCTTCGCATTGCGCGTTCTACCGCCGCGCAAGTAGCGAAGTACGATCCCGTGGCACGGGCTGCGGCCAAGAAATTCATGAAGCCTATTCCCTACGAAGAACTTCAATGCGAGATTGAGCTCTTTTGCGAACTCTTTACTCGGCCCGAAGTCATGGCGGCCCTAAAGAAATTCGTGGAAGATTCCGGCCCCATGCCGTACCTGCCATAGGCGGAACATCAGATGAAGGTTCCAGCCGGGGTTCTGGCGATTGATCACGTACAACTTGCCATACCAGAAGGCGGTGAAGACCGCGCGCGCAGCTTCTATCGCGACGTGCTCGGCATGAAAGAGATTCCGAAACCGGAACCGCTGACCGGGCGTGGCGGCTGCTGGTTCGCGTCGGGAGAAGCGCAAGTGCACCTTGGTATTGAGGAAAACTTTCATCCTGCAAAAAAAGCGCATCCGGCGCTCGTCGTCGCAGGATTGGATGAGATGCTTACGAGGTGTGAAGCCGCCGGACTTCCAACAAAGCCGGACGCAGAAATCGACGGTCGCCGCCGCGTACATGTTTTGGACCCTTTTGGAAACCGCCTGGAGCTAATCGAAGGGAAAAACGCCTAAGCCGTCGGGCCCAGGTTTTTCTTCTTTCAGGGAGAATGATAGATTCAGGGAGACATGCGCACGCTCGAACAAACTACACAGGAAGTGCTCGACCTGGCGACGAAGCACTTTCAATTGCCTGCCGGATCGCTCGCACCCGAGGATGATTTCTTCAAGAAGCTGGGAATTGACAGCCTGCAAACGCTCGAAATGCTCTCCCGGTTGGAAAATCATTTTGGCATCGAGTTGCCCGACTACGAAGTCCACGGTGTGAGCGACTTCAGAACTCTGGCCGAACGAATTCAATCCCGCCTGTGAGCAAACCATTGCAGCCACAGAGTCACAGAGACACGGAGATCGAGAGAAGACCCGTGGGCAAACCTGCAGTGCACAATGACGACCTGACGGGAAAAATCATCGGATGTGCAATTGAGGTTCATCGACATCTCGGCCCCGGCCTCCTCGAATCCATCTACGCGTCCGCGTTAGCAGTTGAATTCGAGAGGAGCGAAATCAGCTACCGGCGCCAAGTCGAGATTCCCATAAATTACCGCGGAAAGATTATCGGCCCGCACAAACCGGCCTTATCGTGGAGGACGCAGTGGTATTGGAATTAAAAAGCGCGGAGCGGTTTGATCCAGTCTTTGAGGCCCAGGTCCTGACCTACATGAGAATTGCAAACCTTAAGTTGGGACCGTTGATCAACCTCAATTCCCGTTTATTGCACGAGGGCATCAAGCGATTCATTCTTTGAAATTTATTTTCTCCGTGTCTCCGTGACTCAGCGGCTGACTCTTCTCGAGCGATGCTGGATCTGAACAAATACCAATCCATGGGAGCGGCGCTAAAGGATGCGCTGGACTGTTTCCCGAGCGAAGTGTGCCTGATCGAAGCCGACCGCGAGCGAGAAAAAGAACGGCTCACCTACCGCGTGTTCAAGGAACGTGCGGGTCCGCTGACAAAAGCTCTGCAGGATGCGGGCTTCTCGGCGGGGGACCGAGCGAGCATCATCATGACGAATCAGTCGAAGTGGCTGATTTCGGCCTATGCAGTTTTTTTTGCAGGCGGCGTGCTGGTTCCGCTCGACTACAAACTCACGCCCGATGAGCATTGGCAACTCATCAAACATTCGGGCGCGACCATGCTGGTCACCGAGTATCCCATCTGGCGCCAGCTTGGCACCTCGGCGGGTCGCGCAGTGGCAAATGTCCAAACCGTTCTCGTCACCGAGGCGCCGCCCAAGGCCGAGCTGGCAGGCGCAATGCGATGGGAAGAATTTCGCAGCCAGGGCGAGGCAGTTTTCGTTCCGCGCGAGCGCAAGGACACTGCTTGCATCGTGTATTCCTCTGGAACCGGCGGCCGCCCCAAGGGCTGCATGATGACGCACGAGAATTATCTCGAGCAGTGTGTCGCGTTGACTTCGCTTTATCCGTTTTGGCCGGGCGTGCGCTATCTCAGCATTTTGCCGACAAACCATGCGATTGATTTCATGGTCGGATTTTTCGGTCCGTTTACTTGCGGCGCGGCCGTCGTGCATCTGCGGACGCTGCGGCCCGAATACCTGCGTGAAGCTTTCCCGAAATACAAGATCACCTATGTGAGCCTTGTTCCGCTCGTCCTGAAAAATTTGCAAAAAGGTCTGCAAGCTCGCTTCGACGCTTTGCCGCCAAGCAAACGCAAAGTATTCGACGCACTCGTCGCGATTAACAAAATGTTGACAAGGAGCCGGCCGCGGCTCGGTATCAGCCGCCTGCTGCTCAAACAAGTCCACCAAGCGTTTGGAGGCGATCTGCGGGCCATCATCGTCGGCGGCGCTTTCACCGAGCCGCAAACGTTGCAGTTTTTCTACGATCTGGGAATCCCCGCGGCAAACGGCTACGGCCTCACCGAAGCCGGAACCGCAATCACCGTCAACGACCTAAAACCGTTTCGCGCCGACACCGTCGGCAAGCCGCTTCCTGGGATGGAGGTGCGCATCATAAATCCGGCAAGTGACGGCATCGGTGAAGTTGCCGTGCGCAGCAAAACGGTCATGGCTGGCTATCTCAACGACCCGGAGCTCACCGCCGAGACCATCGTTGATGGCTGGTTGATGACCGGCGACCTGGGGAAATTCGACCAGCACGGTCATCTACATTTGAGCGGCCGCAAGAAAAATATGATCGTCACCGAAGAAGGAAAGAATATTTATCCCGAGGACATCGAAAGCGTTTTCGAGGACCTGCCGGTCAAAGAATTCTGCGTTTTTGCCGCCAATTATATCTGGCCCAAGCGTTCCATGACTGGAGAGAAGCTTGTACTCGCTCTTCACCTGGACCAGGGGAAACCTTATGGTGACGAACTGCGCCGCGAAATCAACGCCCGCAACCAGTGCCTGCTAAACTATAAGCGGATTCACGGGGTCGTCCTCCTCGAGGAGGACTTTCCGCGGACGGCTTCTCTGAAAATTAAGCGGAACGTTCTGGCCCAGCGTCTTGCGAAGTTGGACAGCTCTAGCGCGGTTCTGCCTTTGTGAATCTTCTCGGCTGAGAGCTCGCAACGGTTGCCTTGAATGGAACGATTTTTTGCCATCGTGAACCCTGCCGCCGGCGGCGGCCGCTCCGCGAAACTTGCCGGACCGGCCCTTGCCCGTCTGCGCCAAAACAAATTGCAGGTAGATAGCGTCGCTTCGACAGGCCCCGGCCACGCCATCGAGCTTGCGCGAGAGGCCTACGGTCAAGGCTACCGCCAATTTCTCGCAGTCGGGGGCGACGGCACGGCTCACGAAATACTCAATGGGGTCTTTGCCGGCCGCAAATCCGTGGAACGTGTTGCACTGGGATTTCTGCCGCTGGGAACGGGCAACTCGTTTCTGAAAGACTTTACGAAAAACGGAGCGGAGGCCTCCACAGAAGCTATTCTGCAAAATCGCAAGCGCGCCATCGACCTTATCCGTTTGAATCACGCCACTGGTGAAGTCTTCTCCTTCAACCTCTTGAGCGTCGGCTTCACTGCGGATGTCGCGACTCTGACGAACCGCGCATTCAAACCTCTTGGCCCTCTCGGTTATTTGCTTGGAGTTTTCGTTCGCGTCGTGCAGTTGAACCGCCGTTCGTTCGCCTTGCGCTGCGACGAAGATCAGGAATGGGACGAGCGGCGCGCGCTCTTTCTTACCTTCAACAATAGCAAATACACCGGCGGCACCATGCTCATTGCCCCGCAAGCAAATCCCGCGGACGGCTTGATCGAGTTCGTTCGATGGGGTCCCATCGGACGGCTTGGGTTGCTTCGCAATCTACCGCGCCTCTATGACGGTTCGCACATCCAGCACCCGCTGGCGTCGCGGCGCGCCGTGCGCCACGTGGAATTCAACCTTTCTAGTCCGCTGGACATCATGATTGACGGCGAAGTCGCCACGCTGGAGTGCCGCTCACTCGATGTTCTTCCCGCCGCGGTAGACGTGTTCCTATGAAAAAAACGTGGTTCGCGCTGCGCAGCGCATTCCTCTGGATGGTCAGCGGCCTGCACTTTTTCCTGATTGTGCCGGTGTTGGTGTTCCTAAGTGTCTTTCTCGACCCGCGCAAACACGACTGGCTTCAGCGCGGCTTGTGCCGCCGCATCATTTTTCTTTGCGGGGCAAGGGTCGAAGTTCGCCGCGCGCCAGGTTTCGATCCCAATCGAACGTGTTTCTTTTTTGTGAACCACGTCAATTTGTTCGATCCTTTCATCCTCTACTGCGCCATTCCGCAATTTGTCCGCGGCTGGGAGCTGGAATCACACTTCAAGATTCCTGCATACGGATGGCTGATGAAGCGCTTCGGAAACGTCCCCGTGCCGGATGTGCGACGCGCGTCGGATTTGAAGCGCATGTGGCGCATGACGCAGGAAGCCATCAATTCCAGCACGAGCCTGGTCGTTTTTCCAGAAGCCAGACGTACGCGCGACGGTCATGTGAATGAATTTCAGGATGGCGGATTCCGCGTAGCGCAACAACTCGGCGTTCCCATTGTTCCGGTCAGCCTGGTCGGCTCGTTCCAGCATTTCCGCACCGGGCACTGGATGCTCTGGCCGGGAAAAGTTACCGTCTATTTGCACGACACCATCGGAACAAAAGGGCTCACTAAGGAAGATGTGCCCGCCTTGCGCGACCGCGTGCGCGAAATTATTTCCGCGCCAGTAGAAGAATCCCTGAAAGCAGGGCACGTAGGGAGCTTGACTCCTGTGGACGTCAAGCGCGCGTCAGCGTCGTAAAACAGCCCGTGAGTTAAAGGGAGAGCCTGATGCCCGGCAGCACCCGCCCGGCTTTGGTCTCCTGCCATGTGAAGATGATCCGATGAATCACCGTAATGGTGGAAACGACGGCAATCACCCACAAGACAGGCCCCATGCGGTTGAACAGTCCGCCGATGATGAGCAACACCAGCCTTTCGGGGCGCTCCATGAGTCCTACTTTGCACAAAGGAATCAGCGACTCGGCGCGCGCTCGCGTGTAACTCACCATCACCGAACCCGCGGTTGCAACTGCCGCGAGCACCACGTAAGGGGTGCGCCCGCTCACGGAGTAGTACACGAGCAAACCCATATACAACGCCATATCGGCGTAACGGTCGAGCGTGGAATCGTAGAACGCACCGAACGCCGTGACGCGGTTCTGCTTTCGCGCCACCTGGCCGTCCAGCATATCCAGGAAACCCGCGCAAAAAATAATAATCGCGCCGGTTCGAAATCCTCCCACAGCGAAAAACGCCGCCGCGCCGAAGTTCACGAGCAAGCCTAGAAAAGTGAGAATGTTGGGGTTGATTCCCGTTGCGGCGATGACACTGACAATCTTGTCGAGCAACCACTTGCTGCCGCTACCTATTACACCTGTAAAAGTAGCCATATGCGGTGACTAGTGTCTCAGATGTGACTTCATTTGCGAAATTAGCGACGCGGAAAATCCCGCGCATCGTACACCAGCAGCACGGGGCACAGCAATTCCCTGCGGCAGGAATGATATAGTGCTTGCCGCACGGATCCGATGCTCGAACTCACAAGGTACAAGACCACCGACGAAGTGGACTTTGTCATCATTGGCAGCGGCGCGGCGGGCGGCGTTCTGGCCAAGGAACTCTCCACGAACGGCTTTCGCGTCGTGGTGCTCGAACAGGGGCCCTACCTGACCGAGGCGGACTTTACCCACAACGAGGTGGAAGTCCTCAAGGGAAACCAACTGACCAATCACCCCAAGCTTCAACCCACGACATTTCGCAAAACTCCGCAGGACAAAGCCAGGCGTCATCCCGCGCTCGTTTACGGCCGGATGGTGGGCGGCTCCAGCGTCCATTTCACTGCGAATTATTGGCGTTTCCACGAAATTGATTTCATCGAGCGCAGCAAAGTCGGGCCGGTTCCCGGCGCTGCCCTCGCCGATTGGCCGATCACCTACGCGGACCTGGAGCCGTACTACACCAAAGTCGAATGGGAAATCGGCGTCTCGGGTCTCGCAGGCGCCAGCCCGTTCGATCCACCGCGCTCGAAACCCTATCCCATGCGACCTCTGCCGGTGAAATCCGGCGGCGTCATTTTCGAGCGTGCCGCTCGCAAGCTCGGCTGGCACCCGTTCCCCGCGCCGATGGCCATCCTTTCCCAAGCTCGACTTGGCCGCAGCGCGTGCGTGCAATGCGGATTCTGTGAGAGCTTTGGCTGCGAAGTCGGCGCCAAGTCCAGCACTCTGGCAACCGTCATTCGCATGGCTGCAAAAACCGGCCGCTGCGAAGTCCGGCCCAATTGCTACGTTCATGGCATTGAGACCGACGCAAACGGCCGGGTCATTGGTGCGGCCTACTTCGATGCAAAGCGCGCAACGCATCTACAAAGGGCTAAAGCCGTAGTGGTTTGCGCCAATGGCGCGGAGACTCCGCGGTTGCTGCTTCTCTCAGCAAGCCGGCAATTCCCGCACGGCCTCGCGAACTCCAGCGGGCTCGTCGGCAAGTACCTGATGTTGAACTGCGGCCCATCGGCGATGGCCGTTTTTGAACATCCGCTGAACGATTACAAGGGCGTAGCCGTCAGCCGCATCCTTCACGATTTCTACGAACTGGACCCGCAAAAAGTCGGATTCTGCGGCGGTGGCGGACTGGACGCGCGCTTCGACATGACTCCCATCAGCTTCGCCACGGTGGGCTACGATATGGGCGGCTTGCCACCGGGAACTCCGCGCTGGGGAAAGGAATTCAAGGCCACGCTGGCGCACAATTACACGCGCAGTGTTGAAATCGTCTCTCATGGTACTTCCCTGCCCGTCGAGAGCAACAGCTTCTCGCTTGACCCGGATCTCAAGGATGCCTGGGGCTTGCCCGCTTTGCGTATGACCTACAAGGACCATCCCGACGATTTGAAACTCGGCGCTTTTCTGAAGGACCGCATCATGGAACTGCTCGACGCCACGGATGCTGTGCAAAAGTGGGCTTCTGCTGTCGAGGAGCAGGACTTTGCGTACCACCTTTTGGGAACCTGCCGCATGGGCAACAACCCGAAATCGTCGGTTATCAACGCGGATCATCGCACCCACGATGTGAAGAATCTTTTCCTGTGCGACGGCAGCAGCCTGGTCACTTCCGGCCGCGGGCAGCCAACGCTGACCATCAGTGCCCTTGCTTATCGCGCGGCCGACCGGATCACCGCTCTCGCGCACCGAGGCGAAATTTAGAGCCAGTCAATTTGGCCTCCGAATTCGTTTTGAATGGCTTGACGCTGTGACCCATGCAGCTTAGAGTCAGAAAAGTTACTCAGAGGACTTCCAGAAATGAATGAATCTGTCAGCCGTCGTCGTTTTCTATCACGAGGCGTCACAGGACTCTCTGCCGCCTGGGCCTCGTCACATTGGCCGGCTCTTCTTGCCGCTGCCAGTCACGCGCACCAAGCCGCAAACTCTGCGACGCCTCCCAAATTTGGGTTCTTCACCACCGACGAAGCCAAAGAAATCGACGCCATCACCTCTCGCATAATCCCCACCGACGACACGCCGGGAGCGCACGAAGCCGGCGTCGTTTACTTCATCGACCGCGGACTCACCACTTTCAGCGTCGATGATCAAAAGACCTATCGCGAAGGTCTGCCCGCGTTGCAGTCGCGAGTGGCGGAAATGTTTCACGGGAAATCCAAATTCTCGGAGTTAACTACCGAGCAGCAGGACGAGGTTCTGCATTCGTTCGATGAACAAAGCGCGCAGGGACGCCAGCGCCGGTTCCGTACAAGCGCGGGCGCGCAAAACTTATTCGAAACTCTGCGCCAGCACACCATCGCTGGCTTCCTGATCGATCCAGACTACGGTGGCAACCGCGATGCCGCCGGCTGGAAGGTCATTGGCCGCGAGCGCGAACACATGTTTCAGCCGCCATTCGGCTATTACGACAGGGACTATCCCGGCTGGGAAGTGGCCGCCAAAGCAGAGATGAAGGAAGCACAGAAGAAATGACTCCAAACCAGCCCAAAGACCAGCCTAAATACAAGACCTCCGACGAAGTGGACTTCGTTATTATCGGCTCCGGCGCCGCCGGCGGCGTCCTGGCCAAAGAGCTTTCCACGAACGGGTTTCGCGTCGTTGTCCTCGAGCAGGGCCCTTACCTGACCGAAGCCGATTTCTCGCACAACGAAATCGAAATCCTGGCTCAGGACAAGCTCACCAACCATCCGAAGCTGCAACCGACAACCGTACGCAAGACGCCCGACGAAAAAGCCAAACCGCAGCGCGCGCTTGTCTATGGGCGCTGCGTTGGCGGGACCAGCGTGCACTTCACCGCAAATTTCTGGCGCTTCCACGAAATTGACTTTATCGAGCGCAGCAAGATTGGAGCAGTTCCCGGCTCCACTCTGGTCGACTGGCCCATCACTTACTCCGACCTCGAGCCGTATTACACGAAGGTAGAATGGGAGATTGGCGTCTCCGGCCTTGCCGGCGCAAGCCCGTTCGATCCGCCTCGCTCGAAGCCCTATCCCATGCCTCCGCTTCCGGTTAAATCTTCCGGCGTGCTCTTTGAACGAGCGGCTCGCAAGCTGGGCTGGCATCCCTTCCCCGCCCCCATGGCCATCCTTTCGCAAGCGCGCCCCGGCCGCAGCGCTTGCGTGCAATGCGGCTATTGCCTCGGATTCGGCTGCGAAGTGGGCGCGAAATCCAGTTCGCTGGCAGCCGCGATTCGCGTCGCAGAGAAAACCGGCCGTTGCGAAATCCGCCCGAATTCGTACGTTCACAAGATCGAATTGGATGCCAATGGCCGCGCGACCGGCGCCGTCTACTTCGATGAGAAGCGCAATACCCATCTCCAAAAAGCGAAAGCCGTAGTTGTTTGCGCCAACGGCGCGGAGACTCCGCGCCTCCTTCTGCTTTCGACAAGCAAGCAATTCCCCGACGGCCTGGCAAACTCCAGCGGCTTAGTCGGCAAGAACTTGATGTTCAACAGCGGCGGCACGGTCACCGGCGTTTACGAGCGTCCGCTCAACGACTACAAAGGATATTGCGTCAGCCGCGTGCTTCACGATTTCTACGAACTCGATCACGAAAAAGTGGGCTTTTACGGTGGCGGCGGACTCGATGCCCGTTATGATTTCACCGCGATCTCTTTTGCCTTCGGAGGTGTTCCACCCGAGACCCCCCGCTGGGGCAAAGACTTCAAGGCTGCCCTGGCGCACAATTTCACGCGGACCATGGAAATTTTCTGTCACGGCACTTCCCTGCCCGTCGAAAACAACTCCTTTTCGCTCGATCCTGACTTGAAAGACGCCTGGGGATTGCCCGCGCTTCGCCTGACCTACAAAGACCATCCGGACGATCTGAAGCTATCCAGTTGGCTCTTTGAGCGCGCACACGCTATTCACGAGGCGGCCGGAGCGGTGAAGAAGTGGAACTTCCCGCCACAGGAGCAGCAGTTTGGCGTGCATCTCCTCGGCACCTGCCGCATGGGCAAAGACGCGAAAACGTCGGTTACCAATGCCGACCATCGCACGCACGATGTGAAGAATCTTTTCCTGTGCGACGGCAGCAGTCTGGTAACTTCTGGCCGCGGCCAGCCCACCATGACCATCATGGCGCTCGCTTTCCGTGCTGCTGATCGGATTACGGAGCTTGCCAAGCGCGGCGAAATCAGCGCGTAGAACGCCGCAAACATCTTTCTGTCCGCTGCAACCACTTCGCCGGCAATTTCGTCACACGATCTGCGAGGGTTGAATTCATGAATCTATTTCGTTCGAGAGGTTGGATCTTTGTCGGTGGCGCTTCTTTGCTCGCGGTGCTGGGCATCGCGCGTGCCCGCGCGCGGTCCACTCCGCCAAGAGCGCCATCGGAGGGCGGTGCAGCAACCGCGCCGAAGCTGGCCGAAGAGGAGTACAAAAACATCCGGGCGCTGAAAGGCATTCCTGCCGAGCAGGTGATTCCTTCCATGCAATTCATCGCCGCGTCGCTGGGTGTCGAGTGCGAATACTGCCACGTGCCGCACCAAATGGACAAAGACGACAAGAAGCCGAAAGTCACTGCGCGCAAAATGATTAACATGCTGATGGCCATCAACAAGGAAAACTTCGAAGGCCATCGCGAGGTGACCTGCTACTCCTGCCATCGCGGCTCGGCGAACCCTGTGGCTACGCCCATTATCTCGTCGCAGGAACCGAAGCGCGAATCCGCGGAAGGCAAGTCCGGAGAAGTAAAACCTGTTTTCCCGCCAGCCGAGGAACTACTCGACAAATACCTCAGCTCCATCGGTGGCGCCGAAGCCCTCCAGAAAATCACCAGCCGCGTTCAGAAGGGGACGCTCACCGCTTTCGGCGGCCAGCATTTCCCGGTTGACGTTTACTCAAAAGCTCCCGAAAAACGCCTCTCGATCATGCACCTCGCCAGTGGCGATAGCCTCACCGCGTTCGACGGCAAACAGGGTTGGCTCAGCGTTCCCGGGCGCGTGCACATGATGTCCGCGGCGGAAAATGCGGCCGCGCGCATGGACGCCGACTTGCATTTTCCGCTCCACGTGAAAACGCTTTACGAAAAATTCCGTGTGGACGTGGGAGAAAAAATCGACGGCCACGACACCTATCTCGTCATCGGCCGCAGCGAAACGCAACCGCCTCTGCGTCTCTACTTCGACAAAGACTCCGGCCTCTTGCTGCGCCTTATCCGTTATGCCGAAACGCCCCTAGGCCGCAATCCCACCCAGATTGATTATGCCGATTATCGCGTTGCCAACGGACTGAAAGTCCCGTTTCGCTGGACGCTTTCCCGGCCGGGAAACCAATTCACCATTCAAGTGCAGCAACTTCAGCAGAATGTTCCCGTGGACGACGCCAAATTTACGATTCTGCCTCCGCCGGCAGGCGGGCAAAAACCCGCCGCGCCTTAATCCTTGCGACCAGCCTTCTCTTTATCGCTTTATTAGCTGCGGAGAGGTTTTGGAGCCCGCGACGACCCTTGGAGCACTTTTCTAAAATCGAAACGCCAGCCCGGCCACAAAATTCCCGCGATGCTGATACTGCGACACTCTCGCGGTATAACAGAAGCCGAATTGGTCGCAGAATGTCTGTAAGCCAGAGTTCGCATAAGTCGGCATGTAGCGTGCATCACCCCTAAAAGAAATGTGCCGTGTGAATGCATATTTCACCCCGCCGCCAATGCCGTAGGAAAAATCCAGCCGCGTGGGGTTTCCTCCGCTATTGAATTCATGCGTGAAGCCCAGGCTCCCTGCGAAATACGGCCGCCACTTGTGCTCATCGCCCAGAAACATGTACATCGCGCCGAATTGAAACTGGTCCACGTCGGAGTCGTAGGCCTTCATGAAGGGCGCGCCAGGGGTCTGCTGAACGCTGTAGGAAGTCATGTTCCGGTTCCACATAAACTCGAATTGGGCGTTCGAGGTGATCGAGTAGCCGATGAATGTGCCGAAGCTTGTCGCGCCGTTAATCCGCAGGTCGTTTATCGGCGTCGTGGTGGAGGTGGGACTGAGAGGATAGGATCCGCTCGTTTGGTATCCCACGAACGGCGTCACTTCCCACCTTTCACGCCCATAATACTGCGCAATGGCTGGCGGGCTTGCCATCAAGCAGATTATCCCCCCAAGCAGAGAAATCATTCCCAGCCGCATCACGATCCTCCTGTTCTTCTTCTGGAATCCAGACAGAGCATGGCGATTCGCTTCTCACTTCGTCCTGAAGTCTAGGATGCGTTTGGTCCTCGTCGGGTTTTCAATATGCCGGAGAGACCTGGAACACAAAAGCGTGTATCGCGACACTATTTCAACCCGATTCAACAGAATTCGTCGTGCGGAAAGTGTGACTGAAGATCGAACTAGCTCGCAGCGGAAGCTATTCTTGCTGGCGATTTGTTGCTTTCTTGGCTTTCTGAGCGGATGTGGCACGGGAACAGGGCCGGCCGTGATTGTTCATTCCACGCAAGTTACCTTGGTTATGCGCGCTGCGAAATGAGAGCATGCGCCTAGCCCACTTCCTCACTGGGCTTTTCCGGGAACAATCCGGGCATCCAGCGAGAAGCCAGTGTCGCCGGAAAAACAAGACGCAACGGCGCGCGCTGTCGGCAGTCAACACACCACGCTCAATTAGTGCCGAGACGATGCGGCGGGCATGTCGTTCGCTCGCGCCGACTACACCGGCAGCGTCACCGCGCGGCAGTTCTCGCCGGTACAGAACAGCTTCGAGAATGCTTGCCGATTTCGGCGGCAGAGCTCTGAGTCTCTCCTCTTCTTCCGCCCACAGAACGATTCGCGCACGAAGCCGCTCTGCCTTGACAAGGCTTTCCATGAACGTGATTTGATTGATGCACGCACTCAAAAAGAATCTGGCAAACTCGGCCAGCGCTTCTTCGCTGAGAGTGCCGCGACCATCAAGATCGTTACGCCTGCTTCCGTCGGCATCGGTGAGATGCCTTTTGCAAGCCTCAACATTGCGCGCCAGACCACGGGCAACCGACCAGACACATCCCGTATCCAGAGACTCCAGCAGCATGGCGTGTGACATCAGCCGCGCAACTCGTGCGTTGCCGTCGGTGATGCGCTGTCGCCGCACCGAGAATGGAGTCCGTCCGCTTCGGATGATCGTAGACTTCCTCGAAGCGACTCAGAAAGCGGGGCAACACACCGGGACTAACAGCGACGTGTGTGCCGACCTTCACATCGCGCTTGCGTAACTCGCCGGGCACAACCCGCACTCGTTCTCTTGCGTTGAGGTCCTCTACCCCCAATAAATCCTCAGGCAGCAACTCCCCAAAGCGACGGTGGATCTCGCGGATTCCCTCACTGCTGGCTGTGCGCCCTTTTAATCCGCCGCCATCAATCCACTTCGGGACCGTGATATGCGCCTTCGCCTCCAGTTGTAGGTCGCGCTTGGCTGGTGAACAGGGCGAAGATCGAGTCCAACATCGCGCAGTGCATCCTCCGTCATAGCAAGATTCAGACCACCCTAGATTTGTACACCCAGGAAGACGGCGATGAAACACGGGCCGCGCGGGGATATCTCAATGGCGCTGGGGTCGCCACGAACACGGTGCAGTAGGTGTGGGTTGGGGTTATGAGCGGCCTGGGTGGACTTGAACCACCGACCTCGCCCTTATCAGGCTAGCACGGTTAGGTTTCACAACAACTTACAAGACCGCGGGGACTGCCACAATACCTGCAAGTCGCACAAGACATCGCATTTGTGGGTTGAATTGTGGGTTGACAACCTCGGCCTCGGATGGCAGCTAACCGTTACCGCTTACCCTACTTGCTGTGCGCCACATTTGCGCTTCTATGCCAGGCGTGCTCTCAACTTTCGGGGCTCACCGAGCGTGAACAGTCGGTGATGCAATCTGTGACTTCTGACAGTGTTTATGGATTTTCGCTGCGACTAGCGTATCAGGCCGTGGGCACAGCATGATCCGCAGGACCGATGCGAGCCTTCATACATACCGACGGCCGATGAGCGCCTTCCTCGCGGCTCGTCTACGTGCTCTCCGTTGGGCGAGATTTCAGGCTATCGGACGGGAGCTCGTCATTTGAGAGCGCGAGCCGACCTCGGACTTCGTTACTGCGTAACCGTAGCGTCGATTACACTTTTTTTCGGAGCAGCATTCCTGAACCCGAAAGCGTGGGGTCCTTTTCAAGCTGCGCCACTCGACCATTCTCATGACGTCGCTCGGGCGACGCTCGTCAACGGAATGAAAGTGGTGATCGTCCCTAACCCGCTTGCGCCAGTGGTTACCGTTGAGCAGAACTACCTTGTGGGAGGCAACGAGACGCCGGAAGGCTTTCCCGGGATGGCACACGCCCAGGAACACATGGCATTTCGTGGCTGCTCCGGCCTCACGGCGAATCAGATCTCGGCGATTTTTGCGCAGCTAGGCGGTTTTGGTAACGCGGATACGCAGCAAAACATCACTCAGTACTTTTCCACCGTTCCGTCTGCGGACCTTGACATTGTTCTTCGCGTCGGCTCTGAGTGCATGATGAGCATGGCGGATTCTCAGCAGGAGTGGTTACAGGAGAAGGGCGCTATCGAGCAGGAAGTGGCGCGCGACCTCTCCAATCCTACGTATAGATTCCTCACGCGATTGAACCAAGATATGTTTGCGGGCACGGTCTATGCGCATGATGCACTGGGGACCAAGGAGTCCTTCGACACGACCACCGGAGCGATGCTGAAGCAGTTTTACGACAGTTGGTACGCACCGAATAACGCGATCTTGGTAATTGCCGGCGATGTGCAGCCGGACGCCGTATTGTTCAAGGTGAAGGAGCTGTACGGCAACATTCCGCGGAAGCAACTGCCGCCGCGCTCGGAGATCAAGCTCCAGCCAGTGAAGTCCGAAAGCTTCACCCTGGAGAGTAATCTCCCTTATTTGCTGGCCTTCATTGCCTTTCGTATGCCTGGCACGGACAGCCCAGATTTCGCCGCGGTGGAGATTCTCGCCGACGTGCTCGCGAGTCAGCGTGGAAGACTGTTCGAGATGGTGCCGCAAGGAAAAGCCCTGCAGACGGAGTTTGGACTGGCGGAGACCTATCGTAAGGCAAGCGTGGCGTTCAGCGTCGCGGTACTGGCCGCAGGTGTTGACGCAACACCAGCGATAGCAGAAATGCGCAAGATTCTTAGCGAGTATGCTGCCAAGGGACTACCAGGAGATCTTGTTGAAGCCGCCAAACGAAGGATCATCGCTAGAGCACAGTTCCGTCGCAATTCGATTCCAGGGCTTGCCTCGGCTTGGTCCGAGGCTCTCGCGGCCAGGGGTTTGGACTCGCCCGATGATGCTGTCGAAATGGCGAAGCGAGTGACAGTCCAGGACGTGAACCGCGTGGCGCAAAGGTACTTGGCCGACACGAACTCCATTACAGCAATACTTAAACCTGTACCGGGCGGTGAGGCGGTTTCCCAAAAGGGATTCGGAGGAACGGAGCAGCTAACTTCTGCGCCAACCAAACCCGTGGAGCTGCCTGCTTGGGCTGCATCGCGACTGCTGACCCTTCAACTACCGCCGCCAGCCCCGATGCCGGCGGAAACAGTACTGCCCAATGGCATTCGTCTCATCGTCCGGCGACTAACGATCACACCGACCGTGACTGTGCGCGGCAATGTGCGACACAACGGCGAGATGCAAGCGGCAGCGGGCAAAGAAGGTATCTCTGATGTGCTTGACGAGCTCTTTTCCTATGGAACCAAGACGCTCGACCGCATCGCTTTCCAAACAGCGTTGGACGATATTGCCGCCGACCTGACGGCAGGATATGACTTCTCTCTTGACGTACTGAAAGAGGATTTCTCACGTGGTGTACAACTCCTGGCCGACAACGAAATGAACCCCGCCTTGCCCGCTGAGGCTTTCCGCGTCACTCAGCAGCAGATGGCACAATTCGTCGCCGGAAGAACAAAGAGCCCGAGCTATCGAGCGGAACGGGCACTCATTGAAGGCCTTCTCCCGCCGAACGATCCTGGCCGTCGCGAGGTGACGCAGCAAACAGTGGCGTCGCTAACGCTACAGGGGGTCCGCGACTACCACGCCAAGACTATGCGTCCAGACCTAACGACTATTGTTGTGATTGGAGACACTACTCCGGAGGAGGCCGGCAAGGTCATCGAGAAATGGTTCGGCCCCTGGAAGGCTGTGGGTGCTAAACCGGACGTCGAGTTGCCGGCTGTCCCACCCAATAAAGCATCGGCAGCAATCGTTCCTGACCCGAACCAACTGCAAGATTCAGTAAATCTTTCGCAAATGGTTTCCATGAATCGCTTTGATCCCGACTACTACCCGTTGCAACTCGGCAATCACGTCCTCGGCGGAGGTTTCTATGCGACGCGACTCTATCATGATCTAAGGCAGATCAGCGGGTATGTCTATAACGTGGAAGTTAGCCTGAACGCCACAAAGACCCGCACGGTGTATACGGTGACATATGCCAGCAATCCAGTGAACACCGGAAAGGCGCGCGAACTGATACAGCGAGACCTCATCACTATGCAGAGGAACGACGTCACTCCGGCGGAGTTGCAGCAGGCCAAGGCCCTGCTGCTGCGGCAGATTCCGTTGCGTGAGGCGAGCACAGACAGCATTGCCACCGGCCTGGTCGGGCGTGCTCAGATCGGCCTGCCGCTCGACGAGCCGGAGCGCGCGGCGAAAATATATTTCGGTATGACAGCAGATCAGGTGCGGACGGCGTTCGCAAAGTGGATTCGCCCGGATGGGTTTGTGCAGATTGTCCGCGGACCGGCATCCGAATAAGTTCGGATTTGACAGGCCACGCACGTTTTGGTGTGCATGAGGCAGGCGGGATGCCGCTGGTATTCGGCTAGCCTAGCAGTGCGCCGATTGTAACAGCGACCGCGCCGCTGATCAGCATGATGTTGCCAGATGGGTGGGATGCCTGTTATGCAGAATTCGTCTACGGATGGGGACCCTGCGGCTGACGGTGAAGGGTTGGCTCGGCGGCTGTTTGTCGGGTTGCGCGATTTGGACGAGGCGGGCGCGGCGGTGATTGTATGCCCGCTCCGGAGATCGGTGGGATTCGGCGAGGCGATACGCGATCGGTTGAGGAAGGCGGCCCGGAAGCAATTAAGGACAATTCACGGGGAGGTTAGCGAAGCCTTATGAAAATGGTTCAGAGTTAACAACCGCAGCGGCCCGGAGCGGCGAGATCGACGTAACGCTATCCCAGATTTGTGATTTCTAATCGCGGATTGTTTTCTTACCTCAGCTCTAGCGGCGTCAGCACTCCTACTTTCTTCATCCCCATGCGAATCGGCCGTGGCGGTCCTTTTCTCGGAATCGTTACCTCCACCCACATCTCCTCGCCGAGTTTCTTTATCTGCGAGCAGATGCTGCACAGACACAGCCGGGAAGGAGTGAGCCGCCGCGGGCCAGGCCGCAGGTGAAATCAAGAGTACTCTAAGAACAAAGAATCGCGCGAATCTCATTTGCACCTCCCTCATTTTTACCGCCCTAACCACCGCGGAAGAGCAGTTGTGATTGCAGGGATGTAGGTAACCCATGTCCCGGGCCGCGAGTGTTGTCCTCCTACGTCCGTTCAAAGCAGCCCGCGACCGGGCTTGAGGGATTGAGCCGAAGAATTGACATAGCCATCAAAGATAGCTAGAATCAGGCTGATGAAGATAAGCGTCGCCGAAGCCAAAAACAAACTGCCGAAACTCATCAAGAGAGCCGAGAACGGTGAACGCGTCACAATCTGTCGTCGCGGCAAGCCCGTGGCGGACTTGGTGCGCACGACCAAGCCGACAGGCAAGAAGCCCGAGTTGGGTTTCCTGAAAGGCAAGAAGATCGTGCTCGACCCAGATTGGTGGAAGCCGATGACCGACGAGGAAGTAGACACCTTCCTCGAGGGCCGCTCCTGATGCGTGTCCTCCTGGACACGGTGGCCTTCCTCTTTGCTATCGGAGATCCGGACAGGTTGTCGCGAAAGGCGCGGACCCTGATGGGAGACCCGCTTAACCAGCGCGAACTGAGCGTCATTTCACTGGCGGAGATCGCCATGAAGAATGCTGCAGGAAAGCTGAATCTCAGCCGCGAGGACGCTGTGGAGGCGCTAAGGCGTCTGCAGGTGAGCATGCTGCCGTACGCGGAACCACACGTGTTAGAGCTGATGACGCTGCCCGTGCATCATCGTGACCCGTTCGACCGCATGCTGATTGCGCAGGCGCTCGCCGATGACTTGCCTGTCATGACCTGCGACAAGGAGTTCCGCAAGTATAAGGGACTAGAGGTGATTTGGTGATGACCAGGAAGCCCCGCGGAGAGGCACACGTCGACACTCTCCTCGCCAAAGTAGTAATGAAGGGAACCGCCGAGTGCGGCGAGGAAATCGACGCGAAGTTGGCCGCGGTGATTGAGACTTGCGCGGAGCCAACAGGCCGGTGCAGGATTTGGCGCGGCGCCGCCAGCCACAGAA
>Ga0126380_10000124_pt1 | contig 19768 bp, 24 predicted proteins | sample PanSoiMetPlot_26_FD_92544 | JGI IMG/M metagenome (GOLD analysis project Ga0126380, IMG submission 92544) | Tropical forest soil microbial communities from Panama - MetaG Plot_26 | ecosystem: Environmental > Terrestrial > Soil > Tropical forest > Bulk soil | place: Panama | collected 2016-02-17
CTCATTGAACGGCTGGCTGAAGAGTGAGCCCTGCGCAACGGACCGCTGGGTGACGACGTTCAGATTCGTCGTGCCGGTGCCGAGCGTCGCGGCATGGTCGAGAAACATCGGGCCGAGCCCTTCCATCGTGGTGTCGATGGGGGCGGTCCCGGCGAGCGCGGCGCTGGACGGCGAGGTCAACGACGGCGCGGTGGCCAGTGTGGAGAAGTGGGTCGCGAAGGCGTGGAACGCCGGGGCCGGTCGCAGGCCGACGCGCTCCTGGGCATCACCGAGGACCCCTTGGATGGTACGGGCGTCGGCGGTCACCGCGAGCATCAACAGCAGAAGCGGGGGGAAATGAGCGCACGCATCAGCCAAGGATCGACGATGCCAACTGCGACTCGATGTCGTTTCCGTATGCGATCGTCCTCGGGCCATGGCGCCGGAGATCGGGCCCGCCGGTGTAGCGCCGGGCGGCGGCGTTGATGTTCCCGTCGGTGGCATCGAGATCATCCCGGAGATGCAGCGCCCCAGCGTAGAGATTGTCGACGGGATTGTTGATGTCTGCAGGCCGGCCGGTCAGCTGCTCGATACGCGACGCATAGAGCCTGAACGTCGACGGCATGATCTGCATGGCGCCCCGCGCCCGCTCGCCTCCCAGCGATGCGACGGGCTGCCCAATGGCATTCGGATTACCACCGGACTCCCGCTCCATGATGGTCTGCATGAGGATGGGCGGGACGCCGATCTGATTCGCGATCGTCTTGATCTGGTCGTCAGACCCGCCGGTGGATGGCCGCGTGGGCCGCGGGCTGGCGGCGAACTGCGGCGGTGGACCGGGTGCTTCGTCGCCCGGTTCCTGAAGCGTGCCAGACCTGCGGGCGCTCCGGATGGTGTCGGCGATCGTCAAGCCTTCCGTCGCCTGCTTGTGCCCGGGATTCACTTCCCCATGCCCGTAGACCGGCACGTTCGGATAATTCTTCGCGATGAATCGCTTGGCAGCGGCGATCTGGGCCGGGGTGATATCGCGGTCGTCTTGGGCGACCACTTCCATGCCAAGGGCGTTGGCGTTCGAGAGCCCTGGCGCACGCCCACCCCATTTATCGTTCGGCTGGATATGCGAGGAGCCCGGCGGCGCGAAGGAATAAATCGTCCCGTCACGGTCCATGAGGTACTCCGAGCCGAGCCGACGATTCCGCAATGTCGTCACCAGTGCATCAAGCGTCGAGCCACCGGAATGATGGAAGACGAAGCCCGCCGGGTTGCGGTAGATGGGGACGGTCGCACCTCGCGGCAATCCCGTCGTCATCCCGGATGGGGCTGGCGGGAGCATCTCCGTCATGGAGCAGGCGGCGGCGGCGAGCTCGTTGGCGATTGGGCGATGTCACGCACGAGCGGACCGCCGGCTACCGCGAGCCCCGTCCGCGCAACGGTAGGCGCGCCTCCGCGAATGGCTGCCGCCGCGAGCGTTGGATGAGCAGCAACTGTGCTCAAGCCGAGTGCGCCGAGGCCGCCGAGCCAGTCGCCATGATAGAATCGCCGGGCCGCCTCACCGAGTCCGGCGAGTTGCATGCCGCCCTGTGCGAACCGCTGCCACCGCTCCATCTCAGCGGGCGGTTCGACGAGGTAGCGTCCGGTCGATTGTTTCGGGGTCATCTCTTCGAACGCCTTCGTGGCGACGCCATCCGGATCCACGATCTTCCGGATGGGATCCTTGACCGTCTGCCAGAGCTTCCATGCCCGTTGCGGATCATGCTGTGCCTGCTCAAAGAGATTCGAGTAGAAGCCCCCGACGACCTTGTCCCAGGCTTCCGGGTCGTGGGTCTGCAGAAGGCGCTGCGCGATCTCGAGTCGTTGCGGGTCCGCTTTGCTTCCGGCGATCCGTTGGAAGGCTTTCACTGATGATTCAGCTGTCCGCACCTTGTTCGCCAGATCCTTTGCCGGTCGGATCTCCAGTCGCCAGCGCTGGTTGGCGGTCTCCAACGCATCGGCGGCGGGCGTGCCCTCAAGTAGCCCTTTCTTCGCGTCCGCGATGGCGGAGCGCACGGACGACGGGCCGCGGATTTTCTGGAGTGCCTTCTCGGCATCGTCGAGGTCCTTCCACGTGACGATCGGCGCGGGCGCCGCAGGTTTCGTGACCGGCTGCCCGGTCGCGGGATCGATGATCCCAGTCGTCTCCGGAGTCGGCTCCCGGAGCTTGTCGAGGAGTTTGGTGACTTGCTTGTGCTCTGCCGACCCGGCGAGCTGGCCCCATTCGTCGTCGGCTTGCTGCAGCCGATTCCGGAGCGTCTGCCCGACCGTGTTCTCACGGCTCGCATTGAGGCCATGCTGCTCGGCGAACTTGCCGATCCGATCATAGGTGGCGTCCTGAAAAGCCGCCCGCTCCGTCGCCTCAGCAGCGGGCAGGGCCGTGCGCGCTGCGGCCCCGGCCTCGCCGGGCGTCGCCGTTCCCATGCCGCGCGCGCGTTCGAATGCCTGCGCCGATGTGCCCGCCTCGGTGACGCCAGCCGCGATGTTCTCAACGCCTTGGGCAGCGCGTTGCGCCGCTGGTGCTGCGGCGGCGGCGCGCGCTGCCCCGGTGGCTTCCGAGGCCGCTTTGACGCCACCACCGAGGAGCACCGTCCCGGTCTCCAAGGCTTCCGCCGCCGGTTCGCTGAGCCCGGCAGCCCGAGCGCCCGTGCCGACCGCGAGACCCGTCGCGGTCAATGCGGGTGCGAGGCCCGTGCCGGCGAGCAGCGCGACATCGAGCGCCGCTTGCTTTTTGCTGACCTCCGGCATCGGAGCGCCGGGGCCTTCCGTGCCGAGTTCCTCCCCGAACCCCGTCACGCGACCGAGGGCGCCGGCGTACGTCTCGGCACGCTTCCGGACGTATTCGCCTGCGCGGCCGTACCATGTCGAGCCTTGATCGGGCTCGAAGGCCTGGCCGGCCTGCGGTGCTGTCTCAATGTCCCGTGGCGGGGCTGCCGGGGCTGGCGGCGTACCACCCGACAGATGCGTGCCGATCTCGTCCAAGTCCTTCTGCGTCGCGCCCTCGCCGACCTCGACGGGTTGCCACTGCCCGTTGACGAAGAGCTCGACGGTGGGCATCTACTGGCCGCCGGCGCCTGCCTGCCCGCGGGTCAGCCCGGACGCCTCAAGCTCGAGCTGCCGATTGCGGATGTACGTCTGCCGCGCTACCCGGAGCTTATCGCGCAGCAGTTCAGGACTGTCCGACGCATTCGGGAGATGCTCCTGGATTTGCGCCCAGATCTTCTCGTTCCGAGAGCCGTGCAGCAGGGGCCCGACCGCTTGCGCACGAAGATAGGCGAGCCCGGCGAGGAGTTGATTGACCTTCCCCGGTGCCCCGATGCCGGTCGCATAGAGTCCCCTCGACACCCGTCCCATCCCCGGCCCGATCCACTTCTGGACCTCGGGATCATCCAGCAGTTTCTCGATGTCGTTCATCTTGGCGACGCTCTCGTCAATCGTGGTGACTTGCTTCTGGACCTCCACCGGCACCGGCTTGGCAGCGGTCTGCTCGCGCAGTTTCTGCCGCCGCAATTTCTCGGACGGCGTGATGCCTGGCTCATTGGGATCGCTGGGATCATGCGCTGCGGGCGGTGTCCCACCGGAAGGCGTGACAACCCGATAGGGGATCCCGCCACTGGTCTTCCCAGTTGTCGGGAGACCCGGCGGTGCGCCTTGGCTTGGCGGCGGCTGCTGCCCGGCCCCGGGTGCCCCGGCAGGCGACGGTTCAGCGGCTGCCGGCGCGGGCGGGGCTGGTGGCGTCGGTGGTTGTCCCCCGCCGCCTTTCCCTTTCGCGTAGAGATGCCCGAAGCCGCTCGGGAGATCCGAGTCTTGGCGCCACTCGAGGCCCTGATCTGCGAGCGACGCGACTTCCTCCGGGGTTTTCGGTGCGCGGACAGCGCCGCGGAGCCGGAGGTTTTCCTCCCCTTGCCCAAGACGTCGCTCTCCCTGTCCGACTCGTTGCCGGTCGAGATCCTCCATCGTCTGCCGATGATGCCGCAGATACTCCGCGTTCTGCATCTGCAGCTGCAGCTGCAGCATCCGCATTTGCTGGCTGATGTTGCCATTCGCCAAGTGCACATCCTGGCCGACCATCGACAAGGCATCCTTCGTGTCCTGCGCGTGCTGCTCCGCGTTCCCGCGATCGATGGCGGCGTTGTAAGCCATGCGGTAATCGCGATCCATCAAGCCAGCCATGCCGAACGTCAGGATGTTCGCGAGGAGACCCGGCTTCGACTCCTCCGAGAGATGAGGCCGGTAGGCATCGGCATTCGCCTGCTTCATCAGCTGGAGGTACTGATTGAATCGCGACGTAACATCGCCCCCGCCGCCGCCATCGCCCTCTGTGGCAACCTCACCCAAGGTCGGCGCGGGGCCGGCTTGTGGGGGCGGCACAGTCGGCGGCTGCGGCGTCGGCCCAGGGCCGGTCGGGGCCGGGGTCTGATCTGGCGACGGCGATGGTGCCCACGGTGGCTGAGGCTGATCCGACGGCGGTGCCCACCACGGTCCCGATGCACCGGCCATCTAGCCTCCACCCGCTTTCGCGCCCGCCTGCGAGGCCGCGAAGCTCGTCTTGCCAACACTGGCGCCGATGTCGGCCCAGCGGTTGCCGGACTCCGCCATCTTCTCGCCCATGAACTGCCCGGACGTCGGATAGGTCGACGCCGTGAACTGGGCCATCCGATCTTTCTGATATGGCTCCTGCGCGGCGACGGCTTCGCGGGCCTGTCCCGCCATCGCACCACCGTATTGGCCCATCATCGTTGGCACCTGGGACGTGAGACCCATCAGCGCCGCTTGATTGCCGTAGTACTGGCCCTGGCCCGCGAGGGCGCCTTGGCCGAGTCCCGTCGTCGTGTTGTAAATGTCGTTCGCGAATTGCCCGAATCGCTGGCCGAGTATGTCCGCCTGGCCGAACTGCTGGCCGCGCTGGCCGCCGTAGATGTTGGCGAACCCGCCCGCCTGACCAGCGAGATTCTGCTGCGCCGCTTGGAGCGCGTCCTGGATCTGCAGCTGCCGCTGGAATCGCGCCGACCCAAAGGCCGTCTGCTTCTCCTGGTTGAACTGATTGAGCGCGTTGATCCCGGCTGAGCTCGTCGCGTAGTCCGGCCCGAGCTGCTTCCGGAGCGTGTCGCGCAACTGCTGCTCTGACTGGTTGTATTGCTGCGTCATGTACGGATCGAAGCCCGTATCCCTCCCGGCCTGGATGTCCGCGAGCTGCCCTTGCAGGTTGGCGATCAGCGGGAGATTCGGATTCATCACCTGCCCGTAGGCCCCGAGCGTCCCACCCGCCTGCCCACCCATCTGCGTTGTCAAGCCTTGCTCCTGCGGCGCGCCCTGCATGAAGCGACCGAACTGCTGCCCGCCCATGCCGCCATAGAGACCGGCCCAATCCTGCTGGCCACCGAGGTTCTGGAAGACGTTCGGCATGTTCCCGTAGGCACCCGCCGCCATCACGTCGAGGTAGGGCTGCGTCATCTGCGACTGGACGCTCGGCGTGAAGCCAACGTTGTACGCACCGGCACCGGCGCCAGGTGCATACTGCGGCAGTGGCGGGGCCGGAACCGGCGGCTGCGGCGTCCGGCCTTTCTTGCCTCCCCCTCGAGCCGGAGGCTGCGGAGTCTTCTTCTTCGCCATCAGGCCGGCTTGGCGATCGAACGTCCCCACGGAGTGAGCCAGGGATTATCGAGATCAAGTTCGAATCGAGGATCGTAGGGATTGCGTTGATAGTATTGCATCCCGGTATCGCTTCCCTGCTGCTGCGGCGTCGGGCCGCCGCCGATGTAGGATTGCTCTGGGGCGCTGCCTGTCGTCGCTTCGCCGAGCTGAGAGGCCGCCCTAGTGATCCGATAGTCCGGATTGAGAGCGTTACTGTAGTCGGAGAGGAAGGACCCGCCTGCCGCGAGACTCGGCGGGGTCGCCCCGGCGCTCGCCTGCTGGCCGTCGATCCAGCCCTTGATCTGCGCCAAGGTGGACTGCGAGCCCGGCGAGAGATCACTTGCCACCGGCCTCGGCTGCTGCGCGGTCCCGGAGACAGTATAGACCGGCGGCGTCGTGCCGGCCTTGTAGACGTCCCGCTCCGCCTGCACGGCGGTCGGCGCGCCCTTCTTCTGCTTCTGAAGGCCCTTCAACTGCTGCCGGACACCGCGCTTCTCGGGGCCTTTCGGCATCGCCTTGAGCCGATCCTTGATGTTCATGATCTGCTGATTGCGGCCGACCGTGTTCTGGTAGTTGGCGAGCGCCGTCTGGTAATCCATCATCGGCGTCCCGCCAGCCCCGGCACCACCGCCAGCCGCCGCCGCCCCACCGGCCCCGCCCGCAGTCGCCGGCGTGACCGACATGCCCGGCACCATGCCGAGCATGAGCGGCGAGAGCTGGTTGAAGAGCTGCGTCCCGGCGAGCGACTCAAGGCCGCCACCGATCAGCTGGCCTTGCGCGAGGCTCCGGAGGCGTTGCTCTTGGCCGCCCGGCTGCGGCACGGAGGGGCGCTTGTATTTGGTCGACGCCATGATGTCGCCGATGCCGCCGAGGATGCCCCCCATGATGCCGAGGCCGGCACCGGTTGCTGCTCCTCCTGCCATCTCAGAGCCCTCCGACCATGGGCAGCGGTGCCTGCGGCACAGCTCGCGGTGCCTCGGCGACTGGCGGGGGATGCTCGGCCTGCAGCGCCCGCAGGAGATGGTTCAGGGTGTCGGCCCGCCGCTGCGCATAGGCGGCCTGCTGCGAGAGGACGTGATGGACGAGGCTATGGCCGTCCCCACTCAGGAGCACATCTAATAGGAGCGTCTTCTGTTCCTGTGCAGTCGATTGCAGGAACTCGACCACCACGGTCTGCACCGCCAGTTTCTCGTCAGGACTCATGCTTCCCCTCTATGCCCGTGGTCAGTACCGGCCTCCGCTCGAGGGCTTTTTCACCTTCGGGTGGAAGCCGGCGAGGGTCTGGGCGAGCCGGGCCCGGTGGCCGAGCTTCCCGCCTTTTCCGGCTGCTGCGGCCAGCTTCTTCTTTGGGATCTTCTGGCCCTGCGGGACGCTGAGCTGCTTGTGGAGCGCCCCCGGATGCTTGATCGCGCCGGCGATCCACTTCTCCGCCATCAGAACCGTCCTCCGATCCCCGGCGTCTTGACCACCGGGGAAAAGCTGCCGACGCCCGTGTTCGGCAGTCCGAACTTCTTCGGCTTCCGGCGCTTGAATCCCATGGAGCTCCCGGATGGTTTCATGGCAGGCTTCATCCCGGGATTCGCCTTGTCCGGCCTCACCTTCGTGGCGAACTCCTTGAGCTTCCCCTCACCGAGCCCGGTGACGGTTGACTTCCCGGCGCGTGCCCGACCAAGTTCGGCCCCGAAAAACTTCCGTTGGCGTTCACTGACGGCAGGAATGGGACACCTCCTTACCCGATCTTCGCTGCGAGCTCCTTCACCGCATTGACGAGCGCGACGAGGATCGGATGCATGTCGAAGACGAGCACGCCCTCGGTCTCCTCCTCGTCTGCCGGATCAAGCTTCATCTTCGTGGTCGAGACGCACTCCGGAAACACATCGCGGACCTGCTCGGCATCGAACCCGTAGCAGAGCGGGCCGTCGGGCCCGTGCGCCTTCAGGCGGTAGGTGATCGGGGCGAGCTGGCAGATGTCGGCCAAGCCGGCGGCGTAGGGGGCGACGTCTTGCTTCAGGCGCGGGTCGGAGGGATTCGCCCACGTCGTGCCGCTCGCCTTCTGGCCGATTGATCCGGCGATGATCAGATTTCCAGAGCCATCTACCTGGAGGAAACTCGTAAATGAGCTAGAGGCACCTGGCGGTGCATGAAATAGGGTGAAGGCGTTGCCAACGTAGTTGATATCGATGAGCCAGCCATTGCGTGAGGAGTCAAAGTTTGGACCACTTGACCAGTTCGCCCCAATATAGAAGTTGTTTGCATTATTCGTAAGCAGTAACCCACGGGGCGGCAGGCTGAGGGTGCCATTTCCGGCGGTAACCCCGGCGGTTGCTGTCAGGTTGCCCGTGTTGTCGAGCGCCAGCAGGTTCGTCGATGCCGTGCCACCTGCAGGTACGCGGGCGATGAGCAACTGGTCATTCGCGAGAAACTCCGAAATCATCCAGCCAGGTTTGCTCGTATCGTCGAGCACATAGCCCGTCTCGGCAGCATTCAGGGCCATGTTGGAGCTGAAATAATTCGCGTCGACAGTCGTCGCCGCCTGAAGCCGCGTCTTCATCGTACGCGTGCCGGCGACGAGCGCCCCCTTGCCGGCGACACCGGGCACAGTGACCGTCTTCGTCGCATCGTACGGCGTCAGCGCCGTCCCGGTGTCCGTCCAGAGTTCCGTCGGCGGTCCAGCCGCCCCAACGATCCACGCCACCCCATCCCATTTATAGGTCGTGCCGTTGGGAGCGGCGTATAGCTGATTGAGCGTCGGACTGTTCGGGAAGTCTAATGCTGCCATCGTCCCTCTCTATGCCGGCACGACGGGCACCCACTGCCGCGAGGTGCCGTCGTCGTAGTAGATGAAGAGCCGGCCATCGGGATCGTTCCGCCACCAGAACTGTCCCACGGTGGGGGCCGCCGGGGGGGTCGGGGAGATCACGGTGGCGACGCCGGTCACCGTCACCGCCGGCGGCAGGATGAGTGGCGCGATCATCGGATGCGCGAAGTACGGTTTCGCCACGCTCATTCCCTCCTACGCCGTTGCCGGCACCCACTGCTGGGACGTACCGTCGTCGTACCAGAGAAAGAGCCGGCCCTGATCGCTCCGCCACCAGAGCTGTCCGACCGCTGGCGACGCGGGGGCCGTCGTGCCGATCGACGCGTAGGTTGCCGGGCCAGCCGGCCCCTGCGTGCCCGTGGCGCCGGTCGGGCCGATGGGGCCCTGGATGCCTTGCGGGCCCTGCGCCCCGGTCGGTCCCGTGTTGCCGATGGGCCCTTGCGGCCCCGTCGCTCCGGTCGCGCCGGTCGTCCCCTGCGGGCCGGTCGCCCCGGTGGCGCCCGCCGCGCCCTGCGCGCCCACACTGGCGAGCTGCTGCCAGGCCGCATTCGATTCCGGTGGCGCACCCCCCGCCGCCACCGCGCCGCCGATGGGCACCACCCAGGACGAGCCGGCTGACGACACCGCGTCAAATGCCTCATAGGTCGCACCGCTCGCCCAAGCACCTCGCCAGCGGAAGCCGAGGGCGAGCGGGTCCCAGTCCGCCGTGCCGTTCGGCGCCGGCACGCTCGTCGTGTTCGTGGTCTTGGAGACATAGGACCGACCTCGCCAGTAGACCGCGTCCGTCGGGACGTAGGTGACGCCTGAGGTCCACTGGCCGCGCCACGTCATGCCCACCGGGCCGGCCATACCCTGCGACCCCGTGGCACCGGTCGGTCCCTGCGCTCCTGTGGCTCCCGCTGGCCCTTGCGGCCCCGTCGGTCCCGGCTGCCCGGCAACCGAGATGCCCAAATAAATGGATTCGTTGTTGGTCAGGGCCGCGCCCGTGCCGCTCGAGACCCACGATACGGGAATGTCGGTGTAGGTGCCCTGATTGGTCGGCGCCGCCGTGACCGTATATTTGTAGAGCCTCGTGGCGTCGGTTTTGTCTTGTAAAAAGACCGTGCTCCCGATCGTGATGGCATTTAGTGGCAGCGTGGCATCGTTATTCGCGTTCGTCGTGTTATTCGCCGAGAGCACGGTCGCCGCGCTCGCAGTCGCGTTGTTCAGTTGGATGTAGCCCGACGCGGGTGGTGCGGTCGTCGAGGTCGAGAAGCGATAGTCCATGAAGTTTGTGGATTGCCCCGCGGGCCCTTGGGGGCCGGTGGCGCCAGTCGGTCCCTGGGGACCTGTCGCACCGGAAGGACCTGCCGGGCCCTGCGGCCCTGCCGGTCCGGGCGTTCCGACCCCACTGACCTCCTTAAAGACCATCGGATGGGAGAAGAGCGGCCGTGCCATCTTAAGACTTCCGCGACTGATCCGTGCCGAGCAGATCGTAGTAGTAGATCACCCCGATCAGCGGCACGTCGCCGACGACGCTCCCGTCGGTCTGGATACTCGCCATGATGGTGTACCCATCTCCGACCTGGACGGGCTGGAGGCGGCGGCGGTTCACGCCCTGCGGATAGTTGAGGGTCTGGCGGTAGACCCCATCGACGTTGAGGACGACAGAGACGGGATGGTTGTCGTTGTTCGTCTGCTGCGCGATCACCTCGAGTGCTCGGAACGCTTTCCGGCGTGGGCGGGCTGGCGGCGCCGTATCCCCATAATCAAGCTCTGGGAGATTGACCTGTGTGGCCACGCCCTGCGGGACATCGGCATTCGCGACGAAGTCGTAATTCGTCCGCCGCCCATACAGCCCCGGCTCAAGGAGCCACGCATCGTCAAATTCCCCGATCAAGACGACCTGTCGGCCGACGTAGTTCCGCCGCTTGAGGCAGAGGCTATTCGGGGCCCACGCGCGCGAGGTCGTCATGCGGAGCGGGCCGCCCTCGGCAACGAGGCTAAAGTCCCAGCGGATGACGAGATCGTTGCTCCCGAGATCATTCGCCGGCGCCTGCTTGCTCCGGAGCCCGAACCATGCCGTCTTCGTCTGATCGTCATAGACGGACCGCAGCGAGTCGAGGGCCGCGACATCGACGTTCTGATCGGTCCACGTGTGGAGGCCGAGCCCCCGGGTGATGTCGGAATCCCGCGTGCCGCCGAGCGTCGCGACCGCTGACAGCAGATGAAAATGGCCTTGCGAATCGCAGAAGATCACATCGTCATCGGTCGCGAGCACCGCGTAGGGACTCGGCGCGCAGCCGAGGGCCATCGACCGGATGCGATACGTCCATTTGAGCCGCTGATCTGGCGTGTCGTCGATGTAGAAGATCCCGTGCGGGTACTTCCACAGAAACAGCACCCCTTGGAACTGCGCGGCCCCCCAGAGCCGTTGCCCGACGTTCGAGGCGATCCGGAAGTTGATCGTCGGCTCTGCCGCCGTCCCGCTCGTCTGAAAATCTTCGTGGTCGTCGGGTGTCGAGAAGTAGATGCGATGCGGATCGTTCCAGTTGCCGAAGACGACGAAAGAATCCTGATGGACGATGCCGTTGATCGGCTGCTTGGTCGCATCCTGTGTCGTCGCCCAATCGGCCGCTGGCTTCGTGATGGCGTGGACTGCGGTCGTCTCCGCACTCATCACTTGGATGGGATCGACGCCGTTCAGATAGAAGAGTTTCCGGGGATTCGCGGCGTGCTCCTTGCCGCCGACGACGAAGCGCCCTCGAGCGCCCCGCGCCAAGGCATCCGTCAAGACGATCGAGACGAGTTGCCCATGCAGCCCGTTCGCGTCGGCTTGCGGCGCTTCCATGACCAGACTGCCGCCGGTCTTGGTGACGCGATTGCAGGCCGTCACGAGGATCGGCCCAGCAATCCGTGTCACGGTCGTCGCATTCTGTGCGTTCTCCCACGGATCGACGGTGGTGAGGGCCGTGTCGGACTGGACTGAGGCGACGAGCTGCGTCTCGCCGTTCAGGATGATGAAGTCGCCGGGTCGAAAGCCGAGGAAGTAGGCAAAGGAACCCGCCCCGGTGACGCTCCGGGAGCCCTGGGCGACGGTGAACGTGCCCCCGACGCTGCTCGTCGTATCTGGGTGCCACTCGATCTGCTGAACGATGTCGCCCATCCCCCAGAAGACGGGTGCGGTCAGGGCGGCCTGCTGGTGCCCACCAGTCGTTACCGTCGTGTTCGTGGTGAAGGGAGCCGCCTGGGAGAAGTCCGCCGTGACCGTCGTCGAGGTCGTCGCGATCAGCACGACGCCGATCACCGGGTAGCTATGCGTGTAACTCGACAAGAATTGGACGGTCGCACTCGTGCCGAGATACTGACCCTGGCCCTTCGATTGCAGCGACAGGGGCAATGCGACGCCTGCAATGGCCGAGGCAATCAGGTTGACGCTCGCCCCCGCACCAAGTGTCACTTGGAGCGTGTCACCAGCCTGCAGCGCCGTCGTGATCGTCGTGATCCAGATCTGTCCGCGGAGCGTCGCCCCGCCCGTCGTCTCGGTGAAATCCACCGCCAGCGTGTAGAGATGTCCCCGGCTATCCGTGACGGCCGTCGGCGCATTGCTGGGCACCGTGACACTGATGCGAACGGCATGCAGTGCGCTGACCGGTGCCCCGGCCGTGAGGCCGACCGTCCATGACGTCCCGGGTGCCACGGTGCCGGCGATCGCCGTGAAGACGGGCGTGGTCGCGGCGGCCGTCGCCTTGTACCAGACCCCCACTGCAATCGACGGGGCACCCGACGCGGACCACGTGACCTGTGTCTGCAGCCGGTTGATGCCGTTCGGATCGTAATAGGTCGCCGCCGGCTCCTTGTTCACGAGGTCGTTCTCCACGACCACGTTCTCGGCGAGCAGGAATTCGCCCGCCTTCGCCCGCCAGCGGTTGGGATGACTCACCATCCCGGCTGAGCCGAAGGGAACGAGATATGGCTGTCCTTGTTGCGCCATTTACCAGCTCCAGACCGGAAGACCGCCGGAGGTCCAGAGCGGCGGGCCCCACGCCGCCGTTACCCGCGACGGCTGCACGACGCCCCACTTGGAGGACATGCGCCGGAGCCCGCGGCGGTACTCGTCCGCCATCGCCTTCCACTGCGCCTGGAACTTCTGCCAGAGATCGGCCGCCGTCGAATCGTCCTTGTCGCTCAAGATCAAATAGGCGAGCCCGTACGAAAGAATGCGGCGATGCTGGACCGGGATCGCGGGGATGGTCCCCTCGCTGAGCACGTCGGGCCGGTTGATGTACTCGAACTCAAGCTGCACCGGCAGCGGCGTGTCCGGCGTGTAGAGATAGTGCGAGAACCGGAGCTTTGTCTCAGTCACGCGCGCCGCGACCACCGGAAATCCGGCGGTCGTCCGGCCACCGGCCATCGGCCACGTCTGCGGATAGTAGCGCTCGAGATCAGGCGGATCGACGACGTCGATCGAGTACGGTAGCCCGAAACTCGGAAACGCCATGATGAAGAGCGGGGACGTCCCCCGGATGAAATCCGGCGGCAGCTCGTAGGTGTCTGGATACCCGAGCCAGGTCGTCACGCTCATGCTCGTCCCGGTCCACGGTTCTGACAGCGTGACATAGGTCGTATTGGCGGCGGGATTGTTCTGGCTCGCCAGGACGAGATGGCGGGCCGGGGTCGTATCCTGCTGGATCCGGTAGCCGGCGAGATTGACGTCACTGCCGAGCGCCGGCGTCACGGTCACGGCTCGCGTGCCGGTCTGGAAGGTCGCGGTCAGGGTATGCGTGCCGTTGATCGGCTGCATCAGCTGGATTGCGCCCCGCGGCCACGCCCGCGCCCACGTCCAGTCATACGGCTCAAGAACGGACTGGCCGAACTGCCCTCCCGAGATGAGCGCCCGGGCGACCACGGTCATCCACTCGTAGGCCCGGCTGTCATACTGCGAGTTCCCATCGACAGGCTCCCCGGCCAAGAAGAGCGCATCGATTTTCAGGTCCTTCGCGGTGGCAAAATAGGCCATGCCCCGCGCCTCAGAGCCAGAGCAGCCGAACCCCGGAGACAGCCGCCGTCAGCTGGACGAGCAGCGGCGTCACCGCCAGCGAGAGAATGCTCGCCGTGTTCGGGCTGTAGGCGACGCCGGTATCTCCCGCCGCCCCCTTCAGGACCAATGGCGTGACGTTCGTTGGCGGCGGGATCAGCACGAGCATCGTCGCCTTCGCCGGCCGCTGCAGCGTCGTCGCCCCAACCGGAAAATCGACGATGTCAAAATCCCCGGCGGCATCGTCGAACGACCACGCCGCACTGATCGGGACGGGCAGATCCGAGAGACCTGTCGCCGTCAGGCCATCGATATGCGCCTGGAAGACGGCTCGCGCCGTGACCGGGACGGCCATGGACTAGGCTGCCGGCCGCGCCTTCGGCCGCTCCTCGACCTTCGGGAGTTCTGGAGCAGGAGGAGGCGTCGGCGTTCCGGCCTTCGCCAAGGTCTCCCGGACGTGCCCGATCAGGTGGGCGTCCTTCTCGGAGCGGTTCATCGAGTCGCCGCAGAACTCACACGTCCAGACGACACTCGGGCCCTGCTCCGCGATGACGACGGGATGCGCCCGCATCGTCTCCCGGTACTCGATCGGCACCTGCTCAGTGGGAATCTCTTGGCCACCTTGGCCGAACCAATGGCCATTCTGCCAGGTGTAGGTCGCGATCCCGGTGTCGCCGAGCTGGATGAACGACCGCGTCGGGTTGATCCGGACGACTTCCATGCGATTGGTCGCCCGATCCATCTCGAGGACGTGCACGGGCTCCAAGCGCGCCATTCAGAAGCCCTCAGCATCGCAGACGATCGTCTGCGCGGTGGCGAACGTATTCGTGCCCGTCAGCTCGGTGTCCGGGCCCGCCGCCCCGGCGTTCGCGTAGCCGACCAAGGTCGGATTGATCGAGTCCCCGTTCCACTCCCAGCGCGGGTTGTTCGCGCCGGCAACGGGCGTCCGGCCGATCACGACGAGCCGCTGGAGCCGGGAGCGCAGGTCGAGGCTCAAGAGCGCCAGCGGGAGGCCGCCCGGCACATAGGCGTTGTTCGTCCCGGCATTCGCGCCGGTGGGAAAGGAGAGCACGATCTTGCGCCGCACCCGCCCCGGGGCCGCGACGAACTCCTCGGTGATCGCATAACTGATTTCTGCGGCCGTGATGGCAGCCATCGGCCCTCCTCACGTCGTGCTGATGACGTCGACCTTGCGGCTCCCCGCCGGATAAACCTTCGCGTAGAGCTGCCCCGTCCCCGAGGCCACCGCGCCCGTGATCGAGAGCCGGAAGACCTGACCCTTGTCCAAGTGGATCTTGGTCGACTTCTTTAAGCACGCGCCCGCCGCCAAGCCCGCCGCCGGGCCCGTCACGGTGGCCTGCACCGTGTAGCTTCCAGCAATCGCCGGAGCGGTCGCTGCCGTGATCGCCAGCGCCGTTGCCGCTGTCACCGTCCCGATCATGCAACCGACCTCGACCACGTCGACACCCTCGGTCGCCATGAAAAAGCCCTTGTCGCCCGCCGGCGTCAGAGCCCCGCCGAGGGCCGCGTCGCTCGTCTGCAGGTTCGCCGGCACCGTCCAAGTATATGTCCCCGCGTCCATGCTCATCATCGTTCTCCTCTACGCGCGCGAGCTTCAGGGATTGGCAAAGTTGTTGCCGGTGAACCGGATGATCCGCGCCTCACGCGGGTTCGCGGTCGCATGGTACAAGCCGAATCCGAGCTGGCCGTACCAGGCGCAGCCGAGGTTGCGGCCGTAGTCATCCGCGATCTTCAAGCGGAGCTCCGGGGTCTGCGCCTCGGCGAATGCCACCGCCTCGTCCCCGAAGACGAATCCCTGGCCGACGTTCGTCGACCCTGACACGGTGACCACCTGCAGTACGGTGTCGTGGTTCGTCTCGATCACCCGGATGTTCTCGATCATCCCGATCTCGCCCCGCTGCAGTTTTTCCGGGTTCCCCAAGACATACCATTCTTTGAAGAGTGGATCGATCCGCATGGAGCGCGTCGCGGCCCAGTTGAAGATCCCGATGTACGCATCGCCCTCGCCGAAGAACGGCGCTTTCAAGGTGCCGTAGGCGTAGTCGCGGGCGAACTGCAGATGCGCGATCCCGACGGCGGCGGAGGCGGCGACCGATGGCGTCCCGGTCGTGTCGACGGTGACGCCACTCGCCGAGGTCGGCGTGAAGGTGATGAAGCCGCGCTTGAAGCCGTCACCCGCCGAGATGTCGAGTGTCAGCTTCATGATCTCCCGGAGCCGCTTCTTGACGAATGCGGGCAGATCGTACTTCGCCCAGTCGTCATAGATATTGGTCCACGTGACCGCCTCGCCGAATTCCTGGATCGTGAAGGACGTGCCGCTGATGCCGACCGCGGTCTCCGGGATCCGGATGTTCTCCTGCAGGACGCCCTTCGACGCCGGCTCGGGGGGGCCCGTCATCGTGAACAGGTTCACGGTGTCGCCCTTCTTCTTCCCGAAGCCGTCGACCGGCTCGACCCACTGGATCACTTCGGCCTTCTCGAAACTCGCCTCGTACAACGTCTCGGACAAGAAATTGTTCCGGAACGGCCCGGTCGGGGTGTCTTGGGTCCACGTCTGCATCTCTCGCCTCCTAGCCTACGCCGCCGCTGCGTCTGCAGACGATGGCAGTTGAGCGGTCATGCTGCCCGGCCCCCGTCCAGGAAGGCCGTGTGATGCGCCCGGATCAAATCGGAAAGCGTCTTGCCGCGCGGGGCCTGCTCCGGCGCGGGCGCGTTCCCGGCCCGCCGCCCGGAGCGGAGCATCGGTGGGGGCGTCGTCTGCTGCGGCGCCGCTGCGGCAGGCTGGGTGCCGCGGATGCTCGCGATCTCCTGCTCGGCCAAGGCCCCGAGCTGGTCCAAGGCGACGCCGAGCGGGAGGTGCTGGAGGTTGCCATATTGCTCGTTGTAAATCGTCTGGACGATGCGGCGGTGGTCGCCGAGTCCGCGGCGCTCCAGCATCTCCTCCATCGCCTGATCGTGGGCCGTCTGCGCCTGCGTCTGGAGGTCGCGCCGCTGGAGCTCCTGATCGACGGCACTCACCGCGCCTTGGAGCAAGGCGGCCTGCTCGCCTTGCGCCCGACGGATCCGGCTCTCCAAGTTCTGCGCAAAACTCGCAGCCCAGGCGTCCTTGTTCGAGAAGAGCAGATCGGGATCGGGGACGTCGAGGACGAGCTCGCCGGGCGACGACACGGGTGGCGGCTGCCACTGCGGCGTGCCCATTGTCGACAGCAACTGGCGGCGCTGGTCATCGAGCGACGCCCCGTAGGATTGGGCGAGATCCTGAAAGGCGCGGCGGACCGTCGCGGCATCGTCGGGCGCGAGCTCGAGGACTTGGTTCCCGAGTTGCACCTGCTCCCGGGCGGGCGGTGCCGGGGCATCGGATGGGGTCATCGTCATGACTGCTGCATCTCCTGATGGCGGCTCGCCGCGCGCGCCTCGGCGCGTTCCCCAGCCGTCACGCGCTGCGCAAGCCGAAAGACGATCCGACGGTAGGCGGCGATCTCGTGGCAGATCGCCAGCGCGTCCTCCGGGGCGAGATCGGCGTTCGCCACCCGCTGGTCGATCGTCTTCAACGTCTCCTCGACCAAGGCAGCACAGAACGTCTCGAGTGCGGCCAGGAGCGGCCGGGCGGCATGGCCGCTCTGGATCAGATTCGCGAGCTTCGGCTCGAAATCGACCGCCACCTTAGCCGACCTCCACCAATTGCTGCGCCGCCCGATCCAGCGTGACGTCGACCTGCAATTCACCGATGCGCTGCATGCGGTCGATCTCCGTCGCGAGTCTCACCTGCTGATTGCAGGCTCCTTCGAGCACGGCGATCAGTGGCCGGAAGCGCTCCGGGATGTCGGTGCGGCTCCCGAGCGCCGCCGCGTTCCGTGCCCAGCGCCGGGCGCCGTCCTCAAGCCGTTCGGTGTCATCCGTCATGGTGCCTTGGAGGTCCCAGGTGGGGTTTCCACGCAGGCGGCGGGCGCAGGAGACGATGGCATGATGCAACCCGAGTACCGTGTCACGGCACAGCTCGATCCAGCCGTGATCGGCCGGGAGCTCGTCGAGATGATAGGCGAGCCAGACGAGCCATTGCCGCGCCTTCGGGAGTGCGCCACCCCGGATGCGCTGCTCACTCGCCACCCCCGCCCCCTCCGTCCTTCGCCTTGCCAAACGGAAAGGCCACCGGGACGTTCTTCCAGCGCTGCTTGTAGGCTTCCGCCATGCCGCCAGGTTTGAGGTAGGGTTGCCCACTCGGCCGGTTCGGCGCGTCGGCATCCTCGGGGCGCGTGCTCTCGTACCCGTCTCGCCAGTCTGCCATCAGCGCACCGCCTTTTTCTGTTTGTCCTCGATCAAGCTCGAGATCGTGCGGCGGCCTTCGGGGCGCACCGCGACATCGTGGACGTCGAGCTCCACGTCGCAGTGCTTTTCGTGGGCGGTGAGATGGTGGACGGTGCCCTCGAGCGTCATCCGGACCGCCTTGCCGGGTTCCAAGGCCCGCTGGACCCGTTGCGGCTGCGGATCACGCAGCGAGATCGACGCCGTGCTCCCGCCGTGGCTGCCGCCGCCGCCGATGACCAGCATCAGACGGGGCTCCCTTGTGGTGGCTGCGGCCCGTATTGGCCCGCGAATCCGGACATCCCTTGCGGTCTCTGTGCACCCAAATTGGTGCCGCTAAATCCGGCTTGGCCTCCGGGCGTCCCGCGATATGCGCTCTGCATATTCTGTAGAGCGGACGCATTGCCCATCGGTCCCGCACCACCCCATCCGCTGTACGTGCCTGGTTGCTGACCGCCACCGCCGTAGGCACCGCCCATGTTGCCGCCCGCCATGCCGCCATAAGGGCCCATGCCGCCTTGCATGCGGGCCGCCAGCACGTTCTGCATCGCCGGCGAGTAGCCGCCGAACGGCCCACCCGCCCCGAACATGTCGCCCATCTGCGTCCCACGGAGACCACCAGCCATGCCGCCGCCATACGGACCACCGGGGCCGAAGCTCGGACCGCCGTAGCCGCCCCCGATGGCATAGCCACCACCGCCGCCCATCTGATCGGCCATGTTGCCGCCCGCCATGCCCGGCAGGCCGCCACCCGGGGCCTGCGGCGGCGGCTGCGGGAGCGGCGCGGGCGGGCCGATCGGCGCCGGGGCTGCACCACCCGGGGTCGGTGTTACACCGCCGTACGGCTGGCGCTGGCCGTACGACCCGATGAAGTTCTGCACGTTCCGGGCGCGCCAGCCCGTCGGGTTGAGTTGGTTGACGCGTGCGGCAAGGGCCGGATTCTGGCCGAGATATGCTGCTCCCTGCCCCTGCTGCGCCGCCTGCTGGAACGCGCCGCGCTGCCGCGGATTCAGCCCGAGACCCAGCCCCAACCCGGGCGCCGTCGGGGGGCGCGGGGCCGCCGGCCGCGCGGGTGCGGTTTGACCAGCCGGCGGCACCCGGCCGGGGCGACCCCCGGTCGCTTGCCCCAAGGTGGGCTGTGCACGGGGAGGGGGCGGGCCAGCGCGGCGTGCCATGTCGTCTTTCCCTCTATGCCCCGAGGCTCATGGGAGTTGCCCACCGCGCTGGCCCATGGGATTCGGTGGCGGGGCCGCCTGCGCTGCAGCAGGATTCTGTGCCGGGTTGCCTGGTGCACCGGCTTGTCCCGCCAACAGCGCCGGGTTCGGCATCGGCTCGTCCGGGTCACGCTCGACATCCGCGGGATCGATCCCCAAGCTCTGCAGGATCAGCGCATACTCTTTCTGGGGCGAGAACCGCTCGGTGATGACCTGCAACAAGGCGGGATTCGACGCCGCCTGCTGCCGGAGCATCATGAGTTTCTGGAGGTCCTTCACCCGCTGCAGCTGGTATTTGTAGCCTTGCACCTTGAACGAGACGGTGCTGGCAAATACCGAGAACCGTTCCTGGGGGGTCAGCACGGCCAACGTCTGGGCGTTCTCGGGCCCCACCGTCGCGCCCCACCGCGTCAACATGGATTGATCCGCAAACTGCCACAGCAGCTGCCAGCAGAGCTCCAACAGCGGCTCGATGCCGGTGTCCTCGAACCGGAGCGCGATGTTCGAGAAGAGATCGTTCCCGGCATCCTCGATCTGCATGATCTCAGTCGCGGACTGCTTCCGCTGCGGGGTGCGTCCCAGCTGGAGATCGTTGATCCGGAAGGCCTCCTGCCGCATCCGGCTGATCCGGTCCAAGACCGTCAACATGTCTTGGTTGAGCGTGCCGGTATCGACCCGCTTGACGACGTCGCCGTCGCCGCGGCCCTCGGCGACCTCGAGATCGATGCCCGGCGTGATGCCCTTCTGGATGAC
>Ga0126380_10000125_pt1 | contig 19766 bp, 32 predicted proteins | sample PanSoiMetPlot_26_FD_92544 | JGI IMG/M metagenome (GOLD analysis project Ga0126380, IMG submission 92544) | Tropical forest soil microbial communities from Panama - MetaG Plot_26 | ecosystem: Environmental > Terrestrial > Soil > Tropical forest > Bulk soil | place: Panama | collected 2016-02-17
CGGCTGCCGGACCCAGGCCGCCGGTTGAGTCGGAGCTTGAGACCCAACCTGATGATATTCCTTTCTAGCCTATGGACCTTTTACTTTTTATTTGGACGCTTTTTTTAACCCTTTGGACGCTGTGGCTCTGGCATAGCACGGCACTTGCGCACCAGCAGAATACCCGCTGGCGCATTGAACAGGCGCGCTGGGAGGCACGGGCTGAAAAACTTAACCGGGAAAATATATGGAAGGGCAAGACGAACGCTTAGGACTGCCATCGGCTAGCAATTGGCACCGACACGAATTATGCGCTGGCAGTTTCCAGCTTGAGCGCGAAGCCGTTCGTCTGGAGCAGGTGGCGCACAAGAAAAGCCTGGCAGCAGCAAGCGGACAGCGCCAACACGCGGCCTTGGCCGGACAGGAGGTCCAACTGGAAGGTGGCGAGGAGGCAAGTGTAGCCTTCTTGAACGAGCGCACTCTAGAACAGGTAGAGCGCATTTTCGGCACCAGGGATGTGCCGTGCATCAACGAGCGCAGGTTATGGCTGGATGTTGACCAGAAGAAAGCGCTCAGTGGCCAATTTGACCGAGTGTATTTCACCGAAAAGTTGGCTTTGCTGATCGATTATAAGACCTGCTGGCGCGAGCCGGATCCGGCCGAAACCAATAGCCAGCTTAAAGTACTGGCGGTGCTTGTCGGGATCGCTTTGCCGAGCGTTGAGGAGATTGTGGTCCAGATCATCAGCGGGCCTTACGGGGTTACCGAGGCGCGCTATGATCTAGAATCGCTTTCGGAGGCTTACCGGGAGATCATCGCGACTTTAAGGGCGATCAATGATCCCAATGCCAAGTTCGCCCCGAGCCCGGAAGCCTGCCGGTATTGCCCGGCCACAATGATCTGCCAGGCGTACCGTGACGCGACCGTTGCTCCGGTTGCCAAGCTGCAGATTACTGAGCTGCCATTAGAACCCGGGCGGGCTTCCAAACTGTTGGACGAAGTTAGCATGCTGCGGCGGCTGTGCGATTCCGTCGAGGAATTCTATGCGAACAAGTTGCAAGCTGATTCATCCTTCGCAATTCCCAATTATGCTATGGTGCCTGGGCCGCAGCGGCGCGCGGTCGCTGACTGGCGGGCGGCCCGGAACCGGCTGGAAGAGTTTATCGAGCCGGAATGGCTTGATGGACTCATGAGTTTTTCGATTCCGAACGTAGAAAAACTGCTCGCCAAATCCTTGAACCTTAAAGCCAAGGAGGCTGGCACCAAACTGGCTGAGATCTTGGGCGAGCTTTTGAGCGTCAAGCCGGGCAACCTGGTCCTCAAACGAGTTAAAGAACAGAAAGCGGTGGCATTGATCGAGTAAACACAAATTTTACCATTAAAAGCTAATGGAGGAGCTGGCGTTATATAATCAAATGGTTGCGGCGATCGCTCGTTGTGTTGAAATCGATGAAGCCGATTTTATCCGCACTAGAGCTGGCAAGTTAGAAGCTTACGCCAGAATCCGCGATGATCGGGAAACTCAAAGAAAATTTGCCGAACTCAGATTGCGGGCGGCTCAACGCATTGGTCAGTTGAGCCGGGAATTAGAAACGGCTCAGGGTGAACGGACAGATCTTCCGGTCAACGATGACCGAAAGTTAACCAAAGAAGAAACACTTGATAGAGCTGGCCTGAACGATCGAACAGCGCGCCGTTACGAAGAGCTTTCCGGCCCTCGTGAGCAAGAAGCTATGCATATCTGTGCTGCTGCTACTGATGCTTACTTCACGAATTTGGGTGATGATGAAATGCCGACTTTCGACGGCCTGAAATCAGCCGTTCGATCTGCTTTAAAAGAAACATTTGGCGAACCCTTGAAGCGCGAAAGAAAGGCGAGGGAACCTGATTTACTGGTTCACTTTTTGTATTCTGCTAACTATCACGCGCGTCATGCTAATTTTGATCCTCCTATCTTAGCCCAGGAAGTCATGGAGGAATTTGCGAAGGACGAGGCCAATGCATGCCGAGCTTTTATTCCTTTACTTGAACGTTTCATCGAAGAACTAAAACGGAGATTTGCTCATGTTGACTGACGCCAGAAGTATTTTTGTAACTTATCTGTATCAAAACTACGATCCTATTCCGCCGAGAACGAGAGCACCTGAAATTGGAGAAGAAATCGCCAAAGCTACATGGCCTTTTATATCGAAGGATTCAAACATCATGCTCGATATTTGGATCTCGATCTGCAAGCGATTGGCAAATGAAGTCCTGAAAAATCCCGCTGATGCCAAAGACGACCTGCAATCGGCCTTTGGCTTTTATAAAACGCCCGATAACGAGCAAAAGATTATTAATCAGATCGGACATCGGCGCATGGAGTCACCTGACGACGGCTCAATGATTGACTTAGTTAATCCGAGCGAAACCAACTCACAAGAGTTATACCGATTGGCAGATAAACTAGATGCTTTTGGCAATCAGTGTATCGAACGTGCGAAATATATCAGGCAATTGGCAAAACTTCGCCAACGTCGCGGATTTTAGTAAAATGGGCATCAAATGGAATGAGCTGAATGCCTATCAGCAGAGTCTGGCTGAAAATCCTCCCTACGAGCCGGTACCGGTCCAGCAAGAGATTCTGCGTAGCATGAGCCAACTACAGAAGCGTCCACGGCTTGAGCGCGATGAGCAGCGCATCTTCGCTTCCTGGCTGCAGTTGCACGCTCTGCCTCACTGCTGGCATGCCACGCACAAGCGTTCTACGGCCGTATGCGGCGTTTTTGATTTCTGGGTGGGTAAGGATGGCCGAAGTGCCTGGATCGAGTTTAAATCGCCTGCTGGAGCCCTTAGTGAGGATCAGCAGAATTTCCGAGCACGACTCGCAGCTCATGAGATTGAGTGGCACGTAGTCAGAACCGCTGCGGAGGCGATTTCTATCCTCAACCAATGGAAAGCTTGAGATACAACTCCAAACGCAAGCTAGAACCTTACCAAGTCCGGCTCCTTCGCCAGATGCACCGCGAAGGGTTCAGCCGTCGCTGGATGAGCCAGCTCTTTAAAATCAGTGCCCACAGTCTCCAACAACTTTTAGCCGGTTCAACCTACAAGAACGTCAAATGAACCAATTGCCTGATTTCACCGACTGGCGCACCTCGCGCCTAGTGTTTCTACTCACCGAATACCTCCAAGCCCTTGCTCTGCCGACAGCGTTGCGCGGCGCTGAGCGAGCGCTTTACCGCAAATGGGTGGACGCCATGCAAAACGAACTGTCCCGCCGCCAGGCACGCCATTTTCACATTGACTATGACGGAGTAACAAAATAAAACTCTTAGGCACGAAGAAAGAAAGGCTCTCCTGAATGCATGCCTTCTAGCGCCCATCAAGAGTTTCATCTAATTGGTTCTGCCGTGGCTGGCAGAGTTCTTTCTTCGCGTCGCTCTTGGTGGGCTCTAGAGGGTGTCGGCGAAAGGATTTCCCAATGTCCCCCACCCAGCTCGCAGATCCCGAACGCCATTGGCAGGCCGAGTACGAGTTTTTCCATAAGATCATTACCGACGAAGTCGAGCGCCTGAGGTTCAATGATGGCCTAGAACCAATCGATTTCGACCTTTACCCGGTTGCCAGAACCGCGTTCAACCGCAAAACCGATTACGTCGCGCGCCTCCGGATCGCACGCCGTCATTTTAACGCGATCGCTTTCCATTCAACTGATAAGGATGGCAATAAAATTTTGAGAGTCCAGTTACGAGCCGAGGAATGAAAACATGGATCGTTTCGGCCGGGAAAACTTCAACTTCAAACAAACTTGGGAGCAATCCCAGAAAGAAGCTAATCAAGAGTGGAGCACCTCTTTGGAAAACAGTGTTTTGAGTGCTCGTCAACTGGAAGCTTTAGATGTTTGCCCAAGACCGTTGCTTATCGATCCGTGGGCTCGGCAGGGCGATTTGGGTTTTATCTTTGCTGCTCGCGGTGTCGGCAAAACCTGGATCGGTATCCATATCGCCCATTGCCTAGCCAGCGGCAAAGATTTCGGTCCTTGGAAAGTTTCCCTTATTGAGGGCAGAATTCTTTATATGGACGGTGAAATGCCTCTAGCTGATGTCCAGTATCGTAATCACCTTCTAGGCGCAGCTAAAGAAAATCTCTTTTATCTCAACCATGAAATTCTTTTCGATCGCTCAACCCGCACCCTGAACCTGAGCGATAAAGATTTGCAGGATGCCGTCTTGTCTTTCTGTAAAGAGAACAGGTTCGCCGTTCTTATCCTCGACAACCTTTCTTGCCTGATCAGCGGCGTCGATGAGAACAATGGAATCGACTGGGAAAAAATTCTGCCTTGGCTCCTGGATCTGCGCCGCACTCGCGTCACCGTCATCTTTATTCATCACTCCGGTCGCGAAGGTCTCTATATGCGCGGCCACTCCAAACGCGAAGATCCCGCTGCCTGGATCATCCACCTCAAAGCTCCTAAAAGCGATCCCGACCACGAAGTCCAAGGCGCCCATTTTATTTCCAGTTTCGATAAGTATCGCAATGCTCCACAGCGACCCTATGACCTGGAATGGAATTTTATGCCCCTGGATAACGGCCAACAAATGGTTGTCCGCTTCGAACAGTGCAACCCGCTTGATGTCTTTTTAGACCTCGTTGCTAACGGCATTAATGAATGCCAAATCATCGCCCAGGAAATGGAAATTTCCCAAGCCGCTGTCAGCCGTCTTGCCAAAAGTTCCGAGTCGAAAAATCTCATCGAGATCAAAAAACGCAAATATTACATAAAGACTTCAGGACCAAGAACTTATAACCCATCTGAGGACTGAAATGAGAAGAACGTAAAAAGTCGAGTTATTTCACTTCTCATTCCACCGTAAAAACTGTTCTCATTTCAGCCTCATTTCACTTTTTCCCCTAGCATGAAATGGCCCATTCCACTTCTCATTTCACGTAAAAAGTCCAGAATCTCGTCTCATTTCACTACTGTGCTTGTGTGCACAGTGAAATGAGATGGAACGAATTCGCTCATTTCACACTCATTTCACCTATGCCTAAAATCGGCCGGCCTACCGTCTTAACCCCGCTCGTTCAACGCCAGCTTTCTGAGTGTTTCTGGCTCGGCCTTTCTGATGAGCAAACCGCTATCTATTGTCAAATCGATCGCAAAACCGTCTATAAAGCTCGTATCGGCACTTTTTCCCCCGCAATAAAAAGAAGTGCTATCCGACGCGAAATGGTTTACCGCCGCAAAATCTGGCAGGGTAAAGCCGGATGGCAAGGCGCTGCCTGGTTCCTGGAACGCAAGTATCCGACCGAATTCGCTCGGCCTGAGATCCAACTCAGTTACATCCAGAATTATTCCATCGGCGCGCTTCAGATCAATATCACCAGCTCGGAGGCCAAAGCGATCGAGGCTAAAGCAGCTCCGGTGCGAGAATCGGTTAAAAAGATGTTTGCCAGTTACAAACCGATGACAAGTCAACTTGGAAATGGCAACGGGGATGATGACACATCATCGGAAAATGGCGAAAAAAAAGGCCACTAAAAAGTGGCCTCGATTAGATCCCGGATTTTCCGGGCAGGTTTTGGTTTTAATTTTGCGAGGATCTCGGATTTGATGCGAATCGTGATTTGTTCGCGTCCGTCATTGACTCCGGCCTTGCGACCGGCGCCAGCTCGTTTGCCGCCTTTCATAGAAGCTGGATGTAGAGAAAAGCCCCTCGTTTAGCGTAAAGCATAAAATGCTCAAGATTAGATTCCCATCGACGAGCACTAGGAAGACCTTTGCTATCAAGTTCACCAGCTTTACTGGTGACTCGATAAACATCGTTACCGATTTGCCAAATGGTATCGCTGGAGTCTTTAACAAATCCTAAGAGTTTAGAAGTAGTTTTGTTCATACTATTGATTTACGGTCTCTTAATTGAAAACTTAAATTATATTTTCAGATAGTCAACTCAAACTGCGGAAGGCACTCAGAATGAATCCTACAGGTTCGACTTATTTTGCTCTGGAGAACGAAGCGCTCAAGGCTGAGATCAGTCGTTTACGCAACCTTTGCACGTGCGCAGCGGATGCGTTGGAGTTCTGGAGCAAAGATTGGGAAGGCAGATCAAGGGTTCCAACTCCATTGGCCTTAATCGCCCAACTGCGAAAGGCGGCAACAGTGAGAGATGCCTAATATTGGATCCAGGCGGGCGACTAAAGACAAGAAAGCGGCCAGGGCGCTGCGCGACCGTGAGCGTGGCGTCGTAGAGAAGCGCAGAAAACGAAAATTTAACCAGCGTCAGCCACAATGAAACTGGCCAAAGGTCTCTTCGATAGTCCACACCTGTTCGCTAAGAAGGTGCTCAACCAGGAGCTTTACACCTGGCAGGCCGAGATTGCCGAGGCGATCGATTTTGGCTCGAGTCTTGAGCGGGTTCGGATCGCTGTACGCACTCCGAACGGTTCTGGCAAAAGCTCGATCGTGATTCCAACTGTCATTTTGCGCTGGCTTGATCGATATCCTAAGGCTAAGGTCGTGCTCACCTCCGCAGATGCGCGCCAGTTGGATTCCCAGCTGATGCGCGCTCTGCACTCCTACCGCCACCCGCACCTGACCCATTGGGAGTTCCTCTCCCGCGAAATTCGTACGCCGCAGGGTGGCACACTGATCAGTTTCACCACCGACGAGCCCAGCAGAATGGAAGGTCATCACGGGCAGAAGAATGCGCCGCTACTCTTGATTGTTGACGAAGCAAAAAGCGTCCCAAATGCCATATTTGAGGCTGTTGACAGGTGCGGGTACGCCGTGCTGCTGGTGATTTCCTCACCCGGATTGCGTAGCGGCACCTTCTACGACTGTTTTGCTGCCAATCGAGCACAACACATAACTTTTGAGATTTCACTAGAGCAATGTCCGCATATTCCAAGGGCTAAGATCGAGGATATGCTGACTACCTACGGCGAGCAGCATCCACTGGTCCGTAGCTCGATCTACGGCGAGTTCATGGATCTGGCCGAAGGCGAAAGTTTTGTGGTGCCCTTCAACACTTTAATGGCGCAGATCAATAATCCACCACATGCAAGAATATCCAGACATGAATACGCTGCTTTCTGCGATTTCGCTCTGGGACGCGACGAAAACGTCTTGGCTATCCGGAGCGGCAATAAACTTTTACAACTCGTGGGGTGGCACGACAGCGATGCGATTTCCGTCGTGGGCCGCTTTATCCTGGAATTCCGCAAACATAGTCTTCGTGCTGAGCAGATCTGGGGTGACGCCGGTGGGTTGGGGCTTCCGATGTGTGACATGCTTCGAGATGCTGGTTGGCCAATAAACCGGTTCAATTTCGGAGCTAAAGCGACTGATGAGGACCGTTTTATTTCGCGCGGCGCTGAGATCTGGCACTCAATTGCCCAACGGCTTGCCAAAGGCGAACTGGTGCTTTTCAATGATCCGATGTTGGTTGCGCAACTGAGCAGCCGCAAGGTGACCTATGACGCCCGGGGCCGGCTGGGCATTGAGAAGAAGGAAGATATGGCCGATCGCGGCGTTAAGAGCCCGGATAGGGCGGATGCGGTCTGTGGCGCGTTTGCGCACGGGATCCAGACTTTTGCGACTTACGCTAAACGGGTCAACGATCCGTGGGAAAAGCTGGATGAAGCCTACGAAGGACTTGACCGCGAACTGCTTGGGAGCGCGACTCCTGAGCGGCGGCTGCTGGAGGATTCAGGGGCGTGGACAGGTTGACTAAAATGAAAAAAGAGCATGAACCCTTTATCGGCGACGTGGTTAGCGCTGCCCTGGCCATCTATAAAGCGCACCTGGAGAGCCATGGGCTGGAAGTCGCCGAAGTCTGCACTAAAGCGCAAGATAAACAGATGGCTTATGCCGCCGGGTTTTTGACTGGAGTGGAGTTGACTTTTAAAGCGATTGAATCCGGAGCAGTTAAAGAGATTGGCCAGGGATAAGGGATCGAGACGTGCGCCAGAAGGTTATGAAACTGTGCGAGGCGCTACGCGATTTTGTTCATGATTACGATGATCAAGACGCAGTTGTCTTTACGCTCGGCACAGGCGTAAAACGTTCGGTGGGTCATGAAATGGTTGATGCTTTCCTTAAGCATCCAACGGCTTGTTTGCCCTTAACTCAGGCAGACTTTGGGGTGGTTGCTATTAGGAAAAAGCGGACCCTCTCGACACAAGTTCTGGAGCGTAAAAAAGAACGCTATAAAAAATGGGATGAAGAAAAGGCATTCTGGCGTTATGAGCTGGCTAGGGCTAGGCCAAAGAAGTTTCTTTCTCTTTTGGAGCAGGAAAAGGCTGCGTATCATGGAGTGTTCACCTCCAGACAGAGGACTCAGATTTATGTCGAGTACAACGGCAAAAGGCTACCGATTGGATGCTTTGAGTGGATTGCCGGCGACAGGAACCCTTATATCAGCTTTAGGAAAGAGCGCGTCAGATAAAGAGCGCTTTATTTAGCCGATACGTCCAGGCTGACGACGGTGCTCGCGGTATCGGCAATCAGGGTGACGGCCTGGTTACGCGGGACTCCGGACTTGGTCATGGTATCGCCGACAGCCAAGAGCAGGCAATCGACTCCTGCGTTAGTGGCGGTGGTGGCGGGATCGAAACTGATTGAGACTTTGCCTGGTCCGAGGTTTTTAACGTAAACCCGGTTATCGGCGTCCCCGGACAGGGTCAGGGTACAGAGATCAGTGAGCGCCAAGGTGATGGTTTTATGGACCCGGACAGTCAGGTTTTGGGGCATAATGCGTTCGCTTGCAGACTTTTCTTGCAAAAGTCAAGGAAAAATGCCTATAAGTTGTGATTCCAAAGCACGGAAACACAACATATGCCTAATGGAACTTTGCCCCCACCCGCGCAGTTTGCCTGGGACACTCCGGTTGGTGACATCCTAAAAGCGGTTTTTACGTTCAGCTCCGAACTGCTCGATAATCCGCCTGTCTTGATCATGCTTTACGCTGATCGGTTGCAGGTTAACTGGCAAACGAGCGGGTTAACCGGAGGCGGCGAACAGAGCCTGTGCGAGCTGAGCTTTACCTGCCGGCCGAGTGCACCGAGTTCGATTGAGTATGTCAGTCATCCGAGCGCACCTTAAGGAGAACAAATGGCAGCACAACATGTAGCGACTGAGGCCGATCTGGCCAATATCCCGAGTCCTGTTGAGGGCGAGGAGGCGATTACTGACGATACGGGGCACCTGTGGAAATACGCGGGCGGCACCTGGGCCGATGAAGGACCGGAACTAAGGGCGGCGCCGGCGCCTGGCACGGCAATTGTGGGCACGACAACCATTGACGCACTTTTCACGACCTGTTTTGGTACCCGTAGCGCGGATTGTGGTACACCAACGTACAGATGGGCGGACGCCTTTACGATCCAGGCGCTTTTTACAGCTGGTACGAGCCCGACTGCGCTTAACGCTTCGATGATCACCTGCCGGTTTGAGGCGCGGCCTAATTCGCCTACGACCATTACTCCATAGGCGTTTTATGGCTGTCTCAACAACAGTGGTGCGTCCGGTATTTAATCCCGGGTTCAATGGTTGGATCAATTTGCCATTAGCCAGTACAACCGGGATATCGGCTGCAACGCCCTTAACAGTGGCTGGGAACCTGGTTCTTACGCCAGTTCATGAGCTGCCCAACAACTGGTACAAGTGCGCGGTGACAGGCACACCGCCGGGCAGTGGCCGGTTGATCTTGCGTATTGGCGATACGGTAACGGGATAGCGATTTTGATTACGATCATTCTTCAGCTTTTGATTGTGGCTGTGATCTTGGGAGCCATCCTGTGGTTAGCCGGGTACATTCCTGGGATTGGTCAGTTTCTTCCCATTATTCGTGGGGTAGCGATCATCCTTTTTATTATTTATGTGCTGTACATTTTGATGGGTTTTGTTGGAGGAGGGCATTTGGGTGCTTTGCCGCGATGAGCGAAGCTAACCAGGAGCTTTACGAAGATATCTGCTCTGACTTAGAGGATCGGCAGAGCTGGGAATCTCGCCAGGTCTTGTGGCACAAGATGCGTGGGCAAGGTGTCGGCAGAGCCAACCGGCCGTGGCCCGGGGCGGCTAACGTGCATGTGCCCGTAGCGGACACGATAATCGGGAAATTGAAACCCTATTATGTGGTCTGGATTTTCGGGCCTGAGTTGCTGGCCAGTTTCTATTCGTTGGAGGAACAGGGCGACAGTTACACTGATTCAGTAGCGCAATGGTTCGATTACAAGGTCAGGGAGAACTCCAATTTCAGCGAAGCTGCAGTGTGCGCAATCGACAGCTGTCTGCAGAACGGGATGGGGATCTTGAAACCGTACTGGGACGCTGCCGCTGAGCGCTTAGCCTTTGCCAGTATTGATCCCTATTTCGTTATCGTGCCGCCCTGGAGCACGTTTGATTTCAACAAGGCCGACCGGGTGGTGCACGTCATGCACTATTCTAAGGATGAATATTTGCGCGATGCTCTAGCTAAAGGGTTTAACACCGATGAAACGTACCTGGACAGTATTACCGGAGAGGGCAAACCGGATCCTAAATACGAGCAGGCGCGTTATACGGCTGAAGGTTTATCCTACTCGCGTTTAAAAGAACTGATTGTTTTGTGGGAAGTTTACCTGCGGGAAACTGACGGTCAGATCAAGGTCAAGACGTTTAGCCCGTTGCAGCCTGATGAACCGGCTCGCGGAGATTTCAAGTTGCCTTACGAGCACAAGCAGGTGCCCTTGATTCTGGTTCCATATGAGCTGACTGATGGCGGTTTTTACTCGAGCCGCGGTGTTTGCGAACAGGTGCAGATGTATGAGGCAACAGCCTGCAAGATGTGGAACGAGAAACTGGATTTCATGTCGATTGCCAACCGGCCGGTGCTCTCGACGCAAGGCGGATCTATTAACGCGCAGAACATCCGTTGGGAACCTGGAGCGGTTTATGACTCGGTCTTGCAACTGGTACAACAACCGACGCCGCCGGTCTCCTTCGATGAGGAGATTGCTAACAACCGGAGTATGGCAGAGCAGCGGGTGGGGATCCCTGACTTTGGTGTTGCCGGACCGAACCAGCCGCAGGGGAACAAGACGGCGACTGAGACCAATGTAATCACTAATGTGATGCAGCAGAACAATGATCTGCGTGCGCGGGTGCTTAAAGGCTCGATGACACGGGTCTTTGAGCAGAGCTGGAGTCTGCTCAAACAGTACGATAATGCGAGTCTGGATTACTTTTGGCGGAAACAACGGATCAGCCTGCCTGATGCGGCATTTGACAATAAGTACGTGCTTAGGCCTAACGGTTCTGTTGATGGCTATTCTCGCGAGAGAGAAATTCAAAAACTGATGCAGCTGCGGCAATTGGCACAAGGTTCACCTTGGATCATCACACCCGAGATCGATCGCAAGATTGTCGAGCTCATGGATGCGCAATGGGTCAGCGACATTTATCAGGAACCGCCGCAGATCATGGCCGATCAGCAGGAGCAACAAGCGATTGAGAACTCGATTATGTTTGACGGGTTTTTGCCGCAGGTTAAGCCGGATGACGATCACGTGGTGCATCTGTCGACTGAAGACGGGTTTATAGGGTGGAAAGCGCAACAGGGTCAACCAATTCCGCCTCAAGCTCTTGGGCTTTTCATGCAGCATATGCAGGCTCATATACAGGCGGCCAAGGCTGATCCGCAATACTGGAAAGCGCATGCTGAACAGGTCCAACCCTTTATTGCCAAAGTGAAGCAAACTATGAAAGGGATGCAGCAGCAAGCGCAAGCCGCGCAAAACGCGCAGGGAGCAATGGCTGCTTTACGCGGCGGGATGCCGCCCGGGATGCCGAGCGGAGGGGCTGCGCCGCTGCCGCCTGGTGTGCCGAATATTCCGCAACCTGGAATGCCTGCGGGTGCCGGGCCGGCTGGTCCGCCGGTACTCCCCTCGAGTCCCAACGGCAACGGAGGGTTACCGATGGTATGAATGCGACCGAAGAAAAAGAGAAAGAGATTTTCGAGAGGATTGAGATGGTTCGTGCTCGAGAGGATTTGAACGGCAAACAGAAACGCCGTCGAATTCGTGACTTACGACATAAAATTAATCGTATAAGGGGTAACGCTTTGCGAAGCGTGATGTTATGAACCCGATTTTGCGATGGTATTTGCGCGTCGTTCTGAGTCGGCCGTTTCTGCGTTCGGTAGATTGGACGGCTGAAGAGCGCACCACTTTTGATTTGTTCTGCCGGGAGAGAGCCGGCCAGAAGCTTTTTGAATTTCTGCGTCAGATTGTCGCTAATGCAACGTTTAACGCTGTTTACCGGCATTCGGTTAGTGCGAATGCTGAGGCGCGTGGGATGCAGAATATGTTAGCTGTCTTACACAGGTTGCGTGCGTTCCCTCTACAGGAGGAGGCCCAGGAAGGCTTTAGCATTCTGGAAGATAGCGCAAATCCGCCCCGGGGACCAGATCGAGCTGATGTCTGGTATAGGATGCAGGGCGGACGCGGTAGCATCGGCTAAAAAACCCTGAGTGATATGTCTGAAGAAGCAGCAGCGGTAGCGGCTCCGACGCAGAGTGAGAGTAGTGCTCCTCAAACCGGAGGGATCCATCAAGCGTACGATCATCGCATTGGTGAGAGTTCTTCTGAGGGTTCCGAACCTAAAGTTGGGGTCCAGGCTAACACTGATACGGATGTTAAGGCGGTAAAAAAGCCGAGTGCGTATTATCAGATCCGGCAAGCAAAAAAAGCGTTTAAAGCGCAGCAGGAAGCTTTCCAGCGTGAGCGCGAAGCGTTTATGCAGGAGCGAGCCATGGCGGCTGAAGCGGCCAGGAAGTCGCAAGAGGAACCTTACAGCCTTGATGAACTTAAATATTACCGTGGTCAATGGGATCAGGAAGGTAGATATGATCTGGTTGAAGCGGCAGATAAGAAGATCAAGGAAATGGAAGCCAAGGCCAAAGCTGATCACGAGGCCAGGCACCAGAAGGTTGACATGCCAAGGATGGGGACACCGGAGCACAAAGCTCAGTGGGAGGCTGCGGAGCGCGAGCTTGCGCAAGCCGATTCTGAGTTTATGCGTGACGGCACACCATTGGATAGCAGGTTGCGGGAAATCATGGCTGGACCGGATGGCAATATCTATCGCGAGCATCCGCGCGGGATTATAGCTGCATATCATCGGGCAAAAATGGAGTTGCTGGAAGCAAGCACAAAGGATTTGCGGACGGCGCTCGATAAAAAAGACCAAGAATTAAAGAGATACGAGGGGTTAACCTCGATTAGCGGTGGTAGCCCGGCCAAACCTGGCGGGCCGAGAGTGCAAAGTCTTAAAGACTTTGAGCGTCTCTCGACCAAGGAGATGCGGGCGCATCTCCTTGCTACTGCCAAGAAAGAGGGTAACCCCTTTTTTTAAGTTATGCCTCCTCCAGTTTATGGTGCGGTTACCACTACTGATAAAGCTAGTGAGTACCGTATCTATTTTGCCAAGAAACTTCTAGAGCACCAGATCAACACTCTGCAGCTCTATGATTTTGCTTATCATTCTCCGATTCAACCGGGCCAGGGATCCAAGACGATCCGGATATTCCGGCCGCCACCGGCGAACGTTGCCAATATCATTACATTGACTGAAGGTCAGCCGCCCTCTACTGCGCCTTACAAACTGGTGTACGAATATGTGACTCGCACACTGACCCAATATGGTTCCTATGGGCAGATATCGGACGTGGTCGATATGACAGAATTCCTGAATACAGCTGATTCGCTGACCACCAAATTTGGTGAAGAGGCAGCGCTGTGGTGCGATCAGCTTATCCGGGATGCCTGCGTCAATGGGACAACCGAGGAACCGACCAAATTTACTAAACGTTATGCCGGAACGGCGACCGATTTTACCAGTTTGAGTGCATTGACTGGGCAACAGGGAAGATTCTCGAGTGATGACTTGATCGATGTGTGCACCGAGCTGCGGCTTAACAAAGCCAAGGAATTCGATGACGGGTGTTTCATAGCTGTTGTCAGCCCGGAACAGGAACGCGATTTGATCGAAGAACAGGGCAGCGCCTGGACTTACGCATCTGCGTTCCAGAAACCGGAGCAGGTGTGGAAAGGCGAGATTGGGCGACTGTTTGGGATTCGGGTGCTTCGCACAACTAACGCGATGTATCAGACTAGTGGCGGTACTGAAGGCACGTACGTGTCAGGCGGTGCGGTAATTGCCGCTCTAGTGTTCGGTAAGGATGCGTATGCGGTTCCGACTCTTGGTGGCGAGGATAACCCGACTAACCCCAAGGTGTACACTATAACCGATCCGGACAGTGCGAATCCGTTTGGTCAATTCAAAACGCTGGTTTGGAAGGCGTTCTATGCGGCTATGGCGCTGAGTGCCTGGAACGGAATTTGTCTGCAAACCAAATCTGCTTATACGCCTACATAATTTATGGCAACAATTGCAATTGGCATCAGCAAAGGGCCTGGAGGATATACGTGCAAGGTGCCGGTGAACGCGCTGGCTGAGGACGGTGTACCGCCCGAGGAAGGCGACACCGTCCAGTACAGTGTTTCCGGCACGGTGCAGAGTGTGAGCGGCGGTACGGCAACTGTCTCGATTGACTCGATTAACGGTGAACCGGTAAGTGAGGAAGCGTCTGAATCGCCTGAAGAAGAAGCGGCTGAAGGGCCTGGGGAAAGCACTGCGGACATGGGCACGCGGCTGCGTAAAGAGGCTAAAGGCCAGGCGTTGCCGTTTTAATGTTGTTCCACGTGGAACAACACGGAATAACAAATGCAGATCATCGTGCGCGACAAGCGTTCGGAGCGGGAGCGGAGGAAAGCTGAGACCTCCGCTCAGCTCCTTAAGCATTATTACAAGCGGGAAATTCGGGATGGAGCCCGTATCAAGCTCCCTGCCGACAAGCAAAGGATAAAGAAGCTTTATGAGACGGGTTGAACTGGCGCCCTTAACTGACCAGGTGGTGATGATGGAAAAGGTCTACGGCCGGTTTGATATCGGCTTTGACGGGTTTCCGACTGACGCCTGGAAAGGGCGTAACCTGAAGTTGTTCAGGCCGCCGGAAGTCTTAAAACACGTCTATTTCCCGGAGGCGTACGTCAAACGGACATTAGTAAACCGCCAGATGTTTGACGCTATTGGGCGCGTTTACCAGGATATCGTTGGGCGATGGAACGCCCAGGCGCGGGAGGCATACGGGCTTAATCAGTTTGTCAAGTGCTACTGTTTCGGAGATGGTTCGGTGCCATCTCTGTTCTGGTACGGGGCGGCTTGGGAACTTTCACCGGTGGTAAACGGCGAGGCGCTTGATCAGGTGATAGACCTCTTCAAGCAACACGGGTTCAAGCATGATCGCAAACGCTTAAGGGTCTTCGAATACTGGTAAAATGACTAAACAGGAGGTTTTAGAGATATATGGTCAGAGTGTGTATCAGATCCGGCTCTCGGTAGCTATGCATAGCTTTATTGCTAAGGGTGAAACCTGTCTTGAGGAAGCCGACAAATTTGTTCGGGCGCTTCAGTCAGAAGATAAGCTTGAGCTAATCGAAAAGTTTAAATGACTGATGGACCTCCAGCCGAGATGAATGATTCTAGCGGTATCCAGCGAAGTAATCGACGAAGCGCTCAAAGGGGTGGAGCGTGTATCGAGCTGGCCGATCCAGGCGCTCAATATTGGGCTATTCGCGCTGGTACTGGGCATATGCTGGCTTTTCATTTCACAGACCCGCAAGGACATGGCGGCACTGCAGAAAGCTCATGAAGGTGAGAGACGAGAGTATATCGAAAGTCTTAGAGGAATGGTCGGCGACGCAACGAAGGTTATCGAACGCAACAGCGTCATTTTTGAACGAATCGATCGACGACTCGAAAGATTGGAAACAAAGCGTAACGGAAATTGAGCCGGTTAAAAAGCGCAAACGCCGGTTTAGCGCCGATAGCGCCAACGATCTTCTGTTCTGGGGTTGTCATTTGGCGATTGTGGCGATCAGCCTTGGCATTATGTGGGTCAAATTCGACGGCACTAATAAAGCATTGAAAGATCTCCTTAAAGCGCAGTCGCATGAAATCGATGTCGTAAAAAGCCAGGCTTTGAAAGCCGAGCAAGCCGCTCAGGAAGCACGAAACGCCGAGCATACACGCAATGTGCAGTTCAGTGCTGCCTCCAACACGTTGCAGAGCGTTGTTGAACAGGTCGGAATGATTCAGCGCAGCGTCGAAGCAGATCTTTCTAAAGCTGTGGAAACCAACAATCTTGTCTTGCAGGCAATCGATATAGCCAAAGCTGCGGCGCTGAAGAGTGAAATTGCGGCTAGCGAGGCTGCTACTAAGGCCAGCATTGCTGCAGGTGCGGCGGGAAGCGCGGCAGGAGCAGCCTCGAGAGCTGCGGCGACCTCCAGTCGTACCGGCACGGTAGTGGCCTCCAAGGTGGTTACGACTCAGGACAAAAGGCAGTTGGAAACCGAGCAACGGCGACTGGCACTGAAACAACAACAGCTTAGACAGACGATTCGCACGGTGAAGAAACAGGGTCCGACGCTGTGGCAAAAGATAACGCAATGAGCGAACTCTCTGAAATTGATTCAGTTGCCGGCGTCACGATCTATTCAGTCGATGGTGAGCCCAAAAGTTTTGTTTATAAGGCCGGCTTTGCAATTGATGCAGACGGCGCCCCGAATGCCTACGCTCCAAATAATGGCGGCACCGACTTCACGGCAAATGGCGGCGATGACCAGGGAGGCGATTGGTGGGGTGGTCCTGTCGACGCAGAGGGTTACCCGATTAAACAGAAAATATTCGATCCGTTTCCTGGTTATTACGTTTCGGCCACTGCGCATTTTAATCCAGCCTATAGCGAGGATTCGCCATACCGTTACATCGACAGCAACTCCATACCGTTCATCGTTTTACCTGGAAACCATTCTAACGGCGCGAAGCTCGGTGATGTGGCTTTGGTCTATAACGAAAAAACAGGTGACAACTGTTATGCGATCTATGGGGACGTTGGACCATCAAGCAAAATTGGCGAGGGGTCCGTGCGGCTTGCTCAAGCCTTGAAGATTGACGATAACCCAAAAGCCGGCGGCACAGAATCCAGAATTGTCGTGACCCTCGTGTTTCCAGGTAGTGTTGGGAAATGGGAAACGCCAAAAAGATGGTTTTCGCATGCGAACCAGCTCACGAAGGCTTGGGGTGGATTAAGTCGGCTCAAGACTTTGAGCGACCAACTTTAGAATGAGATTTGCTCTTTTATGGTGGTGTTTGTTCAGGTGTACAGCCTTTGCAGCACCGTTTTTGGTCTGTGATTCTTATCCGCTAAGTATGAGCACATGGCTGAACCCGGTCAGATTCGTGATCAGCGGGTTAGCGTCCAGTCCGATAACGACAGGCGCGCAAATCAATGCCGATGGCAGCGCGCAGCTTCATTATGATTTGGCAGGTACAGCGTTCGGCAACTACACGGTGACTGTGGTTGCGGTGAACTCTAGCGGGGGGACTAGTTCACCGAGCGCCCCTTTCACTTTCACGTTAGGAAGTCCGGTGGTGCCCATTAATGTGCATCTGAGTCCGACATGAGCCAGGAACTTTTAACCGATATTGTTTTTAGCGATCAGGCGCAAGGCGGGATTACGGCTAAGAAACTGAACCTGGCCTGGAAAGATGCGACGATACAACCCTCATTTATCACCGATAAGACGGCGGTAGGCAGCTACGCGAGCGGCGATTATCTGCTGCTTTACCAAGCTTCGAGCGGCAACTTGGTGAAGATTCCGCCCAGCGCAGTGTCCGGTGGCGGCGGGACAGGCACAGGCGACATGCTTAAAAGCGTCTACGATACCAATAATAACGGGGTCGTAGATACTGCTGACAGCTTGGCTTGGGGCAAGCTAACGTCGGTTCCATCTACGTTTGCTCCTAGCGCACATGCTGCGACGCATTTGAGTGCGGGCAGTGATCCGATAGCACTTGCTACATCGGTCCTGGCCGGTTTATGTCCGGCAGTAGATAACACCACGATCCAGGTTGTTGCCTCGAAACTTTCCTGCGTTGCGCTTGCCTGGACGGCGATTACCGGCAAACCGAGCACGTTTCCTCCTGACAGTACTGCGATGCTTAAGAGCGTGTATGATACGAATTCCGATAATATCGTTGATCATGCCGCTTTAGCTGATGCAGCTCCCTGGACTGGGATCAGTGGAAAACCTTCTACCTTTGCCCCGAGCGCCCATGCTCCGAGTCATCTTGACAATGGCACTGATCCGGTCCCGGTAGCGACTACGAGTCGGACTGGGAGCCTGCGGATCCTCTCCGGCACGGCGACTCAATATCTGGACGGCAGCGGTAACTGGTCAACGCCTGCCCCGGCCGGCACGGTTAACCCTGGCACTTGGACAGCGCTGAGCTATAGCACCGGCTGGAGCGAGAACACGACTGCCCGGTATCGCGTAGAAACCAACGGCGCTTTCCAGACGATCTTCAGCGAAGGGATCATCAATTACGCGAGTGGCGCGGCGGCCTTAGCGTTCACGCTGCCTGTGGGTGCTAGGCCGGCAGTACAGCGGGGATGCGCGCTTGGGGGCTACGATTCCAGTGGCGACGTGCAACTCTTTCAAGCTGTGATTGGAACCAGTGGCACGGTCAATATTTATCCGATGGTGCGGCAGAATTTCTCGTGGCCGAGTGCCACAAACGGTAGCGTGTATTTGGATTCTTTAACTTTCAGCTTATGAGCGATATCGCAGCAGGATACACTTTCGTCGACGGTGAAAAGGGGATCACGGCAAGCAAACTCAATAACATCGTTGCCGGTGCCGTTATCCAGCCTTCTTTTGTCACCGGGCAACCGGCCAGCTCGACTCTGGATCCGACCGATAACCTGCTTGAGGTCAAGAGCGGTGGCACCTATGCGCGGATTACCGGGAGCCAGCTGATCTCGAGTGTGGGCAGCCAGGTGGACGTGACAAGCCAGATCACTGCGGTACGTTTGAGGTCATTTTCGGCAGTTGGGAACGGGACCTTCGAGGTGGCCCAGCGCAACTGTGGAACGGCTCTATCTAATCCGGCGCAAGATACTATGTTGGAAGACAGATGGGCTGCCGGAAATAACGGGTCACTGAACCCTCTTTTCCAACGAATCCTGGTATCGCCAATTGGTGCAGGTGCGGGTGTTGTTGTTCCCGGGACAAACTACGCGATTACTACAGCTTTAGAACGGATCACAGCCCAAACCCAGAAAACGTCATTAGCTGCTACTGATCTTGTCTATTTGCAGCAACGCATCGAAGGTCCGGCTTTTCGCGAATTGATGAATGACGTTCATTCGGTTTCACTGCTGGTGCGTTCGAGTGTTGCGAATTTGAAATTTGGATTAAGCCTGAGAGATCCCAGTGCATCACGATCATTAACCAAGCTATGTACCCTAGGCGCAGCTAGTACGATTACACTTATTACTTTACCTAATTTGCCGCTATGGCCGAGTGCCGGAACTTTCACGGCGGCAGTTGGTGCAAATGCTTATAATTTGGCAATTGCGGTGGCAGCCGGCTCAACCTTTACGAGTCCAGCTAACGACACTTGGCAGAATGGGAATTTTATTGGCGCTTTGGGACAAGACAATTTACTGGCTACCGCAAGTGCTACGTTTGAAGTTTTTTTCGTCCAGCACGAACCCGGTAGCCAGTGCACGACTCTGTTGGATGTCCCGTTTGGTCAGAATCTCGATGGGCCGCTGGGCTGTACTCGCTATTTTCAGAAGACCTACGATTATGCGACCAAGCCTGGGACTGTGACAGCAAATGGAGCGATGAGCCCA
>Ga0126380_10000126_pt1 | contig 19744 bp, 33 predicted proteins | sample PanSoiMetPlot_26_FD_92544 | JGI IMG/M metagenome (GOLD analysis project Ga0126380, IMG submission 92544) | Tropical forest soil microbial communities from Panama - MetaG Plot_26 | ecosystem: Environmental > Terrestrial > Soil > Tropical forest > Bulk soil | place: Panama | collected 2016-02-17
AACGTATTCCCCTCCTCAAGGAATACCCACTTGATAGGGAAGTCAGTCCTACCCGTAGACTTTTTCTCCGCATAGCGAGCGTCCATGTCTGCCTTTATGGCGTACCATCCAGCCCACATTTCGGAGAGCTTAAAGGGGTCAGAGTAGATAGTGACCCCTGGAATGCCCCTCAGAGGCTCTAGGCTTACTTGCTTCACGTCAAAGCCTACTAGCTCTGAGGTAGGGTCTGTGGCTAGTACCTGTGCAGCCGTAGAGAGCACTCTGGTAGTTTTACCCGTACCAGTGTTCATGCAATACCCCTTCATGGGCATATCACCCATATGAGAGAGTATTACTGGCTCTCTGTGTCTGTCGTACCCTCCAATGTACGTACCTGGTCGGCATGCTTCTATGTCGTCTAGATGATCTCTGAATCTGATTATACCAGGAAATGGAGTTATCGCCCTAATAATTACCGTAGGTCCCTTTTTGTGGCTCCATTCTACCTCTATAGGCTTAGGGAATCTCCGCTCTATATAGCCGGTAGCCGTTTCCTGTTGTCCCTCAGTAATCATAGACCCCTCAGGGAATTGGATAGAGCCTAGCTTGCCTGTCTCGATACCATGCCATCCAGGCTCTAGTTTAATAGCCTTTTCCATGGCTGCCTCATCGGTATCTGCTATGACAGCTAGTCCCTTAGCCATGGGACTGACTACCGTCCTGTTTCGATACCATCTACGTGCTTTCCTGGCAGTTTTTACCATTCTGATACCAACCAGGATTAGCAGAGCTATAGCTACCACTAGCACGGTAATAGACCTACTGATTACCAGTCCGTAACCCGTGAGAGCTACTAGAGAGATATATAGAAGGCTCCTACCAAGATTGAGAACACCTGCCCTGTGATAACGTTTCCACATATGATATGTAGGGTTACCACGCACCTTGCCATTACTGGAGCGCCAAAAAGTGGCATTTGTATGGTAATGACCGGAATAGTGGCGACCAATGAGACTCCTTAGGATTATGAGCCACAGGCCATGCTCCCTAATAGCCCGGATGATTTCGACTATTATAAGCAGGATAACCAGACCGATGATTCCAGCAGGTATGAGGATGAGAGCAAGCATTAGCTTAGACCTCCTCCGTTAGCCGTAGCTTTGGCGTAGATGGAGCGTAGCTCTGACGGTATCGGACCAGAGTAGCCAACCTGGTAGCCGTTAGACCTCAGCCAGTCTCGTACTGTCTCTGTGCTGGCATTGGTGAGCCTGACGGCTCTGTAATCGTCCAGGCGTGTCTCTACGGCTGCCCGTAGGAGTTTCCATGCCCGTATGGGGAACAGTAGCCATACGATCATCTCAGGCTTAGGCAGGGGCAGCCTTTTACCCGTACCTCTGGCTAGGAATCGGACATGGTTTTCCAGAGCCCACAGGCCAGCCAGAGGGGCACTAGCGAGCATGAGAGAGACAGGCATGGAGACTCCCATTACTTCCCCATGCTGATAGTTGAGATAGGCAGATAGGCCAGCAGCAAAGAGCATGGCTAGCCTGGAGCCTATGCCGTAGGCATTGGGTACCCTTCCCCATGCCATAGCCTGAGCAGAGCTAACAAAGGCTAGGCCGTCATAGGTCAGTCCTGTGAGAGCTGCTATGCCTACGGGTAGCCGACCCTCACGGGCTAGGGAGTAGAGAGACCAGGAGCTAATTACCACTCCTGCCAGGATGACTAGTAGCCATCCAAAGGTAGAGATTACACGTTCTACGGGTGACTGTTTCATCGGGCATACCTCCGAACATGCCGAAACTCCAGGCCACTTGTGGCCTGGAGTCTCGGCTGGATTTACCGGCTAATTTACCGCCTACCGGGGCGGTTTTCCGGGGGGACCTTGTCCCATGACTGGACGCTCAGCCTAGCGTGGTAGGCAGGCATGTCCTTACGGTTCATGACCTTGTGAATGTAGAGCTTAGGCTCCTGCCCCTTACCCCATGCGGTAGCGTAGAGGCAGAGCTGCTTGACGATTTCGGCTGCCTTTTTCTCAGCAGCCTGGTAGACAGTCAGAGCCTCACGGTACTCCTGGTCTGCCGTCTTGTAAGCGTCCTTTTCTGCCTTAGGAGCGTTGTCGGCAGGCTCCTCAGGCTTATCAGGCTTCTGAGCCTTGACGGGCATGCGAAGGATGATTTCCTTACCCGTCTTGTCCAGTACCTCAGGCACCTGCTTCTCAAGCAGGGTAACCAGGCTGGCAGGGATTTGGGAGACAGTGACGCCACTGGTTTTGCTGGGGACGGTTTCCGTCTCAGCAGTGAAGCCGTCAATGTCAGCATCGGTCAAAGCCATGATGATTCCCCTTCCCAGGGAGAGCTAATCCGCGCTCATTCGGGATAGGCACCGTTTAGCCTATCGACCCTCAGAGGAGGGTTTCGCGCTTAGGATTAAACCGTGTGGAGGCAGTGCCCTAGATGAATGAAATTCCAGCACCCACAACCTTGCCCCATAACTCCCTCTTTGTCGGCTATGTGCTGGATACGAGCGGTCTCATTGTTACGCTTTGCGCGCTCAATGATCTCGGTACGCTTACGTGCCTGCTCTGGTGTCACTGTGACCTCCCTGCCGAACCTTTGATACTCCTATTAAACCTCCCTGGAGCCTCCCTGTCAAGAGGTATTGGCAGTAACTACTCTCCGTAGCCTAGGGTCTAGGCTTTACGTCTCTATTAGGACGCTTAATAGGACGTAGAGGAGTGTCCACCCATGAGATAAATTCTGCCTGAGTCTTGAAGTGTTTAATAAGAAACTCATGCTTATTAGAGTCCATGGAATCAAACACAGGCATATACGCTTTCCTGGCTCCGAATAGCTGAGCAAACCTCTCTTTATCGTCGTCATCCTTTGGCGCAAAAGCTACCGTCCAGTTAGTCTCCGAGTGCATCTCTCTCCTAGCACCCTGAGGTCTCTGCTTAATGAGAACATTGGTAATACCGCTACTCCTACCCTCCCTGAGATACATCTGGACAATAGGAGCCAAAGGCTCACCCTGAGAGGTAGTCAATTCCTGGATATATCCAAAGTCATCATATACCACAATGATGTTACTCTTTGGACGCCAAAGGAAGTTAAGCAGTTTCTCAAATTGATCAGCCTGGTAGAGTTTCCTGGCTCTGCCGGTAGCGTTGGTCTGAGGCCAGTAAATAGACCAACGCTCTCTCATCACCTTTTGTACATTACCATCGGTAATGACAGGCCAGCCTAGTCTCATGATGGTATCGTCGGCTGGTTTACTCTGGAGAATTACTGTAGGAGTGTGCCGAACTATCATCCTTTCCTGGACGGCTTTAGCCATCCAAAGAGTCTTACCAGAGCCGTTAATACCTATGACCTCTACATGCTCTGGCTGAGGGTCGGCAGGGTCGGCTCTGCCCCATGCCTCTGCAAATTCTGCCGCTAGTTCGCTCCAGGGGACTCTAGGAGGATTCTTTACCTCTACGTCTACTGTGTTAGTTGGTTGTGTAGTCATAGTCCATTACCGGGCTAGTACCATCTGGCATAGGAGCCGAACCGTTTTGAGACACACGGTAGACTCTGCCCCTATCTGTCTTAACTGTCCCTGCTAGGTGGTGCTCATATAGGGCATACAGGAATGGCCAGGTAGCTTGCAGTGCTGCTATCCAGTCCATGACTGCTCCTCCACCTTTAGCGAGGAAAAGCCTAGAGGCTGACGGGTAGCGAGCTACTACCTTACTCCAACGCTTCACCATGTTATCCAGGTTATTACCTAGGATGGCTCCACAGTAAGGGTCTAGGATTTCTAGGGTCATACCTACCACAGAGAGGTAGGTACCCATGTTTTCCTCTATGAGCCTAAAGTCTGAGGCTGTCAGTACATATTCCTCATCTTTAACCTCTGACCAGTCTCCTCCTGGCTCCTCATCCTTAGGTATATCCCTGGCAGCATCCTGGAGATATTCTGGTATATCCTCCTCCACATAGGGAGAGTCTTCTACAGAGGAGGTCAGCCCATCCAGGCTGTCAGCCAGGAGAGCCCCTAGACGCTGACGTAGAGGCTGCTCAGCCCTAATCTGGCTAGAGTCTGCCACTGGTCCTACCCCTGTCTGTCCTGAGTCTCTGAGGGGTTGTGAGTCAGTTTGCCTAGATTTAAATTGGGTTTGTGCTGACTTTCCCCTAGGTTGGTTTGGCTTATACAGGTGGTCTATGACCTCATCCATACTGTATTTCAGACCAGCCCTTTTTCCCATTTTAGAGTATTGCTTGGAGTATACCCTAGAGGCATTACGGCATCTTTCACATACTGAGTCTGTCTTTAGCTCCTCTTTATACCCTCTTTGTGTGCCATGTTTAACCAGGGTTTTAGGCATTGTTTCTCCCTTGACTGTACTGCTAACATCGTATATGTAGCTTAGCCCATGGACAATGTACCCTACGCTTTAGGAGCCAATATGGCGGACAATTCCGACCTAATGGCAGAGTTTCAGGAGTTTCTAAGTGCCAAAGAAAAGAAGGCCAAAGAAGACTCAGAGGCAGAGGATTTCGAGGTCGAAATTTGGGATGCCGACGGCAGGGGAGTCAGGACCAGGCGTAGCCATGCCCGTCCTTTCCTACAATCCCTCGGAATTGACATGGAGACAGAGCAGGATGATAGCGGCTCTGATAATACAGACAAGGATGCCGGAAAGGATAACAAGGGAAAGCCTAGACAGGCTAAGTCTACCTCTGCACAGGGTCAGTCAATTACCCGCAAATACTTTACTAAGCCTAGTAAGTGACTCACTATAGTTACGCTCAGATAGAGGATATCTGGATACGTAACGGCGGTAATAAGGCTATGGCTCCACTGATGGCAGCCATAGCTGAGGTAGAGTCTGGCGGAAATCCTGACGCTGAAAACCCCTCAGGTGCTACCGGACTCTGGCAAATGATGTGGCCGCTATACTCTGGCTATGTCTCAGGCGCTACCTCCAGACAGGCTTACCATAACCCTGATATTAACGCTAAAGCAGCCGTCAAACTCTCTCAGAATAATCCCTCTGTAGCTCCTGGTTCGCCAGTCTATAATAACTGGATTAAATGGGAGCATCCCCTCAATGCTTATAAGCAGTACCTACAGGGTAACGTACCTCCTCAATCGGCAGGAGGGTCTACTCCTCCCTCTGGAGGCTCAGACAGCAGCCTAGGAGGTCTGTTTTCATGGCCTGGAGACGTACTAGGTTTCTTTAAGGACTCTAAAACGTTCATAGATGCCCTGCTATGGATCGTTAACCCTGCTTCCTGGCTACGTATAGGCTCCTTTGTATTCGGTCTAATCCTCATAGCTATGGCTGTCTGGATACTGATAAAGGTAGGCTCTGATGAGCCGATAATTAAAATGCCGTCTACGATTCCGGTACCAGTATGAGTTACGTTAATCCTATCGGCAGGAGCCTCCATATCGGCCGGATAGATGAGGGAGTGGATTTCTCTGGCTCTGGTCCTCTCTATGCTATGGCTGACGGAATTATCAAGGGAGTATATGACTCAGGGTGGCCAGGTGGCGTTTATATTCTCCTCCACATGGATGACGGTAAAGACGTTTATTATGCGGAGAATATCCAGCCTAAAGTTAAGACAGGACAGAGAGTCAAGGCTGGCCAGGAGATAGGTTATGCCAGAGGTACGTACCCGTATATAGAAGTAGGGTGGGGTACTAATACAGAGGGACAGGCTCTAGCTTCTGGACACTATAAAGAGGGACAACAGACAGCAGAGGGTAAGGATTTTGCTGCCCTATTGAATACTCTAGGCTGGCATATACCAGGAGCTGCTAAAGACTCGACTATGGGTGGCTCTGGTGGCACTGGAGGAGTGGAGACTACCTCAGCTATCGGAGGTCTGTTCTCATGGCCTGGAGACGTAATAGGTTTCTTCAAGGATGCTAAGACTTTTGTAGATGCTTTGCTCTGGATTGTTAACCCTGCCTCTTGGCTACGTATTGGTGCGTTCATTGTTGGTACTGTTCTCATCCTATTTGCTATCTATGCACTTCTAAAGGTTGGTAGTGATGAGCCTCTATTCTCTATGCCAAAGGTGGTGCCAGTACCAGTATGAAGCACGGGACACAATACGCCTACAAGCATAACAAGTGTCGATGCAAAGATTGTAGGGATTGGAAAGCAAAAGACATGAAAATATACCGAAAGAATAGGAGGGATAAGCTATGGGAGACGGAACCAAACTCGCTATTGCCATCCTTGTCTTCTGGCTAGCTCTCGTATTCTTTTTCTTTGCCTTTCATCCAGGAGGGGTAAAGGACGTATCTAATCCAGGCCAGATGCTTAAATGGCTAGTGGATGAATTTGGTAACCTAGCCGGAGGTACGGCAGAAACTAAGGCTGCTCTCACTGCTGACGTTACGGGTAATGATGCCCTGTCCTACCCTGGCTATACCTCTCAGGGTAGCTCTGATATCGGCTCTACAGGTAGCGGAGGAGGTATCCAGGTTGCCTAGGGCTAACAGGTTTAGAAACCGTTCTAGAGGCTCTACTAGGAGGCACACAGTACAGAGACGTACTCCTATAGACTCTGAGTCTGGAGGTACACAGATTGAGACTGTCACTACGACTAGAGGTCAGCGTAATAGGACAGTCGAAAGACGTACTCCTATCTCTACTGGTGGATCACAAGTTGAGACCACTAGCGAAACTGAGGGTAGCTCAAATTCCCGTAAACCTCTCAGACAGTACAGTCCTACAAGAGTGGGTGATAGGTCCGCAGGAGTAGGGCTCCTGGAGGCTGAGTTTCTAGGCTCTCTATTCCTCCTTATACTCCTGCTCTTTGCTGACACTAATAAGAGCTATGCAGACAAGATAATGTCCACTATGAAGCGTGGCACTATGCTCTGTATTCTCTTTTTCGTGCTAGCTCTGATAGCTGGTATAGGACCAGGCTCAGCTAAGATATCTAAGGCTATAGGTGCCATGGTATTTGTTGCTATCCTGGTCACATCACCAGTCCTAGACATGTTCGGAAACCTGGATAAATTTTTTAAAGCAGACTGGACAGCTACGGGTGAGCATGGCACAGATGTAGGAGCTACCTCTAGCACTAGTGATACAGGGTCGGACAAGACGGGTGGTACTGCTGGTCCCCTCCAGGCTGCCTCTGGAGCCGTCCAGAGGATTACCTCTATCATTGAATCCTTTGGTTTTGGGATTATCAAATGAAAGATTACGCGGTAATTATCATCGTAGGCGTACTATACCTAGCTACCATAATGATGCTGGTACGTCCTAACTCTAAGCTCCTCCAGACAGACCCTAATACCAATCATACGTATCTCTCTAATGTATTCAATGCCTTTGATGACCTAGTAAGAGGGGCAGTAGGTAAATGACCCAACAGAGACTCCACTCACAGCTAGCTCCTATTGATCTCCTAACCCGTGAGGAATTGGCAGCAGAGCTACACAAGGGTTTTGATGACCAAACAAGGGACTGGTTTAGGGGTCTCGAAATCCAGCGCTTTCCTAGCGTTACTGTCACTGCTACGGCAGCCACACAGAACATAGCTACGTCTAATGACATGACTCCTGCCGGACCAGAGCAGGGGGATCTCTGGATGGTTAGGCGGATAATCGTTAAATCATTCCTGCTTACCGACACAGCTAAATACATCCTCTTTAGGGGCTCTACTCCCTCAGACCCTAACTCCTATAATGGCAGGTTTCTCCTAGAGGGTTTCGCTGCTGCTGGTGCTGGCCAGGCTGTAGGAGTAGGTTATTATCCAGGCACAAAGTCTATCTTTCTCCAGCCAGGTGAGCAGATATATGCTCAGGTATTGACAGCCACAGTAGGCAATCAATATATCTTGGAGGGAGAGGCTATCCGGGTACCCGCTGAAATGAAGGGAAAGGTACTATGAGTCATGCTGAGGCAAACGGTGACTATATTCACGTAGGTAACTCAGACATAGTTACCGTAGTATCTGGTCCAAAGGTACTCCATGAGGGTAGGTACAGGCTCTATGAAAAGCCTGGAGGAGACCTCCATCTAGTCTACAAGAGGGACGACCAGGAAACTGAGCAGCATATGGAAATACCCGGTAAGCTCCTAGGGCTAGCTCAGAGAGCAGCAGAGGGAAAACTCTCACCTATGGACGTAGTTAAGGAATTGATGAGTCTAAGGTGAGCTATATAGGTCTAGGCTCCAGGGGGCCAGTAGCAGCAGCAGCCGACACTACCGGGCTGAATACTGGTAACTACACTACTGCTTTTACTCCTGCTGTGCTGGCCTGTAATGTCCCCTTTTACGAGATTTACCACATGGTAGTAGCTAACGTACCCGTAGGTGCTAACGCTCAGATCATCGTAAATAACAAGCCTTATGGTTTCACATATCCTCTGTTCGGGTCAGAGTGGAATCCTGCTCAGCCTCTCCTTATGAATCCAACTGATGAGATAGATTTTCTCTGGTCTATAGCAGCCTCAGGGCAGGCTCCTCAGGTTACCGTATACCTCCGCTATGACCCTGTTATCCAGCCTATAAGTAAGGTACAATGACTAGCCCATGGAGCACACAGCTACAGAGCCTAGTCATTGTAACGGCTCCTGCTGGAGCCTATGCGGGTATCTTTATCTACTCCCCTTTCCCTGGTCTAGGTAATCTCATCGGTTCCTGGGCAGCACAGGCAGGAGTAGATCCTTTTGGTAATGCATACCCTCAGGGTCTTAATGTCACGGTTGGCACTATCTCAGGTATCACCTTTACAGGTACTAACTGGATACTTAATAGTCAGGGTATTTTCTTCTATAGTGGTACTCCTGCTCTAGGTAATTTGATTACTGCTGTAGCTGAGGCTGCTGGTACTGACTCCTTTGGTAACGTTTACCCTCAGGGATATTATGGGCAAAATATTACTATCGTTAATGGCTCTGCTCCTGCTACGCCTACTAATGCTAGTGTTCTCTATTCCTCATCTGGTGGACGGCTACGGTATCTAAACCAGGCAGGCGTAGACCAGATCATTACTAGGGAGTCTGTTAACGTAGCTCAATTTGCTATGAATACTCAGACTCTGCCGACCATTATTGGGGCTCCTCTTAACTATCAGGCTAATGAGGGTAACCAGTCTAGCGAATATGAGCTAGAAATGGACGGTATTGCTACGGCTCCTACTAGTGCTGCTGGTACAGACCCTACGTGGACCTGGGGACTAGCCGTAGACGGTACTGTCCTGGGAGCATCATTTACCGTAGGATCGGTATTCTTCCCTCATGGTGTAGGAGTTACCGTCAATTATACGGTAAGGCTACGTATGGCTATTATCACTAATGGTGTAGGTGGTACCGTGATAATGGCAGCAGAGGGGTCATTTAATAGGGCTGGTACTAACGCTGGTAACGCGACAAACTTTAACTCTACTGTTGGCTCTAATTCTGGTGGGTCAACTAAGAATTTTGATACTACTACGGCTCATACTATCCAGGCTTATGCTAACTGGTCGTCTGTGACCTCTACTGGCCATGGAGCTACCACCTATCGAACTAGAGTAACTAGGAGAGACTAATGGCAGTGCTCACAGCTAGTCAGGTAGTGCCCACATTCCTGGCGGGTAATGCTGACATAGTAGGGCTCTTTTCCCTCAGGAATGTGACGACTGGAGATACGATAGACCTAGCCTCTATTAGCTCCTCTCCAGTGTTCCAGGTAATCAAGCGAGGGGTAGTGCTAGGTGTCTCTGATTTTGTGGAGATAGCTGCTACGTTTGCTGGCACTGTCGTTACTATGCCTCCAGGTCTAAACCAGTCGAGTGGTTACCTCCTGGTTTGGGGTAGCTAATGGATGGCTACGGGTGGCTACCTGATAGCCAGAATCCTAACGCTAGTCCTGGGGAAATACACCCTATGGCACTTAATCAGCTAGTTGTCTATCAGGTAGCTGCTACTGACTGGCCTAGGTATCCAGATGGCAGGTGCGTAAGGTGCGGTAAATGTGACCAGTCTATCTACATGAGGAGAGATATTCATGGAGTCACTTACCAGTACACAAAGGATGAGATACTAGCTCTAGTTGTAGCTCATATTAGACAGGCACATGAGGAGGCACTAATAGATTATGGAGCTTAACAGGAAGCAGACCGAATTTTGGGCGGTAATCCTCATTATCTGCCTGGTAGTGTCGGCTGCTATTATGCTGGTCGATTTTCAGATTAAGCAGGCAATACTAGAGGAGTCCACCAGGCTACGGGTAGCTCTGGAGGAATGGGAGGTTAGGTATAGTGGACTCAGAGCGAGTCAAAACAGAGCTACTAATGACTCTGCTGACAACCCTACTATTCCTGGCACTGTACTGGTGGACCAGCCTGCCAGAATGGAAGCAGGAAATGTATCTAATGGAGCTACGTCACAGGCTCCAAAAGCTAGGACCAGGAGACAGCCTAAGTCTGAGGGATAGGCTGATAATTGAGCGATTCCGGCAGGAGGTAAGTAGGTGGGAGCATGCCCGTAAGAGGGACAACAGCATGGGGACACGCGATTATCCAGAAGAAAGTAATTAACCTAGATCATGGTGGAGCTAAGCACGTAATGTGCAGTTGGGATACGTGCGAAAAAGACGGCTATGAGAATAATAAGGTGGTCGTCAGAGACAATGCTCCTGGCTATGAGCCCAAAACAATTACTTACATATTCTGTACGGAAAGACATAAACAATACTGGCTTAATTCAATTCGTAACGTGAATAACTTGCCTCCAGGCTTCAAGAGGTCTATCCTGTAGATAGGCAAAGCATCGGGCAGAGCCTAGGGCACCAGTCCTATACCCTACAGCCTTTACGGGTGGCATGTAGGGTATACGGATTGGTGCCCTTTTGCTTTTAGGAGGGAATTAGATAAGGTGGAGCACCTTAGATTGGGAGTCCATATCTGGGTTAGTGTGCTCATTATGGGTACACTCTGGAGGCTCCTACAGTATCACTTTATTGCGTCGTCAAATACGACGCTACAGCATGCTGGCAGAGCTATGGCTCTCCAATACTAAGGCAGGTTATTAATGGCTCAGGCAGCAGCAGGAGGGGCACCAGCAGGGGCAGGGGCAGCCGGTAACCCTGGAGTGGGACAAAATCCCTTCCAAATCTGCACTAACCTCTACGCTGAAAAGAATCTTCAAGGTCTGCTTACTGCACAGGCAGGCACTACAGCACAGCAGCAGTTTGGTGGCTCTGTTAACGCTGGCCAATTCCTCAGGGGAGTTAGGCTAATGGTCAGGGGTACTAACGCTGCTACTACTGGCACAGGGGTCAATGGTCGTACCTTTGCTACTGGTGACGGTGCAATGGATCTCATTGCAAACGCTGACCTTGTTAACGTAGACGGCTCTGAAATCCTCTACAACATGCCAGCGTACTCTCATTACCTCATGCAAAAGTACGCCAAACCTTGGCTAAAGGACTGGGTACAGAGCTACGATTACTTGCCTCCTACGGCTACTAATGGTGGTGCCTTTACTCTATTCCTCCAGCCAGAAATTAGGTGGACAGCAGGGGTACTTGCGAATACGGACACAAGGTCGCAATATAGGTTTGACTATACCCTGTCTGCTCTCCAGGGTTATACTGTGGCTCCTACGTTCAACATTACCCCGTATATGGACGCATGGGCTCAGCCTGACGCTAATGACCTCCAGGGGACTCCTAACCAGCCTGTACCTCCAGGAGTTAACCTCCAGGTAAAGCGTCGTCACCAGCTTTTTAGCATCAATGCTGGAGCCGATAACACTATCCTTTCTACCCTGACTGGTAACGCTATCAGGTGTGCAATGCTAGTGGCCAGGAACACTGGCTCTAACTCTGTTAGGGTGGACGGATTTAGTGACCCCTTCTACTGGTACCTTGATAACAGGTCACTAGGTAGGCTTAACCCGGATATTATCCGCCAATGGGCACAGGACCAGTACGACACTTACAACTTCTACGGTAACTCTCAGGCTGCCTCTCAGAGCTTTTATCAGAACGCTAATACGTCTACTGACCCTCTGCCTGTGCAGACTGGTAACTATGCTGGTGCTCCCTCTCAGGACTTTGGAGTGGCAGCATTCCCCAGGTTTATTCTCCCTGGAGAGCTTTACGGCCAGGGCTGGCTCTACACTGCCAATAGTACGAAACTGGCATGGGAAACCGTGGCTGCTAACTCTGCTAACCAGTATGAGCTTATCGTAGATGAGGTCTACCCTGTGGGTAACGTAGACCCCTCACTGGTGGACATTTAAGGCAGGAGAAATGCAGTGTATTTCTCACGTCCTACCTCATCCTTTGGGTACTACAGAGGTAATCCAATCTACCAGAATGAAGGGTCAAACCAGGGAGTAAATATGGCAGGATCAAACGTGTTCTCTGCCGGTAGCGGCACTGCTACAGGCTCCGACAATTCCACATGGACTCCTACGATCCTTTACCTGGTCGTATTTATCATCGTGGAAATGTTCGTATTCGCATTCATTGCTAGGAGGATTTAAGTGAGCCTGCTTACGGATATTCTCCATACGCTAGCTGACCACAGTCTAGGAGATAGGGCTGGTGAGGTCCACTCCATGATTAACCAGCTAGAGGCTCAGGAGACTGAGACAGCTACCGACACAGAGGGAGAGTCAGACAGTGCTGACGGCTAAGGATTTCTGGATTGGTATTGCAGTAGGTCTCCTGCTGTATTACCTCTACTCTAACCACATGAAAAAGGGGCCAAGCTAAGATGAGTAATGCCTTTGGGACATTCCTGGTAGGCATTATCTATCTGGCCATTATTTTCGTCCTAGTACGTCCTAGCAGCCAGGGACCAAAGCTAGTTACAAACGTAGCTGACGGTTTGTCTAACCTGGTCAATGCTGGTACTGGTGGCGGAGGCTGGTCAGCTAAGTAATAGCCTGGAGGGTCGGAGTGCAATAGACCTCCCTCCGACCCTCCACCCTAAGGAGTATAAATGGCAGGTGCTTTTAGGGGACCGTCGGCAGGGGCACCAGGAGTAGACCTCCAGAATGCTCCTGCTGGTCCCGTACCTTTTACCTCCCCTTTTGGTCTGCCAGTAGGTAGACCTCAGGTGTGGAGGATGGCAGGTAATGAGCCAGGCTCAGGGTCTGGTGGCGTACCTGGTCAGCCTGTGCAGAGAGCCTATGGTAATCCAGGGGTAGCGACTGTCCAGGTATATGAGAATAAGTCACCCTACGGTAATGTTAATGAGCAGGCATTCCCTGGTAATAGGCAGGGTCAAGGTGTATGGGGTTATGGTCAGTCTGCCGTAGTACCTGGTCCTAATGCCTATGGTAGTGGGCAGAATAGCGTTACTCAGGCTGTAGAGCTGCCTCAGTTTGGTACACCTAGGGTACTCCAGCAAATGCAGGAAAGTGCTAAGGGTGCTCCTGGTAATGCTCCTGTTGGTTACTCTAATGACAAGCTAGTTACTTACGACCGACATGGTATTATGAAGGTTGGTTATGAGAATAGCGGTAGGAATAGCGGACAGACTGACCCTCCTATGGACGGTCCCGCTAGGCCTAGTTTGTGGCTGGTACAAAGGACGCTTAATTACCAGCAGGGTACTGATACTACTGCTGCCACTGATGACCTTAATAGAGACTATAGCCGTAATGCTCAGAATATGTACGTAGGTGAGCAGGGTACAGGCTGGTCTAGGGTCTATGGCGGGGTACCTGGATTGTGGCAGGAATACGGCTCCTATGCTGGTATCTCACCTAGCTCTGTACCTGTAGGTGCTGACACGTCTGTTGGTATCCATAGTCCTACTCCTCAGGGGCAGGCTGGAGACGGTCCACATGATGTGTGGAGCGGACCTCCTCATGGTTTGCACAGTCCTACTCTGCCGACCTATTACCAGACACTAGGACGCTATATGGACATACCTCAGATGGTACGTCCCCGCATTGACCGACCCTCACAGAGCCCTATTGCTGGCCAGAGCTTTAGTCAGACTGTCCAGAGCCAGGGGCAGACTGGAGGCACTACGGGTAGCTCCAGGGCAGGAGTGCCTGTCAATTCCAGGTTTAATGCTATGGGCTGGAGGGGTAGAGCACAGTGAATCCTCCTGAGATTGTGGTCTGGTCTCTAGCTGGTATTGGCGTCATTGCTCTGCTGTGGACAGCCTCTCAGCAGACTGGAGAAAAGGCAGCAGCAGAGGTACAGGCTAAGGGTGATGTAATGGGCTGGGGAGTCCAGGCAGATACAGGAGCTAGTATTGGTACTCCTCTGGATATGTCTCTCCATTTGCATGGGTGGCATCCTGGCTATGACCCTCAGCCTCACCTGACCCCTGTTAGTAATACTCCACATAGGTATCCGGCTATTCCTGGTGGCAATATCTCTACGGTAATGCACCAGGGTTGGAGTCAGGCTAGTAAGGCTGCTCCTGCTGGTGATTCCTGGAGACTTAATCCGCCAGAGGCAGCCGTACTATGAGTGAGCAGACTACGACCAGTGTTAGTCAACCTAAGAGTAACGTGTTTACTCGTAAGATTGGTCCTATGCCTATGTGGGGCTGGATGGCTATTCTAGCTGGTCTAGCTCTCCTGTATTCCTTCTATAAGAAGTCTAAAGGTAGCGCTAATGACCAGGCTGCTGCTCAGGCTGCTGGCAATGCTCCAGGAGGAGTAGACGCTAGCCTAGTACCTCAGTTTATTAATCAGGTGTATGACCAGGATACTCCTCCTCAGGCTCCTAATGTCACCATTAATAACCAGGTGCCTAGTCCGCCTACTGTAGTTATTCCTCCTATGGGACCTCCTCCTAAGGCTCCTACTCCTCCTAGGACTATCAGCGGTGCCCCCGGTAGTTTCACTACTGGGCTGCCTGGTGGCATGAATGAATGGACTAGCACAGGGAAATACTCACTTAACACAATAGCTAAGAGTCATGGTATGACGGCTCAGCAGCTTATCAAGGTAAGTGAGGCACAGGAGAATAACGTACCTCTCAAAAACTACGTTAAGAAGGGAAACTTCAACGCTCCTCTACCCGCTGGAGTACAGCTATTCTTCCCCAATGCAAATTGGAAAGTTAGGAAGTAAACATGATTTCCCTCCCTCCTGCCATCCATGTGGTAGTGCCTGGAGATACCCTCTACGGAATAGCACAGGAGGTCTACGGAAATGGCTACGACTGGCCCACACTATGGCATGCTAATCCTGATATCCGTAACCCTAATCTCATCTACCCTAAAGAGGAGATACGGGTACCGTCTCATGCTGGTAGTGTTTCTACTGCTAGTAACGTATATAGGGGCAGGCATAGCCGTAATAGAGTGGCCAGGTACAGTCATCAGGGAGGGTCTAACCTATCCGGCACTCTATCCTGTAATGGCCTGGAGTCTCTTTGGATGGCTGCTGGGGGCTCTCGTAATGCTGCTTTCATTGCGGCGGAAATTGCAAAGGCTGAGAGTGGAGGCAGACAGTACGCAACAGGGGCAGCAGGGGAGAGAGGGTACTGGCAAATTCACCCACTCCATGGAAGTCTCAGCACTTACTCTCCCCTTGGAAATGCTAGAGCAGCAGTCATCATTTCCAATGATGGTACCAACTGGTCGGCATGGACAACTTACACATCAGGAGCTTATAACGGGCAGTGCTGAGCTACCCATTTATGAGCAGCTAGTAAAGGAGGTCACTGGTGGCTGATATGTCACTAGTGGGTAGTGACAATGCTGTCACTTTTATGGTAGCTGCTGGTCTAGTTTATGAGATCATCGCTGCTGCTTGTAGCTCGCCACAGACTACGGAAATTAACGCTGATACTAGAGCCGATACTCTTATGAAATGGGTAATCATTGGCCTGGTACAGGCTGCCCTATTTGTGCTTATAGCTGCTGCCCTGGATAAGGATAGGTGGCCAGCATTGCTAGGAGGAGGAATGGCAGCTGGTATTATGTGGGCTAGCTATGCCCATGCTAAGGCTGCTGGTCTACGTAATGGCGGGATAGGGACTGAGAGCTAAATGCATGATACCTGGTCAGACCCTGCCACCCTTACTAGCTTTGTTATTGCTGTCACTGGACTGGTAGCTGCTATAGGTGGAGTCATAGTTGGGTACAAGGCTCACTCTAAAATTAAGAATGAAATCAGGCCGGAAATAGAGCAGGTTAAACAGGAGGTCAGTAACGGTGAGTCAGCTAACACTTGACGGCTACGACATTACCTCACAAGAATACTCCCTACGTCCTACGGCTCCTGGATTCCTGCCAGCGTTCTATAGCACAGGCTCAGCTACCATCAAAGCTACCCCTGCTATGTGGCAGGCTCACCCAACTGCACTACGTATCGACCAGGCTAACGGACAGGATGATACAGCAGATATCTTTGACGTAGAGCCAGGATGCTATACCGCTGTATCTGTCGTAGCCAGGGTACGGGTAGCCATGACCTCATATAAGGCTGTAAAGAGACAGGGACAACGCTGGCCAGCCGTCTACGCCAGTAGGAGGGGTAAGCCTGGATACAGCATCACAGATGTTACCAACGCTCTAGATGCTGCTGGTCTCCATAATCAGAGTATCGGTCTGTATATAGCTGACTGGAATAACGATCGTAACCAGGCTATAGCGGAGGTCTCTAGCTCAGTACCAGGGGTAGGTAACCCTTACCCTGTAGTGGGCAGGCAGTACCGTAACGTAGGACCATATGACCTAGATATCTTTAGCCAGGAATGGAGTATTAAGGTGGCTACCCCTGCCTTTGTTAGTGACCCTCCTCCAGGACCATGGAAGGATAAAAGCGAGTGGGATTGGCAGTCGGTACAGTGTACGGGCATTGGACTTAATGGCACTCTGTACACGTTCACTTACAATCCGAAAACAGGTAAATGGGACCAGAAATTCCAGGCTGCTTAGACGGGTTTGTTCGCCCTGAGCGAACAAAACTATTAACAAAGAATGACTCAGGGTAAAATGGTGGGGACTCAGCCACCCAACACAGAAAGGTGAGTCAATGGGAAAGTCAGTCGAGACAGCAGAGGCCAGCACTGCCGATATTATCGGCTACGATGGCACTCAATTCGAGTGGGAAACCGTCCACACAGAGGCACCAGACCAGATCGTATTCGAGACCCCTGGAGACTGCTATATCGGTCTCTATGTCGGCTGGTCCCTCATCTACCCCGACCCTGACAATGCCAAGCCTGAGAAGGCAAACGCTTGGTTTATCCAGCTTCATTTTACCGACCCTGGAGGGGCAAAGGTAATCAACGCTGGCTATGACCTCCGACGGGCATACCTGGAGCAGACCAACGTCAAGGAAACAACGGCTGACAGTTCAGTTAAGCCTGAGTTTAAGGACGTTATTCCTCCTCAGACGGTTACTCGTAACCTCTACGCAAAGGACGTTGACGTAGACCAGAATGACCCCATGAAGTCATTTAGGGTCGATGCAGCTAGGCCGCGTAGTGCGGATAATTCCGCCGCGTAAGGTCGGTAATAAGCCTACCGGGCAGCGTTACTCTCCAGCTAAAAGGCTGAGAGACGCTGCCCGGTATGCTGCCATTGAACGATCATTGAGTAAATATATCCACCTTAGCTGTGGACATTTGACTACGCTTGATACAGACCTAGTGTACTCCCATTTGAGACCTCAGAGAGGGGTATCGTTTTGCGAGTCATGCAATCAATGGGTGACAGTCAAGAGGCCTCCGACAACAGAAACAGTATCAGACACTCCACTGTTCTGAGGGTACTAGTTGCCTGTGAATGGTCTGGAGCTATCAGAGACAAGGCCATAGACAAGGGGCATGAAGCCTGGTCTATAGACCTGGACAAGCCTGCCGGTAAACACAGACTGTTTGCTTGCCAGGATGACGTACTCAACTACCTAGATTACGGGTGGGATATCATGCTAGCTTTCCCTCCCTGTAACTACCTCACAAAAGCAAACGGGCACCATGTAGGAGACAACCCTCATAGGGAGAGAGCCCTAGCGTTTGTAAGGACTCTCATGGATGCCCCTATACCTAGGATATGCATAGAGAATCCTATCGGGGTAATCTCCACAAAGATACGGAAGCCTGACCAGATCATAGAGCCGTTTATGTTCGGAGAGCCCTACAAGAAAGCTACCTGCCTCTGGCTAAAGGGTCTACCTCCCCTGGCCCCTACTCAATGGGTACACCCTGGAGACATAGAGCCATGGGTTAACGGCTACCGAAATCCTAAGCTCAGAGGCATGACCTTTGACGGCATAGCTCAGGCCATGGTAGATCAGTGGCTCTAAGTCATGGCAAGGACAGAGGCTCAGAGAGCCAGAGCTAGAGCACAGAGAGCCACAGCAAAGGCTGTCAGAGAGCAGCGTAGGCAGCTACCTAAGCAGACCACACAGAAAGCCAGGGAAACCCGTACACAGTACCTCCAGAGGATGCTAGAGCACCCTGAGGAGCAGCCAGCTAAAGGCACTCCAGAGAGTAAGTCACTAGCTAGAGAAGCTAGTAACGCTTACTACGGTAAAACCGATGCTAGTTATCAAGCCTTTGATGATCACTTCTACCATAAGCCTCAACTAAATGAGGATGAGGAGGAGGATTTTTATGAGGATTACGATGAGGAGGAGGAGGCCAGCTAATGCGCATAGTTAACGGCTACACAGCTACGGCTGAGGTAGCCTTGACTCATGCCCAAAGGCAGGCAGCCTACCGTCAGAGACAAGGTGACAAAGGTAGGGTAAAGGACGCTGCCCGTAAGCGTAAGAGCAGAGCTAACTATACGCCACTATTCATAGGAGTAGACTCTGAGGGTATCGGCAGGGGAGATAAGCACAGAGCCGTACTCCTAGGAGTAGGTGACCAGCATTACATAGCCAGAGACCTAAAAACAGGTCTGCACTGGACTGAGGTATTCGAGTTTTTGTACTCTCAGGCTAGGCTCCATCCTCATGCCTCATGGGTAGGTTTTTACCTGTCCTATGACTTTAACCAGTGGCTTAGGACTCTGCCTAGACAGGTTGCCTGGTTGCTGCTGTCTAAAGACGGTAGGGCTCTACGTAAGCTCACTGATAAATCCTCGATACATCGTAGGGAATACCATCCTGTCCGCGTGGACGGGTGGGAGATAGATATGCTAGGTGATAAGCGTCTATCTATCCGTCCACGTCCCCAGGGTTGTCACTGCTTTGAGTCTAAGATTAAGTGTGAGCATGAGTATGAATCATGGATGCATATATGTGATGCTGGCTCATTTTTTCAGATGAGTTTCCTGGCTGTACTTAATCCTGGTAAGTGGACTGATGATCCTGGAGGGGCTATCTGTACTGTCCAGGAGTATGAGCGTATCAAGACTAACAAGGCTAAGAGGTCTACGTTTAGTCGAGTTACTAAGGAAATGATCTATTATAACATGCTGGAAAATCAGCTACTAGCTAGGTGTATGGAGAGGCTAGCTACTGGTTTCAATGAGGTTGGCATACGGCTAGGTAAGGACCAGTGGTATGGTCCTGGGGCTAGTGCTAGTAAATGGCTGACTAGCCATGGTGCTCCTAAGAGGGTACGACTGACCAGGAAAGAAGGTAAGAGTAAGCCTCTCATGCCTAAATGGTTCTGGGAGGCATGCAAAAAATCTTACTTTGGAGGCTGGTTTGAAATTTTCAGTCACGGTCTAATCTATGGTAAGAGTTACAACTATGACATCAATAATGCGTACCCTTACGCTACTACCAAACTCCCTCATATCTGTGGAGCTTGTGAATATCACCAGGGAAAGGGTGACTATACGGGTGAGTCTCCTTACGTGCTTTTGTACGCTACCGT
>Ga0126380_10000127_pt1 | contig 19703 bp, 12 predicted proteins | sample PanSoiMetPlot_26_FD_92544 | JGI IMG/M metagenome (GOLD analysis project Ga0126380, IMG submission 92544) | Tropical forest soil microbial communities from Panama - MetaG Plot_26 | ecosystem: Environmental > Terrestrial > Soil > Tropical forest > Bulk soil | place: Panama | collected 2016-02-17
ACGTTCGCCTCAGGCAGTTCACGCACCGTAACGGCGAGCCCCAACAGTGGCTACACGTTTGCCAACTGGAGCGAGAACGGCAGCGTGGTCAGCACATCGGCGAGTTACACGTTCACCCTCAACGCCAATCGCACTCTGGTGGCCAATTTCACCGGCAGCTTCAAAGTTATTTCGCTCAGTGCGTCGCCCTCCGCCGCGGGCGCGGTGAGTGGCGCCGGAACGTTCCCGTCCGGCAGTTCGCGTACGGTGACCGCCACTGCCAACAGCGGGTTCACTTTTTCCAACTGGACCGAGAATGGCAGCGTCGTCAGTTCGTCGGCGAGCTTCGCGTTCGCCCTCAGTGCCAATCGCACCCTGGTGGCCAATTTCACCGGCAATCCGGTGAACTACACGATTTCTCTGAACGCTTCACCCAGTACCGCGGGCGTGGTGAGTGGCGCCGGAACGTTCGCGTCCGGTGCTTCGCGCACCGTGACGGCCATTGCCAACAGCGGTTACACGTTTGCCAACTGGACCGAGAATGGCAGCGTGGTCAGCCCATCGGCCAGCTACACGTTCGCCCTCGGTGCTAATCGCACCCTGGCGGCCAATTTCACCGCCAACCCGGTGAACTACACGATTTCACTCAATGCATCACCCAGTGCCGGGGGCATGGTGAGTGGCGCCGGAACGTTCGCGTCCGGCGCTTCGCGCGCCGTGACAGCCACTGCGAACAGCGGCTACACGTTTGCCAGCTGGACCGAGAATGGCAGCGTGGTCAGCACATCGGCCAGCTACACGTTCGCCCTCAGTGCCAATCGCACCCTGGCGGCCAATTTCACCGCCAACCCGGTGAACTACACGATTTCCCTCAATGCATCAAAAGATGCCAGCGGCACTGTGAGCGGCGGCGGCACATTTGCGTCGGGCAGTTCGCATACCGTAGTGGCGAGCGCCAACAGCGGCTACACCTTTGCCAACTGGACCGAGAACGGCGCTAGGGTCAGCTCGTCGGCGGGCTACACGTTCACCCTGAAGGCCAACCGCAACCTGGTGGCCAATTTCCGACGCCACCGACGGTGACGAACGCCAGCAGCACGCACAAATGTGCCAGGTGGACCGCGCGGAGCGCGATCAGTAAGCAATTCGCCGGCCATCCCCAGGGCACCGGGGGGATGGCGGCCCAACTTACATTCCCTCGGGCGTCACTAGCCACCGCTCATTCGTTCGCGGCAGCCGGCCGGGCGATCGCGCAGGCGTCATCCTTGGCCACCTGTCCGACCAATTCATCTATTCGTCGGAAACAAGCGAGGTATGTTTCCGGCCTCCCGCCATGCGGATCGGCGATGTCGGACTGCCGCTCGCCGCCATGGGTGAGCCAAGAAAGGACGAAAATCTTGCCAACGAGATTGGGAAAGCGCCGGGCCAGCTCGGCGGCCTGCCTCCGCTCGAAGCACAAAACCAAGCTGACGTCGCCGCTCTCCGCCAAGGCGCGACTGACGCTCTTCGACCGGAAGGCGGAGATGTCGATTCCCATGCGCTCCGCAAGAAAACGCTCTGCATGAACGCTTGGGCGCCGGCCCGACATCGGGAGCAGTCCTGCCGACCGTACCCGGGTAAAACCCCGTGCCCGAAAGAGGTGCTCTGCCACTACGCTGCGATTGATGTTGCCCTGGCAAACGATAAGCATTGAACTGGATTTGGTCGGCATCCCTGTTGCAGCCATTGCGCCTGTTGCACGTCCAAAGGCCAGCGGGAGGCGCCACCCGATCCTTTCCCGCAATGCAGTCACACTGCCATCGAATTGGCGAATCGCCGGCAGCGGGTCCGTGGCCTGCTCGATGTCAAAGCGCTCCTTGCCAATCAAGACGCGCCCGAGGGACGCGATCCAGGGCGCGATCACGCGGGGGCCGTCGCCTTCTACTGCTGCCGAGGCGAGCCAAGCCACGTCCCTGCGAAGATCGCGCATGTAGGCGGTCTTGACCGGCAACGAAATGCCGACGCGGCGCTTCCCTTCAAGGCCGTTGAGAATGAGATTGGGAAAATCGACCCCCGCGAAAAGCGAAAGCGCAATAGCCCCACATGGCCGACCAGTCAGGTTCATGAAATACAACCGGCCGCGCTCTTCCTTGCAATGGATTGTCATGAAGCCGGTCCATGACAGTTGACGGGCCATCGCTTCAATAATGGCGAGAAGGCGCGGGCTCGCGTTCTCGATCTTCCGATAGGAGCTGCTACCGCCGCGAGACGACTCGTGAAGGGAGAGTGTCACCGATGCTCCAAGCACGTCGCCGCCGATCGAGCAATAATTCAGGTCCAGACTCGCGCCCGAAACCGGTAGTTGCAACATGACGTCTACACGCGGTAGATCGTCACGAAGCTTGGCGTCCAGGTCTTCCTTGGTATTCACTTGCCGGACTGTAAATCGCTGCCATTCGTCATCGAGGATGGCGCACGACACCACGGGCCTGACGAGGCAAGGCAACAGTAGTGCTGAGGGCGCCTCGCTCCGCTTCACAAATTGCGTCAAAGGTCGCGCCAGCCCGATTGATTCTGCGACGGCCAGGGCGTCGAACGTGTTGCGTGCCAATACGTACGAGGCGGGATCCGGCCCGATTACGCGAGCCAATGACGAGATCGCGGGATAGTCGGAATAAACCAGCTCGCACGCCAGGTCGTCGACCGGGACGAGATAGTCGTACGCGCGCAATTGAAGCAAATGCGTAAGCTTGGCAAGGTACTCGGACACGCTCGAATCCGGCGTGCCGATATGCAGCGATTCCACGCAGAACCGCGAATGGTCGGCAGCTGTCCGCTGCGCCGTCAGCCGAAGAATCGAAACCCGATGGCCAATTCGCCCCAGCGCTCTGCATATCGCCAGGCCGGCACGGCCGTGCGATCCAAGAAGCAGGATGTTGCGAGATTGCGACGCGCCTTCCATGCGATGGCTTCGGTCAATGCGACTTGAATAATTGTTCACGAATCGTGTACCAGCAATCGCTGAAGAAGACGCGCCAGTCGTCGCGGCGCCAGTTATAGAAGAAGCTCTTTCGGTCGGTTCGCAGGAACTCGATCAAAGTACGCCAGAAAGAGGGCCACTTCCGGATCGCTCGTGACTGGGGGCCTCGCAAAACGAACAACAGGTGCATCAGCTCTCTTCCCAGGTTCCGACAGACCACGTCTTGCGTTAAGCCGACGCCATTGTCCGGAACAAATTGCGCATCCAAGGCCAATTTGACGGTCCAAGCAGGATACTCCAGAAATTGTCGCCGTGAGAGAGCCATGCTGCCCCAAGCGCGCCCGTTAAATTCGACAAACCACAGGCGCTTGTCTTCCGTCCGAAGCAGCTCGATCATGAACATGCCTCGCCAGTCGCACGATGTCACGAAGGCTGTAACCGGGCCTTTCACGTCATCGGGTACTTCGTGGGAGATACAGGCGCTCGAACCGGAACCGTGCGGGTTCATCATCCGCAGTCGGCGGTGTGCACTCCACGCCACCACACCCCGGTCTGTCGCCAAGCCAAAGACGCCTTCCCCGGTCCCTTCTAGAAAAGGCTGCACCATCAGCAACCCACGTCCGTTCCAGGCCGACCGCGCACGCTGCAATTCCGCTTCGTCCGAGCAGATCCAGTTGTGTCCCTTGTGCAATCGTCCTTCGGCCACCGTGACCGCGCATGCCGGCCTCACGATAACCGGGTATTCGCGCACGCAATCGACGAGTCCGTCCGCCATGGCGGCAAACGACGTCGGCGGAACCCTGAACCCGGCCGCTGTGGCGGCCTGTATCTGCCTTCGCTTATCGATTGCCAACTCGGCACCATGTCGGCTGGCGCCGGCGAGGACCCATCTTGTCGAGGGTTGCACGCGGGTGCACAGCCACAACGAAGCATCGTCGAGCGGAAGCAGCACGGCCGATGGCGCTCCATACTCGGCATGCTGCGAATCGAGAGCGGCAGCAAGCTCCTCGAGCGCGGCCGCACAGTCCTTCTCTGGCGCCGCAATTTCGAAAATCGTGACATGATGACTGTGACGAAGAGCCCCGCGCCGGCCCCTCCGCGAAAATGCGATAACTTTGAAGCCGGCGTCCACCAGACTCCACGTCACCTCCGGTGCCGACAATGCTTCGGCGAATCCGATGGCCACGACGACCATGGGCTCAGTGTTCCCACAAAGCGGCTTTTCCGAGTGCCATGCCTGCGTCACCGCTCGCGCACAGGATTAAGCCCAAGCACGGCCAGAAGTCGACCGGCGTGATCACAAAACTTGATGCAGTATTTCATGAAAACATGATGACCAAGTATTAGAGCGAACGGCAGCATAATTAAGTACGCTGGCGCAGCAATGAGCGATCGAGCAACCAAGCTGGCTTGGCCAACCGGGTGCTTGATAACATTTTGTCCGCGCAGCATTGCGCGTTTGATGAGATAACTGCGCTTCCAGCGCTCCTTGGGGACGGTTTCGTACACGGCCCCCTCATTACACCAGCGGAAAACATGACCGAGGCGAGTCATGCGCATGAAGAAATCCTTGTCCTCGCCGCCGCTCCCGAATTCCGGCTTGAAGACCTCGGGTACACCCTCCAGAATCCGACGTCGGAACAAGAGATTGCCGGTGCGACACTCCTCCCACTGCATGACCCGCCCGGTTTGATGTTCCGGCCGCTCGAAAAACCCCCCATCCACGATCCAGCGCGGGGGCGGTTCCTCGAAGTGGGGGCGCACAGGCCCCAGCACCCCAGCCGCCTGATATTTTTCGCACACCTCGAGCATCACCGGCAACCAGCCATCTTCGGGAAATTCATCGTCGTCGATAAAGGCGACGAAATCACCCGCCGCATGCCTCAGAGCCTCGTTCCGTGCCAAGGCAATATTCTGCCGCGGCTCACAAGTGTACGTCACCGCGATCCTGCTCGTTGCCACGAACTCGGTGACAACATGCTCCGAGCTTCGTCTCGAATCGTTGTCGGCTACAACGACGGAGAACGTAAAGCGGTCGTTCGCTCGCTGCTCCTCCAGGCGTTCCAGCAACTTCCGCAATAGTCCCGGCCGTTGAAAGGTGCAGATGCAGACGCTGATGTCCTTCCGTCCAGTCGTCATGGATCGGGGCGCCTGGCCACTGTCTACTGTCTTGTCCAATCCGTGCCCTCACAGCGCATCGTAACCGGCCAGCCGCACGCGCGACAACGCCTCGACATACGCATCGCTCATCAGGAAGGCGTACTCGGCCTGGCGTTGCGGATGCACCATGAGTTCTACGTCCGCTTCCCTTGCAAGGCAAATCACGCGTTCGAACCTGTCTGGTGCAAGATGGTCCGAAAGTGAGAAAAAATAATCGGTCACGCGATGCCGTCGTATAAGGCTCTGGTCCACTGCTCTCCGATACCATCGATTCACGAAGGATTTTTCCTGACGATGGAAGGAGAAGTTGCGACGCACCTTGGCGCCCCCCGGCAATACGCCCTGGACCAGCATGTTGGTGGCAAGATGCAGATGTTGATGTCCGTCGAGATGCGACGGTGCCCGACCATACAATCGATTGAATTCCGCCAGCTGTGCTGCGAATACGAATTCGAACTGTCGGATCAACAGAGGATTGAAAATGAGCAACGCATATTTGTGCGCCGTCAGAAAACGGCGAATCTGATCGTGCGCCTCGCGTAATTCCTTCGGAATGGATCCAGCTGAGAATTCTTCGGAAAAGTTCACGTGCAGCCCAACGTCGAGCCCGGTGCCTGAAGCTGCCTCTGATGCCCGCTCAGAGTCTTTCATGAACACCATGGCGCTCGTTGAGGTAATCCGGCCCTTGGCATGGCAGAGCAGTGCCACGTCGGTTTCGGCTTTGGATCTACCGAGATCGTCCGCGTTGACTATAAGCATGACTTGTGATGCCCAACGGCCGATCGGGTCTGTCTCCCCGCCAAGAGTTTTTCCGACCAGCAGGTGTTTAGGATAATGGGAGCAGGCACGCAGCGTGATGACGCAATTGTATCTCGCAGCGATCGGTTCGGTGCGCACGCTCGGCTTCAGGTCGAAGGTGAAATCGCCTGAGCCGGATCACGGCGGTGGGCTTGGAGGCGGGCGGCATTGCAAGCTTCCTGGCTTTATCACATTTGCCGTCTGTGGCCTTTCGCATGGATTCGCGGCGGCCACTGCTGGTACCTGACGCCAGTTGTGCTTTGCACTATCTGGCCCTTCGACGCACGAACGCCGACCGATCGCGGTTGCCTTTGCCGAGGAACCTCAAGGCACCCCAACAACAGCAGCATCCACATGTTGTTCATGCCGTAGAACGACGCCTCCGTATAATTGTACAGAACTGCGGATACGATGAAGCAAACGCGCAACATACCTCCCGCTGGGTCGTCGCTCAAATGCTTCCGCACCTTGAACAATCCGGACAGCATGATCAGTACAATAAACGCCACGCCAACGTATCCCAGGTTCAAGTATTGCTCTAGGTATCCGTTGTGCGCTTGATTTATTCCCGGCCCAAACAGCCTCCACACTTCCTCTAACCGTGTCCCGGTCCAGAAGCTCATGAACCCGGCTCCGACAATCGGGTTTACCTCGAGCCTTTCGAGCGTCTGCCAAACAGCAGTTCTATTGGTGAAGCTGGGATCACGTCCCAATAGACTGAGTGCAAGTTCCTTCAAATGGAGCACTTCAACGAGAATCAACGCTACGACGCCGAACAGCAGCATGCCAAATACCGTCGCGGGTCTCGTTCCAATGAACGGCATACGGCTCGCCAGCAGGAGCAGGACGACAGCAACCAAGCAGACAAAGGCCGTTTGACTGTCGGACATACGCAGGAGCCAGGCAACCATGCCGATCATGACGACGGCGACGATCTTATGCTGCTGTAGAAACGCGGGATGCGTACTGTCGCGCCGCTTCAGCAACTCCCAGAAGATATAGATACCCGCCATCAGGCACATTAGCCCGAGATCGTTCTTCTGATGGCCCACTCCCGTGAACATCGGCGAGCCATCGGCTTTATAAGCTCTGCCCAGCTCGGGGTAATACCTGATGAACAGGACAGACAACGGCAGCAGGAGGAAGCTGAGACGCCGAAGGACGGCCCCGATCGCCTCATAGGGACGCCGCTCTGTCAGGATTACCAGGGCCATGATCGGATTGCCCAAATCCTTCACCCACCGTTTCACGAGAACAGTAGGGTCATCGCTCCAGGCCATGCTGGCCAGACAATATAGGAGGTAAAGGATGATCCACGTGTTGTTGGCCAGCAATCTTGGCCAGTCGATCTTTCTTCTTGCAAGGATTATAATTCCCGCCACGATGAGGGCGAGGAAGACCGCACGGTCGACGGGGCTGCCCTCCGCATAGTCGTTGGCTGAATCCAGGGTAGGACCGACATTCAACCACGACGACACCCAGCGCGAGCCGGCCAGAAACATCCAGGCCAGGGGAACCCATAGGGCGTGGGACGCACCGTCTGAACGCCTGAGATCGGTCCAGAACAAATAGACAATGAACAGAAGGCAGAGGAGAGTGGCGAGGCTTTGCATTTGAGATCCAATTGAGCGCCTGCGTTCACCTCATGATAGTCCGAGGAGCTGGCTCCCTGAGCTGGCTGTCGAAGTCAAAAACAGGCAACCGCTGTGCGCCAACCGTGCACGGTGACAGTCCCGGCCCCGGCGTCGCGCCCGCACAATGGAACCGCCGCTCGACTGTAGCTGGGATGACCTCGCCAAGCAAATCCTGCCCTACGAAAAGATCAGCTTGTAGGCCTTGGCCGCAAATCGGTAATGGTCGCACAGCATCGCCAGGACGGCGCTGAGCACCAGCAGAAAAAGCGTCGTTCCGACCACGACCAGAATCATCTCGAATCCCAACTCCCACCGCGGCCGCGAAAGCGCCCTGGACAAGCCCTGCATGAAGATGATCTGAGCAATGTAGCAGACCAACGAGTATCGCCCAAGTAAAATTGATGCCCGAGCGAGAGGGGTGTCGGATCCGACAGCCTTGCTAAGGTCGTAGAGCAGCTTGAGAATGACTATTGTTCCCAATGCATAGGTCGCCAGGTTCACGTTCAGGTATTTCATCAGCATAACGCTCGCCAGGAGACATAAGGCTATGCCCCATACACGACGCATCGCCAGTGGATTTTCCACCGAATTCATCAACATGCCGCCGGACAGCCCGATCACCCCCAACACGGCAAAGTCTGCATTAACCGATTTCAGTCCAAATGGCGAAAGTGCGAACGCCGCGAAGAAACTTGCTATGAAAAGCCATTTGTTCAGCCTGCCAAGCATCAGGACGGCGGGCGCCGCGACGAGCAAATAGGCGATGGGCAGGAGAATCTGAAACGATGCATACTTCGGCTCCCCGGCAATGTAGACCTCGAAAAGAGTGCCCAAATAGCCTTGAAGTCCAGGTTGGACCTTGTCAGGGTTCCCTATGCCCGTCAGGTTGATCAGCAGATTCAGCAGTGTGAACAATATCAACAGCTTCAATCCCCGCACGACCAGTCGTCGGGACATGCTGCGCCAGTCCGCCCTGAATCGGGGTCCGTCGAATCTCGCCACGATATATCCCGACATCAAGATGAAAGAGCCGCTGACGAATCGCACGTAGGCGTATTCGTCGGGGCCGGCGGTGGTGAAGATGTTCATGGCGTGATAGACCACCATGACGACCACCAGCACCCCCTTCACGACATCAAGCGTCAGATCCCTGAGGGCGGGCGCTGAACGAGTCGCCTCTACTTTGCACGCCGCGTCTACCATCGCTCGATCAATTGCCTCTGGAGCAGCTCGAGGGAGAGCACGCGGTGGATCTCCTGAGTCCAGTTTTGCCATCCCTTCGTGTGCGCGTCGATCATGCGTACGAGAACTTGTTCCTGAATGTAGGGCCTTTGCCGCGCGCGTGTGTCGAGCAATATCTCCTTCAGATATTGTCCAAGTTGGTCGCGATACCACACGCGAAAATGGTAGAACTTGTGCCTCCCCAGAAACATCCTCTCGAGGTGGAGCGGCGTCAGCAGATGGTCGACCCGCGCTAGCCGCTGCGGCATGCCATAGTCGTAGGCATATTCGGCCTTCACGCTGAATTCCGCACAGAGTGCACGAATCTTTCCGACGATCGGAGCCTCACGATAAACCAGACCACGGTCGGTCGGAAGCTTGGCCAGCAGGGGTTTCCCTTCGTGGATCAGCCGCAACGATGGCTCCTTGCTCGAAAGCAGTTCGCGAGGGGCACGGTAGACCAGCGCTACGAGATCGTTGTCGAGATAAGGTGACCGAAGCGTCAGCTGCGATTGTTCGACCGCGAGCCGGGAATAGTGATGCCAGGGGACTTGCTTGAACGCGATGAATGACAACGGATGACAATCGCGCTCTGCCTGGTACGTCGCGCCGGCGGTTCGTACCAACTGTGCGAACTGAGGCTCCAGTAGTGCTTCCGTCAATTTCCCCGGCCGGAACGCGACGTTTCCCCTGAGAATTTCAGAACCATAATTGCCGGTCAGTCGAATGGGGGATATCTCCCTTGCGATATGATTGACGTACAGCTCGACGGCCCCAGTGACATCCATCGCACCGTCAGAAACGAATGTTGCCTTTTCGGCCAAGCTCGGAAACTTGGCAAGGAAATCCATCCCTACAGGAATAGTGCGATGAGACTGTCCGCAAAGCGCAGCAATGCGACGCGCCAATTTTACGTCGGCACAGGCCCGATAGGGGCCGCCGAACGTGTAGCATGGCAGGGACCCAGGCGGCAGGTTGGCCCAGGCCATGATCAGACGACCGTCCAGCCCGCCGGTCAGAGACATGGCAACCGAATTGTTGCCCTTCAGGTATTTGGGGAGTGTCCGGGCAAATGTCTCCTTCAAGTGGCTGTAGAACTCGCCGGAAGCCATCGGCGGCTGTCGTTCCCATGTTTGTGGACTGAAGTACCTTTCCTTGCGGACATGTCCATTCGAGGCGAAGGACCATCTTGAGCCGGCCGGAAGCAGCGAGATGCCTGTGAAAAGCGACCGGTCTTGCAGCACGCTGCCGCAGGCAAAGGTTTCTGCCACCCCGCGCAGATCAAGTCGGCGCAAGTCCGGCAGGATTTCGAGAAGCGACTTGGCCTCGGACGAGAAGTAGAATCGCCCGGGACGCTCGTGATAGTAAACTCTGCCGAGCCCGTAACGGTCATTGAATAGAACCGCCAGGTTTCTGCGCAGATCGACCAGCAATCCACTGAACCAACCGTTCAACTTCTGTATAAAATGCAGCCCCATTGCCTCGTAAAGCGTCATCAGGTGGCTCGCACCTGGTGACCCAGAATCGCGCACTCCGCACTGCAGTGCTTCATCGACCCCCGTGAAATCTTCGCCAGAGAATATCAGACAAGCATCGCGGCGTTCGTTCCATAGCGGCATGCAGTCGGAAAACGACCCACCGTGATTGACCCATCCGACGCAAAGTCCCGCATCCTCGTTCGCGTACGTACCCGAGACGCAGGATGGCTCATGCACCATCACTTTCGTCATTCTTTCGACGTCTGCGCGCACGACGCCCGTCTTGCTGATGATGCCAGTTATACCGGGCACTTCAGCGGCCTTCGCGGACTGTGTTCAATGCGGTAGAACCTTCTTGCGGCCTTATTGGTGCATTCGCCATGGGCCGCCAAACCGAACCAGAACTCTTTGGGCGTCACACAAGTCGCGCCATCGCTGACAGACGTCAAGGCGGCAGTCGCACCGGACCACGGTGAGAGAATGCTTCATGGCGACCTTTCGAATTCCAATGACCTTCCAGCGCCGCGCTTGAGGCTCTCTTTCATCAGTGCTCTTCTCGTCTTCAGTTCCCACAGTCTATGCAGACGACTATACACAAAGCCCTTGCGCTTGCGCCACGTGCCGCCTTGGAGATGAACGCCATAAGACCCGAAGCAGTGCCACCCGTTCGGGTCGCAGACATCCTCCGGAAACAGCACTTTAACCTGATCGCGCGCATCGGGATACTCGGCGAGCGTGCGGGAAACCAGCCCTGGGCCGGTCGTATCGAACACGAAGAACTCGCCGCGAAACATCGGCGGTATCCCTCTCATCATCTCTTCGGCCCATTCGGGTTGCTGCTGGGCTCGGATGCAGTTCTTTATGATCGCTTCGAGAAAGGGGTGGCCCGCCGCTGCACCAAAAGCATAATTACCGATTTCCCAATCCATCCGATACTGCTTGCGGAGGAAGCGATGAACGGTCAATTCTTCGAATGGAAACACGCAACTGAAGCCAAGCAAATCGTTGAGGCTGGATGCAAGGAGCACGTCGGTATCAAAATAGAAGCCGCCGAAGCGATATACCGCTAGATACCGAAAAAAGTCGTAGCGCTGAATGCGTATGGAGAACGCGTCGAACACAGCCCGGTACTGGGGGAACTCAGAGTCGATAAATTTGTCGACCTGGGCGTCATCGAAAAACAGGTATTCGAAATCAGGATGGAGTAGACGCAAGCTTGTCGTGGCCGCCTTAGGCAGGAGCGGCAGGTCGGCGCTCTTATCTGTCTGTATGATCCGTCTTGGAATTTTCTCGGTCATTATCATCGCTTCCTTACATGATCATCTGTCGGCTCCAGGGGCCAATGTTCAAAAAATGGAATTGGCCGTCCTTGCTCTGCCGTGTTCTTTCGCGGCAGGATCCCGCCAAGTACCCCGGCGTTGCGCGACACGATGAGGTGAAATGTCCAATGAAGCTCCTACTCGAGTTAACACGCAAATCTTCGCGCGTAATTCACGTATGGCACTCATGTCGGGTACTCGGGTAAACGACCGCATCCAGGATCGCGCCGCCCGGGAGTACTAACTTGTTGAAAAGGGTCACGCTGCTCGAGCGGTCACCTCGTGGGGCGACTACACTACCGCCGCGCACCACCAATCTCCCCCCGTGCTGGTGAAGAAGCGCAAGCGTGAGCTGCACGGCGGGCATCGGTTCGCGTTCACGGCTCAGCGCGCTGCTCGACGAAGCAACGGAAGTAAGACGCGACGCGTGCGCACCCCAGTGGGCTCCGTTATGACGCAAGCACGGTATACAGTTTGTCATATTGCTTGATCACCGCCGACGGGACGAAATGGCGCGTAACGCGCTCATACCCGCGGCCACCCAATGTATGCGCCAAACCCGGGTCTTGCACCAATCTCCGGATCGCGTCCGCAAGGCTGCTCGCGCTCCCGTTGTCGAACAAAAGACCCGTCTCTTCTGGAACAATCGCGATCTCCGCCCCCGTGTTCCGAGCGCCGATGGCTGGCTTACGCATCAAACCAGCTTCGAGATACACTATGCCGAATGCCTCCCGGCTGCTGGCAAGCACGAAAATATCGGAATGATGCAGCACGCCGGGCGTAAGATGTGTGTATCCTAGGAAATGCACGTAGTCCTGAATACCAAGATTTTTGGCGAGTTCCTGCAAGTAAGGCCGTATGGGCCCGTCGCCGGCTAACATGGCCTGCACTGGCGTTTCCTTGTCGTGAATTAGCAGAGCCATCGCTTGGAGAAGAAGCGGATAGTTTTTGTGCTCAAGGTCCGTCACCATATTACCGATCGTGCAGAGTATCGGGCACGGTCGTACGGCAATTCCAAACGTATCGGCAAACCATTTGGCTGGCTCGACGTCTGATCGATATCCCAGAAATTTCTCAGCATCGAAGAGGGGCGGGATGACTTGAATGTGTTGGATCGCGCGACGGTTGGCTCGAACGCTCTCTCTCACGTACCCCACAATGTCGGGTCCAGGAGAGATGAATGCATCCACGCCTTCCAAAACACCAGTATCGAACTGGGTTGGAACATGGTAGTTTAAGATGACTTTAGCCGAGCAGTGAGTGGCGGCCCGAACCGCGCTGCGTACCTCAAAACGGTTGTTGCAGTGGATAAGGTGGATAGGATGCCGCTTGCACAACTCGTTGAAGACGAAGGGTAGGAGATGACGAAAGCCACGGCAGCGAGACCATCGTACGGCATAAAAGCTCAGCCTCTCTTCAACGGCGCGCCTGTGAAGTAGCGAGCGGGCAGCGACGAGAAGCAAAGGTCGGTGAGACAGAGTCGAAAGCTGCTTATATAGGTTTAAGACATGCGTCTCTAAGCCGCCGAACTCTTGACTGCCCAGACTGACCAACAAAGTGCGCGAAATACCGCGCTCTTGCCTGAAATTCGGCGCATCCTCGAATAGAAACGTCTGCCAAATGTACATCTTAGGAATCGTCTGTTTTTGCTCGGGCGTTTCGATACTCTTCATACCATGAGCGCGAGGCCGCGCGTCCACGCAATATCGCGTGGAAATGCGCTCTCAGTCGCTGCAGCGCGGATGGGCGGCACAGAAACGCGGAAAGCCGGAAAGCTGCCTGCGCCAGTTTGAGCGGCAGTAGTGGCAACAAACAATTGCAGAGCAAGAATAATAACGGCAAGGGCATGCTTAGGCGACGCCTTACTGCCGAGTAGTCCCTGCACGCTTGCATCACTGTCTTCGTTAATCGTGGGCGCAAGCCTATTTGCAGCGCACGTATCACTGCATGCTCTAACGTTTCTTCGTACTTGGAGTTGTTTTGTGCAACGAAGGCCGACCAGTACTCATGAACCGTCACGGGCGTCGGAACAGGAGTTACTGCAGCGCGAACGGAGTGACGCGGCGGTAGCATTTTCAATGCTGTTTCGAGATACTGCCGCCAACCATCCCCAGTGTGATGGCAACCAATTGCAGCACGAATGCCGCTTCCGCAGGAATGTCGTTCCAGATGGTTTCGGCTTAACTGAACGATCTTATGCTTATAGTCGCTAATCGATGTAGCGCGGTCCAACGTATTATCGAGCGCTACGCCGTCCGTCGTGTAGGGTGGTGGAGATGGACTGGGCCCTAAAACCACGGGAATGCCTTGCAGTCCGGCCTCTAGCAGGGCACTTGTCGAGCCAACTGGGAAGCCCTCCACGTAAACATCGGCAGCCTGATGGATCGCTGCAAGCTGGTCCTGAGATACGATACCCAAGGCCCGAATCCTGTCCCCCGCCCTCGCGGATGCCTGATTCCAACGGCTATCCGCATGGAAACCGACAACGAGCAAAAATGCCTCTGGAACTTCCTGGACCACGCCCTGCATCGTCTCAACGAAATCCAAGCCGTCAACCGGCAAGTACTTGTACCATGCCCCGACCGTGAGAATTACCGTCGCGTCTGACGGTACCCCTATCGCCTCCTTGGCTTCCCGCTTGTCAGCGCGGCACCGCTGGCTTTGATCACCGAATGGATTTGGGTCAACCAGTGGGATCGGAACGGTAGCGCATCTGGCATCTCGATAGATCGAAGTCCAAAACGTCTCGAGCGCTGACCCACGACAATTCACAACCAAATCTGCAATCGAGACACCCGTCCAGAATATATGGGCAGCATGATTTACCAACATCACGGGAGGCCCGCCATCGGCACCGAATGCTACCCCGGCGATGACATCGGCCACCCCGATATGGAGGATGACGTAGTCCGCCGTCTCGTGGGCCAGCTTCTTCAACCAGCGCGCACGCTGTAAAAACGACGCGGCCGGATCTGCGGTGTAAATGTTTCCTCGCCTCGTTCGCACCGCGTCCCGCAAGTCATCAGGAATCGGTACATCTTGTGAAAGCAGAGCGACGCTGTGAATGCGCCCGCTTTGGTCGTTCCTCATCCATCGGATCGCCATTGCGGTCAGACCGCCCGCTCTAAGGGCCTCATCCATCACATGGAGGCAGACCGATTTGTCGCCCTTTTCGGCGGGCACTTTGGGCAGCGAGATGTCATGTGAAAGGTGCTCGGCAACCACATGGAGCGCCGCTTCAATTCGGGGGGATGCCAGGGTACGGTTCTGCCGACAAAGAATCGTAGCAGCTACGTGGGCGGACTTTAGCGCGTTTTCAAAGTCTCCCTTGCCTATATGGCGGTCACAAATATCCAAAAACCAATCCGCAATCGCATCTGCATAATCGAGCTTCGTTTGCATTTTACTCATAAGATTCAGTTCCTGGCAGCAAGTCTGTCGAAATGTGCTCTAATACGCAAGCATCAGCATTTCGCATCACCTTCAAATCGCGTTGATGCCTCGGTGTTCGAGCCGGACTTCGAAGCGGCCTACATCAAGGGCGGCGAGGGTCCAATCGAAGCCACACCAGATGCTGCCGGATCCGCGGTGGAATCCGGTCCGTAGAGAGAAGAAGCAGCATCCGGCGCACGGAATAGATTCCGCTCACGGCCGTTGCCATTGCTCCGAGAACTGCCGCCCAAATGGGTGGAAGCAGATGTAAGCCACAGAAAACCAAACCGATCGAGCAAAGAAAGAGGATACCTACCTGTCTGTTGGCCGCCGACCATCGGAACCCGCTGAGCGTGCGAACGATCGGATAGATCAGCAATCCGTGAAAGACGTACGAGCCAAAGAACGCAATCCCGGCGCCATTCAACCCGAAGAGGCCTACACACAGCCATGCCAGGCCAACATTGACGAGAGTCCAGGCAAGGTCTGCTCCGAAAAACATGAGCTGCCGGTTCTTTGCTACAATGATGAAACCCATAGGCCAAGTGATGACGCGGAGCGCCATCCCAAGACAAATCCAGCGAAGGATTTCCACAGCCTCAGTAAATTGATTGCTATAGAATAGGAAGATTATGAGGGGTGCAAAAGTAATCGTGGCAATGATCCCTGGCCCTGCTAACAGCAGGCTGACTTGGGCCTGTTCGTTCACCAGTCGATTGCAGCGGGAATTGTCGGTGGCGACGCCGACCAGCCGTGGGTAGAAGTCAGCGCCCATAGCCTGAAACACGAACCCGACATACAGGCCGCCCAAAGTCCAGGCGGCCGAATAGAAGCCCGCCGCTTCGAGCCCAATATTGCGAACGACGATGATTCTGACCGCGTAGGAAGCTCCCACCACCAGAAGCCCGCTTCCCATGAAGGCGAAACCGAGTTTCAGCAGCGCCGCCGCTTCGTCCCGAGCTTCCGAAACGGTGATCGCGGCCGCCGGAATCCGTACCTTCCGGCTGTACCACCATCCCGTGACAAGCGACATCGCGGCAATACACACGAGCGATGGCACGACCCCTTCTTCGCGAAGGAGATACACTACCGGTATGCTTATCAAGGTCCCGAAGAGGGCACCCAACACGCCCGTCTTGGCGAGATCGGCGATGCGTCGCATGCCTTGAATCAACGCGACCTGACCGGCAGCAACCAGTCGAAACAGTACGACAAGCGACAGCAGCGCGACGGCCCCGGCGTGTTGATCAGTGCCAAACGTCAAGGTGGACACCTGCCGGCAAAACAAGATCAACAAACCTGCTCCCAGGATTCCAAGGGCGACCGCGGTCCATCGCAATACGGTCACGGTTCGAGCGATCCGCTTGTGGTCGCCCGAGCTGGCCGCCTCGGCAATCTGGCGTACCCCGCTGCTGTTGACCCCCATGGTGGCAATGGACACGGCAAGATCGGCAATCGATCCGTAGAGGCCCAGCAATCCAAACCCAGCGGGGCCCAGCAGCACAGCCATTGCCTTGGTGCGGATGATCCCGACACCAATGTTCAGCAGTGACGAGCCGCCGATCAGAACCGAGGACTTGAGAATCTGCCCATACGTGTGCTCCTCGGCCGCCGGTAATTCCAACGCTGGTGCCACGTCGGGCGGAGGGACCAAGACTTCTGCAGTCCGGGGTTCGGAGGACATGGGCTGATGCTTAACCGGCTTGGTTGTCGTTAGTCAAAGGACCAGGCAGGTTCAAGTGGCGCCAGCAGTGGGTGCTTCCCTTACTTAATCTGTAGAAATACTTAATCTGCCGAAACGTGACTCATCGCCTTGCCGAGACAGCGACGCGAAACACGGACATATTGCTGGACCAGCATGGAAATTTCGCAAGACCTCCCTACGCACGACGAGCCATGCTCTCCGTTTTTCGTATGGTGGGGCAAAGTCAGGACTTAATTAATTGAACTGGAAGTTATGCATAGGCAAACCGCGCTTTCCGAGCGGCACCCGACGTGATAATGCCCGGGAGCGGAGGCCTAGCGGGCCGCGAGGCCGGAACTTTTGCCCCGCTCAAAGACCCCGGGTTGCAAGGATGCCTGCGTCAATGATGCTCCGTTTGGTCGTCAAGGAGGACCGCCCTGAGGCTGCGGAGCATTCGTTAAATCCTGGGCGAGTGGCAGCACGGCGCATTTGCATGGTGACGCACTCGTTCTATGAAAGCGATAACCGGATCATCCGCTATGCCGAGGCGCTAACCGAGCGGGGTGACCAAGTCGAGGTCGTTGCCTTGAGGCGCTCTGCGCAAATGCCCAGGCGCGAACTGCTTAACGGCGTTCTCGTTCACCGTATCCAAGATCGATTTGGCAAGGATGAGGGTTCGCCATGGTCGTATCTGTGGCCACTTCTGCGGTTTGTCATTGTTTCCGCGAAGTGGCTGCACGCCCATGGCAAGTCGCGCAAATTCGATCTTGTGCACGTCCACAACATTCCCGATTTTCTGATCTTTTCCGCATGGCCAGCCAAGCGGGGCGGTGCGCGACTCATTCTTGACATTCACGACATCGTGCCAGAATTCTTTGCCAGCAAATTCGGGGCCCTGCCGCAATCTATGCTGGTGCGTTCATTGCGATGGGTGGAGAAGGTTTCCGCGGGCGTTGCTGACCATGTCATCCTGGCGAACCACCTGTGGCTCGAGCGGTACACCGCACGTTCCGCGCCTGCGCAGAAGTGTTCCGTTTTCATAAACCACGTCGACCAGGAGATCTTTGAACCCCAGGCGCGCCCGAAGCGGTCGGGCGGCCCGCTAATTCTCTATCCGGGTGGGCTGCAGTGGCACCAGGGATTGGATATCGCGATCCGGGCGTTCGCGATCCTGAAGCGTACGCTGCCCGAAGCGCAATTTCACATCTATGGCGAGGGAAGCAGCAAGCGCCAGCTGATGACGCTCACCCACGAGCTCGGCCTGAACGAAAGCGTAAGATTCTTTGATCCATTGGGCCTCCGTGCAATTGCCCGCGTCGTGTCTGATGCAGACCTGGGCGTGGTACCCAAGCGTGCCGATTCCTTTGGCAACGAGGCCTACAGTACAAAGATCATGGAGTTCATGTCGCTCGGCGTACCCGTCGTGGTGTCGGCTACGCGTGTTGATCGATACTACTTCGACGACTCCGTTGTGCGTTTTTTCGAATCGGGGAATCACGAGGAACTCGCTCGGGCGATGTTTGATGTGCTTACCAACTCGCAGCTTCGTGAGTCGCTGATCCGGAAGGCGAACGAATATGTGGTGCGACAAGGTTGGGCGCGGCACAAGAGTCGATACCTTCAGTTGGTCGACACGCTGATTGCACAGCAAGCCGGATCGAAACATAACGTGAGATTGGCCTGACCGTGCCGCCGCCAGACGACTATCCGATTGCGGCCGTGCCCGCGGCGTCGACCAATGAGCTTATCAAAGAAAGCCTCGACCGCGTGAGCCGGTGGGTCGAGAGCCGTCAATACCGGGCTTACGATCCGGGGGACGGGCAGATGTCATTTCTGCGGCCGCTGACCTTCGGTTCTAAGACGCTCGAGCGGGTACTCACCGCCAGCGTGCTTCGTTCGCCCTTTAACATTCGTCCGTTGCTGGGCATCAGACCCCACACCTCGACCAAAGGGATGGGGTACATGGCCTGGGGGTATCTTCGGCGGTTCCAGGCAAGCCGGGACCCGCACTTCGCGCAGAAGGCGACGATGTGCCTCGATTGGTTGCTGGACCACCGATCGCCGGGTTATGACGATTTGTGCTGGGGTAATGAGTTCACCTTCACGACGCGAGCGGGCAGGATCCCGCGGGGAGAGCCGACCATCGTCTGGAGCGGCCTGATCGGACAGGCCTTTGTCGACGCGTTCGAAATTTTCGGTGACACTCGATATCTCGAGGCCGCGAACAGTACCTGCGATTGGATCCTCAAGCTTCCGCGCGAACAGACATCGACCGGTGCATGCCTCAGCTATGTCGCTTTCGACCAGGTATCCATCCATAACTCGAACATGCTGGGGAGCGCGTTGCTTGCGCGCGTCGGCGCCCTCACCGGGCGGACAGAGGCAATCGACGTCGCCCGGCAGGCGATGCGGTACAGCTGCGGGCGCCAGAATCCGGATGGGTCGTGGTTCTATGGCGAGGCGCCAAAGTACCATTGGATCGACAGCTTCCATACCGGCTATAACCTCGACAGCCTGAAGCGATACATCGACAGCACGAACGAGCAGGAGTTCGCCGGCCATCTGTCGCGCGGTTTCGCGTACTTCAAACAGAATTTCTTCCGGTCTGACGGCCGCACGAAGTACATGCATGACCGCTTGCTGCCCATCGACATTCAATGCGCCGCACAGGCAATCGACACGCTGTCGCTTTTTTCGGCCTCCGATCCCGGAGCGCTGGACCTGGCCAAACGGGTGGCCGCCTGGACAATCAGCCACATGCAGGCGCCCGAAGGGTCTTTCTACTACCGCGATCTGGGCTGGACGAAGATACGCACGCCGATGTTTCATTGGGGCCAGGGCACGACATTCAAGGCCCTGGCACATCTTGTGGGAAAATTGAGCATGGAATCGTCGCCGTTGTTGAGCCCGACTGTAGGGCGAATGAACGCCGTCGCGGCTCCCAGCTACGTCTTGATCACCCCTGCGAGAAACGAAGAGGCCTTCATCGGCGATACCATTCAATCCGTCGCGGCGCAGACGCGCCGGCCGTTGCGCTGG
>Ga0126380_10000128_pt1 | contig 19610 bp, 17 predicted proteins | sample PanSoiMetPlot_26_FD_92544 | JGI IMG/M metagenome (GOLD analysis project Ga0126380, IMG submission 92544) | Tropical forest soil microbial communities from Panama - MetaG Plot_26 | ecosystem: Environmental > Terrestrial > Soil > Tropical forest > Bulk soil | place: Panama | collected 2016-02-17
CGCCACCCCGCCCAGTGCTAGCCCCGACCCCGCCGCCCCGCCCAGGGACTCCCCCGGCGGCGCGGGCATCGTCCGATCGCGTCGCATCCCGGGTCACGACCCCTATTCCTTCACAGCTAACCGGCTAATGCAAACAATGACGCTGGCGTCATATGACACTGATGTCGCAGAACTCCCGTGGCACCGGCGCCGCGCCGGGCCGGACAAAGGCCCCGGCATTCCAGCAGTCACCCTGCGCAAGTCCGCCACCGGGAAACGGCAGGACCCGGCACCGTCCTTAGCGAGCCATTTTCCCGGTATCCGTGAAGACCGGGGGGAACGCTTTTCACGCTGCCCGGCTGCGGGCCGGTTACCGCGCGACATCGCAGGCAGGAGCCATCGCTGCCGGGCGGCGCGGCGCGCGGGGAACCGAGGCCGGCGGGCGCGTGAAATAGGCCGGAATCCGCCTGTCCCGGCGCTCTCCTTGATGGCCCGGAATTTGTTTATGGCGCCATCAGGCGGTGCCCTGCGCCGCCTTGCGCAGTGCTCCCAGCGAAGCTGACGCTTATGTCACGCAAAGCTGACGTCCATGTCATGACAGGGGAGGTTAACGTGCCACTCGACGCTGACGCTTGTGTCATATTCAACCGGTGGCAGCCGACCCGGCGCGGACCGGCGGCGTGCCCGCATGCTGCGATACCGCACACATGGGCGCCCAATAGGGCGTTAGATGTGAATTGATCTGGATCCCGGGGAGCGTTCTCCGCGGCGACCCAGCGGACGGGGGCATGCCGTGCCGGCGGCCCAAGGGGTGCACGAGGGGAGCCGATGGCGCGTCAGTCATTACCTGGCGCCGAAGTACCTGACCCCGGCCGGATCACCGGCCCACAGGACTTCGGCCACGAGCTCAGCCTGGCCCGGCAACAGGCAGGGCTCACCATCCGCGAGGTCGCCAGGGCGAGCGGCATACCCGCCAGCACCGTGGGCGACTACTTCGCCGGGCGGCACCTGCCCCCGGTCCGTCAGCCCGAACTGCTGACCCGCGTGCTCGCCGCCTGCGGCATCACCGACCCCGGGCAGATGGACCGCTGGCAGGAGGCGCTGAACCGGATCCGCCGCATGCCGGGCCGCCCCCCGGCCCGCGGCCCGGCGCCGTACCGCGGCCTGGCCTGCTTCCAGCCCGAGGACGCCGCCTGGTTCTTCGGCCGGGAACAACTCGTCCTGCACCTGGTCCGGCTGGCCACCGGGGCGGGCGCGCCCGGGCTGCCGCTGGCGGTGGTCGGGCCGTCCGGGTCCGGCAAGTCTTCGCTGCTGCGGGCGGGCCTGGTCCCCCGGCTGCGCGCGGCCACCCCGGCCCGGCCAGGCGGCCGCCCGGTGGTGCTGATCACGCCGGGCGCCTCGCCGGTGGACGCCCTGGCCAGTGGCCTGGCGCCGCTGGCCCGGCCGGGGCCAGAAGGCCCGCTGGAGGCGGGGCCGCTCGCCCAGGGGCTCCGGCAGAACCCGGAGCGGCACGCGAGGCTGGCCGGGCGGGGAGACGAGCCGCCCGCGATCATCGTGGACCAGCTCGAGGAGATCTTCACCGCGGGAGCGGGCGAAGCCGGCCGCCAGGAGTTCGTCGCCGCGCTGGCCGCGCTGGCCGAGCACACTCTGGTCGTCACCGGCCTGCGTGCCGACTTCTACAGTCACGCGCTGAACTACCCGGCCCTGGCCCGCTCGCTGCAGGAACGGCAGATCGTGGTCGGCCCCATGCCGGCCGGCCAGCTCCGCCGGGCCATCGTGGAGCCCGCGCACAAGGCGGGCCTGGACATCTCCGGCGGCCTGGTCGAGTTGCTGCTCGCGGACATGCGGCCGTACGGCGCGGCCGGGCCGGGCGCGGGCGGTCATGAGGCGGGGGCGCTGCCGCTGCTCTCCCACGCCTTGCTGGCCACCTGGGAGCACAGCCGCGGTGGCCGGCTAACGGTGTCCGACTATCAGGCCAGCGGCGGGATCCGGGACGCAATCGCCCGGACCGCGGAACACGCGTACGCGACGCTGGGCCCCGGCGAGCAGGAGGTCGCCAGGCAGCTCTTCCTCCGGCTGGTGTACGTCGGCGACGACGGCAGGGAGGCCCGGGCCCGCCTGCCGCTCACCGATCTGCCGGGCGACGCCCGGGTGGCAGCGGCGGTGCTGGAGCGCTTCGTCGAGCAGCGCCTGGTCACCATGGACCGGGACGAGGCCGACATCACCCACGAGGCGCTGCTCGGCGCCTGGCCGCGGCTGCGGGGCTGGATCGACGCCAACCGCGAGGACATCAGGGTCCGGCGGTTCATCACCGTGGCGTCGCAGGCGTGGGCCGCGAGCGGGCGGGAACCCGCGGCGCTACTGCGCGGCGGGCAGCTCGCGCTGGCCGCCGGCTGGGCGGCGACCGAGGCCCACCGCGCCGCGCTGAGCCAGGGCGCCCGTGACTTCGTCGACGCCGGGGTCGCCGAGGAGCGGGCGCAGCAGGCGGCCGAACGCCGGCGCACCCGGCGGCTGCGGCAACTGGTGGCCACGCTCACCGTGGCGGTGCTGGTGGCTGCGGGGCTGGCCGGCTACGCGTTCCGCCAGCGCCAGATCGCCACCGCAGCGAAGGACGAGGCGGAGTCGCAGACCGTGGCCGTCGAGGCCGGCGAGGCGCGGGCCGAGGACCCGGCGCTCGCCGCGCAGCTGTCGCTGGCCGCCTACCAGATCTGGCCGACCGCGGGGGCCCGGGCCAGCCTGCTGGAGTCCTCCGGGGCGCCATCCGGGGCGCGCATGTTCGACTCTGACGGCGTGGTGCAGGCCGTCACACTGTCCGGTGACCGCCGGCTGCTCGCCGTGGCGGCCGCGGACGGGACGCTGCGGCTGTGGAACGTGTCCCGGCCGGGGCACCCGGCGCTGATCGGCACCGTGGCACGGCTGGGCCGCAAGGACCCGCTGTACGCGGCCGCGTTCAGTCCCGGCGGGCGGGTGCTCGCGGCGGCCGGGCACGACCGGATGATCCGGCTGTGGAACGTCACCGACCCGCGTCATCCCGTGCCGCTGGCCCCCCCGCTGACCGGGCCGGGCAACACGGTCTACTCCCTGGCGTTCAGCCCGGGCGGGAGGTTGCTGGCGGCGGGCAGCGCCGACGACACCGTGCGCCTCTGGGACGTGAGCGACCCCGCCCACCCCGTCGCCGAGGGTGCCCCGCTGACCGGGGCCACCGGGTACGTGCACGCGGTGGCGTTCAGCCCCACCGGGCGGCTGCTCGCCGCGGGCAGCGCGGACCACAAGGTGCGCCTGTGGGACGTGTCCGACCCGGCCCGGCCGCGGCTGGCTGCCAAGCCGCTGACCGGGCCGACCGACATCGTCAACTCGGTCGCGTTCAGCCCGGACGGCAAGGAACTGGCGGCGGGGGGCAATGACGACAAACTCTGGCGGTGGAACATCGCCAGACCCGCCAAGCCAGCCCGGCTCGCCCCCCTCCGCGGCGCCACCAACTGGATCATGGCGGTTGCGTTCAGTCCCGGAGGGCAGGTGCTGGCCGAGGGCGGCAGCGACGGCCAGGTGCGGCTGTGGCGCACCACGACCGGCGCCCCGCTCGCGGTGATCCCGCAGCCCCAGCCGGTGACCTCGCTGGCCTGGGACGGCCCGGGCGTGCTGGTCGCCGGCGACGCCGACGGCTACGTCCGGGCCTGGCACCTGCCGGTACCGGCGCTGATGACCGGCGGCCCGGCCTACACCCTCGCGTTCAGCCCCGGTGGCAGCGCGCTGGCGGTCGGCAGCACCGGCTTGCAGCTGTGGAACCCGGCCACCCGCGACCTGGACGCCAGCGCCGGCATCCCGCGCCCCGCTCCCGGGGACCTCGTGAACGCGGTGGCCTTCTCCCCCGGCGGGAACCTGATCGCCACCGGGTACGGGGACGGGCGCATCCAGTTGTGGCGGCGCGGCGCCCGCCTCGTCCCGCTCGGGACCCCGCGGACCGCCTCCCGGGCCAGTCCCAGTGCCGGGGACAACGCGGTGCAGTTCGTGGCGTTCCGCCCCGGCGGCGGCATCCTGGCCAGCACCAGCGATGACGGGACCGTGCGGCTGTGGAACGTCCGCGACCCAGCCAAGCCGGTGCTGGTATCGGCGATCCGCGCCTCCGCCGACGCGGTGTTCTCGGTCACGTTCGGCCCGGGCGGGCGGCTGCTGGCCGCTTCCGGCGCGGACCAGAAGGTGCGGCTGTGGAACGTCGCCAACCCGGCCGCGCCGGTACCACTCGGCAAGGCGCTCACCGGCCCGACGAACACCGCGTACTCCGTGGCGTTCAGCCCGGACGGGCGACTGCTCGCGGTCGGCAGCGCGGACAAGGCCATCCGGCTGTGGGACGTCAGCGACCCGGCCCGGCCGCACCGCATCGGGCCGATGCTCACCGGGCCTGCCGGGTATGTGTACTCGGTCGCGTTCAGCCCCGGCGGGCGCGTGCTGGCCGCCGGGAACACCGACGGCAGCGTGTGGCTGTGGAGCCTGGCCGATCCCGCCCGCCCGGCGCTGATCGCCAAGCTGACCGGGCCGACCGGGCACGTCTTCTCGCTCGCCTTCGGCCGCGGCGGGCGCACCCTGGCCGCGACGGACTCGGCCGGGCTGGTCTGGCTGTGGGACACCCAGCCCGCCGCCGCGGCCCGCGGCGTGTGCGCGATGGCCGGCCAGCCGCTGACCAGGGCCGAGTGGCACGCCTACGTGCCCGGGCTGCCCTACGACCCGCCGTGCCGCTAGGCAGGGCGCCGGCCCCGGGGCAAGCTGCCGGTCAGGTGCGCCAGATGAGCGCGAGCGCGCGGTCGTCGCTGGTGCCGGCGCCCGTGCTCAAGGCCCGGACCAGGTCGGCGGCGCCCGCCCGGAACCCCGTGGTGACCAGCCGGTCCGCCTCGCCGAGCAGCCGGTCGGTGCCGTCGTCGATGTCCTTCCCCGGCACCTCCACCAGCCCATCGGTGTACAGCATGAGCGCATCGCCCGGCCGCAGCGTGCCGTGCTCCGGGACCAGCCGCAGGTTGGCGACAACCCCCAGGACGATCCCCCGGGCCGTGGTGAGCCGCCAGGTTCCGCTGCCGGAGTCGAAATGCGCCGCGGGCGGGTGCCCGGCCGAGGACACCACGAAGTCGCCCGTGGCGAGGTCGAGCGCGAGGTGGATCGCGGTGACGAAGCCCTCGTTGGCGGCGCCGCGCCGTACGTAGGCGTTGCAGGTGGGGAGGAACTCGCCCTGCGGCACCGAGCCGAGCAGACCGCCGAACGCGCCGGACAGCAGCAGCGCCCTGGTGCCGGCCTCCACGCCCTTGCCCGCCACGTCGACCAGCGCTACCTCCAGGGTCTTGCCGTCGCAGGAGGACACCAGGAAGTCGCCGCCGAACGAGGAGCCGCCGGCCGGGCGCAGCACCGACACCGAGCCCCAGCCTTCGGGCAGGTCGGGCAGCCTCCCCTGGGCCCGGATCCGGTCTCTCAGCTCGATCAGCATCGCCTCGCCGCGCAGCCCCAGCATGCCGAGCTTCTCCCTGGTCTGGGAGAGAACGTAGGCCGCCAGCGCGGTCACCACGATGGTCAGCACCAGGCCGGGGCCGGCCTTGCCCTCCACCACGTCGTAGGCCAGGCCGGCGGCGATCAGCACGAACAGGATGCGCAGCGCGCGGGGCCACAGCAGCAGGCCGCCGGCCAGCACCGGCAGGATGAGCAGCCCCGGGGAGAACCACGACTGCGACACGTACACGGCCGCCACGCTGATGAACGCCGTCACGACGGCGAGCAGCAGGGCAACCCGGCGGTTTCCGGTGATGAGCTGGCGGGCCACGAATCCGCTCGCTCTGCGCCAGGCGGGGCGCACGGCGAGCAGCGGACGGGCCACGCCACGGGCAAACATGATGGCCGAACTGTATCCGCCCGCCACCGTCTCGGACACCCGCGCAGGTCAGCGACGCGCGCCGAAATCCGCCCGGTGACCGTCTCCGACACGTGCGCAGGTCAGCGCGCCGCACCGGGAGCGGGCCGGGACCGGCGGGAAAAGGAGTTGGCGGCGGCCCCGCAGGACAGGTAAACAGGCGGGCATGGCCACCCCGTTCCAGGTCCGCCCGGTCACCGAGGACGAACTGCCCGCGTTCGAGTACGTGGACCAGCAGGCGTTCAACGGCCGGCCGGATACCGAGCGGCAGCGGGCCAACTGGCTCGCCCGCCTCGAACTCGACCGCACGCTCGGGGCGTTCGACGGCACCACGCTGGCGGGCGTGACCGGCGTCTACACCTTTCAGATGCGGGTGCCCGGGGCGATGGCCGCGGTCGCCGGCGTGAGCATGGTCGCCGTGCTCCCCACGCACCGCCGCCGCGGCGTCCTTTCTGCGCTGATGCGGCACCAGCTCGGGGACATAGCCGAGCGGGGCGAGGCCGTGGCCGCGCTGTTCTCCTCGGAGACCCCCATCTATGGCCGGTACGGCTACGGGCGCGCGTCGTGGTGCCTGACCCTGAGCCTGGCCCGAGGCCACGGCGCGCTGGCCGCCGGGGTGCCGACCGACCCCGGGCTGCGGCTGCGGATCGCCGAGCCGCGGTCGGCCCACGCCGAGATGGGCAAGGTGTTCGAGCAGGCGCTGGCCGAGCGGCCCGGCCTGTACGCCCGCACCGAGCCGTGGTGGGACCGGCTGACCCACGACCCCGACTCCGACGCCGACCCGCCGATGCGCTGCGTGCTGGTCGAGGACGACGCCGGGCCGCGGGCCTACGCCCTGTTCACCTCGGAGGGCCACTGGGAATGGGAGGAGGGCACGTTCCTCCCGGCCGGCGTCCTTGATGTGCGTGAGGCGATCGCCGCGGACCCAGCGGCGGCCGTCGCTCTCTGGGCCAACGTGCTCAACCGGGACCTGATCACCACGTTCCGGCTGCACATGCTGGCCGTTGACGACCCGCTGCTGGAGCTGCTCGCCGACTCACGGCTGGGCCGGCCACGGCTATCCGACGGCCTGTGGATCCGCCTGGTGGACGTGCCGCGAGCGCTGGCGCAGCGCCGCTACGCCCGCCCGGTGGACCTGGTCGTCGAGGTCACCGACGAGCTATGCCCGCAGAACCAGGGCCGCTGGCGGCTGACCGCGGCGGCCACCTCCGCCCCCTCCGGTTTCACCGGCACCTGTGAGCGGACCACCGCCCCGGCCGACCTGGTGCTGCCGGTGCGGGTGCTCGGCGCGGCGTACCTGGGCGGCACCCGGCTCGGGGGGCTGGCCGCCGCGGGCCTGGTCACCGAGGTCACCCCCGGTGTCGTGGCGGCGCTGTCTGCCGCCATGTCCTGGGATCCGGCCCCGTGGTGCCCGATGATCTTCTGAGCGGCTGGCGCGAGCCCGGGCCTTGCGAGCCCGGGCACCCCGGGGCATCGTGAAGTCGCATATTTCCTGCAACGTGAAGGCGGATGCCGATGCCGCTCGAGATCAAGCGCCTGCACCTGGCCAGCCTGCGCGGGGTCGACGGCCGGGAGTGGCCGGTGCACGGGTTCGTGGTCACCCATCCCGGCGGCGCGGTACTGGTGGACACTGGCTGCGGCGGCCCGGACCAGGTGCTGAACGACTGGCGCGTGGTCAACCGGTCGGTCGCGGATGCCCTCGCCGGGCTGGACATGACCCCCGCCGACATCGGGCTGGTCATCAACACCCACCTGCACTTCGACCACTGCGGGCAGAACGCGGTCTTCTCTCACGCCCCCTGCTGCGTCCAGCGCTCCGAACTGGACCGGGCCAAGCGCGAGTCACCGGAGCTGTACGACTGGTTCGGGTTCATGAGCGCACGGTGGGAACTGCTGGACGGGGATGCCGAGATACTGCCCGGCCTGTCGGTGATCACCACGCCCGGGCACACGACCGGCCATCAGTGCGTCGTGGTCGCCGGCGCCGGCCGGTCCGACCTGCTTATCGGCGACGCCGCGTACACGCCGCACCAGTACGCGGGGCCGCCCGACAAGGACCTGCTGCCGGGCCAGGCCAGCGACCCCGTGGCGTGGCGCGGCTCGCTGGACCGAATCCGGTCGCTGGGGCCCGACCGGGTGCACTTCTGCCACCACACCGACATCATCCACGGCCGCTGACCCGCCGCCGAGGTCGGCGGCGGTCTTCGGGCAGCGGCGTGCGCGGGGCGTTGACCCCGAATTGGCGCCCGGGCAGACTGAGGGGCCGTGGCGTCCTGGCTGGCTGAGGCCGTCTTTTCGTACCGCGCTCGATCTGGCCGTGCGGGTGATCCGGGATTGGGTTATACCCTTGCGCCAACAAGTGGTTGACCCGCGGCCGGACGTGGATTCCACGGAAACAGGGGGCACCCATGGATGCCGCCGATCTAATGGCGGTGGCGCTGCTGGCTGAGCCGACTCGCCAGCGGCTTTACCTGTATCTGCGCGAGCGCTGCGAGCCGGTGGGGCGTGAGGAGGCCGCGCGTTACGCCGGGATCAAGCCACGCCTCGCGGCCTTCCATCTGGACAAGATGGCCGATGCCGGGTTGCTCGAGGTCGAGTACCGTCGGCTCACTGGCCGGGTCGGCCCGGGTGCCGGGCGTCCGGCGAAGGTCTATTCGGTATCGCCGCGGTACTTTTCCGTGGAGGTTCCGCAGACCCGGTACGCGCTCGCGGCTTCGATGATGGCCACCGCATTGTCCGCGGGCGGCCCCGGCGCTGACGGTGCCGGGTCATTGCAGGGCGTCGCTACCGCCGTCGGCGAAAGCCTCGGCGGCGAAATCCGGCATCAGGCGCGGACGAAGGGCGCCCGGCTAGAAGCCGTCCAGCGAAAGCTCAAGCAACTCGGCTACGAACCGAAGGTGCAGGAATCCGGTGAATGGACGATGCGCAACTGCATCTTCGGTGAGCTGTCCGTGACCCACCGCGAGGTTGTCTGCTCGATGAACGCCGCGCTCGTGACCGGCCTGCTCAACGGGGCGCGCCTGCTGTCACTGCACGTCGAGCCGCGGCTGGCACCGCCGGGCTGCTGCGTCCGGCTCACCAGCCGGTAGGCCGGTCCGAGCAGCGGCCCGGAGCACGCCGGGGGTGCATGACGGGCCGTGATCGACGGGCGGGCTGAGCCCGGTCATCGGTGATCCTGGCTCTGGGCCAGCGCACGCAGTGTCACCACGGCGGTGCGGTGCGAGCCGAAGGGCGCCACGGCAAGGTAGGCGCTGAGATCACGCTCGGCGGCCTTGGGCCGGCGCAGGCCCATCAGGTTGATCAGGCCGCGCACGTACAGCGCTTCCGGGTAGTCCGGATTGGCGGCGAGCACGCGGTCCACCATGGCCTTGCCCCGCGCGGCCCGTCCGACTTCGAAGGCGAGCAAGGCCAGGCTGGTGTTCGCCTCGGCGTTGGCGGGATCAAGCCGCGTGACGGCCAGATACTCCACCGCGGCCAGCTGGCCGGCACCGGCGGCCGCGTAGGCCTCCGCCAGCGTCAGATGCGCGGTTACATCCTTCGGGTTCCTTTTCACCTGGGCCTCGGCCACAGCCACCGCGGCCAGCTGTTGCGGGGTGGGCCGCTTGCGGCCAGCCTGAGGCGCCAGCGCGGAACCGCCCGGGCTGCCCGCCACCGGCGCCGCACCGGGCACCGGGTTACCAGTGATCGTCTGCCCGGCGTGGCGCGCGGAAACCGCGCCCGCGAGCAGGATCGCGAGGCTCGCCGCGGCTGCGGCCAGCGCCAGCAGCGGCACGGTCCGGCGGCGCCAGCGTCCTGGCCGGGCACCGTCGCCGCGGCGCGGCGGAGCCGGGCCGGCCGGCCCGGGCCGCGGGGCGGGCGTGACCACCGCGGTGCTGCGCGCCGCGCGCTTAGCACCGCGGCCCAGGACCGCGGCGGCTTCCCGCTCGACGGGATCGCGGAGCCGGGCGTGGTCGCCGTGCGTGAGCTTGCCGGCGGCCAGGTCGTCGTCGAGATCACGCAGCTGGCGCAGCAGCTCGCGGCCGCGATCGTCATCCGCAGTGCGGGCCGGTACCCGCGGGTGGCCGCCCGTCACCGAGAACGGCCGGAAGATCAGCAGGCCGACGAGGAAGGTCAGCCCGCCGCTGATGAGCACGGCGGTCATCCCGGTTCCTCCGCACGCAGCCGGGCGAGGGCCCTGGCCACGGCGCGCCGTTGCGCCGCGGACAGCTGCGGCGGGTCAGCCTGCGGCGGGCCCGCCGGCGGCCCGGCTTGCGGCGGGCCGGTTCGCGGGCTGGCTCGCGGCGGGCCCGCTTGCGGTGGCCCGGCTTGCGGCGGGCCGGTTCGCGGGCTGGCTCGCGGCGGGCCCGCTTGCGGTGGCCCGGTTTGCGGCGGGCCGGTTTGCGGGCTGGCTTGCTGCGGGCTGGTTTGCAGCGGGCCCGGCGGGGGCGCGCGCAGCCAGCGGCGCAGCAACGCGAACGCGGTGATCAAGCCGGCCGCCAGAATGAGCCACGGCAGGTAGTACACCGCGCCGGCCACCCCTTGCCTGGGCGGGGACATGAGCACGGAGTCGCCGTAGGCCGCGACGAAGCGCGCGCGGATCTGATCCGCGGACTCGCCCGCGCGGAGCTTCCGCGCAATCTCCTGGCGCATTTGCTGCGCGAGCGGGGCGGGCGAGTCCGCGACGGACAGGTCCTTGCAGATGGGGCAGTGCAGCCCCGCGGCAATCTGCTGCACCTGCTGGGCCTGGCTGGCCGGCGGGTGCCCGCCTGCCGCGACGATGACCAGCGCGGCGAGGCCGGCGGCCAGCGCGACCAGCACGATTAGCCCCGGCAGGCCTGCGCGTGCCCGCCGCAGTGGCCCGGCGGCGTTCATTGGGCGCTCGTGGCCAGCATCGAGTTGATCTCGGTGGCGAGGGTTGCCGCGTCGACCGGCCCGATGACCCGGTTGACGATGCGACCGGACTGGTTCACGACGAACGTCTCGGGCACCCCCCGCAGGCCATAGGCCAGTGCCGTGCGGGAATCGGCGTCCTCGACGACCGGGTACCTCACGTCATCGGCGCGGACGTACCCGCGGGCGGCGCCGGTGCTGTCTTCGAAGTTGATGCCGATCACGACCACCCCGGAGTCCTGGAACTGCCGCCACGTCTGGTCCAGGGCCGCCTGCTCGGTCTGGCACTCCGCGCACCACGAGGCCCAGAAGTTGACGACGACGACCTGCCCGCGCAGCTTGGCGAGCGTCACCGGCGGCCCGTCCAGCTGGGGCAGGGTGAAGTTCGGCGCCGCCCGGCCGACCAGCGGGGAGGCGATCACCGAGGGATCCCGGCCCAGCGCGGTCATCAGCAACACGACGACGACCGCAACGCCCGCGACGACGCCGGCCAGCAGCCCCGCCCGCCGGCGCGGAATCCATCGCCTCACCGGGCACCCGCCTCGACGGTGGTGCGCTTGCGCACCGCGCTGGCGCCCTGGTCGTCGCCGGAGTCCCGGCGCCGCCGGCCCGGCCACGCGGCCGCGGCGCCGCCGAGCGCCATCACCAGCCCGCCGACCCACAGCCAGTTCACGCCGGGGTTGTGATAGAAGCGGAAGGTGGCCGAGCCACCGCCCCGCTGCAGCGAGATGACCGACGCGTACAGGTCCCAGACAATCCCCCGGCGGATCGACGGCGAGCCGATCGGCTCGGTGGCGGCCGGGTACAGGTTCATCCGCGGGCCGAGCGTGCCGGCCGTGCCGCCGCCCGGATTCGTGACGGACACCGTGGCCGTGAGGACGATGCGCTGCGGCTGCCGGTCGGTGTGCAGGCCCTGGTAACGCAGTACTTGGCCGGCGAACACGGTGCTCTGGCCGGTTTTCAGGGTGACCTGGGCCTGCTGGCCCAGGCTGGATGACGCGATGATGCCCGCAGCGACCAGCGCGAGGCCCAGGTGCACGACCAGGCCCGCGTGCCGTCGCCGCCCTCTGGCCAGGGCGCGCACCGCGCCACCGCGCAGGGCACGCCGGCCGATCGCCAGCCCGCTGAGGAGCTCCTGGCCGTTCGCCACGAACACGAGCGTGGCCAGCCCGAACCCCGCGACAGCCGCCGGCTGACGGACGCCCGCCCACGCGGTGGCGATCATGACGAGGGCGGCCGCGGTAACGGGCCCGCGCAGCCGGCGCAGGGCCCGTGACCTGTTGGTGGCGCGCCAGGGCAGGAGCGGAGCGGTGCCGACGAGCAGCAGGATCAGCAGGAACACCGGGGTGACCGAGCTGCGGAAGTAGGGACCGCCGATGGTCACCTGCTGGCCCGATACGGCCTCGACGACGAGCGGGAAGGTCGTGCCCAGCAGGATGATCGCGGCGGCGGCGAGCAGCAGCACATTGTTGGCGACGAAGGCCCCTTCCCGGGAGATCGCCGAGGTGAGGCTCGCTGGCGTGCGCAGCTCCGGCAGGCGCCAGGCCACCAGGCCGAACCCGGCCAGCAGCACCAGCGCCACGAACGCCAGGTACGCGGGCCCGACCGACGTCTGCGTGAACGCGTGCACCGAGGACAGCACGTTGCCACGGGTCAGGAATGTGCCGAACGTCGTCAGCGCGAACGCGCCGATGACCAGGGCGATGTTCCACAGCCGGGCCATGCCGCGCCGTTCTTGCAGCATGACCGAGTGCAGAAACGCGGTGCACACCAGCCAGGGCAAGAGCGCGACGTTCTCGACCGGATCCCAGGCCCAGTAGCCTCCCCAGCCGAGCACGGAATACGACCACAGCGCTCCCAGCAGCAGCCCGACGGTGAGGAAGCACCACACCACGAGCGCCCACCGGCGGATGACCGAGACCCACTGGTCCGAGCCCTGCCCGGCGAGCAGCGCTGCCATGCCGAAGGCGAACGGCACGGTGAAGCCGATGAACCCGAGGTACAGGAACGGCGGATGGACCGCCATCAGGGGATGGTTCTGGAGCAGCGGCGCGGGGCCGCGGCCGTCCGCCGGAGGATTCGCCAGGCTGGCGAATGGCCGTGCCGGACCGTTGATCAGGACCAGGTAGAACACCTGGACCCCGAACAGCACGCTGAGCGCGTACGGGAACGTCGGTGACCGGTCTCTCCGGAACCGCAGCGCGACGGCGGCGATATAGCCGGCCAGGATGAGGTTCCACAGCAGCAGCGAGCCGTCATCGGCCGCCCACAGGGACAGCGCCTTGAAGAAGGCCGGGGTCTCCCGTGCCGAGTTCTCGGCGACGTAACGGATCGCGAAGTCGTTGCTCAGCAGCGCGGCCAGCATCGTGGCACACGCCGCGGCCACGGTCGCGAACAGGCCGAACGCGCACCGTCTCGCGCTTTCGACGAGCGCGGGACGGCCCGTCTTCGCGCCCACGGCAGCGGCGAGCAGCCCGTAACCGGACACCACCAGCCCGAACAGCAGGAGGTAGGTCCCAAGCTGGCTCATCATCAGCTCCCGAGCTTCAGGTCAGCTCGGCGCGGCGGCGGCTCTCCAGGCTTGGGCGGGAAGTAGTTACCGTTGTGCTGCACGAGCAGCGTGTCGGCCTGGAAGCGCCCATCGGCGCCCAGGGCGCCCTCGAGCACGACGCCCTGGCCCGCCTTGAACAGTTCCGGCACCGGGCCGCTGTCGACGACCTGCATCGAGTCGGTGCGGTCTGTCACGGTGAACCTCAGCATGTTCCCGGCGCGGTGGACGCTGCCCGGCACGACGTAGCCGCCGAGCCGGATTCGCTGCCCGACCTGCGCCTTGTGGTGCGCGACAACGTCGCTCGGGGTGAGGTAGTAGACGAAGTTGCCGGTCAGCCCCCGTATCGCGACCCAGGCGAGCGCGAGCACGACCACCGCGAGGCACGCCGCGACCCGTAGCCGGGGCCCGTGCCACCCGCCGCGGTGAACCGGGCCGGCCGGAGCGCCGGGCACCTCCAGGAGATCCTGGCTCACGGCCGGCGCCGCCCCCTGCGCGCTCGCCCGGTAACCGCGGTCACATAGCGCCGGGCCCGGCGCGCCCGGACGGCGAGGTGCCACCGGTAGCCGGCCAGCGTCGCCAGCGTGAGCGTGTAGCCCGCGGCCACGTAGCCCACGTCATGCATGGCTGTCGCTCGCGATCGGGGCCGGGACGTCGCCCGGCGCCGAGGCCGGGGTGCCGGCCTGCGCCGGGGCAGGGGTGCCGGCGAGGGTACCGGCCGGTGCCGCGGCAGGGGTGCTGGCCGGCCGCGGGCGGCGCGCCCGCGGCGACGGCAGCGACGAGACGGGAACGGCGCTGCGATCCTCCAGCCGCCCGACCCGCAGGCGCACGGCCATCAGGTAACCGTAGGCCAGCGAGAAGGTCACGAACGCGAGCATCAGCGTCGCCAGCATGCTGCCGGCGATGGTAGGCGCCCCCACCCGCAGCACCGTCGCCTGCTGGTGCAGCGACCGCCACCACACGACGGACTCGTGCACGATCGGCACGTCGATGAACCCGACCACGCCGACGACCGCCGCCCACTTGGCCCGCCGGGCCGGGCTGTCTGCCACCTTGCGCAGCGACAGATAGCCCACGTAGATCAGCAGCAGCACGGCGGTCGTGGTGAGCCGCGGGTCCCACGTCCACCAGGTGCCCCATACCGGGCGGCCCCACAGCGAGCCGACCACGATGGTCAGCGCACAGAACTGGACGCCGATCTCCGCCGACGCCGCGGCCACCCGGTCCCATTGGATGCGCCCGGTCTTGAGGTAGCCGACGCTGGCGATGAACACCACGCCGAACGCCAGGAACGTCACCCACGCGACCGGCACGTGCACGTACATCAGGCGCTGGACGTCACCCTGGGCCGCATCCGGCGGGACCACGAACAGCCCGGTTAGCACGGTCGCCGCAAGCCCGGCGAGCGTCGCGATGCCCATCATCCGCTGTGCCCGGTAGCTGCCGAGCACGGTGAGCGCACGGTACAGGTGCCTCATGGGACCTCTCCGATCTCGGCCGCGCTATATAGACAGCAGGTACTGCACCAGGTCGTTCTCCTGGGCGCGGGTCAGGCCCAGGTTGAACACCCTGTTGTAGTGCTTGACCACGGCAAGCAGGGTCGGGAACCTGCCGTCGTGGAAGAAGCCGCCCTTCTGGTGGGTCCACAGCCCGGCCAGCGGAGTGGTGCGGTACATGTGCGTCGGCGAGCGGTTTGCCTCGAAGCTGTCGATGCCGATCGCGCTGCCCGGGTGCAGATTCCAGCCGGGCTCGGTGAAGATCGGCGGCACGTGGCACGTCGAGCACCGTGCCGCCCCGTCGAACAGCGCCTTGCCGCGGGCGGCGGCCGCGGGGTCGAACAATCCCGCTGGCGGCTTGGGCGCCCGGAGCGACAGCTCGTACGCGTGCAGCCCCGGCAGCTGGGGCGTGACCAGGTCGGGGTTGGCCACGACGTGCCCGAAGCCGTTCTCCGCGGCGATGGGGAACTGCTTGGCGTTGTCGAGCCGCGGGTCGAAGAACGTGCCCTTGCCACGCATCTCCAGGACCGCGACGAACGCGTTCCAGTACGGGATCGAGCCCCAGCCGGTCCAGGTGTGCAGGTTGACGCCGGCCAGGCCGAAGGCCGGCGGGATCAGCGTCGCGGCCGAGCTCCCGTTGGGCTGGAATCCCTTGCCGTCCAGGCTCAGCTCGGCGTCGAACTTGCCCGGTCCCCACGCGTTGAGCACCTTGTGCACGGTCGCCACGTCGGTATGCAGCAGCGTCGCGATGGGCTGCAGGTTCGGTGCGAACCCGATGATGGCGCCAACGTTCAGGTCGCGGTTGGCCCAGCCATCCAGCCGGTGGCCGATGCCCGGGACCAGGGAGTTGTCCACGGTCGAGTGGCACAGCGCGCACTCGATGCCGACCGAGCTCAGGGTGCCGTTGCCGTCGAAGAAGCCTTTGACGCCGACCACCGCGTTGAGCTTCAGCAGCGCCAGCGTCGTCGCCGGGTCGTTCAGGTCGACCGTCCCGTCGACGATGCCCTGACGCACCGACTCAGGCAGCGCGTTCACGTCGACCTTCAGTCCCAGCGCGAGCGCCTGTTTCGGGCTGAGGCCCGGGCCTATGCCACCGTGCTTCGCGCCGGCGATCGTCTTATTCAGGTGCAGGGTGCCGCCCCAGTACGCCTGGTCGCCGAACGTGGCGAAGCGGAAGGTTCGCTTGCCGTGCTTGATCAGCATGGCGCCGGCGTTGTTCGCCTGGCTCTGCCCGGCCACGCTGCCGCCGGGCCGGGCGCTTGCCCGGGGCGCGCTCACCACGGCCGTCAGCGTTATCGCCACGAGCGCGCCGGCGGCGCTGAACGCGAGCGCGATCGCCCACCTGCTGTGTTTTTTCAGTGTCAATGCGGATCGCCACCTGGGCATGCGCCGGCGTCCGGTGTCGGCGCTGGAGCGGGACGAAGGCGTCATGCCACTACCTGCTTCCTTCTACCGACTAAAAGCATTGTCGGTAGAAGCATGCTCCGCTGGCAGTGGCGATGTCAACGCCCTCGGCGCGGGTCAGCTCAGTCCTCAAGCAGATACCCGAACACGACGTAGCCGGCGGCCAGGTAGGCGGCGTCGAACGCCACGAGGAGGCCCAGCCACCCGCTGACCCCGGCGGTGGTGCCGTTGGTGAGGCCCTCCGTCGCCTTGGTCGCCGCGATGATCACCGGGCTGACCAGAGGGAGAACGAGAACCGGCAGCGCGGCCTGGCGAGAGCGGCTGCGCACCGCGAGCAGGCCAAGCAGGCTGCCCAGCGTGCTCAGCCCGGCAACGCCCAGCACGGCGGTGAGCAGCAGCAGCACCGGTGCGGGGCCGATGGGCAGCCCGAACAGCACGACCACGATGCCCGTCGTCACGACCAGGAGCGCGATCAGTTGCACGAAGGCCGCGGCCGCCTTGCCCAGGTACACCGCGCCCTTGTCGGCCGGCGAGAGCAGCAGGCCTTCCAGCGCGTCGTTGGCCGCTTCGTGCTGATATGAGCGGTGGCACAGCTCCACCGCCGCGAACAGAGCGGCGAGCCACAGCAGTGCCGGCGCCGTCCGGGCCAGGAGCAGCCGGTCCGGGCCCAGGGCGAAGCCGAACGCGAGCAGCATCGTGGCCGCAAACGGAAGGACCGTACTCACCGCGGACCGGCTCCGCACCTCGGTCCGCAGGTCCTTGGCGACGATCGCCTGGGCGACCCGCAGGCTCATGACGGCGCGACTCTGACAGGAGTGATCACGCGGCCGCCATCCATCGTCACCTCACGGTCGACGAGGTGCCCGGGAGGCGCCTCATGGCTGGCGACAACAACGGTCTGCGCCCGGGCCCGCGCCGTGGTCAGCAACTCGTCGACGACGACCCGGGCCTCCACGTCCAACGCGGCATACGGTTCGTCGAGCAGGATGAGCGCGGGACCGCGCATGAGGCACCGGGCCAGGGCCAGGCGCTGCCGCATGCCCTGCGAGAAGCGGGCCACCCGCACCGTGGCCACGTCCTCGAGCCCGACCCGACCGAGCGCTGGGTCGGCCAGCCGCGGATCGATGTCGTACAGGCTGCAGGCGAAGCGCAGGTTCTCGACGGCGGTGAGGTCCCCGTACAAGCGGGTCTCGTGACTCAGCAGATCGGTCCGCGCGCGGATGGCGCTTCGCTCCGTCCGCAGGTCGAAGCCGAGCACGCTCCCGTCGCCGAAGGTCGGTGAGATGGCGGTGGCGATCAAGCGCAGCAGCGTGGTCTTTCCCGAGCCGTTCCAGCCGCGCAGCCAGACGGTCTCGCCCTGGGCTACCTCAAGGCTGACCTGGCTGACGGCCGCCAGGCCATCGAACAACCTCGTCACCCTCGACAAACGCACGGCGGCCCGCTGGGTCGTCGTCACCGGCGCGCCCTGGGACGCGAGATGTCCGATCACCGCAGCCACCTGGATTCTATTGCGCACCATGACTGACGATAGAGACCGTATGCCCGCCGATTCCGCCAGGTCAACCTCTGCTAGCGCGGTCATCTCCGTGATCGCGTGAGTCTGTTCATCGCATGCATGAACAAACTCGCGCGATCCTGCTGATGCGCCTCGCGCGCTAGGCGGAGGTTCGGTCGATGCCCTTGTGCGCCCGGACGGAACGGTCGATCAGCTCGCGTAGCGCGCCCTGGTCCACGTCGTCGAGGCGCCTGAGGTACAGGCAACCCTTCCCGGTCTTGTGCGGGCCCAGCCGGGCCAGCACGGACTGGTACCGGTCCTCGAACTCGCCGACCAGGTAGATGACCAGGTGCTGGCTGCGCGGTGCGAAGCTCGCCAGTGCCGAGTCGCCCTCGTGGCCGCTGGCGTACCGGTAGTGGTACGAGCCGAAGCCGATGATGCTGGTTCCCCACATGGCTGGCGGCTCACCGGTGATCTCCTGCATCATGGCGCACAACCGGCGCGTATCCGCGCGTCGCTGGTCATCGGGCACCCGGGCCACAAACTCCGCCACCGAAGCCTCGGTCGGGCGCATCGCCGGGCTCTTCTTGGTCGCCATGGGGTCATCGTCACACAGCCGCGCGGCTGACGGCGCGATCCGGGCTCCTCGGCGTGCGGCGGGCACCTCGCCGGCGTGCGGGGGCACCTCGCCGGCGTGCGACACTGGGCGGGGAGGCTGCCATGCCCGGGATGAAGGTGACCGTGAGCGCCGCGATGCGCGCCCGCGATGTGTCCAGGCCCCAGCCGCACCACCAGGCGGCCGCCGAACAGAACTCGCCCCCCGCCCGGTCGCGAGCCCGGACCGCGCCCCGCCCGGCCGGGAACAGCGCCCCCGGCCAGGCGATGGCACCCCCGCCACCCGCGCCCCGGCACCGCCCGGCGCCACCGGGCCCCCGTCCCGACGGCGGGAGCCGCCCCGCTGCCAGCACGCCCCGCCCGGCCGCCGCGCCTGCTCGCGCGCCCCGCCAGCAGGAGCCCGCGCCCGGCCGGAAGGCACCCGAGCCCGGGCGGCAGGTCCCCGGGCCCGGGCGGCCTGACGATGCCAGGGATCCACGGGGAGGCGCCACGGCCAAAAAATCAGAACGCCCGCCGGGGAACAGCGGCAGCGGTGAGCCCGCGGCGCCGGGCCGGCCGGCCAAGCGCAAGCGGGTGCGGCGCAGAAGGTCACGCGGGCGCTGACCCGGCCATGCGTGACCAGGCGCGGCCTGGGCGCGGCCCCGCGGCGGGCTACCCGGCGCCGGGCAACGGCGGCAGCTCGCCGGACTTCTCGTAGTTGCTGATCATGTCGATCCGCCGCTGATGGCGGGGCTCGCCGGAAAATGGCGTCTCCAGGAACAGCAGGGCGAAGCGCACCGCATCCGGCACCGGGTGCATCCTGGCCCCCAGGCTGAGCACGTTGGCGTCGTTGTGCCGGCGCGCCAGCCGCGCCGTCTCCTCGTTCCAGGCCAGCGCCGCCCGGATTCCGCCGATCTTGTTCGCGGCGATCTGCTCACCGTTGCCCGACCCGCCGACGACGATCGCGGCGCTGCCCGGGTTGGCGGCCGCGCCGGCGGCCGCGCGCATGACGTACGGCGGGTAGTCGTCGCCAGGCTGGTACGACGATGGGCCGCAGTCGACCACGTCGTGCCCGGCCGCCGCTACCGCCTCGGCGAGGGCCGACTTCAGCTCGAAGCCGGCATGATCAGATCCGAGGTAAACGCGCACGCGCGACAGTCTGGCACGGCCCGGCGCTCAGTCGAAGATCGGATCCCGGGTCCGGGTGCGCTTCAGTTCGAAGAACCCGTCGATCGTGGCCACTCGCAGCACGCCGTCCCAGAGTTGCGCGGCCTCCTCGCCCCGCGGGATCGGCGAGACCACCGGACCGAAGAACGACGTGCCCTCCACGGAGATCAC
>Ga0126380_10000129_pt1 | contig 19590 bp, 17 predicted proteins | sample PanSoiMetPlot_26_FD_92544 | JGI IMG/M metagenome (GOLD analysis project Ga0126380, IMG submission 92544) | Tropical forest soil microbial communities from Panama - MetaG Plot_26 | ecosystem: Environmental > Terrestrial > Soil > Tropical forest > Bulk soil | place: Panama | collected 2016-02-17
GATTGCTGGGCAGGCGCGCCACCGGCTCAAAGTCATTCAGCAGGTCGTAGGGCAGCGTGTAGATCGCGCCGTTGACCACGTGCGAGGGCCAGTTGCCGATGCTGACGGTGTAGCCGTCCGGCGTCGCACGCACCGCGCGCCCAACACCGATGGTGCCCGAAGCACCGGTCACGTTCTCGATCAGCAGCGGCTGGCCGAGCGCGGCCCGCATCGGCTCGATCATCACCCGGGCGAGCGTATCGACCGGGCCGCCGGCACCAAACGGCACGATCAACGTGATCGGACGCGACGGAAAGGACTGAGCCGCCGCCATGCTGACGGCGGCCAGCGTGACGCCTGCGACGGCAAGCGCGGCCCGCCTCATCTCCAACACCTCATGTCATTGCGAGCGCGCATTCTCGCCGATCCAGTTCATGATCATGTCGGCGATCTGCAGGTTGTTCTTGTCCATCATAAGCATGTGGCTGTTGCCCTTCTGGCCGGCCTCGGGCAGCAGCAGGAATTTGGCTTTGCCGCCCGCCGATTTGATTGCATTTATCGTGCCAATGCAGCCGTTGCGGCGCGTGTCGCCGTTGGGACCCGGCGCGCCTTCGCTGAAATCGCCCCACACCGACAGCATCGGAACCTTGGAGAAGGTTTTCGTGATTTCGTCGGCGGTGGCCGGCACGCAATTCCCTTCGACGTTGACGAAGGCGGCGACGTTATCGGAATGCTGGCGCACCAGATCCATGCCGTAGGCACCGGATTGCGAATGCACGATGACGACGGCGGGACCGATACGGTCCGCCAACGCCGCCAGCGCGGCGACGGTATTGGCGCCGCCGCCGGGCAGCGTGCTCTCGGTATTGGGCACGAGCTGAGAAAAGTATTGGTCAAGCGCCTCGACCGGGAACTGCGAGCCGGGATACGGCGTCGGATACGACGAGCCGACCCGGAAGAAGCTCCAGGCGCGCTCGCGCGTGGCAAGCGGGAACTCGGGCATCGCGGCCGCACTCGACTCGGCCTTGGCGCGATTGATCGGGGTCGGATCGAAGCCGGACCGGGCGCGGCCGGCGTGATCGACAATGAAGACCGGGAAATTGTTGCGGGCGAAGTAGGTGGCCCAGCCTTCACGGCCGTCGGGCGTGGATTCGTAGGTCGCGCCGGTGTGGCCGGACCCTGGCACCATGATGACGGCCGGCCCGCGAATTATGCGGGGGATGAGGTACTGCACGTACATCTGGCCGGTCATGATCTCGCCGGGCGGCGTGGGACCGGCCGGGCCGGTGCCGAGATGGGACGACGTGACGGTGCGCCCGCCGATGAAGAAACTGCCAAAGTCCTGCAGCTCCAGCGGGCCGCCGAGCGAACCGGCCGTCGCGCTCGCGATATTGGCCAACAGCAACGGCAATGGCAGCGACAACCTGCGGGCAATGGTCCACGTTCGGTTCACGATCATCATCATGCCCTCCTTCTTGTTCGTCTTTCCTCGAAGCCCATTCCACTCCAACCACACGACGATGGCGACCGCCGCCTCTATGGCTTCAGGGCCTCACGCCAGTTCAGGCTCGCTCCCCCGAGCAGCTCGTCGACGCGCACGTTGTCTTCGCCCGGGACGCGGATACGCTTGAACGTCATCGCGTCGGCGGATAGCGGCTTGGTGGCATCGAGGCCCATCTTGGCACCGACGCCGTTGCGCGTCGACGGGTCCAGCTTCGAGCCCTGACTGTTCGGCACGATGACGAGATCCTGGTCGGCCTGAAACCTGGTGGCGATCGCCCATTCGACCTCGGCCGGGTCGTGGATATCCACATCGTCGTCGACTACGACGACATGCTTCACGTCGTAATGTCCGGCGAAGGCGCCGAGCATGACGTTCTTGGCCTCGCCTTCCTGCCGCTTCCTGATCCGCACATAAAGGTGGTAGCGCCCGACGCCGCCGCGCGACAGATGCACGTCGAGTACGTTGGGGAAGCTGCGCTTGAGATGGGCCAGCAGGGTTGCTTCGCGCGGCACCGCGCCGAGCAGGATGTGCTCAAGGCCACCGCCCACGATGGTGTGGAAGATCGCATCCTGGCGATGTGTCACGGCATCCACCTCGACGACGTGCCGCATGGCGCGCTCGCCGTAGTACTGGGGAAATTCGCCGAACGGTCCTTCCGGCTCGCGCACGCCCGGCAACAGCCTGCCCTCGACCACGATCTCGGCGTCGGCCGGCACGCACAGCTCGCTGGTCACGCACTTGATCACGGGAAGCGGCTGGCGATGCAGCGCGCCGGCGATTTCCAGCTCGTCATGCCCGAGCGGCACGATGGCCTGCGACGCCAGCAGCGTGAGCGGATCGACGCCGATGACGATGGCCACGTCCAGCGGCTGACCCGTGCGCTCCGCCGTCTCGAACATCAGGTGCGTGTGCCGCGGCAGCAGCAGCACGCCCAGCCGGTTCGGCGCGCTCAGCTGGCAGCGATGGATCGACACGTTCTGCCGCCCAGTCTCCGGGTTGCGCGCGATCAGCAGGCCGGCCGTGATGTACGGCCCGCTGTCGTGCTCGTTGTGCACCGGCAAGGGCAGAAGCTTTGCCAGGTCGACGTCGCGATGCACGACGTCCTGGACCGGCGCCGCGCCGACCTGCCGGCACTCGACCGGGTTGAGCGCCGCGTGCTGGAACGCGGCGAGCAGTTCGCTCGGCTCCACGCCCATGGCGTCGGCGATCCAGTCGCGGTCGGAGACCAATCCGGATACGACCGGGATGCTGTGACCGCCCGGCCGCGGGAACAGGGTGGCGCGGCGGCCGTCCAGCCGCTTGGCGATCGCTGCCAGCTCGAAGCGCAGATCGATGCCCGGCCGGGCAATCGTCAATCGATCCTGCGCCGTGAGACGATCGAGCCAATCGCGCAAGGTGCGGATCGGCTGCGGCGCGTTGTCGCCGCGCGGAGGCTGGGCCAGGGACAGGTGCCGCCCGGACGGCGCCGTTTGACGAGTTTTGGCCATGCGGCTTCAACCACCGATGGTTGCAAGGCCTGAGGGATTGTGGATCGACCGGAATGCCGTGATGATCGAGACGTTGTAGCACAGGCGGGCGCGCGGGGGCGCCTCAATTGTAGCCGCCGCGCGACCGGCGCGAGGAACCGACAGGAAGGAACAAATGACAGGACACGTGCTGGCCGGCGTACTGGGGGCGATCACCGCAATCATCGGCAACACTTTTGCCGCGGCGCAGACCTATCCGGAGCGGCCGATCCAGGTCATCGTGCCGTTTGCCGGCGGCAGCGCCAGCGACGTGGTCACGCGCATCATCCTCGACCGGGCGGGCAAATCGATCGGGCAGCCCTTCATCATCGACAACCGGCCGGGCGCCGGCGGCAATACCGGAACGTCGGCGGGCGCAAAGGCCGCGCCCGACGGATATACGCTCATCGCCAGCGGGTCCGGGCCGATGGCAGCCAACAAGACGCTCTATCGCGATCTCGGCTACGACCCCGAAACCGATTTCGAGCACATCTCTCCGTTCGCCTATTTCACCATCGTGGTCACGGCGAGCACGAAGCTTCCGGTCAAGACGCTGGCCGGGCTCATCGCCTATGCCAAGGCCAACCCCGGCCTCAACTACGGCTCGGTCGGTATCGGCAGCTCGCAGCATTTGTCGGGCGCGTATTTCGAGCAGGTCGCCGGCATCCAGCTCACCCACGTGCCTTACCGCAACATCGCGCAATACGGGCCGGACATGATCGCCGGCACCGTTCCGCTCGGCTTCCAGTGGCTGCCGAATGTGAACGCGCCGCTCAAGGGCGGCGGTGCCCGCGCGTTGGCGGTGGCGGGCAAGAAGCGACTGGAGGCCTTGCCCGACGTGCCGACCACCGCCGAGGCGGGACTGCCGCAGTACGAAGCGTCCGGCTGGTTCGCCCTGCAGGCGCCGCGCGGGACCCCGAAGGCGATCGTCACCAAGCTCAACCACGAACTGGCCGCCGCCGCCACGGATCCCACCGTGCGCCAGAAGTTCCTCGAGGTCGGTGCGCAACTGGATGTCATGTCGCCGGAGGAGGCGAAAAAATTCATCTCCGACGAAACGGTGAAATGGCGGGACATCATCACCAAGGCCGGCATCCCGCAGATCCAGTAGCGGCGTGAGCGACCAGGAGCGCGTGCTCGTTGCCGGCGCCGGCCCGGTCGGCCTCACGGCGGCCGCCAGCCTGGCGCTCAACGGCGTGCCGGTGACCGTGCTCGAGGCCGGGTCGGACCTGAGCGAGGAATCGCGCGCCTCGACCTTTCATCCGCCGACCCTCGACATGCTGCAGCGGCTCGGCGCTGCCGAGCCGCTGATGGCGCAGGGCCTGATCGCGCCGCGCTTCCAGTACCGCTCGCGGCAGCACGGCGTGATGGGCACGTTCGACTTTGCGACAATCGCTGATGTCACCGCGCACCCTTACCGCGTGCAGTGCGAGCAGTCCCGGCTCACACGCATCCTGCACGACCGGCTGCAACGCGAGCCACTGCTCGAGCTCAAATTCGACAGCAAGGTCGTGGGCGTCACCCAGCACGCGTCCGCGGTCGAGGTGACGATCGAGCGCAACGGACGCCGCGAGATTCTGACCGGCCGCTGGCTCATCGGTGCCGACGGCGCGCGCAGCGACGTGCGCCGCTCGCTTGGCATCGCGTTCGACGGCTTCACTTGGCCGGACCGCTTCCTCGTGGTGAGCACCCCATTCGATTTCTATCGCGTCATCGCCGGCCTGGTGCCGGTCACCTATGTGGCCGATCCGGAACGCTGGCACTTCCTGCTGAAGATTCCCGGGCTGTGGCGCGTGATGTTTCCGATCGCCGCGCACGAAAGTGACGAGCTGGCGCTCGATGCCGACTTTGCCCAATCGCTGCTCGCGGATGTGGTTCCCGGCGTGTCGCGCTACGAGGTCGCCCACACGACGCTCTACAAGGTGCACCAGCGCGTGGCCAGGACGTTCCGCCTGGGTCGCGCCTTCCTGGCCGGAGACGCCGCCCACATCAACAACCCGCTCGGCGGCATGGGGATGAACGGCGGCATCCACGATGCCACCAATCTGACGTCGCGCCTGATCGAGGTGTGGAGCGGACGCAAATCCGAGGCCGAGCTCGACCGCTACGACCGCCAGCGCCGGCATGTCACGCTGGAATACATCGAGAAGCAATCGATGGAGAACAAGCGCAACCTGGAAGGCGCCGGAAACGAGTTCCAACAGAAGCTGCAGCACGTCGCGGCCGATCACCGCCGCACCTACGACTACCTGCTGCGGGTCTCCATGATCGCCAGCCTGCGCCGCGCCGAGGAGCTGGGATGAGATGCGCGGCGGCGCCGCTGCACCGTGGCCGGCACTACCTGCGCCGTAGTGTGGGCAAAGGCGCGCGAGACGCGGCATGTCAACAGGATGGTGCGAGCGATGCGCGCCGTGCCCACGCGGTCGGCATTGCGAATGTGGCATGTCGAGCAACCGCGAGGCCGCACGCGTGGGCACGGCGCGATCGAGCTGCAGCACGAGCTGCAAGCCCGGCGTTCGCGCGCCTTTGCCCACCCTACGGCGCAAGACCAAGGGACACTTGTGCTGACGGCGCGTGGCACGCGATGATTGGCGCCAGATGACAGCACCGCTCGTGACGCGCTGGGTCGGGCAGCCCGTTCCCCGCAAGGAGGACGAGGCGCTGCTGAGCGGGCGCGCGCGCTTCATCGACGACCTGGCGCCGGTTCCCGGCTTGAAGCATGCCGCCATCCTGCGCTCGCCGCATCCGCATGCGCGCCTGCGCCACATCGACGAGAGCCGCGCGGCGGCGCTACCCGGAGTCGTCGGCGTAGTGACGGGCGGGGAGCTCGCAAAGCTGGTCGGCCCGATCCCGAGCGTGGTCAAGGCGCCGGTGCCGTACTTTCCGTTCGCCATCGACAAGGTGCGGTACGTCGGCGAGCCGGTCGCGGTCGTGGTCGCCGACGACCGCTACGTCGCCGAGGACGCGCTCGATCTCATCGCGGTCGACTACGATCCGCTGCCGGCGGCAGCCGACCTCGCGGCTGCGCGGAAAAGCGACGCGCCGATCCTGCACGAGAAGGTCGACTCCAACGTCGTCAGCCGGCGCAGCTTCCGCTATGGCGATCCGGACGGCGCCTTTGCGGCCGCCGATCGCGTGTTCGAATTGTCCTACACGTATCCGCGCTATGCCTCGACGCCGATGGAGACGTTGGGGGTGATTGCGCAGTTCGAGCCGGCGCCAGACCGCTTCACCGTATGGTCGAATTTCCAGGGACCTTTCGTGCTGCACCCGCTGATGGCCGGCGCGCTGAAAGTACCAGGCGGCCGGCTGCGGCTGATCACACCGCCGCACAGCGGCGGCAGTTTCGGCGTCAAGCAGGCGGTGTTCTCCTATATCGTGCTGCTGGCGGCGGTGAGCCGGCAGCTCGGCGCGCCGGTGAAATGGATCGAGGACCGCGCGGAGCACCTGGCGGCGTCGTCCGCCGCCAGCGACCGCATGGGCTCCGTCTCCGCCGCCTTCACGGCGGCGGGCGAACTGACCGGGCTGCGCTTCCACAACGTGGCGAACATGGGCGCCTATATCCGGCCGCCCGAGCCGGCCTCGCTCTACCGCATGCATAGCGCCTCGAGCGGCTGCTATCGCGTACGCAACATCGCGGTCGACAACGAACTCGTGGTCACCAACCAGGCGCCGGTCGGGCTCAATCGCGGCTATGGCGGGCCGCAGTTCTACTTCGCGCTCGAGCGGATGATGGATATCGCAGCGCGCGGCCTGAATCTCGATCCGGCCGAACTGCGCCGCCGCAATTTCGTGGCCAAGGACGCCTTTCCGTATGCCAGCCCGGCCGGCTCGATCCTCGACGCCGGAGATTATTCGGCCGCGCTCGATGAGCTGAAGCGCCTCGCCGATTATCCGGCACTTCTGGCGAAGCGGGACGCGGCGGGGCGCGAAAAGAAACTGTTCGGCATCGGCATTGCGGCCGGCATCGAGCCCTCCGGCTCCAACATGGCCTACGTGTCGCTGGCGCAGACACCGGAGGAGCGCGCGCGCACCGATCCCAAGTCGGGCGCCAATGCCAGCGCCGTGGTGGCGATCGACCCGTCCGGCCACGTGACGTTGCGGCTGTGCAGCACGCCGAACGGCCAAGGCCACGCCACCGTGGCGGCGCAGATCGTCGCCGACGCGCTCGGGCTCAAGCCGGAAGACATCGACGTGGTGACTGAGGTGGACACGTTGACCAGCGCCTGGTCGATCGCCTCGGGCAACTACGCCAATCGCTTCGCCGCCATCGTGGTCGGTGCGATCGCGCAATCGGCCGGCAAAGTGGCGCAGCGGCTAAGAATCCTGGCGGCTCAAGCGCTCGAGGAAACGCCCGACCGGATCGAGCTGGTGGACGGCCTCGCCCGGGTGAAGGCGCCGTCCAACAAGAGCATCCCGCTGCGCAAACTCGCCGCGCGCCCGCACTGGAATCCTGTCGACCTGCCGCCCGACATGCCAGCCGGGATTTTTGAGCCGACGTTCATCTCGCCGCCGTCGCTGGCCTCGCCCGATGCCCAGGACCGCGTGCCCTCGGCAGTGACCTATGGCTTCGTCATCGACCTGGCGGCGGTCGAGATCGATCGCGCCACCGGTGCGCTGCGCATCGACACCTACGCGTCGGTACACGACGTCGGACGGCAGCTCAACCCGCGCATCGTCGACGGCCAGGCGCTGGGCGGCTTCGCGCACGGCCTCGGCGCGGCGCTGATGGAAGAGCTCGCCTATGATGCAAATGGCCATTTCCTGTCGGGCACATTTGCCGACTACCTGTGCCCGACCGCGATGGAAGTGCCGCCCATCACGTTGGGCCACGTTGAAACACCCTCGCCGATGAATCCGCTCGGCGCCAAGGGTATGGGCGACGGCAGCTCGATGCTGACGCCGGCCGCGATCGCCAATGCGGTCGCCGACGCACTCGGGCGCGACGACATTTTTTTGCCGCTCACCCGACAACGCCTATGGCGGCTGGCGAACGGGGAAGCGGCACAAGCCCGGCCATCAGCACCTCGCGCGACCGAGCCGCAGGTCCGCGTGGGCGGCCTCACCGGCGAAGGGGAAATCGTGCTGCCGGCGGCGCCAGAAAACATCTGGCGCCGCCTTACCCACCCCGACGAGCTGGCCGCCATCGTGCCGGGATGCCGCACGCTCAGCCAGGACGGCCCGGATCGCTATCGCGCCGAGGTGATGATCGGCATTGCGGGCATCCGCGGGCTCTACGCGGCCGAGATCGAATTTTCCGACAAGCGCGAGCCGCACGCGCTGCGCCTCATCGGCCGGGCGTCGGGTGCGCTTGGCCACGGCGCCGGCACCGGCGACGTGACGCTTGCGGCGACCGGCAATGGCGGCACGCGGCTGCGCTACCGCTACGAGGCGGATATTGGCGGCAAGGTTGCGGCAGTCGGCCAGCGCATGCTGGGCGCGGTGACGCGCGCGCTCATCGCGCAGTTCTTTGCCGCGCTCGAACGGCGCGTGGCGCCGGAGAGCCATCGATCCTTGTGGCGCCGGCTGTGGGCGTCAGTCGCGCGGCGAGGCAAGTCATGAAGCCGGCGCGGTTCGACTATTATCGCGCCGGAAGCATTGCCGACGCGACCGGGGTGCTGGCGGAGCTGGGCGAGGATGCGGCCGTGCTGGCGGGTGGCCTGTCGCTCGGTCCCATGCTCAATCTGCGGCTGGTGCGCCCGCGCGCCGTCATCGACATCACGCGCGTGCCGCGGCTCGACACAGTCGAGCTGCGCAACGGCAGCGTGGCGACCGGCGCCGCCCTCACGCAGACCGATGCGCTGGAATCCGACGTTGTCCGCCGCGAGATTCCGCTGCTGGCGCTGGCACTGCCATGGGTCGGCCATTTCCAGACGCGCAATCGCGGCACACTGGGAGGCTCGGTCGCCCATGCCGATCCGAGCGCCGAGATCCCGCTGTGCTTGGTCGTCAGCGGCGGCACGATCGTCCTGCGCTCGCAGCGACGCGAGCGCCGCGTGCGCGCTGAAAAATTCTTTCTCGGCATGCTGACGACGGCGCGGCAGCCCGACGAGCTCGTGGTCGGTCTCGAATGGCCACGCGCGCCTGCCGACGCCGGCCACGCGTTCGAAGAAGTTGCCCAGCGCCACGGCGATTTCGCGATTTGCGCGGCTGCCTGCCGCATTCGCCTGGACGGAGGCGATCGTATCGCATCTCTCGATCTCGGCCTCGGCGGCGTGGAGAGCCGCCCTGCCCCCGTCGACACGGCGGCTTTCCTCGGGAGACCGGTTGATGCCAGCATGGTCCAGGAGCTCGGCGACCAAGCGGTCCGGCCGCTGGCGCCGCTGGAGGATCACGTCGCCACGGCCGACTACCGCCTGGCGCTGGCGCGGGTGCTGATCAGCCGCGTCGTGCACGATGCCGCAGCCGATGCACGCACCCGGAGGACTTGAGCATGCTGCACGTCAAGGCGGACGAACGGCGCCGCATCGAGCTCACGGTCAATGGCCGCCGCCGCGTCGGCCATGCCGAGCCGCGCATGCTGCTCACCGACTTCCTGCGCCACGAGCTGCAGGTGCTTGGCGTGCACGTGGGCTGCGAACACGGCGTGTGCGGCGCCTGCACCATCCTGCGTGATGGACGGGCGGTGCGCAGCTGTACCCAATACGCCGTGCAGGCCGATGGCGCCCAGATCAGCACGGTCGAGGGGCTTGCCCACGAGGGCAAGCTCAACGTGCTGCAGCGCGCATTCACGCGCCACCATGCGCTGCAATGCGGCTTCTGCACCGCCGGGATCCTGATGTCGGCGACGCATTTCCTGACCACAACGCCGCGGCCGACCGAAGCACAGGTGCGTGACATGCTGTCCGGCCATATCTGCCGCTGCACCGGCTATGCGCCCATCGTGGCGGCCATCCTCGATGCGGCCCAAACGGCGGGAGACACGTGATGGATCTCGGCACCGCATTCGCCTGCGCGGCATTGCGCCATGGCGGCGCGGAAGCCCTGGTCGACGGCGAGCGCCGGCGCACCTATTCAGAATGGTACGGCGAAATCCGCTCGGTGGCCGGCGGCCTGCGGGGCCTGGGCCTCAACGCCGGCGATCATTTCGTGGCCGTCATGCGCAACCGCCACGAGATGGCGACGCTCTACTGGGCGAGCCAGATGCTGGGCCTGATCTTCACGCCGGTCAGCTGGCGATCGAGCACTGACGAGATCGCCTACTGCCTGCAGGACGCCGAGGCGGCAGCGATCGCCTATGACGGGGCCACCGGCGGCGGCGTGCCGGAGGCGGCGGCACGTCTGCGCTTTCCCGGCGACAGGATGGTCGTGGCGGCCGACGGCAGCGGCGATGGCGTCCGCTTCGAGCGGCTGCGCGACGGCCCGTCTGTCGCCGGTCCGGCGGGCGTCGACGATACCGCCATCTGCCTGATGCTTTATACATCCGGCACCACTGGCAAGCCGAAGGGCGTGCCGCGCTCGCACCGAGCCGAGCTGGCGGCGGGCGTGTCGCAGATCGCCCATCACGGCTACCGGCAGGCTGAGTCGGCGCTCGGCGTGATGCCCATGTTCCACACCATGGGAATTCGCTCGCTCCTGGCCTCGGCGCTGGTCAACGGCAAGCTGGCGTGCATGGCCGAATATTCCGCGCGCGAGGTGCTGCGCCTGGTCGAGGCCGAGCGCCTGTCGAGCCTGTTCCTGGTGCCGACCATGTTCCACGACATCCTGCGCGAAGATTTTTCTAGCGATCTCGGCTCGCTGTCGCGCGTCAGCTATGCCGGGATGGCGATGGCGCCGACGCTGGTCGAGCAGTGCCAGGAGCGGCTGCAGCCCGACGTATTCATCAATCACTACGGCTCGAGCGAGATCTACACGTTCACCATCTGCGACCATCTGGGCCGCAAGCCCGGCTGCGCCGGCCGTGCCGGGCTCAACCAGGTGGTCCGCGTGGTGTCGACCGACCCGGCGGCCGACATGGTCGACCTGGCGCACGGCGAGACCGGCGAGATCGTCGCCAGCATGGCGAGCCCGGAGGCTTTCAAAAGTTATTGGAAGCGCCCCGATGCCGACGCCAAGGCGATTCATGGAAGCTGGTACCGCACCGGCGATCTTGGCCAGTTCGACGACGACGGCGAGCTCTACGTGGTCGGCCGCGTTGACGACATGATCATCAGCGCCGGGGAAAACATCTATCCCGAAGAGATCGAGGACGCACTGGTGCGCTGCAGCCTGGTGGCCGGCGTCGCGGTCGTGGGCATACCGGATGAACGCCTCGGGTCGCGCGTGGTTGCCTTCATCGAGCCGGCGCGCCCCGACGTCACCACGGAGCAGCTCGACGAAGCCTGCCTGCGCCACGGTCTTGCCCGCTTCAAGCGACCGCGCGACTACGTGTTCGTCAAGGCCATCCCGCGCTCGGCCTCGGGCAAGCTCCTGCGCCGCAAGCTCAGGCTCGGCGAATACGAGCCGTTCCGGCGCGCGGAAACAACTCACGCCAGCTGAAAGAGAGAAACAATGGCCAAGGACTATGCCGAGCTGCGCGCCGCGGTCCTGCGGGATCTTGACGGCCTGCGCTACGAGGTGGATGCGACCAGGAAGATCGGCCGGCTGTGGCTCGACCGTCCGCCGCTCAACGTCGTGTCCTACTGCGGGCGCAGCCAGATCGCCGCCGTCATCGAGGCGTTCGCGGCCGATGCGGACGTGGGCGTCGTCGTCATCCGCGGCGCCAACGGCGTCTACACGTCGGGCGGCGACGTGAAGGCGTTTCCGCTGATCGAGCGCGACGGCATGTCGGACCTCGCATGGAACATCGCGGCCCCCGCACGCTGCCCCAAGCCAGTGGTGTGCGCGATCGAGAAATATGCCATGGGCGTCGGCCTCGAGCTCGCCATGGCGTGTGACATCCGCGTCGCTACCAAGGACACCGTGCTGGCGCTGCCGGAAGTCTCGCTCGGACAGATTCCCGGCAGCGGCGGCAGCCAGCGCATCGCCCGCATCGCCGGCCTGACGCGGGCAGCCGACATGATGATGCTCGGCCGCCGCATTTCGGCCGACGAGGCGCATCAATGGGGCCTGGTCACGCGCGTGGTCGACGACGCCAAGGCGCTCGATCGGGCGATCGACGAGGTGGTGGAGAAGCTCAACGCCCAGTCTGCCCTGGCGCTCAAGACGATCAAGCGCGTGCTCGCCACGACCTACGACACGAGCCTCGGCGTCGGCCTCGAGGTCGAGGGCCACGCCTACGAAAAGCTGCGCGAAGGCCCCGACTACAAGGAGGGGATCGCCGCCTTCAGCGAGAAGCGCAAGCCGGATTTCACGGGCGGGTGATCGACAACCGGAGAATCGCAGCCTTGTGATCGATGGTCATTCGACGTGCGGCCGGGCGGCGCGGCCGGCCGCATCGCTAACCGGTTGAAGGACCGGATCAATTCGCCACCGCCAGCGCCCGGACAGTGGGACCGATCATTTGTTGCATGCGAGTCATGCGCCCGCATCGGCTCGACGGCGGCGCACGGCGCACCTAACTGGCGGCCATGGCGGGCAAATCTTGAGGAGACAGCACCATGTTCCGCAATGGCGAAACCAGCGCGCTAGGATCATCACCCAAGACGATCCTGTTGGGTGCAGCGCTGTGGCTGGCGGCCACCGCGCCGTCCCTGGCTCAATCCTATGATCCCGATCTCGGCGCCGGCAACACGGCGCCTCCCGGCATAACCTACGGCGGCGGGCTGCCAGAAGGCCGCTACGGCGGTGTCTATGGTGGCTATTACTGGAATCACCGTGCCGAAGTGCTGCGTCATCGGCCGAGGCACCTGAGATACCACGCGCCCAGGTGACGACACGGGTCGCGCGGCTTCTTGTCGGCCTCGCGACGCAAGACCCTGGCTCATTCGTCGCATTGGAGCCGTTGTTCATCCGTCGCCTGCGACACGCCGCAGCGACCGCGGATCAGCGCGTCACGACCAGCTTTTGGTACAGACCGCCGAAGAACGAGTCGCGGCGCATGTTCCGCCCTGCCACGGGAGGGAGCCACGTTGCGATGTCCTGGCGCCACAGGTCCAGCGCAAAAGGTTCGAGACCGGCCAGCAGCGGACGCCACAGATAGCGCAGCGGGTGCCACCACCGCGGCAGGGCATAATCCAAGATGACAATCCGGCCGCCGGGTTTGACGACGCGCAGCACTTCGCTCAGCGTGCGTTCGCGGAGCTTCCGTGGCTGCTCGTGCAGCAGAAAGAAGACGAGCGCGCGATCATAGCTCGCATCGGCGAGGTGCATGCTGCCCGAGTTCATCACGAGCAATCGCGCCGGTGCATGCGGCGGCAGCTTGCGGCGCAAATTCTTGAGCTGGATCGGCAGCACGTCGACGACATCGAGCGTGCCGCCGGCGGCGGCGATTTTGTCACTCAAGCGGCACGTGAGATCGCCATACACGCAAGCGACCTGCAGCGTGCGGCCGGGCAGATGCTCTCCGAGCTCGGCCAGCGCTGCATTGCGCAGCCGCGCGTAGTTGCCCCACAGGATGAGATTGACCAGCCAACCGCGCTCGAACAACCGCACCGCGTTGGGATGAACATAGGCCCACCAGTAGTGCCGGCTGAGATAGTCTGGCACGTCGAGGCCCGCTTGCAGTGCGACGGCCTTGGTGTCGGGACGCGCGGCCGTGGCGGTCGGCAGCATCTTGGGAACCGCCACGGCGTCGCGCGCTGTCATTGATGTGTGCACCGTCGCCCCCATGACAGAGCCAAGTGAAGGACGTGTGCCTTACGCGAACAGCGGGCGCAGCCTTGGATGCTGTTCGAACAGTGAAAGCCGCTGGACCAGACCGTCGAGGCCCCAGACCTGTCCAGCGCGCTTGGCGATCAGGAAGCCGAGCACGCCCGCATAGACGATATGGTAGTCGACAAGGAAATTGTTCTTGTTCTCGATGTACGGGAAGTCCATGTGGGCCATCCAGTACGTGAGCATCAGCAGAATGCCGAAGCTCGCGCTGATGCGAACCATCAAACCGGACACGAGCGACAGCCCGATCAGCAGGTGCCCGTATCCCACCAGGAACGTTGTGATCGGCGCCATGGTCGGCGTCGTGAACACCGCAAACAGATCATGGAAGGTCTTGGCGCGGTCGAGGAAGCCCACGACGTTGAACTCCGGTACGAAGACCTGATGCGAGGCGGCATAGAGGAATGTCCACCCCATCGCGAGACGGAAGAACAGGATATAGGCGCGTTCAACTGTCGATTCGGACATGGCAGTCCCCTTTCGAAACGGGAAGCACCCGTGCTTTCCATGATCGAAAGTCTCATGCCTTGCCCCCAACGGCCTTGACCCAGATCAACGGGTTCAAGCGATCAACACTCGACGACGTGGCGCGAGCGCAGCAACTGACCGGGCGGGGCGGCCGCGCGCGTCAAGCCACAGCCCGGCGGCAACACGGAAGCGGCGAGCGACCCGGGTCGCTCGCCGCTTCTCGCTTTCGGCATCGGACGGGAGGGGGTCCGCGCCGTGGCCGATCACACGCCGAACAGGATGGGCTTGACCACCAGGTTGTCGTTGACCGCGCGCACGCCGGGCGTCACCTCGGCGGCGACACGAACTGCGCTGCGCGCCGTCTCCGAGTCGACGATGCCCCAAAGCTCGACAGTGGCGTCGTGCACGATCACGTTGATCGGCGCATACCTGGTCCATGGCTCGGCATCCAGCCGCGCCATCACCTCTTCGCGGATCGTCAGGTCGTCGGTGGACCCCTGCTGCTCGCGCTCCTTCCAGCGGCTGGCCAGCGCCTGGACGAGATTGGCGCGGCTCACGATGCCCACCACCTTCCGGTTCTTCACGATGGGAACGCGCTTGATGGAATTTTTTTCCATCAGCGTTGCCACGTCGCGCAGCGGGGTGTCTGGCGAGGCAGTGACGACCGTGGTCGTCATCACGTCGGCCACCGTGCGGGCATGGGCTTTCACATACTCGGCAGCGAGCGGCGAGCTTCCGATCAACAGCTCGAGCCACCACGACCGGCGCCGGTCGGTTTCGGTCTCGGCCCGCCGCAGCAGGTCGCCCTCGCTGATGATTCCCACCAGTTCGCCGTTGCGGCCGAGGACAGGCACGCCGCTGATCCGGTTGGTGAGCAGGATGTCGGCAACCTCGCGCAGCGAGGTCTCCGGAGTCACGGTGATCACGTTGGCAACCATCACATCGGCGGCTTTCATGGCATTCGCTCCTTCGAGTCCCGCCAATTCTTCACGATCCGGCGCGAGCATGCCTTGATCTGGGTCAAGACCCGCGTTGCCCGCGAGCTTGACGTGGATCAATGACAGCGGCGGAACCCCCGACTCGATGGCACACCGGTCCAGCGGCGCGGTCGCCGGCGCGCGTGCCGTTGTCGCGCGGCTTGGCGCCGACGAGCCGGCTCAAATTTCTGCTCCAGCATGCCGCGGCCTCAGTCGTTCAGTTTGATGTGCATCAAAGACACGCCGCCTGACGGGGGTAATTCTTGCTACCCGAGCAAAGGAGGATTTCCATGAACGCCATGCCCACCTTCGAGCACCAATATCCCACGGTCGGGCCGTTGATCGCCGCGATTGCCGGCTGGTGCCGGAAATGGCGACACGAGTCCGAGACCGCAAATCTCGAGACCTGGCTGCCGGGTGATGTCGAGCGCATTGCCAGGGACGTCGGTGTGACCGTCGCCGAGCTGCGCGCGCTCGAGCGCACGGACCAGCCGCTGCTGGTTCCGCGCATGCTGGCGGCGCTCAAGATCGATGCCGCCGAGCTGGCGCGCACCCAGCCGGCCGCCTTGCGCGACCTGCAGCGCGTCTGCAGCATCTGCGACAGCAAGCGACGTTGCCGCACCGAGCTCGCCGCCGGCGATGCGGCGCGGACCTACGAGGCCTTCTGCCCGAACGCACTGACGCTGCGGATGGTCAGGGACTTCGGTGTGACCGTCGCCGAGCTGCGCGCGCTCGAGCGCACGGACCAGCCGCTGCTGCTTCCGCGCATGCTGGCGGCGCTCAAGATCGATGCCGCCGAGCTGGCGCGCACCCAGCCGGCCGCCTTGCGCGACCTGCAGCGCGTCTGCAGCCTGTGCGACAGCAAGCGACGCTGCCGAAGCGAGCTCGCTGCGCGCGATGCGGCGCACACCTACGAGGGCTTCTGCCCGAACGCGCTGACGCTGAAGACGCTGGTCTCGTGATTGCAGCCGGTGCACCGCCTCGCAATGGTGGAGGCAGCCACGGCGCGCGCCTTGCCGGAACAAGTCTCAGCCGTTCAGTCGCGCCAGGGCGGCGCGATTGCGCAGGACGATCCGCCGGGAAGACGGCACCTCGATCACCGCCGTCGCCGCCAGGTGGGTCAGGGTGCGGGACACGGTTTCGATCGTCAGGCCAAGGTAGTCGGCAATGTCCTGGCGCGACATCGGCAGCTCGACCTCGTTGCTTTCGCGCTCGCGTTGCGCCATTTCCAGCAGGAAGCCGGCCACCCGCTCCTGCGCGGTCTTGATCAGCAGCAGGACGTGTTCCTGGACGCGGTGAAGCTCGCGCCCGGTCAGGGTCCACAGCTCGTGCGCGACGTCGCTGTCGCGCTGAGCGAGAGCCGTGACGGCACTGCGCTTGATCACCAGCACTTTCGCATCTGCAATGGCCTCGGCCGAGAACGTGTGCTCTTCGCCCATCTCGAGGCCGAACATGTCGCCGGGCAGATAGAATGCACCGATCTGGCGGCGGCCATCGGCCAGGATCTTGGACGTCCGCACTGTACCGCTGACGACCTTGTAGAGATATTCAGCCGTCTCGCCCTCGCCGTAGATCTCTACGTTGCGGGCAAACGACAGGCAGGCCCCCATCAGCTCGATCGATCCGCCCAACGGTTGAGCCTCGACCGGCGGCCGACCGCGCGCGGCCTTGCTGGCGGGACGGCGGGGAGACTCGGTGATCATCGTCTGGGTGAGCATGGCGGACCTCGCGAGCGAACGTTGACGCCATGATGAGTACCGGTCGCGCCGCGCCGGTAAATTCAGATAATGCCCCTAAGGGCTGTCCCGGAGGTACGGCGGGGACGCCGAAGGGTCGGGTGTCAGGTTGTATATCATTGACACCACATGCTAATTTCGAACGGCAGCAGGGGACCGGAATGCCCGAAGCGGCGGCCAGGCCGGTGGATTCCACAGCATCGGGCGTTGACGCAGGCGCGCGGGCCTGGCGCACGGAGGCCATGCGCTACGGCATCGCGCCGGCCAGCGTGGCGCTCGCATTTGCCGCCCGCGCCCTGCTCCACCCGGTCATGGGCGAACAGTCGCCCTGTCTGTTCTTCGTGCCGGCCGTCCTGGCGAGCGCGTGGCTGGGCGGCCTCGGACCCGGCTTGCTGGCGACCGCGCTCGGCGCAATGCTCGCGCTTGTCTTCGTTGCCGGCTTTCCCAATCTTTCCGTCGCCGACGCCGTGGCCGTCGCCACCTTCGCGGCGATCGGAGCGGGCATCGCTTGGTGTGGAGAACAGTTGCAGCGCAACCGCATGCGCGCCGCAGCCAGTGCGCAGGACGCGCTGGCGCGCGAAGCGCATCTCACGTCGATTCTCGATACCATTCCCGATGCCATGATCGTGATCGACGAGCGCGGCGTCATGCAGTCCTTCAGCTCCGCGGCCGAGCGGCTGTTTGGCTACGCTGCCGCCGACGTGATCGGAAAGAACGTCAAGATCCTGATGCCGTTGCCCTACCGGGAGAACCACGACGGCTACATCGAGCGCTACCTGCGTACCGGCGAGCGCCGCATCATCGGCGTCGGCCGGGTGGTCGTAGGCGAGCGCAAGGACGGATCGACGTTTCCGATCGAGCTCGCGGTCGGCGAGATGCGGTCGAGCAACCAGCGTTTCTTTACTGGCTTCATTCGCGACCTGACGGAGCGGCAGAAGACCGAGGCCCGCCTGCAGGAGCTGCAATCGGAGCTCGTCCACATCTCGCGGCTCACCGCCATGGGCGAGATGGCCTCGACCCTGGCGCACGAGCTCAATCAGCCATTGTCGGCCATTGCCAACTATCTGAAAGGCTCGCGGCGCCTGCTCGAGGGCGCCACCGACGAGCGCTCCGCCATGATGAGCGACGCGATGCACAAGGCGGGCGAGCAGGCGCTGCGCGCCGGGCAGATCATCCGCCGGCTGCGCGATTTCGTCGCCCGCGGCGAGACCGAGCGCCGCATCGAGAATCTCGGCAAGCTGGTCGAGGAGGCCGGCGCCTTGGCCCTGGTCGGCGCGAAGGATCACGGCATACGCGTCAAGTTCCAGCTCGATCCGGCGGTCGAGCTTGTGCTCGCCGACAAGGTGCAGATCCAGCAGGTGCTGCTCAACCTCGTGCGCAACGCGATCGAGGCGATGGAACAATCGCCCCGGCGCGAGCTCGTCGTGTCCACCGCTTCCGGCAAGGACGGCTTGGTCACCATCAGCGTGGCCGACACCGGACGCGGCATTGCGGAAGAAACGAGATCTCAGCTGTTCCAGCCGTTCTTCACCACCAAGCGGCATGGCATGGGGGTCGGCCTGTCGATCTCGCGCACCATCATCGAGGCGCATGGCGGCAACATCTGGGTGGAGGCCAATCCGGCCGGCGGCACGATCTTTCGCTTCACGCTGCGCGCGGTCGACAGGGAGGAAGTCGGCAATGCCGTCTGACGTCATGGTGCATGTGATCGACGATGACGATGCCGTGCGGCAATCGCTGGAGTTCCTGCTGCGCACCGCCCGGCTGAACGTGCGCACCTACGAGAGCGCCAAGGCTTTCCTGGAGGTCCTGCCGCAGATCCAGGCCGGCTGCGTGATTACCGACGTGAGGATGCCCGAGGTCAGCGGCATCGATCTGCTCAGGCGGCTGAAGAAGTTCAACCGCGACATCCCGGTGATCGTCATGACCGGGCACGGCGACGTCCCGCTGGCGGTGGAAGCCATGAAGATCGGCGCCATGGACTTTTTCGAAAAGCCGTTCGACGACGAAGCCATGGTGGCGGCCGTGCGCGCGGCGTTGAATCGGGGCCTGAGCGACAGTCATCGCGCGGCGGAGCTTGCGCAGATCCGCGGCAGGCTGACGGAACTGTCGAACCGCGAGCGCCAGGTGCTCGAGGGCCTGGTGGCCGGGCGCCCGAACAAGGTGATCGCCTACGACCTGGGGATCAGCCCGCGCACGGTGGAAATCTACCGGGCCAACGTCATGACCAAGATGCAGGCGTCGAGCCTGTCCGACCTGGTGCGGATGGCCATCGTGGCGGGCGTCCTGCCGGGCGGCGAACCGGCGGACGGCGGAAAAGGATCGTGACGCCTCCGCCGGGGCCGCGCACGGCGGCCAACGCCCCTTGAGCCAGATCAAAGCCCTCGTCGCGGTTCCATGGTTGTTTCGAGACCATCCGCCGCTGTCGCAACCGAGGCGGGGGCGACATGTATGGGCTTTTCCAGCGAACCAGCGCGCAAACGCATGACCATTGTTGTTGTCGACGACGACTCGGCGGTCCGCAATTCGCTCCAATTCTCGCTGGAGATCGAAGGATTTGCGGTCCGCGCCTACTCGACCGGCGCCGACCTCCTCAACGCCGGCGACATCGCCGGCTGTGCCTGCCTGGTTGTCGACCAGAACATGCCAGGCATGACCGGCCTCGA
>Ga0126380_10000130_pt1 | contig 19505 bp, 35 predicted proteins | sample PanSoiMetPlot_26_FD_92544 | JGI IMG/M metagenome (GOLD analysis project Ga0126380, IMG submission 92544) | Tropical forest soil microbial communities from Panama - MetaG Plot_26 | ecosystem: Environmental > Terrestrial > Soil > Tropical forest > Bulk soil | place: Panama | collected 2016-02-17
CCACTCCACTCCAGCTGGACTCCGTCACTCTTTCACTCCATCCGCCGTACGGACCTTATGACTCAGTGACGGAGCCAACCGAACTATCAATCAATCAAGTAGATCAGCTGAGTGGGACCTAACGAATTGAAAGTGGATCGATTGAGAGTGTCATAGACACCACGATAACCTGGAGCGGAGTTTGCGACCCACAAATCTCCAATATCCATTCCATCCACTCCGCGACATGCCATGAAGTGATACATTCCAACTGGGTTTATTACTCCAGTATGCTCGCGCATGATTGCGTAAGCTTGATCGTAAGTAACCCACTCTTGTTTGGACTTCAGTCCATAATGAGAGAATGCATCGATCATACATTGCGCGGACATCAATCCGTAAGTTTCATTTACGCAGTTTGGATATCCAATAATAAGACCCGCCTGCTCTCTTGTGAGCGTCGGGTCAGTTCCGGTTGCTTGGATAACCCACGTAAATGAACAAATGGAGCATGTCCATTCGTACACTTGCGGAGCCATTGGATGGAGTGGATTCCAGCTTATTCTTTTGGGAGACTTTCAGCCTCCGATTCCGTGATAGGTAAGTCTAGCTGGAGTGTACCTGACATATTCGGATCGAGCGCGTAGAGTAATCCTTCAGCGGTATCCGCTCCATTCGCCCAGCGACCTTCTAACTGCGCCTTGATAATCTGAGTGAAAATCGCCTGTTGTTGTTGCAATTGTGCGATTCGCGGATCGGTTTCTGTCACTATCTCACTATCTTTCTGGTACGTGGTCAGTGAAACTATGCGGGGATGTAAGGTTGTCCATTTCCTGGATTCGGACCGTATCCCTGAGGCCACATTACATTATTTGCGACTGTGTAATTAGCTCCGGGCGGTTTCACTCCATTCTGCCAAATGACACCGGGCGGTTGATTGAAACTTCCATATGAAACAGAGCCGAACGGACCATTAGTTGGACTCTGAGTCAAGTTCGGGAGGAATCCCCACGTGTTTGGAACTTCCGCATAACTGCCCGCCACACCATATGGATTACTGAAGTTAGGAACTGTCGAATTCGGACTGGAGCCGATGATATTTGGTTGATTGGAGAGTGAGTCACTGGCAGATGGTGATGCTCCAGTAGTGGTCGGGACAAGGTAAGGAACTTGAACGTTAGTCGAGGTCGCGCCACTTTTATTTCGAGAACTGAGAAAGTAAAAGAATGCGGCGACTCCGATGCCGAGCAATCCCCACCAAACGTATTTTTTGTCTTCGATTCTCACTATGGTTTTCGACCTCTCATAATCCAACCAATCAGATAGACAAGAGCGGATACAAGTATCGCTATTTCATCTGCAATACGTAAGTCCAGTTCAACGTTTTCCACTTCGTCTCGCCTCTTCTAATGCAATTGCGACGGCTTGCTTTTGAGGTTTACCAGCTGCCATTTCCCTACGGATGTTCTCTGATATGACTTTCTTGGATTTTCCTTTTCGCAATGGCACGATTGATAACCTCATGTTGTTTTGCGTAACAAGGCCAGCTTACTCCGCAATTTCCACAAACGAGAACGTTAGTTAGCTTGCCCGACTTGGCTCGATATGATCGCCTCTCCATCCAGTGGGAATTCAGTTCCGCCAATAATTCGTCCGTCTGGAGTAATCTGGTTTGCTTGCGTAAGTCCGTATTTATCACGGAACCAGTCTGAGAGGAACTGGAGGGTTTCATTTGCAGCCTGAACTTTCATCAGTGCGCGACTCAACAGTAACTTATCGTTCGAATCTAATTCAGGCATTTATGCAATTCCTAACCACGCTCCAGCATTCTTGAAATATAAATGCGTTGCACCTGCACCACCACCGTCTAATCTGTGATAATAGTCTCCATTAGCTCCAAGTCCTGCGGCTGGAACTCCAGTTCCTCCGAGTAATGAAGGTCCGCTATTGCCAACTAACGAAACGGTAGTAGTGTACAGTGTTCGGAGGCATTGGGTTGTATTGTTCTGCCCAATATCGTAGGTATTACCTACTCGAAGTGTTCGACCTCCATTGACAGTTGGATCGATATTCCACAACTGAACCCCACCAGTACCAAGGAATAATGCACCTTCAGGAAGCAAGCTGAGTGGAACGTTAGTTGCTCCAGCACCTTCAGTCGAAATCAATACTCCAGTGGTCGGACTTTGCGTCACATCAATGAACAAATCCCAATCGTTAGTTCCGCCTCCACCCGGATTCGCTCTTGTGTACTGACCCCATATCTTGAATCCAGCACCATAGTAGGAATCATTGACTGCAAGTGAAACTATTTGAGCCTGCGGACCTTGACTGAACATGATCCATGTATTGTCAGTGAGAGTCTGGTTATCAGTTTGACTTCCTGTCCAACCAAACCCAACAGTCCGCATCATTGAGATAGCTTTGCCGCCATTGTTCGCGGCCCAACCTTGAACAGTGTAAGGTTGTATCTGAAGAATGGATTGCATTTGATTGGATGTGGAGTCGGCCCAGTTCGCTCCAATTCCAATCTTACCTAACCCGTTGGAGTAGATACCTGTCCACTGATCCGTGAATGCGTATGGTGGACCTACATTTGTGTACCCGCTCGGATCAATGACTGTATTAGGCGCGCGGAGCGGGAAACTTACACTTCCTCCACCACCCTGTTGAAAGATGTTCTTTACGTAGAGGTTGTTGCAGAAAATGTAATCCGCAGTGAGGTCTGGATTCTCTCCACCTAATTGCGGTTCACCAATTGCAGGAACGATCTCGATATTCTGTTGTGGTGTTGGTGGAGGGATTGCAAGCACAGTTCCTCCAAGCGGAGGCATTCCCGATCCCGTTGGTTGTGTCATGGCATCAAGAATGTTGCATACAGATATGTACCATCTAATGAGTAAGTGGTATTACCCGTTGCGGCAGCATTGATGTTCGTACCAATCGCAGTATTCAGATAGTAATGAGTGAATGAAAGTTGGCCGACGGCTGACAGTGGAACAATCATCACTGCATTTACTGGTTGTGCTCCATTGACTGCGAATCCAACGTACCAGTTAGTGGAAGTTCCTGTTGCGTGGAAATTGAACTCCAGTAAGTACAGACCAACTTTATTCAGGAAGATTCCTTGATTCGAGTAATTGAAAGCTGGTCCGATAACTGGAGTAGATGGTAAGGAAGACCAGTTACGAAGCGTCCAACTGGAGGACGGACCCGGAATTGATTGTGCTGTAGTGTCAGTGATTCCTCCGAACGCGGAGGCTGAAGTAACTAACGGATTGCCATTGATGGAACCAGCGCACAACCTGTTGAAATATGCGATGTTTCCTTGAATGTCTGTCATTCCACAATCGGATGGATCACCCGTTTTGTTTTGAATTGACAGTAGGCTAATTCCATCCGGTCCGAATAACTGGAGCGGATCGGTAATAGCTGGATTGCGGAAAGAATCGAGAGCACTTGTCATGGAGTAAATTGAAGTCCCGTCATATAGCGTAAGGCTCCAGCGGCTGTCAACGTACCTGATTGTGTGCTCCACAATCCGCGAATGATATGTGCTCCAGCCGCGAGATTACGGAACATGTATTGTGTCATAAGAACTAACGCGTTATTGGGGCCTGCGGCTTGAACCTGATTGATCATTGTTCCGAACGTACCACTTCCGTCTAGATCAAACCAGATTGCTATCTGACTGGTAACAGCTGCTGAACTGGCAATTGGAATAACGACACTTACCAATACATCGGAAACGCCAGACGAATTGACAGTCATTGTCATTTCAGGTATTGGAGCGCCTGACGTACTACTTGTGGTCGGACTTGCAGTAGTACCAACTGCGAAGTAACGGAGTACTTGTGTGCCAGTAACTAACGGAGTGCCATTGATTCGAACAATGCCAGTACCCGAAGTAACCAGATTCAAATCACGATTGATTCCTGGCGGTTGTGTAAATACTCCGAGTACTTCGGGTCCACCATTCGCGGTCTGGAGTGAAAGTCTCGCGTAGTCTGTCAGCGAATTGAAGTATTCGTAGACGTTGAGTGCGGACGGACCTTTCTTGATCTCGACAGCGTTTGATGGCGGAGTAAGGACAATGTTTCCTCCGCCATCTATTGTCGCATTGCCGCCTAGATTCGGACCTCCAGTCACCCCTTGAACTGGAGTGGGCGCCCCGCTATTGATCGGCTGATTTGGTTGTGTCACTGTTTCACTACCTTTCTCGTAATCAATCTGTGAATCAGTGACCGCCAGGAATGACTGGGGAAATCATTGGCAGTACTTCACGTTCCCAAATCTGCGCGGGAAGTGCTACGTAGTCAATGTTGAATACTACTGGAGCGGTTGAGGCATTCGTAACAATCACTCGAATCGATCGACCTCGATCCGTAATGAACAATTCATCCTGAATGAATGCTTGTACTGCAAATCCAGCAGTGATGGTATTTGTTCCTCCGCGCAAGTCAAAGGTAACTGTACCTGGCGTAATTCCGTCCCACTGTATGGCATGGAACAGAATGTAGTCATAACCAGCTGGCGGAGGAATCTCGAATGTGCGTGTCACTCCAGCGGCGACACTGGTTGAGAAATTCAATCCCTGACCTTTAGCAGTGATTATCAGCCACTCGTAAAGGTCCGTTGAAATAACGTGATTGATTCCTCCAGCTAAATTCACTTGTGGACTCATTTCCTACTCCCTAGCAAATAGATTCCTCCGAGTAGCAACGCGATTGCAATTATCACTAGAAGGAACTGGAGTCCGATATGTGCGATGGAATCTGCCAGTCCGAGATTGAATCCAGTAGGCGGAGCATTTGCCCCGCCAGTCACAGTTGTTTGTACGGGAGTTTGAGTTTGCGTACCCGCTCCAGTATCCAATGGTGGATTTGTTTGTACTGGAGCGGGAACATCAGTTACTCCGCCTCCGCCTTGTGTTCCTGTCGGCTGAGCATTGATTCCACCTAACTGTGCAAGGAAGCTAGTGAACCGTTGTATGTATCCTCCAGTTGTCATTCCTCCAGCATCGGTTCCTACGCCGAAGTATCTTCCCGCTGCTGTCGCCCAATCTCCAGTTCCCCTGAATGCATTTCTGAGTACCAAGGCTCCAGCAGTAATGTTGTCTTGAATGTTCCACGGATTCAATCCCGCCGCCACTCCGCCAGCTTGAAAATGAAATGGCATAACTTGCATTGGTCCCATTGCTCCAGCGGGTGACGTTGCAGTATCTCCACTTCCTTCTGTCTGCATGATTGCTTCTATTGCAGCGGCAGGAACCCCAGTTGTTGCGGAGGCATTCAATACTTCAACAGGATGTCTCCATGTAACTGTTGCTACCATGTCTTTATGCTCAGTTGGTGGAGTGTCACTAACCAGTAGGGAGATTGCTAGGATTAGACCCAGCATTCTGTCCCGTAGTTCCATTTGTTGCGTTATTACTCGCGGCGGAATTCTGCGAAGCTTGAACTGCGCTACCCATTTGTTGCATGGTCGGTCCGACTCCGCTCATATTGCCCGCAATCTGTTGTGCCATGTCATGATGTTGTTGTGCAATCTGAGCGAATCCGCTTTGAGTAATAACGGAGAGGTTGGCAATCTCCTGATCTGTTCCCGCTCCAGCTTGCACACCTTGGGTTCCAACGGTTGCAGTAGTGACGGGTCCGACTGGAGCGGTTACCTGTTGTTGCTTTCCTCCACTCTTGGAATTCATCACAAAGATCACGATAAGGATCAGTCCTAAACCTATCCAGATCGGGACAGGAACTGATTTGATTTTGTCCATCATGGCTTAGATGCCTCTGAGACGCTCTAGGACGCGATTCTGAGCATTCAAGGTTCTAAGGCCGCGTCTGATAGTAGGTAGTACCCATATTGTGTAGGTAGCTTCCTAGAGAGTACTGGCGTAATGCTTCATCGCTCAGACGGTAGGTACTGCCCATTCCAGTCGCATCTAGAGTCACTGGAGAGGTTGAGGCTTTGACTGGAGGATTTGTGCGAGCAATCATCTTCGCTTGACTCCAGTCGGTTGCTCCGATATCAGCGGCGGATGCGTAGTATCTATTCCGCAAGTTTTCCAGCGGACGGACCGCGTTGATCCGTCCACCATTGATATACGGAGCCTGCCTCAGTATGAAGGGAAGAAAGAATGTCCTATCTTCAAACTGAAGGTGATTGATTGTTTGCAGTGCCATCTATGTCAACTTGATGTGCGGGAGCATGTCAGGCTGCCGCTTGATATTCACCTGGCGCGGGTCCGCCTAATGCTGCCAAAGCCGTAATCCCTCCAGTGTAAGAACCAACCAGACCCTTCGTCAGCGCGACGGCGTTTGATTGATCCCGAATCAGGATTACGAGAATGACCAGCAGGAATCCCCAAAAGAGGATATCACCAAAGTACTTCACTCTTTCACAACCTTTCTCGTAATGAGCCTGTGAGCCAGTTACTTACGCATCATTCCGAAAACGAGTCCGATAACCAGCGCTGCGATGAACCACGCCAACCAGAACTGCCAGTCTGTAAGGTATTTCATGCTCCACGTCCGAACAGCATATGGTAGAGAATCAATCCGACGATAACCGCCGCGACACTCCAGACGAATGTCGGAATATGAATTGCGCTTGGGTTCATTGCCTGTTGCATTTGACTCCGCTCAATGTCTTCAAGAACCAGCCTGTTTGCCTGTAAGTCCGATAGCCATGCGCTGAATGTTGTTCCATGAGGAAATGAAAGCATTCTCTCCGACTCCAGTATTAGGATTGGCTTTTGTACTTCGAACTAACAATGCGACGATTGCAATTGCTAATCCCCACTGAACAATCCATGCACCTGTTTTATTTGCGGAGAGTGCCATCGCAATAATAACTATCCCAACTAACGCAAGTGCTCCGAACACAAATTGACTCATGCTGATACGGCTGGCCCAGTTGGAGTGTTACCACCTTGATAAGCATTGTTCTGTGCTGAAGCAACATCATGTGCCACTACCTGAATTGTTCCAGCCTCACCCGACGAACTGACAATTGGAACATTGAACAAAGATGTTCCTCCGCCTCCGCCTCCGCCTCCGCCTCCGCCTCCAGACTGGTTTACATCATGAGTAATTCCAGTTCCACTGATAATGGAGGTCTTTGAAAGTGGATTGAAGCTGAGGTTCATATCGTGATGAACTGTCAGTTCACTTACGATGCTAGCCAACCAGTCACCAACTGGACTAGTGAGCAACAGAATAATTCCAAGTATCAGTAACAGTTCCCATGTCATAGCCTGTTTGGAATTCATCTGCTGATATCCACATTCAATGGTTGGCTAGGATCGAACTGATATGTACCCTGTTCCGAAACTGTTGGAGTAGGAACAATTGGATTCCCTTGCCCAGCTTGCGGCATTCCTGCACTAATCTTTGCCCATACCCAAGGCCAACTATTGTTCGCAATCATTACGAACATGAGGAATGCTATTGCAATGAGAACCCAACCTAACGTTCCCACGTTATTCCCTCCAGTGAACGTACCGAAGCACTACGTAGGCGAGTGCAAGAAAGAACACTGTGAGGATAATTGGATTCTGCCAAACAGGAAGATTCATCACATTACCTGTCATACCTGGCAGTGTCGGGACTCCACCATTCTGTGCTGCTGAAGTACTCACGGTTCCAGTACTCGGGAAATTGTTGGATGGTACGGATGCTTGCGGAACTGGAATGTTTGTTGCTCCGCCCATCATTGAAAGTCCGGGTAAGTTACTCGCATACGCTCCATTTGAAATTACTGGTTGCGGAGCGGGCGGAGCAACAATTGCATTTGCTGGAGCAACAGGAACCAGTTGACCATTTACTACTGCTGAGAATGTGGACATTCACTAGTTCCCAATGAGAGTAAGGAATTCCAGTCCAACATCAACATAGCTACCAGCTGGTGGAGTGAAGGAACCGAAATCCAGCGTAATCAATGGTGACGCGGTATTGTACGTATTGATACCGTGGAGATTCGTCTTGGTATCAGCGTACATATCCCAAATTGCAAGTCCCTCCGTTAGTCGCATTCCATGCTGACGGAAGAATCTGTCCTGATGGTCTTGCGGCCGATCATAGAATTTGTTCAGACCAGAACCATAAGTAAGCTTCAGGTTATTCAGGTTTGCAAGCGGGATCGGAGCATGAGCGCCGTTATCCCACATACGGAGCACAACCGCGAGTAACTGTCCCTCAACAGGAATCGGAATCTGAATGCGCGAAGTACCTAACTGATTCCGTTGAGTGAACCACTGATGCGCCCAGTTGAATAGTGGAGGCATCAACGCTGCATTTACTGGTTGCCTCCAGCCGCGTCGCTTGAATCGAACCTGACTTCCAGTATCACTCCATGTCGCCGGAGTAGTCTGCGTTCCACCAATCACGAATGGAGACAAGTCACCCGAAGTACCAAACAGTGGATTGAGAGTGACAACAGGAATGACATTCCGACCAGTGGAGGACATCAGGAATGGACTTACGTAAGTCTGGTCGAAACGGAGCATCTGACCGCCTTGTGAAAGATCGTAGAATCTTTCAAAATACAAGGCGGGATACACGTGAAAGTTGAAATCGTACTGAACTGTTGCGGATGCCACTGGGTTTGCGTAAGTAGCTGAACTAACGAGGTTAGCTTGTGGAGTGTACGCAGTTGCCAACTGTTCACGTTGCTGGATGTATTGACTAGCGTCGTACTCCTGATTGTTTGTGCGCAACCAGTTGGTGATAATCCACATGTGTCCATCAGTCGAACCCATTGTGAGAGAACCCGACTGATACGGAACACGAAGTGTTTGTACGATGTTATAAGGAAAGAACGGAGACTGTGTGAGCGTTCCAGTGAATGCATTGAGGGTTCCTCTTATCGTGAAATATGCTTGGATATCCTCCAGCATATCGGAACCAGTCAATGCTACTAAGCTGACGTTAGTTGGATTGGCAGCGAGCGGAACTGATGGAACCATATCGTTAGTATCGGGTTCCTCGAAACGCTCCAGCGATCCTGGGTATTCCAGAAACTGTCCCGCTACCTGAGAAATTCCAGCGGTCATCTACTTCACTCCGTCACAATCTTTTCTGTAAGTAAGTTATGAACTAATGATCAATGCTTGTAGCTGGTTGTTGAGAGCGTCGATTTCATCGGCGAGCGCCAACCAGTTATTCGCATCAAGTGTTTCTACTCCAGATACTAGCTTATTCACCTTATCAACAATCTGTTGTGTAAGGTGAAGCACGTCTGGATGAATTTCTGAAGCTGGAGCGGTGCTCATTGATTCAGAATCCATTTGTTCATTTCCGTTAGTCCAGCTTTACCCGCGCCGTATGCAATCAGCTTTTGCATGGCGACGATTCCAACTGCGAGCGCAAGCAGGAATACAAACGGGTGATCAAGCGACTCCACGAGCTTCATCGGGCAAATCCAATTGCATTAGCTTTTCAATACGCCGACCTCCGCTCAGTCTCTCATAGAAAACAAACTGAAATCCAGTTGGAGTCTGAGTCATCATCGGACCATGCTTACGCATGTATTCGATATCCTCCAGATACTCCAGCGTGAATATGTAGTACTTGGTTGCTTCCGTGAGAGTCGGTAGCGGAATCGAACGTGGACGTTGGGTAGAAATCAATGCAGACATGAATCTTTCTCTACCCGCTCGAATTACCTGAAGCACTCGCCTATCGGTATTTCCTGATAATCCACCTCCAGTAATTAGATCGTAGTATTCATCAACATACAGTAAGGTTGGGGAAGTTTCATGCGACGAACGAAACAACCGACGTGTAGCGTCGAACGCTTCCTCTTCAAAATCATCCACTTCACGCGCATTCGGATGCAATGATTGGAGAATAACGCAACGCGAGAAACGGAACGCTGGCATAACTGCGTCCGCGGAGTGGACTGCAATACTGCCATTGATCGTATCCCCCTTCGCCCACTTCGGATAAAACAGATACATTCCATTTCGTTTGTGCGTAGCACGGTATCGAGGTTTGGAGTCCACTATAAGGACTCGTGAATTGGAATAATCCTTCAAGAACCTTCGGACCAGTTCCGTGGATAATGTGGATTTCCCGCAACCTGTTTGTCCGATACATACTCCACGTTGTCCGGGCTCTAACGCAAAACTCATGTTTTGAAAATGCGTCCGTAATCTAAATCAATAATTTGTTGACAGACTGCAATCATGAGTTTTCCATTATTAGAATTTAAATCAAATTCTTTTGTTTCTTCTCGTGTTTCATATCCAAATTTTGGTGCTAATTCTTCATAAAGTCCATGAAATAAACGAGCTAATAATTCAGCATTACTCGTTGGAATCATTTTCGAATTTCAACCATTCATTGAATTCCGCTTCACTTACAGTGGGGTCCGACACTTTCTCAAATGCTTGTGCCATGATGTTGCAAAGCTGTTGGAGTGTTTGTGGGTCCACTTCATTCACCTTACTCCGAATCAATGGCATCATTCCCAACATCATTGATACCATCGGACCGTCACCCATACGAGTCCTTACGGTATCAATTAGCGCGATCATTTTGTGGTTGGAAAGTTTGCTCTGGAGGTCGGTACTGATACTGGTTGAGTGCGGTTCCGTTTTGTCCTGGAACTGGAGTATTGTTGTACTGTCCGTTAGTGGCAAGAGGTTTCTCCGTTTCTTTCTTCATTGTGGTGATGCGGATTGTGTATGCGCTCATTACGGTGATGATTGCAATTGCATCCGCCGCGTCACCGGGTTTCATTCGCTTTAAGATGGACTTCGGAATGTGTCTCGCCGCAATCCTACCTAACGGTTCTCCAATTGCGGTTTGTTCCTCCGTCTCCATCTTCGGTATACCGAGTTTGTTTTCTGCTCCAGCTGATATGGCACCAATCAGCATCACCATTGCGGCCTGAAAGACCACAATGTCATTTCCGCCGAAGATAGAAGCGGGCAAACCTTCGCCCATATTGTGACCGCGCTTCAGTGCGCGGTTACCTGTTACTTCCTCACCACATCCGCAAGCACATAACTTGCGGACCTTGCCCATAGGTACTTCCGGTTCCCTAACTTCCGCTTCTACTTCAGTTGGAGTGAGAATTTCGAAATCGTTATCTACGGCCAAAGGAATGCCTTCGCTTTCTCTCTGGCGGAGGTTCGGTATGTTCCTCCGTTGGTTCTATCTCTTCTACTACGGGTTCCTCCACTTCACTTTCTAATCCGTGTTCGATTTCGGTAAGTCTGTTTTCAATTGCTTGGAATCTGTCGTGGTGTTCGTATTCTGCATGAGCATGTCCCACAACTGCATATTCTGGGTGAGCATGACTGTCGATGGCCGCCGATAACCGCTCCGTTTCGGCTTCCACCTCCCGTACGGATTCGGTTCGCTCTTCTTCCTCATGCAATTCCTCCAGTACTTCCTTGACTTCCTCCGCCACTTCCTCCGCTATGGACTCTTCGGAGTGTTCGTGCTCCACGTGGACTTCGGTTTCAGTCACCCTATCTCACAATCTCACTCTCTATCCCGTGAGGGAACTGTGAATCTGTGAACCTCACTACTTCACTCCCTATCTACCGAACAATCTGTGAATCAGTGCATCGACCTCCCGACCTCGGCTGGATGTGACGAGCAAAAGAATGGGCGCATCTTGTGAAGGATGCGCCCATAGATCGGTATTGTCGAACTAACACAATACCCCTCCAGACTACTCCACAACGGTCCGCCCGAGCACAGTTACTCGGCAAAGTAACTTACTCTCAACGTGCCAACTTATCGAACAATGCTTCGCGCCTTCGGTTTCGCTAGGCAGTCACTTTGTCCGTTAGCGAATGACGAACTAACGGAGTGAGCCGATACGGTACGAACCTATGTGGAGTGTCAAGGTGCGACTGGCGGGAGAACCAGTACCATCAGTCTATCACGTTCGAGCGCGGCCTATCTCACTCCAGTGACACTGGCCGGTGAGGCTGTGAAACATGAACGCGACTCACACTCCAGTTCACGGCCGGTGAAACAGTGATGCAGCGGCGGGGGTACACTGGAGGGTAATGGGCCGTCACGCCGACCTCTGACCAGTCGGGAGTAAGCTGGTTTAGTTAGTTGGTTGATTGTTCAGAAGGATTACAAACAAGAAAGATTGAACCTTCGGTCCCTTGTTTGTTGAGTGACACCGTGAAAAGCGGTTGTGATAGATTCCCCGAGAACATCCAGTAATTGAGACTCCACAAGGGGAATCACATAGGCGGGCCTCCCGGGCCGTGGGACCGTGGTGCGATCCGGAGTCTGAAAGGACTTCGCGTCGTGTCATAGCCTCATCGTCCGTGGAGACTTTCCCGCCGATAACTTACGGGAGAGTGAATGACATTACTACTTCCCGAGTTTGAGTTATTGGACTCTAATTCGGTTCCTCCGTCTAGAGGGACGCGCGGATCGTACCGTGTGAAGTCCTTACGTGTTGTCGATTTCGAAACCATGTCCTCCGCTGAATTGGCCGAAGCTATCAATGCTCCGCTCAATCAATACATTGATGAACTGGAGGATTTCGAAACTGTAGATTCAAAGTTTGATTACTCCACCGTCTCCAGTCCTAACTATCGTAACGAGCGGAGGAAAACAACGAACCGACCCGTTTGTTTCATTGATGGCGAAGGTGCCAACAACGGAGAGAGGTCCGTTAGTAATCGTAAGTCAAATCTTCACCGTTGGGTACAGAAACAGAACTACGCATTGTTAGGTGCGGTCCTCCAAGTGGAGGATACATACGAATACCGATGCATTGAAAGTCCAGACCACGTAAGCCAACTGCCTACGAAAGCGTGTCTGGACTTTATTTTGTCGATTCCTTCCAGTCACATCATTGTTGGATTCGCACTTACTTACGATGTCGAAATGTGGCTGAAGGATATTCCTGCATTCTTACCAAAGAAAGAAATTCCAGATAAAATCTGTCAAATGGAGCGACTGTACCGAACACAAGCTATCTGGTGGCACGGATACAGAATCCATTACATTCCGAAAAAGATCTTCTCGGTTACCAAATACAAGGGAACTAAGAAAGTAGCATCACGCACTATCTACGATGCTCACGGTTTCTTTCAATCGGATTTCAAGACTGCTATTCGAGATTGGAAAGTAGGGACGGAGGAAGAATGGGAATTCATTGATCGAATGAAAGCTGGCCGACCTGACTTTGGACCTATCACAGAAGAAACGAAAGCTTACAATAGAATGGAAGGAATACATGGAGTTCAAATGTTCTCCAGAGTTCGAGCGGAGTATACCAAGTTGGGTTTATCAGTTCCTCGGCCAGTTGGAGCAGGAGCAATTGCATCCGCCATATTCAGGAAACATCATGTATTGGATCACTTCCCTGAAACCCACTTACTTCCGGTTGACGTTATGCTCTCCGCTTTTATCGGAGGACGGTTCGATATCACGCGAATTGGATTTGTTGGAGACATTATTGAGTCGGATATCAATTCAGCATACCCATACATTGCGCAGGACTTACCGTGTCTTAGACATGCAACATACACCAAAGCGAATGCTTATCAGCCTTCACGACATTCACTCTGGTTAGTTCGATGGAAAGACAATGGAACACGTTGGACGCCATTTCCTTACAGAACTACAAATGGTCACATCCGTTATTACTCGAACGGAATTGGTTGGTACTACGATGCGGAGGTTGCAGAAGCACTCAAATTTGATTCCACGATTGAAGTATTGGCGGGGTACAACTTTCTGGCCTACTGTGATCACGCTCCGTTTTCATTTATTGAGGATTACTATCAGCGTCGGGAGGAAATGAAACGAGAGGGAGACTTCGGCGAGAAAATCATAAAGTTAGGTTTGAATTCCATCTACGGGAAATTGTCACAATCCAAAGGTAAGAACCCTCCGTTTCAACAATGGATATGGGCGGGATTGATTACTGGAGGAACGCGAGCATTACTCATGAGTGGAATACGTCAGAATCCCGAAGCAATAGTGAAAGTAGCAACCGATGCAGTTTTCTCCACCGAGCCACTCCAGCTGGATTATGACGAAACTAAATTGGGCGCCTGGAAAACAGAGACGCTCTACGATTTATTGGTATTGGGAAATGGAGTTTATCAATCAACAGGGTCCAGCAATCCTAAACATCCGAATGGGATATCCCGTAATCGCGGATTCGAGCACGGAACTGCAAGATTCAATTGGGATGTCATACGAACAGATTATGAAAGTGGCCGCCTCAGCATTGTACGGAAAAATGAATTCAGAAGATTCGTAAAAGCATTTCACGAAAAGAGACTGGAGGAACGATGTGATTGGATTGAGTCTGAGTTAGAACTGAAAATGGACTTACAGAAAGCGAAGCGTAAGGATGGCGAGCTAATCTATCCGCTTCCGAATCCGACGCCTTCGGCCATATCCGCACCGGTGGACATCAACCCAGAGAACCTCCGCAGCCTCACTAGTTCACAAGTTACCAACCAGAAAGATAGTGAAGTAGTGATCGATGTTGACACGCTAGAGTAGACTGGATGTAGGGCACCTACCTTCGTAACACGGGAGAAACCATGTCAGACCCGACTCGCATCGAACTGGATTTGCCAGTTGTGATCATCAATCAGTACGGTCACCCGCAGCTTGACAACCTGAAAGATGTTCAGGATTTGATCGCTGTCAGTTTCCCCAAAGGCTCCATCATTAGTCTTCACCTGATCGCCGAAGATACTGGAGTCACTCGACCATTCTGCAAGTTCGTTTCTGAAACGTCCTACGGGAAGTCCACTTGTAACTTTACGCTCCGCTCCGATGGAACATGCTGGAGACAAGAGGAACACGCGAGGGAAGCTGACAAACAGTTGAAGCTGGAGGAAGCGGAGTAATGTTTACGGGGAGAGAATTCGCAAGAGACTCGGAGTCTTTCTACTGGAGAACGATCCGTAAGAATGACATCAAAGATTCCGAAGATGGCAGACTGTTATTCAATCGCGGCTTTTACCTTGGTGCCCAATACGCGATGAAAACGTCTAGCGAATTGTCTCCCCACATTGCACGATTCCTTGAATTCATGATGTGGCTAACCGAACGGGAGGAAACCGATGCAGAATGACAATGCGATGCCTCACGTGGATTTCATTGCAAAACTGGAACTGGAGTCCATCTACGATATCCTTGTATTGAACCGAGAAACAGGAATGTTCCTGTTCAATCAGTTCCTTACCAACGTTCACGTGCTACGGAGTAATGGACTTGAAAGTTTCAGTGATGAAGCCCTCACAACGGTGGAGAATCCACAAGCGGCGCAAGCATCGAAGGAAACGAGCGATGATAGTCCAGCTTGACTCTCAAGATTTCGTCATCGGAGTCCAACGCGAACCCGTGATCAGGGATATTCCCTCCGATGCAATGATCGATAGTGTAATGCGGGAGGTTGAACGCGCCGACATGCCAGTACTGCAAACACAGATATGTAAAGGACCGTGGCATAACAAATCTGGTCGCGGTACTCCACTTCCATTATCGGCATTCCCGCCAAATCGTTACCATCCAGAGCAACGAACAAAAACATGTGCGGAGTGTCTGGAGAAAAGTGGTAAACGAAATCCAATAGGGGAGTCAGACATGCCAACGCAACCAGCAGTTGTCATCCGTAAGCTGGACACAACTGAAAACATCACCAATCACTTTGAGCCATCCGCTGGAGCGGTTCACAAGTGGCGTGTGACAGTGATCAAACCCACTGAAGAGATTGTCTACGCGGCAACCTACCTTGACATTGCACAAGAGGTTGACGGCGAAATTGTCAAGGTAGAGCGCATCGACTGAAGAATGGCTCACTCACTCACTCGGCCAGTTCGGTAGGCTCAGTGAGTGAGTGATGTTCAGTCGTTTCGAGAATCCGTGAAAAGTCTTGACATGCTCGCGAGATCGGGTGATGAGACGGCGTCTCAGAAAGTTGACAGATTCACTGTTTCACTTCATACTGGCCGTAGGCCAGTATGAAGAAAGGAACCGCGAACCCGATCCGCCGCGAGTGCTTCGGCACGCTTGAAGTGGGAGAACCTGTTGTGACTACCGAATCCACCATTGTTGTCAACATCGAAATTCGCAAGCGCTACGAGCGCGCTCTTCAGGAAGGCCCCGCAACTGCTCACGTGGCTGCCATGATCAGGGAAACCTCCACCACCAAGTGGACTCTCGAAATGGTGAACCCGCCGCGTGAAGAAGGCGCAGAACCTGAGTTTGGCAAACCTGATTGGTTCCAAGTACATGGTCAGTATCCAACCGACGTTTCGATCTTCCTCCGCTTGACTGGCAAGAACTCCACCAATGCCGACGTTGAGAAAAACGATCGATTGGTTGCTCTGGCCGAAGCCGCACAAGGAACCAAAAACCAGCGGCGAAACTGGAGCATCTACGCGGTTGACGGCGAAAAGTGGGAACCAATGTCTCCGAAGGCGAGGCTGGAACTGGCCACTCGCCGTGCCGATGGCAAATCAATGGTTTCCTACGCTGACGTTTCAATGCCAACTCAGGACATGGTTGATTACGCCTTCGAAGAAATCTACGGATGCGGCCCGCAGCTTCGCCTGTTGATGTCGAATGTTCGGGAAGCCATTACCAATGATTTCAAGGTCCGCCCGCATGCACTACTGATTGGCAAACCCGGAGCGGCGAAATCGTTCACTCTCCAGAAAATGGCGATACTTTTCCCGAGCGACGCCGTGATGTGGATCGATGGAACCGCGATGACATCCGCTGGAATCATCGATGCGCTGAAGGACGAAGAGACAATGCCGCGATTCATGTTCGTGGAGGAAATTGACAAAGCCGACACTGGAGCGACTGCGGTTCTACTCGGAATCATGGACAAGCACGGCGAAATTCGGAAGACCACTTATCGGGACAAGATTGAGAAGGAATGCCGATGCGTAGTCTTCGCAACGGCGAACAGCATGGAACGCATGAAGAAGATCGCTGACGGCGCGTTGCTCTCTCGCTTCGGCGGAAACCCGATCACGTACAAGCGCGGCGAGGTTGAGGTTCTGCGCCGCATCCTCCATCGCGAGCTAAACGACATCAACCGCGCGATGTGTTCGAAGCCTATTGAGGGTAAAGACAAGGATGGAAACATCACCACTACGCCGTGCGATAAGTGCAAGGAATGCAAGCAACGCGCCCGTTGGATCAATGACACCATCCAGTTCTGTCAGGACAACAAGTCAGTGCTCGAAGCTGACACGCTCGATCCGCGATTCGTGATCGGTGTTTGCATCGGCCTTAGCGGCGACAAGAACGGAACGTATCTCGAAGACATTCTCGAAACCTCCATCAAAGCTGACTCCATCACGGATTTCGACTGACATTCCGACTGGAGGGACTTCGGTCCCTCCGTTCCTCTTCAGGAGAACCAATCATGAACATCGACACCATGCCAACCGAGAATCTGGTTCACAAGGTCGCTCTTCACGTGGAGCACGATCCGTCACTGAAAGCCGTCAAGCTGGTTTGTGCTGATCACTACCTGACGGCCGAAGCGTGCAACATGATCGATGCGGACTACGGACTCACGAACGGAGCCTGTTTCTTCTGTAGCTAGTTCACTCCGTCAGTTCATCGGACCCTCCAGTTGTGATCCAAGAACGCTCCCGCGTTCTGGACACGGGCTGGAGGGTCTTTTCATTTCTTCACTCACAGCGTACGCAAACCAAAGTGCTTTTGTGAGTTTGCTTGACACTCGGGTTTATACTGGAGATAGGCGAATCCACTGCAACGCCTACGCGACTAGTCGGGAGTCAATCAGTGACCGAAGCCGAATCGACGCCAACTGACATCAGTGCCATGCGTATGTCCGATGAAATGCGCGCAATGCTGGAGCAGTCCACGCGAGAATACGTCGGCTGGAATCCCGAAGACATGCCGCAACTTGTCGGGACTCTGGCAGACATCACAACCGAGTGTGACTGCGGCGGGTATGGCAATCACCCCATTCTCTTCATCGATCTTCCGAATGGAGACGGGGTAGCAGTCCACGTGTTCCATACCACGTTGCGGAGTCAAATCGTACCGAAGCTTACACAAGGGAGACTGGGTATCGGAGACTTGATCGCCATTTCGCACCTTGGTACCAAGCAGTCAAGTGTCAAGGGACATAATGACATGAATATGTACCGAGTAGTGACAAAGCCAAAGCCGCCCGTAGTTCGATATGCACCAACTGGAGAGATCGAGTATGACAACCGCTGACACCGACTGGGTTACTTTCACTAAAGACGCGATGTCTGACATCACCGCAAAAGAGGAAGCGGACAAGGTTGATCACGTATGGGCAGACCGAATCAGCACGCTTCCTGTTGGACATGGTTTCCGCGCTCGTCGCGATGACTCAGAGACAGTTCGCCAGTTCAAGGGACGACTCAACCGTGCGGCTCGATTCACCTTCCGAGAACTGGAATGGTTCCCCGAGCACAAGCACATCAAGCCTGAAGATGAGACTAGCTGGATTGTGAAGGTCCGAAGTTTGAACGTGAAGGCACAAGCTGAGGCCGCCGCGAAGGCCGCACAAGCCGTCACAAGCCAGAATGGCTCTGAGACGCTCTCACAGCCCCAACAGACAACAGAAGGCGAAAACACGGGGAATGGTGCCTCCGAAGACAATGCCGCTGTAGGGCCGCGTAGAGGCCGTCCTAGCTAGCCTACTCAGACAAGCCTAGAGATTCCTTCGCCTATGGGGAGTCTCTAGGCTTGATTCATTCCCACACTAAGAGCGGACGGGAAAGAGAGTGAAGTAGTGACTGATACCCCGCTGATCGCGAAGCTGATCGATATCCGAATCAAAATCGACGAATTCGAAGACACCATCGTGGAGTCCCTCAAAGAGATTCGGACAGAAGTGATCGCACAGAACATCGCGCACGCGGTTGACCTACTAGACGAAGTCCTGAAAACCTTATCGGAGGATACCGAAGAATAATGGGAGTCCGTACAACCTCCAGCGACCCAACGGATTTCATCTACGATTCCGTCACCGGATATGCAATTGGCCCGAACTGGACTGACGCGGAAGAAATGGAAGCATTCCTCACTTGGTGGCTGGAGAACCATTCGACAGACTTACGCATACTCACCAATACCGAAGTTAAAGACGCAATCGCATTATGGAGGAAACTACCAACAATCGGAAATGAGTACTACGAAGCACCTAACATACAAACTGGTTCGGTTGGGAATGTAGAATAATTCATGAAAATGATGAGCGCACCTTATGTCCCACGTAGTGAACATAAAGTACATTACCAAATCGGAATCCAAATTGTTAGATGTGGACGCAAATACACATTCAACAATAGCACCACCATTCCGTCAAAAGTAACTTGCTTCATGTGTCGGAGGTTAGGTAGGCTTCAGCCAATTATAAACAACTAAGTTAGGTCCCACTCAGCTGATCTACTTGATTGATTGATAGTTCGGTTGGCTCCGTCACTGAGTCATAAGGTCCGTACGGCGGATGGAGTGAAAGAGTGACGGAGTCCAGCTGGAGTGGAGTGG
>Ga0126380_10000131_pt1 | contig 19288 bp, 26 predicted proteins | sample PanSoiMetPlot_26_FD_92544 | JGI IMG/M metagenome (GOLD analysis project Ga0126380, IMG submission 92544) | Tropical forest soil microbial communities from Panama - MetaG Plot_26 | ecosystem: Environmental > Terrestrial > Soil > Tropical forest > Bulk soil | place: Panama | collected 2016-02-17
CACAGCGCGCCCAAACGTCCAATGCTTTTTCTCTGCCAACTCGATCTGCTTCGGGTTGCCGCTCCACTCGGCATGGAAGTGCTTCGGGCTCCCACCATTTTCCTCAAGCACTCGGCGCAAGCCGGTCGATGATACGGATGGGCCAGGACAAATCTTTTGCCCGTGATAGATGTCGAGCGGGACTTCCGCATAGATACCTGGGCGCTTGATCGGAAGCTCGCCGCTCCAAACAATGGTTTTGTCTTTCATGCTGCCCTCCTTGCCGAAAGCTGCCGCAGTCTCCAACGACCAGCCCCGCACGACTTGAACTCCCGATTGGTCTGCAAACAACAACGGATCGAAGCGCGGAAGTGATGTGCCAGTGGGCCGTGGGACGCGCGTATGATGCCAACGATATAGTAGATGTCGGGGAGATCAGCTTCGTTTCCGAGTATCCGCAGCGCGGAAACAATGTCGGCAACCAACCCGTTTTCATTCATCGCCTTGTCCTCCATCTTGATAGACTGGGTTTTGGTTTGCGCCCCTTTGCCATTGCGCGCGTGAATGCGCGCCACTTTTTCTCCAGCCGAGTTGCTTTCGCCGCGCGCTTTGTGTCTGCGATGTCCTTTGCCTTCAACTCCGGTCCGCGCCGCCGCATGTCGAGATTCGCCCATTTGTCGTCGCCTCCCCAACAGTGCAGCTTGATGTGGTCGGGCGTGAACAAGCCGAGTATCTGACGCGCCGACCAGCCCTCGGTTTTCGCAATGAAGCGCTCGTCCTCTGTCAGACGATCGGCCGCAAACGACGCGGCGATCTCGATCCATGGTATGTGCTTGCGGGGCCTCGGCACGACACTAACTCGAATCAGTTACCCTAGCGCAAATTTTGCACCAAGACAAAAGTTTGACTAAGATTCCCCGCTATTCACAGCGCGTTAACGAATAGACACGAATGGACACGCCTACACAGAACAGCGAGCCGTTGCCCGACGTGCGTGTCGTCGTCCCTGGCGAGCCGCGCGGCAAGGGATCTGTGCGCTCACGCATCGCGACGGCGCGCAGTGGGCACCAGTTCGTCGCGACATATACCGACGAACAGACCCGCAGCTACGAGTCGATCCTGCGCTCGGAAGCGGCGCTCGCGATGCGCGGGCGCGTACCCTTCAATGGCCCACTTCGCGTGCTCGTGTGCGCGTTCATGTCAGTGCCGCAAAGCTGGCCCGAGAAAAAGCGCAGCGCGGCGCTGCTTGGCTATCACCGCCCGATCGTCAAGCCTGATTGGGAGAACATCGCCAAGACGCTCGACGCATTCACCGGAATCGTGTGGGTTGACGACAAGCAGATTGTGAGCGGGCTTGTGGAAAAGTATTACGCCGCAACGCCGCGGCTCGTCGTCGAGATATGGCAGCAACGTGGGCCGCTGCTATGATCGTTGATTCGCAACCATAGGAGGACACCCATGGTCTCACCGCGACGCGCGCTTATACAAGCCAGAAAAAATGATGTCGTCACCTTCGACCCCGAACGTTTCAAGCTCAAGGTAGCGGCGCTCGATTTCACGATTAAGGAAGCCAGGCGCATCAAGGATTGGCCCACGCTTGAGAAAGCCGTGGACGAGAAAATGGAGCAACTGCACTGTTTCGTGAATTGGTGGACGTTGCGCACCCGAGGCGCGGGAAACCCCACCGGCAATAATCAATGGAATGTGGAATTAGCACAGACCGGTGCTAATTCCACAAAACACGGAGGCAGCAATGGAAAGGGACGAAAAGAAGCTAAGCGTCGCTCAAGCAGAGGAAATAACGGGAGTCACGCGTCAGCAGGTGGATCGCATGAAGTTCCGACTTCACGATCTGGAGAAATTCCGTCGTGAGTTGCTTGGCCCCGCCTACCTGACCGCGCAACTCGCAACGCCCGATAATCACCGCGCCGAGGGCACCGGCAACAACCAATGGCACACGCCTGCTCAATACATCGCGATGGCGCGCAAAGTGCTCGGCAAGATCGATCTCGATCCGGCGAGTTCTGACGCCGCACAGAAAGCCGTAAAGGCTACGACTTATTTCACCGGCACGACGCCAGATGATAACGGGCTGAAACAGCCCTGGTACGGCCGCGTGTGGCTCAATCCGCCATACTCGCCAAAGGATATCGCCGCCTTCGTCGAAAAGATGTGTGCCGAATACAAGTCAAAACGCGTACGCGCCGCAATCATGCTGACGCACAATTACACCGACTCGGGGTGGTTTCAGGGCGCGGCACCAATCGCCAAAGCGATCTGTTTTCCAAAAACCCGGATCAGGTTCGAAGATCCTGATGGCGTGCCATGCTCGCCGACGCAGGGACAAGCGTTTTTCTATTTCGGGCGTAACGCCTCGAAATTCATCAGAGTGTTCGGCGAGATCGGCATCATCGTGAGGCCGATATGAGCGACTTCGATCAAAAATTGGCAACCGGCAGAGAGTGCGAGAACAAGATCGCGCGCTGGCTCGCCAAGCGTGACCGTGTGCTCGCTGTCGTCAGTGTTTATAACGCCGCAGAAACCGATGGCTTCTTCCGCGGGCCGCGTGTCTTTACGAAAGCCGAGGGATATATCTCACCCGATCTACTCGGCTTCACCGTGCTCGGCAGCATTTGGTTTGAAACCAAGCAAAAATCCGTTTTCACTTGGCACCGTATCACCAGCAGATGGGTCACTGGTATTGATTTGAACCACTACGTTGATTACCAACGGGTGTCGGAACAAACACACTGTCCGGTGTGGCTACTGTTCCTGCACGAACAAGCCATCCCACACGCACGCGATCGGCAATTCTGTTCGACGCATAATTGTCCCACCGGGCTTTTTGGCGGGGAGCTTTCCTTCCTGACGAATAACGAGAACCACCGCCATGACAACTGGGGGCGACACGGCATGGTGTACTGGGCGCACGAAACGTTGAGACAATTCGCGACGTTGGAAGAAATGGCCGCGATATAGCGCTACACTCAACGCGCGAATCGGTTTCTTTGACCCCCGTGCAAAAATTGCACATAATGGCGCTCTCAAGAACGCCATAGGAGATTGAATCATGGCAATGTCGTGGAACGAGGCTACGGTCGAGTTGTTGAAGAAACTCTGGGAGTTAGGGCAAAGCGCGTCGAATATCGGTGCCGAGCTTGGATGCTCGCGCAACGCTGTCATCGGGAAAATTCACCGGGTTATGGGCATGAATGCAGACAGGAAACCGCGCGAGCGCAAGATCAGACCGAGCGCCGAAGCGCAACAGCGACCAATGAGTCGCATAACGATCTTTCCAAAAAATAAAAACGTGCTATGTGCCTCATCGTCGGCGTCCACAACCGACGATGCGGACACGAGGGCAAAAGACATGACTGACATGAAACAGCCGCCGCCGATGCGGCATCTCACCATCATGGAGCTAGACAAAGACGGCACGCGTAGCTGCCGTTGGCCCATTGGTGACAGCGACTTCAAATACTGCGGCAACGAAGCGCTGTTCGGCTCGCCATACTGCGAGCATCACACGCGCATGGCGTACAACACGCCCAAACGCGCGGCTTAGAGCTTTGTAACGTTGCGTTGTGCGAAGCCTCGGCGGCTGCGGCCGCCGGGGCAATTTAGGATTCCAGCAGGAGAACTCGCATGACACGCAGAAGCCTCCACGATCTCGCCGATGGTGACAGCACCGTCGCGACGATCGAAGATATCCGCCTCGAGATCGTCGATGGCTGGCCGCGCATGGTGATGTACTTCGAGAACATCGACGGCGGTCTGCCGATGACGCTGCAAAGCTACGACGATCTCGTCAGCGTCCTCGGCCCCGGTCCGCCCTGGATTCACGACTTCTTTGAAGCCGAACGGAGGAAGCACTAACGCGAGCCGTGCCCGCTGATCGTCACGTCGCCGATCGGCGAGCCGGTCCGCGCTGGCTCAGACCGCGGCGCAACATATCTTGGGAACTGTGTGCATGGGCGCGTATCGATGCCCATCATCGGCACTTGCTCCAACCCGGCATTCACCGCAGCAGTCAGCGCAGCGATGAAGGCAATGTCCTGACCAATGAAATGATTCTCGACCCGCGTGGCGTCGTCGAATTTCTCAAAATTGTACGGACCTGTTGACATCGCAATTTCTCCCTTGACCAACGCATAGCGTGATTCGCTCAAGGCATAGGCTATTCGTTGCGCTGTCAACAGCGCCCTTGACTCTTTGCAATTTGCTCTGAGAATCGCGCGACTGATTCGTCACATCTAAAAAGTCGGGCCCCGCGTTAGTGAGACGCGAAGGCCCGTAGATGTGCGCACTCGGATGCGCTCATGAACATCTATCAACGTTCTGTGACATTGTAAAGACGAGGCTCGTGCAAATTTTGCGCGGGCTTTTTTGCGTGCGACCCATGCGTGGGACGGTTTGAATGACGGCAGCGCGCATGTGATGACGGCTGGCACTGACGGGGCGAAACACAAGACCAGCACGGTGGGCCTGATGGCGGGAGCCGGTGTTCCGCGATTCGGAAGCGTCGCGACATAGCCGCCAGACCGAGACCTGCTTGAACAAGGCGGGCACCGCTGATGCGGGCCGCTTGCGGGTTCCTTGGGGCCAGCCTCCCGCCACCGCCCGAGCTTGGCTCGGGGAGCACGGTGTCGGGGGCTGGTTCGACCTTAGTGAAGATTGCTTCCGATGAAGGCTATAACCATAGGAGGACTATCATGTTAGCCAAGACTCTGAGAGATGATCAAGCAACTGTAATTGGAGAACTGAGAGATCAGATTGGAGATGGAGAACGAAGGATAGTGGTGCAAGCACCGACAGGATTTGGGAAAGGGATTGTGATTGCAGATATTGTTGACCGTGCTCGTTTCAGAGAAAAGAGCGTACTGATCACGGTGCCGACGATTGCGCTGGTCGATCAGACTGTCGAGGTGATTTACCAGCAGGGAGCGCGTGACATCGGCGTGATACAAGCGAAGCATTCGCTGACTGATTTGCGTCAGCCGGTGCAAGTTGCGAGCGTGCAGACATTGCAGAACAGGTGGCGTGATCGTGCGATGCCACGGGCTGATCTCGTGCTGATCGACGAAGTGCACATCTGGTACGACTATTTCGGCAAATGGTTGTGCGATCTCGAATGGGAGAATGTGCCGATCATTGGGTTCTCTGCGACGCCCTGGCGCAAGGGTTTGGGGGCTTACTATCGGCGCTTGATCACGGGCAACACGATCGACGATCTGATCGCGCAGAAGGTGCTTGTGCCGTATCGCACGTTTGCGCCCGACATGCCCGACTTGAGTGCTGCGCGTGTGAGCGGCGACGAGTTTGTGACGGAGGACATCGAGGAGGCAATGCGGCCAAAGAAGCTGGTGGCGAACATCGTCGCGAGTTGGCAGCAGTTTGCGCAGGATAGGCCGACGGTGGCGTTCTGCTGTTCTCGTGCACACGCTGATCAAGTCGCAAAAGAGTTTCGCGACGCGGGGATTGGTGCGGGTTATCTCGATTGCGAGACGCCGCAGAACCAGCGGACGGCGGTGAGAAATGCCATGCTGGCTGGTGACATCCAGGTTGTGTGCAATGTCGATATTGTCGGGATTGGCGTTGATTGGCCAGAAGTGAGTTGCATCATCTATGCGCGCCCAACGATGTCGGACATGCGTTTCGTGCAGAATGTCGGGCGCGGGCTGCGTGCATCAGAAGGCAAGAGTGATCTGCTGATTCTCGATCACTCGACGACGACAGCGCGTCTCGGTTTCGTGGGGGAGGTCTACGGCTATCATCGCAAGCTCGACGATGGGCGCACGAAGCCGAAAGCTATGCCTGGGGTGGCGCTGCCGAAGCCGTGCCCGAAGTGTTTCTATATGAAGGCTCCACGCACGGCGAAGTGCCCGAACTGCGGGCATGTCGTCGAGCATCATGCGGAGGCGGTGCTGTGCGAGCGTGGCACGCTGCGCGAGTACAGGCCGGGCGACGAGATCGCGGGCTATGCGACGGCGGTGCGCAAGGCATTCGACGATCGTGCGTGCGTGTGGGGACAGCTTGTGTGGTGGCAGCAGCACAAGGGCTACAAGCCGGGCTGGGTGAATATGAAGTTCGGAGAGATTTACGGGGTGAAGTTCCCGCGCGATCTCGAATGGGAGGACAAGGTCGAATCGCCCGCGCCCGAGCTTATGACGTTCTTGTTTCAGTCGGCGAAGGAGTTCAAGCGGCAGAAAACAAACGAGTATCGCCGCGAGGCGTATCGTCAGCGCAAGCAGCAAGAGCGCAGCGAGCAAACGTGCGACGATTGGGAGGATTACCGATGACTGCGAAGCCAGATCGCATCAGCGAGTTGATCTCGCGCGGATTTAGCCCGCAAGATGTGCGCGCGCTGATCGAGGCGGACAAGCATATCGAGCGGATGAAAAGGGATCCTGCGCTGAAACGAGCGCGCGCAGAATTTGCACGTGACGTCAGGCGCAGCGAGCGCGCAGCAATCGGCGAATGCTACGGCTTTTCTGAGGGTTGCTCGTGCTGGCACTGCATCGCGCAGCTACAGGTGGCGATCATACGTCGGTACAGATATTTGACAAAACGTGCGATGCGCGGATAGTTTTCGCGCTGCGAGGCTATCATCAGTTTACGGACAGCGCTTGATGCCGCATGAAACGGCTAGAGCGCATCGGCCGTGGGACATGATCAGTCTCCTATGGACGCCCGCCGCTCGGTAGCCCTTGCGGCGGGCGTATTCTTTTGGCGGCGAATCAGCCAACATTGCCGCATGGCGAAGAAACTGCGGGAATGGCCGGTTGACAGGATCGAGCGTTGGCCGCTCGACAAGATCATTGCTTACGAGCGCAATCCGCGTTTGCACAGCGACGCGCAGATCGATCAGATCGCAGCGTCGATGCGCAAGTTCGGCGTGACAGCGCCGGTTCTGGTCGACGAGAACGGGGTATTGATCTACGGGCATGGGCGGCGCGCTGCTGCCGAGCGTATCGGGCTCAAGGAGTTTCCGGTCGCGATTGCGCGTGGATGGAGCGACGATGAAAAGCGCGCCTATCGCATCGCTGACAACCAGCTTGGGCTTGCGAGCGAATGGGATATGCCGCTGTTGAAGCTTGAGCTTGGCGAGCTTGCGCGCGTTGACTTCGACATGCCGCTGTTGGGCTTCGACGCGGTGGAGCTCACGGACATCATGCTGCCGCCGCAAGAGGGCGAGCGCGCTGACTCGCGTGAGTTGAATGGCGACGAGCAAAAGCGGCTCGACGCGGCTTGGCGGCCGTTGGTGAAGGAATGGGAGGGGCTGTGGAGGGGCGCGCGCGATCGCGGCTATGCGTCAGCGAATTTCGTGCGCTCGGCGCTCGCGGTGCACTTCGTGCGTGCACAGCTATTCGGGCAGGATATCCCGCGCAATGCGACGATCTCTTACAATCTGCACCGCATGGCCGAGATCGGTGACGCGAAGTCGATGGACGACTTGTTCGCGCACGTGCTCGGTGACGACGATGTGCTGCACAGCTTGCAATTCATGACTGGCGGCGCGCCATCATTCGACAAGCTGTTCATGGGGCTTGCGATCTACAGCCACCGCATGCCGCAGGAATTTCCCGCGATGCTTGCGCGCGATCTGATCGACGAGTTCTGCCCGAAAAAGGGAGCGGTGCTCGACCCGTGTCACGGTTGGGGCGGCAGGCTGCTTGGGTTTCTATTGAGCGAGGCGGGAAGCTACACCGGCTTTGATGCGAGCGATCAGACGAGTGCAGGCGTGCGCGCGATCGCCGACGATCTGCTGCCGTTTGCCACCGGCAAGCGCAAGGTCACGTTGACGGCAGCGCCGTTCGAGGACGTGACGCTCAAGGAGGCAGCATTCGATTTCGCGCTGACATCGCCGCCGTACTTCGACACCGAGAAATATAGCGGCGATCTCTCGTCCTGGCGGCGGTATAAGAGCTACGACAAGTGGCGGGACGGGTTCTATGCGCCGATGATCGAGAGCGTATCACGCGCGCTGCGTGACGGCGCGGTGTTCGCGCTACAGGTCGGGAGCCAAGCATACCCGCTCGAGGATGATTGTCGGAAAATCAGCGCAAGGCACAAGCTCGCGCACGTCGCGACGCGGCAGACCGAGATTGTGAACAACCAGACCGGCCATAACGAGGGCGAGGTCGTCGTCGTGTTGCGTAAGGAAGCGCGGGTCGGCAAGCGCTCCCGCGCCGTGCGTGTGGACCCCGCGTTGGAGTTTGGGCGTGTGCTGTGAAAGTCTGCTTTGCACGTCTGCGCAACACGACACGCTACCGCGGGCCGCTGACCGACATCGTTGATCTGTCCGTCGAGGGGATAAAGTCCTACATCGCGTCGCGTGACATCGCGCCGAGCTTCTATCGCTTGTCACTTGACGGCGGGCCCGCGCCCGCCGATGCGAGCGCAATCGAGCGCGCCGACGTTGTTGCGATCATCAGCGAAGCCGAGTTTGCGTGGCAGACGAAGGGGCGTCTGCACACGCTCGATGTGGCAAAGTCGAATGAGAACCTCGCCAAGATTGCACCGCTGTTCCAGCACAAGCCGCTGGTGCTGCTGACGCAGGACCGAGGCGACACGCCGAAGCTCTATCGCGAGCGCACGTTTGCGGGCGTCGAGCTTGGACCGATCGGGGAGGTTGACGAGGCGGATGCAGCATTCGCGCCCGGCCTGGGCGGTATGAAATACTGGTTCATCCGCGAGCGCGCCCCGAGGCCGCCGGAACAGCGGGATATTTCGTTCTGCTATTGGGGAGCATCGAACAAGGACCGCAAGCCCGATGGCGGCAAGAGTGGCGATGAGCGCAACGCGACGCTGCTTGGCGTACGCAAGCGGCTCGGCGAGCCGCCAGGCTCGTGCTTCATCGGCTCGTTTCCGTACAAGGATCTCGGTTTCACGCGGGAGTTCATGGACATCGTGCCGTGGGCGCACCGTGCCGCCTATACGCTGTGCTTCAACTGGCTCGAGCCGGAAGCGCTGACGGCGCGCTACTTCGAGGCGATCGCGCTCGGCGTCGTGCCGCTGACATGGAAGCAGTACGGCGGGGAGTTCGTGCCGCGTGAGTTGCGGGTGTGGAGCTTGGAGCAAGCGATCGCGCGCATGCGCAGGATCGATGCTGCCTATAGGCGGGAATTTTGCTTGGCGGAAGAGCGCTTGCTTGCAAGTTTGCCGACGCTGCAGGACTATCATCAGCGCTTCGCCGCGCGCCTCGACGAGGAGCTCACCAAGGTGATGTCAATGCCACAGCCAAGCAGGCCCACAGCGAAGCGCCCGCCGCGCAGAGCCATCCGCGGCGGGGGCCTCATCCCGCTCGTCGAGCAACACAATGGCATCGCCGTCGTGCGTGACGATCTGTTCCCGGGCGGGACCAAAGCGCGGTTCATCCCGAAGCTGTTTGAGGGCGTTGAGGAAGTTGTGTATGCGTCACCGGCGCAGGGCGGTGCACAGTATTCGCTCGCGCATGTCGCACGTGGATTGGGCAAGCGCGCGACGATCTTCGTCGCTGCACGTCGCGAGCCGCACTTGCGGCAGCTTGAGGCGAAAGCGCTCGGTGCGAAGATCGTGTTGATCTCATTTGGCATGTTGAGCAATGTGCAGGCGAAAGCGCGTGAGTATGCCGAGAAAGTCGGGGCGCGGCTGGCGCCGTTCGGCATGGACACGCCCGAAGCAATCGAGATCATCGCGGAGGCTGCGCGCGGTACGGGCGAGGACCCGGACGAGGTTTGGTGTGCTGCGGGGAGTGGGACGTTGTGTCGAGCGCTCAAGCGGGCATGGCCGCGAGCGCATCACGTCGCTGTTGCGGTGGGACGAAATATCCCCGCCGACAAGCTCGACGGGGCTGAACAGATCAGGTATCCGCGGCCATTCGAGTTTGCGGCGGTGCAGCCGCCGTTCCCGAGCGACCCGCACTATGACGCGAAGGCTTGGCAGTTGGCGACGGCCCGCGCTAGGGCGGGCCGCCGCGTGCTCTTATGGAACGTTGTTGGACCGGCTATTGCACCGAGATGAACTCGTGCGCGATGTCCCATCGGATATCGGCATTGGCGAGTGACTCGGAAGCACCGATCTTGACTGCCGCCTTCACGTAGTCGGCGGTGGACATGCCGCTCTTGTAGAGCGCGAAGCGCTTGGCGGCTTTGCTGCGCTTCGGGTTCTCTTTGACAAGCAGCTTGATCTTGCCGCTTGGTGTTTTCTTGAGCTTGCGCCCGCCCTTGGGCTTGGATTTCTCGGCTTTCTGGGCGGCACGCAGTGCAGCTTGCTTGGCTTCGGGCGTCTCGGCCTTGGCCTTCGCGAGCTTCTTGTCGATCTCCGCCTGCTGCTGTGTTGACAGCGGCTTGCGGTTCTGCACTTGCAGCGCTGGCGGGATGCCGTTCTTCTTGGGATCGGACAGCATCTTCTTGACGGCTTCGATTCGCTCCGGCTGTGTCTTTGCATCCGGGGTGGGCTTGCCGTTCTTCTTGATCACGCCTTGATCAACAGCGCTCTCACGCGCCGCGATGGCGAGATCGCCAACGAAGTCTTTCGACGCCAGTGCGACACTGCCGCGCGGTGCGGGTGTCGCCTTGATGGCGTCGAGCGCTGCTTTGCCAGTGAGCGGCATTGCTGTCTTGCTGACAGGGCTTGCCGCCTGCTGTGCGAGCTTCGGAGGCGGCACCGGCAGTTTCTTGCCGTTGCGTTTCTCTTTGCCCGCGTAGGGTACTTTCGCTTTCTTTGCCATGATCCATTCTCCTATGGTTTGGCAAGAGCTAGTCATCATCAGGCGCGGGTCGCTCAATCCCGCACGACGCGGCAGCGTGAGCCGCCGCGTTTCGACTTTCACTCGTCATCGTCAGGGAACAGGCGATCGAAGTCGTCATCGCCGATTCCCGACATCAGTTTCTCCCGCTCGCCTGCCGCCAGTTCGGGCAAAAGCTCGTGGATGCGCCCGTGCCCCATCCGCCATTCGACATAGCGGCTGTATTGCTCGGCAGTTAGCGTGACGCTCACGCGCGGCAAGCGCATGAACGCTGGCGGCGTCACATAGACGACGACGCTGCCGTCTGTTTGCATCGCGACCTCGCGCTTGGGGGACATGATCATTTCATCCCCCACAAGTGCTTGGCGTGACGCAACGCTAGCCGCCCTTTGCCGAACTGGTATTTGGCATCGAGGGCATCGGAGAAGGGTTCGTTGCGCCATTCGCCGTTGAAGCGAGCATCGCAGCCGTCACCGGCCCCGATGATCGTCAACGCCGCGTGACGCAGCGCGTAACCATCAGCAAGAGGATCACGCGCATATTGCAACGGCTCGTTGGCGACGTTGCACGAATAGCTGCCGTCGCCGTCTTTGCGCAAACCGGGACACGGCCCCGGCCACTCGTGTCGCTGGAAGACGTGCTGCCCGAGGGCACACAACGTCGCCATGCAGCACAAGCCGCAACGATTGCACGGCTCGCCATGTCGCGGCTTTCTATCGAGCGCACCTGCTGGCGCGATGAACGTCGGTTTCATGTCTATCCTCCTCGACCTTAATCGACTCGCCAATCACCGACGAGGGTTTTCGCATCTGGTTTCAGCTTGTAGAACGTGTCGAGATAGACGACGAATGGCGGCGTTGCGACGGCGAGCATGAAACCGAGAAAGCCCGGATCGTGCGCGCTGAGTGTGCGATGCTTCAATGGCAGGAATGGCCAGCGTGGCCAGTCCATCGGTGAAATCATCATCTCTGAATCTGTCATGACGTTCTCCTATGGTTGGTCATCATCAGGTCACGCTTAACGTGACGACGGGGCCGAAGCCCCGTTTCGACCTTTACAAATCGAGCTTGCGCGGCTTCGCGCGAAAGCGCTCGGTCGCGGTTGTCTTGTCGCTGAGATCAAGATAGGCGACTCGCGCGCTGCGCAGCATTTGCAGCGTGTCGGTGTTGCAGCGCCAACGGTTGGCGGACGTCTCGACGCGATCTGCGAGCGACGCAAGACGCTGCAAGATGTTGGTGGTGTGCTTGCAGTGTCGATAATGCGTCCAGCCGCGACAGCTACAGCCCCACACGCCATCGGAACGACGCTGTGCGATGACATACACCGCGCTCGACGTTGACGATTGCACTGTGAAGCGGTTCGTCCATTGATCGTTGTCGGGCATAAGCCCGCTGCCGATCTGCGCCGCGATCTCTGCGGCCTGAGTTCGGTTGATCACCATGATATTCTCCTATGGGTTGGTCATCATCAGGCGGTGCGTGACACCGCGACGGCGCATTAGCGCGCCGTTTCGACCTTGTAGCGGAGCATCTTGTTGCGCAGATCACGCATGGCGACTGCTGTGTCGTCGTGGGGCTTAGCGCAGCGCGGCCGGAACCGCGCCATCGCTTCGTGGCGGCTAGCGCGATGTTGGAGCGCTTCGATCAGCAGATCGATCTCATACAGATCGAGCGCCATATCGATCAGCCCTTGTGATCGTGCCATGTGCGGCCCCCATCGTGAGAGTGCACACCGTGACCGACGACGGCGCGGTCGATCGAGCGGCCCGCCAGTTGCTCGGCGCGTGCGATCTGCGCACGAGCGAGCGGCGAGCCTTCGATCATCAAGCGACGATAGGCGCAGTTGTCGGCAACGCCATCACGATCTTCATTCGAGATGCCGTCGAACGCGATTGCGCCCTGCGGCCCGACCTTTGCTTTGATCTTGCCGCTGATCAGCCCGGCCGCGAGCTTCGCGACCATCTTGCGTATCTCGTCGGCACGCTGCTGGATCGTTTGCTTCGGCTTTAGTTGTCTATCGCAAGGCATGGTAAGTTCTCCTATGTTTCTCAGTGGTCATCATCAGAGCACGCATGACGTGCTGACGATGCACGCTTGCGCGTGCATCGTTTCGACCTTGATTGACGCGTGGAACGACTAGATGCGGTGTACTACGAGCATGCGCGGCGCATGCCGCCGGGGGCACCGTCTAGCCTTTGGCTTCGCTCCGCCGACGTCCACGCTCACCGGGGCGATATCCCCCGGCCACGTATCAATCGAGTTGTAGCTGACGTGCACGGGCGCGCGGCTTGCGCAACGTCGGGGTTTCGTTCGCTGGCAAATCAAACGCCTCGGCTTCGTCCAATGCCTCTTGGAGCTTCGCCCGTTTCTCGTATTTCGCGTCCACGTCGAGTTCGACCGCGCGGCCCTTGGTCTTGGGCTTCGCGATTGCTTTTCCCTCGTCGAGGTCGAGAAACGCGACACGCTGTTCCTGAATGCGCTTGATCGTCGCGCGATCAATCTCGGCCGCCGCCGTCTCGCTCGCCTTGACGATACGCTTAGCGGACTTGCGGGCCGCGTCGATCGCCACTTGGATGCGAGCTTGTGCGTCGGGTGAAAGCATATTGCCGATGCCGCGCGCTTTCTGCGCGGCCTGGCGCACTGCTTTCACGTCGAGATTGCGCAAGCCGTCTTGCATGTCCGACAAGAGATCACGCACTTCCGAGTTGATCGCTTTCACTGCTGCCACGTCATCGGGCGCGATGCGTCCGGTGAGTGCATAGACGCCGATGCGTGTGATGCGCGCCTTGGCATTGAACTCGGCGCACATCTTTTCGGCGGTTGCGATCGCTTCGGCAAGCTGGGCGGACTCGGCTTCCGGGCAAAGCATGCCGAAAACCGAGCCAACGCACGTCGAGCGGATCACCTGCACCGCCGACGCGCGTGTCGTCGTTGCAAGCTCGAACTCTTTCGGGTCGGCGATGTTGCGCGTGGTTTCCCACTTTGCAACGCGCTGTCCTTTCTTGTTCGTGTGATCGCGCTCGATGTCGCGCTTGTCGTATTTCACATTCCCGCGAACGCTCGACTTGAGAGACACGAGGATTCCGGGTCGTAGTGTAGAGGTCTGCATGGCTATTCTCCTATGGCTGTGCAGATTAGCTGATGGTCATCATCAGACGGCGCATCACGCCGTGACGACGCGGGCACGGCCCGCGCCGTTTCGACCTTGTCACTCGACTTCGATCAGCCGCTTCTTGCCGAGAACGACTTGATCCTCGGGCAGTGAAGCGGGACGGGCATTCGTCTTGCCCCATGCGCGCAGGTCGTCGACCTTTTTCGCTGCGGTGACAGCGAGCGGCACGACGGTCTTTGCGGCTGCAAGCAGGTCGGCGGTCGTGATCTCGCGTCCGCCGTCGTTGAATGCGCGATAGAGCGCATCCGGCACGAGTGTCGCGATCTCGGCACCCGTGAAGTCCTTGCACTGTGTCGTTACTTTTGCCACGTCGATCTTGAGATCGCCGCGGTTGTGCGTGCGCAGTGCAGACTTGAGCACCGCTTGGCGCTCCGTTGCGGTTGGCAGATCGACGAAAAATACGTCGTCGAATCTGCCTTTGCGCAGGAGCTCGGGCGGCATCGCGCTGACATCGTTCGCCGTGCATACGACAAACGCCTCGCCAGCACGCTCTTGCATCCAGTTGAGCACGGTGCCCAACTGATCTGCCGAGACGCCGCCATCAGCGGAGCCCGCGATCGCGCCTTGAAGCGCTTTCTCGATCTCGTCGATCCAGACGACGCATCTGCCGATCGCTTCGATCACGCGCAGCGCGCGACGCAACGTCGCTTCGCTCTTGCCGACGAACTCAGACTTGAGCGCGCCGAGATCGAGACGAAGCAGCGGGACGCCGAACGCGGTAGCGATCGCTTTCGCGGTCATGCTCTTACCGCAACCACTCATGCCGACGAGCACGATGCCGCGCGGCGCGGGCAAGCCGTAGGCGCGAGCCTTTGGCGAGTACGCGGTGACGCGTGACATCAGCCACGACTTGAGTGCTTCAAGCCCGCCAACGGTGCCGAGCCCGCCCGGAAGCGGGTCGAACCATTCGAGGACTTTCTCACGTGCAATGATGCGACGCTTTTCGGCGGCGACAACGGTCGGAACAACTTTCCGATGCAGCACGAGAGACTGGGCAAAGCACGAATAGGCTTCCTCGCCCGACAAGCCGATCGCAGCGTCGATGACAGCCTCGCGGTTGCCATTGGCGCTTTTCTCGATCTTTTCGGACGACTCTTCTGCGCTGTCGAGCAATTCGCCGATCTCTGCACGATCAGGGAGCGGCCACTCGATCACGGTCACATGGTTCGCAAGCTCGGGCGGTATCTCGCCATCGGGCGAGATCACGATCACGGCTTGCGCGTTCTGTGGCTCCGCAGACGGAAGCGAGCGAGCGAGATTGCGCAACTGGCGCAGCACGGTCGCGCCGGGTGGGCCTTTCAGCCACGCCGGCAGGTCGCGCATGATCCAGACGCCCCGATCGCCGCTGCTTTTGGCGCGATCTCTGATCGCGTCGAGTGTAGCAGCGGGGTCGGGCGAGCCGATGTCGCGAAGCAGTTTGCCGTCGATCTCGGCGACGCCTTGGGCAACGTCCCAAGTGCGGGCCAAGAGGTTGACGCTTCCGGCAGCTTCGAACAAGTACGGCTCGACGCGTGCTTCCTCTTGGGTTTGCACCCAAAGGACGCAGTTGCGTGCGCGCAGCGAGGCAGCAATCTTCGCCGCCTCGATCTCACTCTTTGTACGTTTCTCCGTGGTATTCATGGTAGTTCTCCTATGTGAGCGGCATCATCAGTGCGTGCATGCTCAAGCACGCAGACGCGACGATCACTCGTCGCGTTTCGCCTTTATGAGATCGGTGAACCGCATGTCGCTGATCCAGCCGTTGTCGAGCCAACGGACGCGAACAAACGCGCCGTGGAAAATCGCCTCGACGCGCCCGAGATGGCGGCCGTGACGCTGGTGCTTGTCGTAGCTATCGCGTTCGACCACGAGATCGCCGCAGCGAAACGGTATCCAATCGCCGACGCATGTCATCGCAGCACGTCGAACACGATTGCGCCGATCACGACGATCGACGCCATGAACAGCGTCAGCGACACGATCTCGGACAGCATGCCGAGGAACGATGCTTCGAACTTCTCCATGATAGTCTCCTATGGTCATCATCAGGCGGCGCTTAACGCCGCGACGGCATCTCTCGACGCCGTTTCGACCTTACAAATACCGATCAACAGGGGTTTCCGTCTTGATCAGTAGAGTGAGGAAGCGCTCGACGAGCAACGGGATCGGCGCGCCGTTCGCGTAGCCTGCGATTGCGCGCTCGCCATAGCCAAGCAGCGCAGCCGCTTCGGCGCGTGACACGCCGAGCTTTTCAAGCGCGCTGCGGAATTGTTTTTCTGTCATCTTCGTCTCCTGGATCATCAGGCAGCGCGTCACGCTGCGAAGCTGTCTCGGAATGAGGCGCTTCGGCAAGCCGCTCGTCGAAACGAGCGGCCCCGAAATGCCCGGTTAGTTCATGTCGTTGAACAATTCGAACAACTGTTCATCGCTTTCGTCGGCGTCGGTCTCGGTCAACAAGACCTCGAAACCGCGCTTGCGCAATTCGTTGAAGCGATCGCAAGCTTTGCCTGAGTTCTCGAAACGCTCGACTTGCTCGGACGTCACGACTGCTAAGAACGTGTCCATGATAGTCTCCTATGGTGGTGTTTGAAGGACTGACCATCGTCAGGCGACGCGTCACGTCGCGACAAGCAACGCTAGGAGAACGTTGCTCGTTTCGGTCTGGCGAGCGCGTAGGAGAACACGCTCGCGAGTAGCGCGTGGATGTCAGTGATCGTGAGGAGAACACGAACACGCTCGCGACAATCGTTTATCACGAAGGGCCGCTCGCGCACATCGACAGTGACCACGCGTTGCCCCGATTTCCTGTCATCGCTTATCGAAAGTCGTGCGCGTTACAGCGGACGCGAAGGTCATTCGCGCGCACGTCGGCGGCGCAATCACTGCGGCGCTTTTCATTCGCGGCTCTGCAATCAAGCTTGGGCGCGACATGAGACGGGGCTTCAATCTGCCCGTGACCAGCGCTCGCGCGCTCACTGTGTGAAATTCCCCGATCAGACGTCCATTCTAGCACTATGCAAAAATTGCACAAGGATGTGGAGGAAGTCGCTGCGGGACAAGCACTTCCTAAGGGTCAGATTCCAGTAACCATGAGGGAATCGAGCGGAATAGGGCGGCTTTGATAACTGTTGCCAGTGCACCTGTTGTGGTTGCAGCGCTGCGCCGAATCGCATATTCGCGCTCAATCTCTCAGTCCGCGCCGGGGGCAACACGGTTGCGGAATACTCTGATCAGGGTATTCGCGCATGCCGGCCGACTGGTACGTGTGCCAGACAAAGCCCAATTCGGAACGACAGGTACGGCGCAGGTTCGAGGACCAGGGCTTTCTCGCCTATCTGCCGCTGTTGAGTGCTCGTCGCGCGATCAACGGGCGCATCCTCGAGCGCAAGGCGCCGTTGTTTCCCGGCTATGTCTTTGTCACGCTCGATACCGACATTGACGAGTGGAAGCCAGCGACCGCAACCAGGGGCGTGCTCACGCTGCTGCCGAGCTCCGAGCGTCCACGCGCGATCTCTGCGCGCGATGTCGAGGCAATCCGTAGCGCGGAGAGTGCGGGCTTGTTTCGCAGCGGTGTGGTCCGCCCAGGTGAACGCGTGCGCATGTTTCGCGGCACGCTCGTCGATCAAGTGCTTGAGTGTATCGAGAGCAAGGGCGATCGGTTGAAATTGCTGTGGAATTGTCTGGGCGCGCCGCGCGTGGTATATGCGCGAATCAGTGATGTCACCGTCCTGCAATGACGGAAGCGAGTCTGGCGGCACCCCGGTTGAAATCGTGCCGTGCGGAAGCACTGGCTCTGTGCGCTCGCCAAACCTCGGCCCGGTACCACGGGACTATGCCGAGAACCTGCTTGCCGTGGTCGAGCAAATCCCCGCAGTGAAAGAGGCGCTGCGTCAAAGGTTTCCCCACGGTACGCCGACGCTAAAGTAAACCATCATGGCCGGTCGAAAGCCCGGTGCTCCCAACAAAACGACGCTGCTCAAACGCGACAATCTTTTGAGCGCGATCGAGGTCTGCCGCGTCAGCAAAATCAGCCCGCCGCAGTTGATGGCGGAAGCGATGACGCTGATTCGCACACTCGCGCTGAACAAGTTCGAGGGCTCGGAAAAGCTGACGCAGGACGAGCGCAACGCACTGATGGCGAGCCTGACGGAGCAAGAACGCGATCGCATCATTCGCCGCCTCGTCGAGGCGAGCCGGGTCGCTTACTGGCTGATGGACTTCGCATACCCGCGGTTGCAGCGTATCGAGACGGTCGGCGATGCACCAATGATCGTCGAGAATGCGACGATGGTGATCACGCTCGCCGCCGACGAGCGCGGAATATGGGAGCGCGAAAAACCCGAGATCGAAGTGATCGAGGACGCGGCGACCAATGGCGGCCCCCGCTCAGCCGTCAACTAGGGTCAAGTACGTTCGGCCCCATCTCTATCCCGCGCAGCTGGCGGCAATCTTCGGTCCCGAGCGCATCGGTCTGATCGAAGCATCGACGAAATCCGGCAAAACTCACGGCTGCATGGCATGGCTGCTTGAGAAGGCATTTCTCGGCGGCGGTGGTGGCAAGAATTATTGGTGGGTCGCGCCGATCAACCAGCAAGCCGACATCGCGTTCACGCGCATGATCCGCTGGCTCCCGCGTGGCACGGCGACCGCTTACAAGAGCGTTGGCGGCAAACGCATCGTGCTGATGAACGGCGGGGTGATCTGGTTCAAGAGCGGCGACAATCCAGACAGCCTATACGGCGACGACGTATATGCGGCGGTCATCGACGAAGCATCGCGCTTCAAGAGTGACGCATGGGAAGCGGTGCGCACGACGCTGACGGCGACGAAGGGGCTCGTGCGCATCATCGGCAACGTCAAAGGGCGTAAGAACTGGTTCTATCAGCTTGCACGGCGCGCAGAGCAAGGGCTGGAGGACGCGGCATTTCACAAGCTCACGGCATACGACGCGGTCAAGGCAGGCGTTCTGACCGACAAGGACGTGGCGGACGCGAAACGGGAGATGCCGGAGCGCGCGTTCAAGGAACTGTATCTGGCGGAGCCGAGCGAGGACGGGGGAAACCCGTTTGGGATCGAAGCGATCAGACGTTGCGTGACAGCATTTCGCGGGGGTTATGGAACGCCGTTTGTGTGGGGATGGGACCTTGGCAAAAGTGTTGACTGGACGGTCGGCATAGCGCTCGACGACGCTGGCGAGGTCTGCCGTTTTCACCGCTTTCAAAGGAGTTGGATCGACGCGAAAGCGATCATTGCGGCAGAGACCGACGCGCCTGCGCTGGTTGATTCGACGGGGGTGGGCGACCCGGTACTGGAAGATTTGCAGCGCGCGAAACCGGGCAAAGACGGCATGCACGTCTTTGAAGGCTTCAAGTTCACGAGCACGTCGAAACAGCAACTCATGGAAGGGCTGATGATGGCGGTGCATCAGAC
>Ga0126380_10000132_pt1 | contig 19112 bp, 12 predicted proteins | sample PanSoiMetPlot_26_FD_92544 | JGI IMG/M metagenome (GOLD analysis project Ga0126380, IMG submission 92544) | Tropical forest soil microbial communities from Panama - MetaG Plot_26 | ecosystem: Environmental > Terrestrial > Soil > Tropical forest > Bulk soil | place: Panama | collected 2016-02-17
GTTGGCTCCAGCGCTTGGTTAGGCCGGATTCCTTTTCCAAGAAGCAAGCCAATTGCCAATCGAAACTTGACACCGAGCAGTCTCACGGAGGCGATTGCCTTTTAAGTATGCGGTCATGAACAGCGCGGACGGCCGCCAGCTCCCGCTCACGAAAGGAGCGAGTGAGCGTCTCGTCGCGATAGACCTGGGCGAGGATCGACGGGATGGCAGAATCGGAGCGCATGCCTTGCAAGTCAAAACGGCAGCCGACCCCCGAGCGACCGTTAGGATCGATTTCCCACTTTCGATAAAGGTTCAATGGTTCTGCCACCCGTTGAAGAGTATCCATAAAGCGGTCGAGCCGGAGCGTCTCTTGGTATCTTGTCTCGGCTTGCTCAAGCAGCCCACGGAGTGGCACGTCGCGCAGCAGCGAGAGATTACCCGTGCTCACTAGGTCCGCATAGGTTTCGCGGCGAAGTGGCAGGGACGGTTGCATAAACCAGCGGCAGAGAACATCCGAGACTTCGTCATTCGACGGAGGTTGAGTTCCGTTTGTCAACCACGTGATGAGCCGCGCCAAGATATCGGCGCGCCGGCCATGGGTTTTGATTCTCTCCTCCAGCAAGGTGACATTCTCCGTGCTGTCGGCGAGAAGCCGCTCCAGATAACTGGATTCCACCGCGGCGTTATGACGCTCCTGGGCCCAATTGTTCACCGCCAGTGCGATTAAGATTCCGATGACGACCGTTGCGAGTTCGACCAACGCGTGAGGCCAATCCAAGCCGCGCCGTGGGGTTGTCGCGCCCAGACTAGTCGGCGTCGATTTCTCGCCGGAAACGTCGCTCATGGCTTCGTCGACTCTGGCTCGATTTGCGACTTTTCAATTCGTCTTATCACTGCTTTGAGCAATGCTTCATAGACCTAACGAGAATAAGATAAGCCACCGCGGGGTGAAGCAACAACTTCGCTGAAGTTGCATCGCAAAGGGGCGGTTGGCTTCATCGTTTGGTTAGACTGGAGGCATAAACTCCTCGGGATGGCGTCCTGCGGTTACCACTCTACGCACATCAACAAAAAACCATTTTTATGCCCTTTGATTTTCAAACAACGCCATCCGCGAATAATGGACTCGCTCTTGAGAAACCCACCCGCCAAACACCGGCTTACAGAGTGCGCCTTTAGTTGCGCCGCACGTCGGACACTTAACTTGCATCGCCAGGTGTGGCGATTCGGCCTTGCCCTTCGGCTTTTTAACCGTTCTGACGACGTTTGGCACGTCCTCGGTGATCAAGCCTTTTCTCATACCGTCGTTGATAATTTCCCGCGCCGCTTCCATGTCAATTGCCATGCTGCTTGAGCCTTTCCGTTGTTGCGACGGCTAAGCAGCGCGTCAGGTTTTACCGCAAATCCCGCCGATAAGGGTGTGGTCGCGTTGCTCAACCTGTCGATAAGACATCGCGGTTCTCCATGAAATCGCGCTCATCAGAGTGACGAGGAGTGGACCTGTGTAGAAATCCTTGGATGGTAGCTGGCCGTAACGTTTCATTCCAAAAAGAACCCTACACGCCTGAGGTTACCGTCCCCCAAATTCGGGGAAAATACTTAACGTGTCGGCGCTTCCGCGAGTTTTTGGAAACGCGGATCGTTTCGAATCGGATCCCAGGCAGGATCGAGTTTGAGGAGCGCTGGCGAGATAACAAAGCCAGCCGGCATGTCGAGAAGTTGCCGGATAATAGATAGCGCCTCGTCAATATTGCCGACTCGGGCCTGAATTTCCGCAAGCTGCCCAAGATAAGTAGGCCCATCGAATGCGTCAGCCGACACCGGCAGTAATTCGACTGCTTTTAGACCTTCACGCACAGCGTCGGTCTTGCGTCCAAGTCCGGCATAAGCTTGGCCGAGCGAAGCGTGGATCGAGGATTCGCCGGCGCGAGAATTTATGGCTACTTCCAACAAGGGGATAGCACCCTCGTAGGCAGCGTGCGCTGCTTGTATCTGACCTGAGGCTTCCAAAGCTTGGCCCCGGAAAACGGAAGTCGCGACCAGACGATGCCCTGGATTGTTCCGCAGCCAATCCGGCGCACCATCGAGAATTTTCAACGCCGCCTGGAAATCACGCGACCACATCGCAATTTTAAATCGGTTAAAGCGGACTTGACCTTGCGGATCGACATTTGCTGGAATTTCTGCGAGAGCCTGATTCGCTTTATCGAGTTGTCCGTTTGATAGCATGTGAACTCGCGCGGCGTCGCAAAGCGCGCTCCAATAGCCCGGCTGGATTGCGAGCGAACGGTCGAATTGCTTGAGCGCTTCCGAGTAACGCCGCATGGCGCTGGCTATAGTGCCCACTTCCTCCATCACGGCGGTGTTTTGTGGATCAAGCGCTGCCCCACGAGACAATTGGTCAAGCGCGATCTGCCACTTGCCGAGTCGCCGATTCACCAGTGCGATGGCGATGATCACATTGGCATCGTTTGGCCGCGCCTTGCGTGCTTGCTCGAACTCGCCGAGGGCACTGGCGTAATCCCGCTTGCCCCAGTAGGCAACGTAGCCCAGCGCAATGTGCGCTTCGGGCAATTGAGGGTTGAGCGCGATAGCGTGTTGCGCTGCATCTTCCGCCAATTGCACCTGCTTTGGCGAATCATCCACGCTGAACCAATGCATCCAGGAATGAACGTAGGACACCTGCGCCCAGGCCAGTGCAAACGAGGGATCTTTCGCGATCGCCTGCGCGTAAAGATCGAGCGCCCTTGGAAGCACGATCGCGGGGTCGCTGTTTCCCCAGTCCACGTCGCGTACATAGTAACCAGCCTTGAGATAGAGATTGTATGCTTCGACGTTGCGCGTTGGAACCTGCTCCAGCGACTGCGCGGCCTCCGGCGTAAGCTTCGCTTTCAGTGAGTCGGCGATTTCCTGTGCGACTTCGCTCTGGATGGCAAAGACGTCCGCAAGATCGCGATCGTATGTTTTCGCCCAAAGATGGGAATCGGCGCGCGCATCGATCAACTGCACATTGACGCGGACTTTATCGACGGCTTTCTGAACACTGCCTTCGAGGATGTGCATAACACCGAGTTGCTTCGCGATCTGAGGCAAATCTGCAGGCGCGCTTTTGAATTTTTGTGTCGAAGTGCGTGAGATAACTTTCAAATCGGCGATGCTCGCTAGCTTGGTCAGGATTTCATCCTGAATACCGTCGGCGAAATATGCCGCGCCTTTATCGTCGCTCAGGTTTTCAAACGGCAACACCGCAATCGACTTTGCCGTTACACCGCTCGTGTTGACGCCGCTCGGGGCGGTATAACGACCAACAAAAAACAAGCCGATCGAAAGGAGCGCACCCACAATCACGACGTACATCCAAGCATAACGTTTCGTGCGAGTCTCCGTGGCTAGATCAGCATCCTCTGTCCGCTTCAATCCTTGAGGCGTAAGTTCGAACGCCCACGCGATCCCAAGCGCAATTGGAAAACCGATGATTATTAAGAGGACGATCAGTCGGACGGCCCAGTTCGGAATTTCAAAAAACGGAAAAACCTGCGTCGCGACTTGAACCAGAAGCCAACCAACGACCGCGTACGCAACCGCGACTTTGTAAACATTGCGCCGCTTCAGCTCGGCAAAAAAATTGTTCATTCCTGCCCTAAGACTTACGCCGCCGACTTTCCCACAAACTGACGAGATGTCGATATATCCGTCAGTGTGCGCGGTAATAGGCGCGAAACTCCTTCAGGCGCTATCAGAACGGTTGGCGGCTTATTGTCAACGCGCGATTGTCCTCGACACTGAAGTCAGCGATATCTAAATGAGATTTACTTCATGAACCCCTCAGCTCTGCGCATCGCGCCAATCCTCGCGCTCATGTTGCAGACTGCGCCAGCTGCCTCACCACCAAAAACAGAGGCAGGCGCCGCTACAATGTTAGCTTGGGGAATACCAGAGAAAACGTGCACTGCTTATGGCGGCAAGTATTACAAGGAAAGCGGTTTCAGTGAGTGGGAAACCAAGTTGGTCTTAGACGCAACGTCACCAACTAAGGTTGCTGGCACATTGCTGTGTGCTTCGGAAAAGCTGCAATTTAGCTCGGAACTCGATGCCAAATCTGCGTTGAAGTCTCTAATGATCCGATCCGGAGACACGCATTTGTCCATCACTGCAAACCCGAAAGTTGAAAACGAAGTTACGATCAACATAGGAACGTCCTCGGGGGAAACTCTCTACGTTTACCGTTATTCGAACAACAAAGTTCAGGTGATTAAAGGAGCCGCTGCGAGCGTTGCCGAGGCAATGAACAACTGGGATGCCCTGCTTCTCTTTCCGCTTCTATCCTACAAGCTAGGAGCCGAAATGAAGGTTACGGGAAATACCTATCCAGCTTCCTTGCCAATTCACGGAATCGCCTTGTCCGTAGCGGAGAAGAAGGACGTTCAAGTATACAAGATGCGGCCTCGCGACGGCGGCAATGGCGGGGACAGAGGAACCGTCACTCCGGTGGGCACTTCTCGGCACGGTGACATTGCGGCTTCAACCGCGACTTGCGATGGTCAGAATCCGGGAAGTTACGAGCAAGAATGTTACGGCCAATGCGGTCCATTCTGGTTTGGGGGTTGCATATGTTGGCCCTGGGTGTGCGGCGATTGCTGCTGCCACGTATTCTGTCGAGTTCACGACGCCGCTTGTGATTGTGGCGGACTTGGAAACCCCGACGATTTTGTATTTTGTTACTTCGTCGGACCCGGCGATTTTGTGTTCGGTAAAATCAACTGTGCCCCATGTAATGATCCAGGCAACCTTCCATGCAGTTCGGGAAGCACGTGTCCAAGCGGGCAGTTCTATTGTGTCTATACTAGAAGTTGCCAACCGAATGGATCGGAATGCCATCCGGTTTGTGAACCAGGGAAAGTCTATTGTGATAGACTGCATCAGTGCGTCCAAAAAGCGCAATGTGAGGTTCATCAGACCTGTGCTTCGGGTTACGTGCTTATCGGAGACGAGTGCTACAGGATGGAAGATGCTTATTAGCCCGCGAACATGGCGAGGAAACTACAAAGCTGGCTACCGTTGTTCTTAGCGCCACTGTTGCTGTTTTCGATTTGCGCTACAGCGCAAGAACCGATGATCGGTAAGCCCTGATGCGAATACTCTTAGCGGTCGGTGCCGCGTTGTTGTCAATCTCACGCGCGCGTGCGCGTGCGCGCGTAATGGTGCCGTAACTAAGCCACGGATTGGGTAGCGATTCTCCATCGGAAGCGGCTTCAATCTTTTTTGGGAATGGCGATCAGCGCGGCTTCGATTTCCGATCGCTGGCGTCCGTGTTTGACACAAGCAAACCGCCGGATCCCGGTTGGCTTCCGCCTGGCAGCGACAGTTGGACTAGTTTTCGGAAACTCTTTTCTTCACGCGTGCGCGCGTACACGCGCGCGTAATTGTGCCGAAACTAATGTTCCATTCGGCGAATGCACAATTGTACCTTCACCGAATAATTGAAGCGTTTTAGCGTGTCCAAGGTCCAAGCGATGCGTTGCGACGCCGTTTATGGGTTATAAGGGTCCCAAAAGTCATCGTCTGCTGTCCTTCCCAGTTCATAGTAGGTTTCGATTGGTACAAACGGCATTTCATCAACAGTTTGCGGCCCATAGTCATTGGCCAACAGATCTTCTCCGGTCGCATACAGCGCCGTATCCTTTTTGATATAATTGGTCCAGTCTGCCACTGCGACAGGATCGCCCGTTGTCTTGCCCGTCTCGATCGCGTATTGCTCGACTGCTGAATCAATTAGCCGAAGGTCATTGCGAATTCTGGTGGCAATCGCGCGGTCTCGCGCACGAAGAAATCCAGGCAGCGCAATCGCCGCAATCAGTGCGATTACGGCGACTACGATCATAATTTCGACCAGCGTAAAGGCTGCCCTGCAGAACAATTTTTCTTTGGAATACACGTTTGATGGCTCCTAAAAACTTCGCCCGCATCGGGGGGCACAAAAGAGAGCAAATCTAATGCTACCCAGGTCGATCAAATGCTACCGTTGCAACGCTCCTGTCTTATTGGCGGCTCGCGAACCGTACGGAGTTTTGCAAACATCTTACGCATGCGCGCGTGGAATCGGTCCCCGGTAATCGCTTAACGTGTGCGGACGCGTAGCGGTTTGTAAGGTCTTTGGACTAGTTTCCGGAAACTCTTTTCTTCGCGCGTGCGCGTGCGCGCGTAGTTCTGCCGAAACTAACTAACGTAACACGCGGATCACGGCATCGTGCGAGCGGGCGAGTGCTGGAAGCCGTCGTTTCAAAAGAAATGTTGACCGAAAAAGAAATTCGGACTCGATAGATCATATGAAAGCGAAAACGACAGGACTGACTCTTGCGCTTTGCCTTTACCGGGCTGCGGTGTGTTTCGCTCACGATCCAGAGATGGGCACTTGGAAGCTGAATGAGGCTAAATCGAAGTTCTCGCCTGGGACGGGGAGGAATAACATGGTTGTCTCTGAAGCTGCCGGGGACAACGTGAAAGTTACTACCGACGGCACCGATAAGGATGGTAAGCCAACGCACATTGAGTGGACGGGCAAGTTCGATGGGAAAGACTATCCCGTCACCGGCGACCCGAATTCAGACATGCGGTCATACAAAAGGCTTGCTGGTGACAAGGCGTTGGAAGTAACGGTCAAGAAAAATGGAAAGGTTACGGTCACCGGTCGAATTGTTGTATCGTTCGATGGAAAATCTAGCATGGTCACCACCAACGGAACCGATACGCAAGGCGCAAGCTTCACGAACTTGGCGGTATACGACAAGCAGTGATACAGTCAGCACCGCCGACACCGTGGAATCAAACCGTAGAATCAGCGGCGCCGACTCTAGCCTAACGAGTCGCGGGCCGCGAGGCCGGGCAGCGTTTTCTATGCGCGCGGGCGTGTGTGTGCGGTTCCGATGACTAAAAAAGAAAACCGCGAAGCAGCTTTCGCCCGAATCACTCGAGGAGGACGCGATGAAAGAGATTTCCACGGCGGAGCTGAAGAAAGCGATTGTTGCAGTCGAAACCGAGCGGCTGAAGCATCCGGCCACGTTTCGACCGGACCGTGCTCAGCGCGCCGCTCTGCAGAAAAGCCGAAAGGAATCCGAAAAGGCGGTGTCCGCCTTCCTCAGGAAAGCGGGACTGGACCTCAAGGGCTTCCAGGCGCTGCAGGAGCGGCGGAGCGCGGAGCTGGAGCGGATGGTCGCGAAGCACAAGGCCGACGCGATCAAACTTGCGGCGAGCCGAAAGGGCACGCTTTATTCGAGTATCGCGGCGCAGAGCAGGGCATTGGGCGATCTCGCCTCCCGAAGCGATTTTTTCCCGTATCCGAGCTTCACGCTGGACACGCCCTTCCTCATCTGGTCGATCCCGCTCGCCGACATCTCGGATTCCGCCGCCGTGCCGTTCGGCAGTTTTGCGAAATTCAAATTCAAGACTTCGCGGACGATCACCCAGAAGGTGGGCTTCTACTTCTATTGGCCCAATCCCTACCAGGACTATGCGGTGATCAACGCCGCCACCTTCTTTTCGGCGACCGGTCACCTCACAGCCCATGCGCCGTGGACATTCTGGTCGAACAGCAGTGAAGTGTATGCGTATGCAGACTTCAATCTGTGGTTCGGCTGGCCCACGGCTGTGACGTCCAGCAACTGTGCAAGCGCATTCCTGGGATCCACCGGCGCAATGGGTGCTGGCATCATAGGCGGCGATACCCAGGGAACCTCCGTCTCGTCGGGCGTGAGTCTCAACACGACGATGTTTGCCGTTCCGCCCAATACCGTCGTGGTCTTCGAGGTCGCGATCGAGCTCGATTGCAGCGTCGACGACAGCGACGGCTATATCGAGGCCGACTTCGAGAGCGGCGATTTCAGAATCGCGTGTCCGGTCGTCGTATTCTCGTTATTGAACTCACCGCCGGGTGCAATGGGCCTGACTTAGACTGGATCACTGAGTGGCCACGGGTTCGCTGCATGGTCTGTCGATGATGCCGGGACGCGGGATCGGATCCAAGCGGATGATGCCGCGTCCAGCAAACGCGACATAAAGCGCGCGATAGCATGGGTCGGAGATGGGATCGAAATAAGCAGCGACCGGATGGCCGGGAAAGGCGCTGGTCGAGAGATAACGAAACCAGTTTTGTCCATTCAGGGTGTAGAAAACACCGGCATTGCCAACGGCAAAACGAGTTCCGGGTTCCGCTCGCGCGAACACCATGTCTTTGATCACGGCGAAATCGCCGGCGTAAGCGAAGGTGTGATTCTCGGTCGCAGCTGTGTCGAGACTGGTGTCGATACTCCAGGTCACTCCTCCGTCATCGGAGCGCTTAATCGCGTTCGCATCGATGATGTAGACAATTTTTGGATTGTAGGGATCAACAAAAAAGCGGGTGGCAATGCCTGCCGCTTTGACCGAAACCGTTCCCGCAGGTGAAGGGACGATTTGCTGCCAATCGGTCATTCCCGGCGCCCATTTCCAAAGCGACCGCGCATGAGGACCTCCGTCATTGGGACCCGCGCCCGGATCACCCGCGTAAAGGGTCGGCCCCCAATGCCCGCCTGAGGCCTGCACAACATCGATGCAGTGTGGTCTGTCGGGACAGGTCGGGAGATCCGGCCCGTACTGGGAAGCCTTGGTGGGATCCTCCCAATCCTGGGGTGTTGTCATTATAGTACTGTTGGTTTTGCGGAATACCGCCCGCGCGCTGTTTTGTTTAGTGCCGATTATAACGTAATCGCCGTCGGCTGAAGCATTCTTGCCAAACGCGGTCAGGATCATCGGGCGGTAACCGCGAATCGAGAAGTTGCTGACCGCGTTACAATCGGTGGGACATACCCATCGCGCCCGTTGATTGGCGCCTCCAGGATTCCTGGCAACATTTGGCAGGCCCGCCGGATTTGTGTAGATCGCAAACCCTCCACCAGTTTCTCGCGCGGCGAACGACATGACCAGGTGTGGCTGGGCAGGATCAGAGAACCAGGGATCACAGTCGCCACAACCGGAAATTGGATCGGCCCAGGTGGCGCCGCCATCCAGGCTGAAGAAATCGTCGTTGTCGCCAGTACCCATGTAGAGCGCGGGCGCGTGACCCGACATCGATACTCCGGCGATGTTAATTACCGCCAAGGTGGACAGACCGCCGCCAAGGCTCCAGTTCGGTTTAGCGCCGTCCGCATGATAGATTCCTCCGTCATTGGCAATCCAAATATTTCCGGAAGAATTCGGGCCGGCCACTTTGTTTACATTGAACGGAGCAGGAATGTTCGATGCCGGGGGTTGGAGCGAGAGGGAAAAATTTGGAGACGTAGTCAGCGCGTGAGGGTCGACGTGCACGAACAATTGGTTGCAGTAAGGATTCGGGGGCGCAGTCTGCGACACATCTTTGCCTTCTATCCGGTGCCAGCCACCCGCGGTAGGGCGTCCAGCAGATACATGAACGTGAGAGCGGTCGGAGAAAAACAGCAAGTAGCTGTTCCCGACGACCCGCGTCTCAATATAGACATTCCCGCTATCGGTCGAGCCGCCCCAGTAGGCAGGAGGTCCTGGAAGCTGCGTCCAGGTCGCGGACTGATGGGTTGGATCAGAAGGATTGAAGTTGGTGAAGTCGCCCAGCCAAACACTTCCCTCTCCACATCCGCGTTCGGGCGTGGTGTTGCATAGCGTACCGTCATCAACATTAACGTCCGAGCCGCACTCAGGTTTGTCGTAGAAGCTTGGGCCGTTGGCGAGTGCATTGACCGCAAGCAAGACATGTCCCTGGTCGCCGCCGGGCTCAATGAAGATGACGTGAGAGCTGCTCCCGCTATTTTCCGCCGCCTGCCCGCCGATGCCGCTGGTTGGAATGGTGGAAAGGCCGGTGTCTTTCACAAATCCCTGACCACCGTTGATCGAATAGTACAACTGCGTGCTACCGAGAGCGTAGACTCGGCGGAATTTGAATGGAATGATCAGGCCGGAAACGGGGGCGACGGGCGGAGCGTTGACGAGCGGCTCTGCCGGCCCCACGGCGATGTGCCACGCGGCGGTTTGATTGGGCAGAGGCGTTTCGGTCCAGGTTTCTCCGCCGTCATTACTGATCCCGACCGCGCAACCCCCGGCGACGTAAACGAGATTGGGATTGTCGGGAGCAAAAACAATCTGTCCAACCGACCCGCCACCTGAACAGTTGAATCGTTTCACCAGCGACCAATTGCGACCGCCGTCGGTTGATCGATAGACACCGTTCTGCATCGGCGAGCGCGCGTCAGCAAGGGTCGTGGCCAACACCAAATCGCGATTGGCCGGCGACACAACAAGGTCATGGACGTTGGGAACGAGCAAAGCACCCGGCACGGTGTTCACGCCTTGCGCTGGCTGGGGTTGCGTCAACTGCTTCCATGACATGCCGGTATCGTCCGAGCGCCACACCCCGGAATCGGATCCGGCGTAAAGTCGAAGCCCGTCGGGCGCCAAGGCCAGCGTGTTCATGCGTCCTGAAACCGAAGTCCCGCCGCAGCAGGGGAACGTTTCGACGCCCGGGCTCACATCGGTCAGCGACGGCGGCACATTCGTGGGGAGGTCCATTCCCATCGGACGGAAAATTTCGACGGTGATGACGCCTCGGCTGCCGGCAGAAGTGCAATTGTGGTAGTTGAGGTTGATCGGTGCACCGAGCCCGACAAAATCGATGGTGTAAACGTGAGCCGAGTTATAAGCGCCCCAGTGGGGCTGTTTGGCATTTGCTAGTGCCGGCTGGTTAATGGCAAGCCCGACGTCTGGGCCAGGAAAGGGCGCGAAGCAGCGATCGATCGTCGCAGAAAAAAACGGCCAAGCGGCACCGAATCCGTACTCCGCGTCGCCAGAAGGAACGGTTAGACCAAACAATGCGCGAACACGAACCGTGGCCGAGCCGCGGGCGCGAAGTTTATAATGAACACCCTGCAATAAAGTAGTCTGAGAACTGACCGAAGTTCCGGTCACCGCAACAAAGACAATTTCCTGCAAGTTGTATCCGGGAAGATCTTGCGCTGTCGCGCTTCCGCTGGGTCCGACAACGACAAGAACACCAATTACCGTCGCCAGCGAGTGGAACTTCCTTTGGATCGACATAGGAACTCCCCAGTACTCCTTGATTCACTTCCTTCTGGCGGCGTTAAGCAAGCCGAATTCGAACAAAGAAAGTAAGAAGCTAAAAAAAGCAGACTTTTACAGAAGCAAGCAAAGGGAACGAACTCTGAGCCAGACCAGCATCTGAGTCGGCGATCGATACGGCCGCCCAGGAATCCGTAGAAGCGATCAAAACCCTTCTGCAGCGGCCTAACCAATCGATGAAGCGTTTTCCGTTATTTCTGTGACCGTTTCGGACAAATTCGGACACTAAACTGCGTAATTCTGCGCAAAAACGACAAACTGATTATTTCGACATTTCGCGTTATTGCGCGGCTTTGCCGCAAATATGTCGTAAAACAGTGGTTATCTGCGAACACCACGACCTGAAGTGTGGCGTCAGGCATTCAGTCTGTGGCAGAGTCAAAAATACAATTGCGTTGTTGTTTCTGCCTTGATCGTTCATCGGCGCGATCATCGGCGTCTTCGTCATAATCCCGAAAGCGTTTCACGCTCATAGCTGTTTCCGTTCATCAGATGGGCAAAGTTGCGTCAAATGTCCCGAGTGCTGAAAAAGTGAGATCAAGAGCGCGACAGATGATGAAAGATGCGATCGGGAAAAGATGACTCAATTATCGGTTTCTCCGCTGCGGCGTTCCAGGTCACCTTCAGCGGCGTCTGCCTTTTTGTCGTCGGTATCTCTCGAAAGGGGTAAACGGGAATCCTCCACACGCGCCATAGCAGCTGGTCACATTGAATGGAAGCGTCAATCATGAATATAACTGCACGATTGGCACCGTCGATTCACACATATGCTGAGTTACAGAAACAATTGCATAACGATTTACTCGCGCAGCATCCGGAATGGATCCAGCCCGATGGCAATTGCCCAACGTGCGAGGATTACGACCGACGATTCGACGAGCTCATCTCATTTTTCCAAATGGCGAACTCGACCGGTCAAGCAGCGTGATGGGAAAACGAATTTGTCGAGCGATTACCGCAATGGACGAGGCGCTATAGGCGGCGCATCGCCAGTGCGACAAGAATGCTGTTACGGAAAAATTGCTTGGCCGCTGCCTTGTTTTGGCTCTTCGTGTAAATTTACTGAGCTTCATCACGCGCGATTTGCGACGCTCTCATGAATCTTGGCCGAATTGTTCCAGCAAGGTTCGGTTAGAGCTGAATTAAGCCGCGGCGCGTTGCGGCTGCTACCGCTTCAGTGCGGCTAACTACGTCGAGTTTGCTAAAAATACTCTTGACGTGCGTCTTCACTGTGCCTTCGCTGATGAATAATTCGGCGCCAATCTCTTTGTTGCTTTTGCCGGCGGCGATGCGCTGGAGCACTTCGCTTTCGCGCATGCTTAGCGCTTCGCCGCTGACGCGCTCTGCTAATTTCGCGGCGAGAGTCGGAGGGATACAGGTCTGGCCGACGTGCACTTTGCGAATGCAATCCATTAACGCTTCGCGCGCGGTGTCTTTGAGTAAGTAAGCTTTGGCTCCGGCTTTGATTGCGCGATAAATATCTTCGTCGCCATCAAACGTGGTCAGCACGAGGATGTGTGCATCCGGATTCATTTCCCGGATTTCCTTGATCGCACCAACGCCATCCAGCTCGGCCATGCGCAAGTCGAGTAGTGTGACATCGGGTCGATATTCTTTCCAAAGATCGACAGCTTCGCGCCCGTTCGTTGCTTCGCCAACCACACTCATATCCGACTGGCGTTTGACCAACGAAACCAATCCTTCGCGGACAACGGTGTGATCGTCCGCGATCAAAATTCGAATTCGTTCTTTCTTCCCACTTATTGCCCTTGTCTTTCTATCTTCCGTTGGTTTCACCATTGATGTTAATTCGCTACGGTCACGATGCTTGTTCCGCTGCCGGGCTTGCTTGAAACCGTCAACGTGGCGCCGATTTGCTCGGCGCGCTCTTTCATTCCGAGCAGGCCGAATCCGCGGCCGCTTACGCCCTCGATAGCAAATCCATCGCCATCATCGTGAAGCTCAAGGCGGACTGCATCGGAATTGAAACTTAGCCGAGCTAGAAACTTCGTGGCGTGCGCGTGCTTCAACGCATTCGTTAAAGCCTCCTGTCCGATGTGAAGGAGATTTTCTTCGACCTCCGGTCCAAGCTCGCGCGGATTGCCTTCTAATTGAAATTCGGCGCGCAGCGAAGTACCCACAGTTGTGTTCTTAATGATTGCTTCAAGCGCGTCGGTAAACGCTGCTTTTTCGAGCGCTTGCGGACGCAGAGCGTGGACGGAGCGCCTCGCTTCGTTCAAACCTTCACGCGCGAGCTCGCGAGCGCGGCGCACGTGTCGAATCGCATTTTCCGGATCTTCCTCCAGCAGCGCTTCCTCGGCCGCTTCCATCTGTACAACTACGCCGGTGAATCCTTGCGCCAAAGTATCGTGAATGTCGCGCGCCATTCGAGTTCGCTCCTGGAGGATCGCAGTCTGACGCTCCTGTTCGCTGACCTCTTGCATCTGCGCCGCGATCAGCACGTGATGCGCGAGCGCTTGGGCAAGTTCGATTTCTTCGGAGCGATACGTTGCTCGCTCGACGTGCTGAATTCCGATGAAGCCACGCACATCTCCAAGCACCGAGACGGGAATTAACATGAATCTCTTGCACCCTCTGCTCGTGAGATAACGGCGATGTTCGGGAGTAATACGCGGATCGTATTCAATGTGGTCGCAGACTACCGGCGCTTTGGTAAACAAAATTGCCTGGACAAGGGGATTTGTTTTCCACGAGTGGGGGTCCACAACCCATGGATGATCTCGATGAGGCGCGACCTGCTGCCCATCTTCGATTGTGATGCGAACGCGTAGCGTATTGTCTTGCTCGTTTAGCAACCAGAACATGACGCGATGCGCGCCTAAATGCTGGCCGATTGTTTTAAGCATTTCGCCGATAAATTTTTCAGGTGCCGCTTCAGTAGCCAGAACGTCGAGGCTGCGCATCATCACTTCTACGTGGCCGCGCGCGAGCTGCTCGGAAGCACGCAAAGCTTGCTCAGCGCGATCTCGTTCAAGCGCTATCCGAACGATGTGCGTCGCCAGGTCAATCATCTCGAGATGTCGCGGCGTGGGCGTTCGTGCTTCGCGACTGTACATGGCAAAAGTGCCTAATACCTTGGATTCCGACGAAAGAATCGGCGTGGACCAGCAGGCGCGCAGCGAGTGTGACAGCGCGAGATCGCGCAATTTCGCCCACAACGGGTCTACCGCGATGTCTGAAACGATCACCGGCTCGCCGCGACAAGCAGCCGTGCCGCATGAACTTGCGGACGGTCCGATCGTGAGTCCGTCGATTGCCTGATTGTAGGCCTCTGGCAGGCTGGGCGCTGCACCACGTCGCAACTGAATTCCATCCAAAAGCAACACGCAAGTGAGCACACCCGGCAGTTGTTCTTCGATCAATCGGCAGACGGCGCCGAGAATGCCCGGCAACGGATCGCCCTTCGCGATCTTTTCGAAGACTTGTTTTTCGCCGGCGAGCAATGCTTTGGCACGCTTGCGTTCGGTAATGTCATTATTCGTTTCCAGGATCGATGCTGGTGCGCGTCGATCCTGTTTACTCTGAGCTAAATTCTTGGCCGCCTGATGCATGTGTGTTGATAAGTATCCGACGGGCCGCTTGTGTTGTCAGTTCGTTTTCTCTCCCTCGAACGAGGGACGCTAAAGTCTCTCGGCTGACGGATGAGTGAATCTAACCAATGCTTTATCGCGGCTGCCCTCCACGGGCCGTACTTTGACGGCATGATGCAAACAACGATGAATAACAACAAACAGGGTCGCGCGAGCAGCCGTGGGTTATTTTCGCCGCGTGCCAACACTGCGCACGATCATTTTCAAAGGGCGCTCATCAACCTTGAACTTTTTGGTCCGCGCATCGGCGATCGTCATTAGCGGGGCGCTTTTCCTGATCTCAGTTTTCCAGCAAACTGGCCATTGCGGCACAAACAAGGGCGTAAGCTAAATGAAAAAGGCAAATTCGATGCGCGTGCGTGTGTCTCGCTTTTTGGACGAACGATTTCGACACCGAGAACGTCCAGACTTCACTGCTGAGCTCTTACTTTGGGGATTGATCGTCATCATTGCTAGCTGGCCAATGGTGTCATTGGCAGCAGCGATCGAGACGTTGCGGTAGAGGGATACAGGAGGAGGGGAACTTATGATGAGTCTCTTGATTATTGCTCATTACCTCTGGCTACGATTAATTGATTAGGCTTAGCTGCTGACGGCTGCTGCAGCCTCGTTGCGGAACGCGGCCGCCGCTTTGCTTTCCAGGCGAAGGGGGTTGCGCAGATTGTAGATTTTATCGCTTCCGAAATCAGCTCGCCTTTCGATCTGCAGTGTAAATTCGTGAACTTTGGCGATCTACCCAAGTGAATCGGATTTGATTTGATGAAATGATGAACTGCAGCCATCCACCAAAGCCAACCACTGGACCCCCTCTCCCCGATCCGGCACTGATCTTCGAACGCGGTTGCCCGCCCGGTAGCAAACCGACGCCTCCCAAGCGTAAACGGTCGAAAACCAGGTGATTTTCCAACGGAAATAGTACCCGCGCGACGCTACGTTTTCTGAGGCGATACCCTATATAATTATCGGGCCTTACCCCATGCTGCGATCCGTTGACAACTTAGATCCGTTTGTCTCATTCTCGAACTCGTATGACATCGAAGCTACTTTCAAGTCAGTGCAAATCGCTTTGTGTTCTATTTTTCGTTTTGCTGGCCCAAACGATGGCACAGGCGCAAGTCTGGTGGCCGCAATGGGCACTCAATCCACAACACACAGGTCAGGTTAGTGTGGTCGGCCAACCACTGAACCGGGCGATCACCAGCTTTGTCTTCGATCCATTGGTGCCGGCAGAACAAGCCGCCAACGGCGGCGATTTGTTAGCGCATTATCAAGTTCCGCTGATTGACGGCGACTCGATTTTCATGGAGTCGAAGTCAGGCAGCTATCACAAGAACACCTACTCGACCGAAATTTGGGCGGAGAACGCTTACAAATGGACGAATGGACAGTTGACGTCGATCTGGAGTTTCACGAGCGATTGGACAGCGCCGGGGTCACAATTCGATTTTTGGGAGCCGGTGTTTCATGGAGTTTTGGCCAACAGCTACGTTTACGTGCCGGGAGCCGGCGGCACCTTGTTTAAGCTAAACAAAGCCAACGGCGCGGTAGTCAGCCGAATCAATCCATTCTCTAGCATCGATCCCAGGAACGTCGTGGCCGGCCTCCCTACAGTCGATAGCAGCGGGAACATCTATTACAACGTAATTCAGCAATTCAACCCCGGCGTAGGGGTTAGCTTTTACGCGCACGACATCGTGGAGTCTTGGCTGGTCAAAGTAGCATCGAACGACACAACAACGAAAGTAAGCTACTCAATCCTGGTCAGCCAGACCGCGGCGAATAGTTTGCCATCGCCCAAGCCTAACGACCCTTGTCTGGGCGTTTTTGATGAAAGAGACCTGCCGTGGCCGCCTAGTCCTACCGCTGTTCCCAAATCATTTCCCTGCGGAATGATGCGGCCGGCGTTGAACGCGGCCCCGGCCATTGGATCCGATGGAACCATCTACACGATCACGCGCACTCACCTGTTCGGCTACCAGAATCGTTACGGTGGTATGGCCGCGATCAATCCTGATCTAACTCCTAAGTGGTGGACTTCGTTTCGCAACCGACTCAACGATGGTTGTAATAACGACGCCGGCACATTTGCGGGAGCATTGTTGCCGGCCAACGGAACGCCCGGCGGTTGTCGTCTTGGAACAACGCCTGGAGTCGATCCCGCGCAGAACACTCAGCCGGGACCGCGCATGTTGGACGATTCCTCGTCGTCCATCACCATTACGCCTGACGGCAGCCTCCTTTACGGCACTAACACTCGCTACGATTTTTCGCGCGGACACTTAATGAAGTTCAGTCCCGCCGGCCAGTTTCTCGGTTCTTACACTTTCGGCTGGGATTCAACCCCGGCAATTTATCAGCACAATGGAACCTACTCGATCGTCATAAAAGACAACGAGTACGGCGGCGGTCCGCAGTTCGGTTCCTACTGTAACGTGGACGCCTTCTGCCCACCGCGTCAAAACGGACCGTTCTTCATTACACAGCTCGATCCGAATCTGAACGTGGAATGGAAGTTTCAGAACACAAACAACCAGGCATGCAGCCGCAATCCTGATGGATCGATCACCTGCGTTCCGAATCTATCCGGCAACCAGTGGCAGAACATCGGCTTCGAGTGGTGCATCAACGCCCCGGTGGTCGATAGCAACGGTGTTGTTTACGCCAACAGTGAAGATGGCAACATATACGCCATTAACCAGGGCGGTACGCTCAAGCAAAATTTGTTTCTGAATCTCGCCATCGGCGCGGCCTACACTCCGCTCGCTATCGGTCCCGATGGAAAAATCTACACCGAGAACGATGGGACGCTGTTTGTTATCGGTCAGTAAGAACTTAGAACGTACGAGACGCTCTTAGCACGGCCCCGTCCAAGGAGACATTGATCGCCTTGCAGGCTCTTGGTTGAGGGTTGATTCAAAGTCACTTGGCAGCGCCGAAGTCGCCTTGAACGAGCAGGTGGAGCTGGTCTCGTACGTTCTGAGATAACTGCGCATAAAATTCTCTCCATTCGCGCCAGTCACGATACGCAGGAGCGAGCGAAAAGTCACAGTTGTAGCCGACTATAAGGAGCGTTTCGCGGAGTCAACGGAAAATTAGCCGCATTTCCGAGTTGCGGCAGAGATAAGCCAAGGGCGGGTTTGTTGGCAATCCCGCTTGCGATCATTCGACGAGGGGCGTTGGCTTGTCCGAAACATTCGCTCTATTGTTTCGGCGCGCGCGAGGCGACGATTCTCTCGAAGCGCGGATCGCCGCGGAGCGGGTCCGCGACGAAATCGCGCATCACGAAATCAAAAGGCAACTTAAGTTACCTCGCAATCATCCATTTTACGCGTTCTCTCTTGTTGGCGCTTAGGAGGCTAGCCGATGTTCGCGTTCTTTAAGAAAGCTATGCCCGCAGCAGAGGTCGCAAACAAACTCTGGGGCGGCATTTCCGGCAACCATGGAGTGCGAAAACTAGCGGCCTCGGCGTTGGAAGCTTGGAAGCTGGGTCGTCGCCTCGCACACCGAAGTCCTGCTATTCCACATCTGGCTAGAACTGCGCGACCTCAAGAAGAACAAATAAACTCCTTGCTGTTAGCCGTAATGCTGGCGTGGGACACATCAAGCGACCCTACCGTCACGGGCTATAACCTGTATTGGACGACAGCCGGGAATACCTACTCCTACAATGTCGGCAACGTTACTGCGGCCTCAGTGACTAATTTAGTTCCGGGCCAGCAGTATACTTTTGTAGTCACGGACTACAACGCACAAGGCGCCGAGAGCGGCCCGAGTAACGCAGTCTTATGGACTGAACCAACAACTACTCCTACGGCTACGCCGACTCCTACACCAACTCCGAGTCCAACAACTACTCCTACGGCTACGCCGACTCCTACACCAACTCCGAGTCCAACGACTACGCCAACAGCTACACCAAAAAAGAAACACCTAATTTTCAACTGAGCAGTGTGAGTTCTTTACCCCTTCGCATCGGACTTTCGCCCCAATTACGCGCGCACGCGGACGCGCGCGTGAGAGAGGGCCGTTAAGAGCCCGTTGACGCCGTGTTGACGGTATCAGCGTCTCAAATGGCCGCCTTGTGTCGCTAGTGGTCGCACGTGCACCAGGGGCAGAAACTCGTTAGGCGCATTTCATCGGATTTTCAGTCCACTGCTCTGCCAACTGAGCTACCCAGCCGTGAGGATGGTCACTTAAGCAGAAAAGACCGCGTGCTCAACCGCCATCCTCAGAACTTTCGGGGCAATTCCACCGCGCGACGCAGCATTTTCAAATAGCGCTCCCGCGAAATTTCGATTGCGCCAAACTGCGCGAGATGTGGCGTGGTCCATTGCGTGTCGAGGAGCGCGAACTTCTGCGCCCGCAAATGTTCGACCAGCGCGA
>Ga0126380_10000133_pt1 | contig 19087 bp, 16 predicted proteins | sample PanSoiMetPlot_26_FD_92544 | JGI IMG/M metagenome (GOLD analysis project Ga0126380, IMG submission 92544) | Tropical forest soil microbial communities from Panama - MetaG Plot_26 | ecosystem: Environmental > Terrestrial > Soil > Tropical forest > Bulk soil | place: Panama | collected 2016-02-17
ACCGGCGCGCAGGAGAACTCCGGGGTCGTGGTCCGGGCGTGCACGATGCCTCCCGCGTCGAGGATCCGCTGCACAAACGCGGTGGTCTCCTCGGCGACGGTGTCGCGCAGCGGCAGTGATCCGAGCGTGTTGCGCTGCCCGGCGATCTCAGCCTCTTCCTTCACCGCCACCGGCAGGCCGTCTAGGGGCAAGGGCGGCATGCCGGCCCTGCCCGCGTACCGGGCCTCGGCCGCGCGCGCCTGGTCGAGGGCTTGCTCGTAAAAGGTCTCCGCGAACGCGTTGATCACTGGCTCGACGGCCTCGGCGCGGTTGATCACCGCGCTGGCTAGTTCCACCGGTGACAGCTCGCGGGCCCGGAACAGGCGCAGCGCCTCGCCTGCGGTCAGGTAGTGCAGGTCGGTCATGGCACGCCGTTCTCCTCTCCGGTGCCGGGCTGGCCCCGGCGCCTCGGTTTCCAGCCCGGGCGTGGCACGCTCGCGCGGAGCCGCTGCGTGTAAGGGTGCTGTGGGTCATCGAGCACCTGGGCGGTAGGGCCGCGCTCGACCACCTTTCCGCGGTGCAGCACGATCGCCTCGTCGGTGAGCTGGCGCACGACAGCCAGGTCGTGGCTGATCAGGATGTAGGAGACGTGAGTCTGGTCGCGTATGTCGGCGAGCAGGTTCAGCACCTGGGCCTGGATCGACACGTCCAGGGCCGCGACGGACTCGTCGAGGATCAGGATGTCGGGCTGTGCCGCGAGCGCCCGGGCGATCGCGATTCGCTGCCGCTGGCCGCCTGACAGCGACCGGGGCAGCGCCCGGGACTGGCGCGTGTCCAGGCCGACCAGGTCGATGAGCTCGGCGGTGCGGGCCCGTCGGCGGTCCGCGGGCCAGCCGTGATGCAGCTTGAGCACCTCGTCGATCGTGGCTTCGGCGTTTTGGCGGGGATCAAGGCTTGTGTACGGATCCTGGAACACGATTTGCACCTCGCGCCCCCGCTGGCGCCGGTCACGCGTGGAGTGAGCGGGCTGCGACCGGTCATGGCCGCACGCGGTGATGGTCCCGCTGGTGGGCCGCTCGAGGCCGACGATCATCCGCGCGATCGTGGTCTTCCCCGAACCGGACTCGCCCACAATGGCCAGCGACCGGCCCGACGGCAGATCGAAGGAGACGTCGTCGACGGCGATCAGTTCGCCGAACTCTTTGCGAAGTCCCGCCGCCTGCAGCACCGGGGCCTTGCCTGGTTCAGCCACCGGGGGCACCTCCCAGCTGGCCGCGCAGCTCATGTGCCCGGGCGCAGCGCGACACCCCGCTGTCTAGTCGGGCAAGCGCGGGCACTTCGGCGCGGCAGATGTCCGTGGCGTACGGGCAGCGGGGCGCGAAGGCGCACTCCTGCGAAGGTGCCTCGAACGCGGACAGCGGGCGGCCGGGGATGGCCCGCAGCCGGTGCGCCGTCTGTTCGATGTCCGGGCGGGCCGCGGCCAGCGCGGCGGTGTAGGGGTGCAGCGGATCGTCGTGTAGCAGCGCGGAGGCGCGGATTTCGACGATCTGGCCGGCGTACATCACCGCGGTGCGGTCGCAGATGGCTGCCGCCAGGTCCAGGTCATGGGTGATGAACAGCATCGCCAGGCCGAACTCGCGGCGGAGTCCGTCGAGTATCGCCATGACCTCAGCCTGGGTCGTGACGTCGAGCGCGGTTGTCGGCTCGTCTGCCAGCAGCAGCCGGGGCTTGGTGAGCAGCGCCGCGGCGATCATGACCCGTTGCAGCATTCCGCCTGACATCTGGTGCGGGTACTGCCCGAGCCTTTTCGCGCCGTCGTCGATGCCGACCTGGGCGAGCATGTCCACCGCCCGGCGCCGTGCCTCGGGCGCCGATACGGCGAGGTTTGCCTGGAGCGCCTCGGTCATGAAGTCACCGATTCGCCGGACCGGGTTCGTGTGCGCGCGCGGATCCTGGAAGATCATCGCCACCTTGTTGCGGTACCGGCGCAAGCCGGCGCCGGTGAGCTGGTTGACGTCCTCGCCGCCGAACCGGATCGAGCCGGTGACCTCGGCCCGGCGCGGCAGCAGCCGGTCGATCGCCCGCGCGGTCATGGACTTGCCCGACCCTGACTCACCGACCAGGCCTACCGCCTCGCCCGGCCGCACCGTCAACGAGACGTCCCGCAGCACGGGGCGCTTCGCGCCGTTGATTTCCAGCAATACGCTCAGCCCGGCGACCTCGAGCAGCGGTGCGCTGGCCGCGGCCCCGGGGGACCCCAGCGCGGCAACTGCGGCCGGGTCGCTCATCGGCGTCCCGCCTCAGCCTGTTCGAACAACCGCTCGCCCAGCACGTTGACCGCGATGACGACGGCGACGATGCACACCCCCGCCGAGAGAGCTGGCAGCGGGTAGCCCTGGACGATCCCCGTCTGGTTCTCCGAGATCATCACCCCCCAGTCTGGCCGGGGCGGCTGCACCCCGAGGCCGAGGAAGGAGATGGCCGCCAGATCCACCATGGCGTAGCCGAACAGGATCGTCGCCTGCGCCACGATGAGCGGCAGCATGTTGGGGATCAGGTGACGAAGGCAGATCGAGGTTGCTGAAGCTCCCTGGACCTCAAGCGCCGCGACGTAAGGCTGGCTCCGCTCCCGGTACGCCGCACCGCGCAGCACGCGCGCGACGTATGGCATGTACGCCAGGGACAGGGCGATCGCAGCGGCTGGGAGGCCCGCCCCGAAGACCGCGGTGGCGAGCACCGCGAGCAGGATTCCCGGGAACGCGAACAGTATGTCCAGCCCGGAGGAGATCGCCGCGTCGGCCGCGCCACGCCGCCATGCCGCAACGACAGCCAGCAGGGAGCCGGTGACTACGCTCACGATCACGACCACCAAGGGCCCGAGCATCGAGGTCTGCGCACCTACCAGCAGCCTGGAGAGCACGTCGCGGCCCTGGACGTCGAACCCGAGCAGATGGCCACCCGTCGGGCCGATCCAGGCCAAGGAGAGATTGGGCAACTCGGGGTCATAGGGGGCGAGCAGCGGCCCGAAGATCGCAGCGAACGTCGCGGCCGCGAGGATGATCCCCGATGCGATGCCGACGATGCCGGTCGCGCGCACGCTTGTCAGGGCCCGGAACCGCGGGGCTTCGATCGCGGTTGGGATTCCGGTGCTCACGCCGCACGGCTTCCCAGCGTGACCCGCGGGTCCAGCACCGAGTAGAGCATGTCGACGATCAGGTTGACGATGACGAACGCGCTGACGAGCAACAGCGAGATGCCCTGCACGACGGCAAGGTCCTTCGACTGGGCGGCCTGGACCAGGTACGCCCCGAGCCCGTTCAAGCTGAACGCGGTCTCCACCACCGCCGCCACGGCGATCAGCGACGCGATCGTGATCCCGGCGACTGTGGTGATCGGGATCGCCGCGTTCCGCAGGACATGGCGCCTGATCACCTGCCTGCGCGGGATGCCGCGGCTCACCGCCGTCTGCACATGCTCACGCTCGCCCTCCCCGCGGACCGACGCCCTGGTGACCCGGGCGACGATCGCGAGCGATGAGATGGCCAGCGCGAACGCCGGCAGCGTAAGGTGCCGGATGTTGTCCGCCAAGCCGGTGCCGTTGCCGATGGCGGGAAACCAGCCCAGCTTCACGGCGAACACCAGGATGAGCACGATCGCGGCGACGAACGCCGGGATTGCCGCGGAGATCGCCGTGACGACCACCGTGCTCGTGTCGAGCACCCCGGGCCGCAGCCCCGCTACCAGCCCCATGCCGATTCCGAAGACGACGATCAGCAGCGCGGAGTAGAGGACGAGCCCGGCCGTGGTCCAGATCCGGGACGCTATCAGCGTCGACACGTTCTCGCGCAGCGTGATCGAGATCCCGAGGTTGCCGTGCAGCACGTTGTCGAGCCAGTACCAGTACTGCCCGAAGAACGGCGCGTTGAGGTGGTAGCGCTGCTCGAGAATGCGTACACTGCTCGGCGGCAGCGACCGGCCTCCGGACAGCGCGGCGATCGGGTTCCCCGGCGCCAAGTACACCGCCGCGAAGATGACGAAGCTCGCGACAAGCAGGCTGATCAACAGCATGGCCAGCCGGCGGGCGACAAATCTCCAGCGCATCGCCTCAGCCGGTCCCGCCGAGGCTGTTGGCCCAGGGCGCGAACATGTAGGCGAACGATGCCACCGCCCCAGACAGTTTGCTGCTCAGCATGAGCTGTTGCGTTGGCTGCACGTCCGGGATCCACGGCAGTTGCTGCATGGTGAGCTTTTCCGCTCGCACCACGAGCGCTGCCCGCTGGTTCGGATTGGCCGTGCTCCGCGCCTGCTCAAGCGCCGAGACGATCTGCGGGTTGTTGAAGTTGTCGTAGTTCTGCGAGCCGCCGGGCAGGTCGAATGTGGCAAGCATCGCCGCCGGGTCCGCGTAATCGCCGTAGTTCACCGTCAGGAACCCGTCGATGCCCTGCCGGGCCTTGGGATCGATGAAGAAGTTGATGTAGTTCTGGGCGGACACTGATTTGAGGACCGCCTTGAGGCCGATCGCCTGAGCCGCTGCCTGGTAGGCGCCCGCGTCCGCGGAAATGTCCGCGAGCTGGCTGGACGTGCCGATCGTGATCGTCTTGCCGGTGGCGCCTGCGGCCTGCACGAGCTTCTTGGCCTCGGCAACGTTCTGGCTGACCACGGGCGAGCCAGCATAGGCGGCGGTGAACACCGACTTGCCATAGCCGAACGTCCCGGGGTTGGACACCCAGCGCGGCATCAAGGCCGCGCCCTTGTACACCGAGTCGATGATGCCCTTCCGGTCGAGCGCCAGCGACAGCGCCCGGCGCACGCGGACGTCGCCGAGCGCGCCTTTGAAGCTGGACACGATGAACGCGTCCGTCGACCAGCCGGGCCCCTGGTAGACCCGGACGGTTCCGCTGTGCTGGAGCTGGTTCAGCGTCGGAATCCCGCCGGAGCTGTAAGAGCCCTGGATCGCGCCGGTCAGCATCGCCGAGGTGAACGACGAGATGTCCGGCGCTCCCTTGAGCAGTATCTGCTTGACACGGGGCTTGATCGATGAGTTCCAGTAATGCGGGTTCGCGACGGCGGTCACGCCGACGCCGGGCTTGAAGGACTTGAACGTGTACGCGCCGGTGCACATGATGTCGCCGGCCGGGGTGCCGTAATTCTTGCCCTGCTGCTGCGCAAAGCTCTTCTCGATGACGATGCCCGGCATCGAGGCGAGTTCCCCGGGAAGCCAGTAATCCGGCTGCTTCAAGGTAATGGTGACCTGGCTGGATCCGGCCGCCTGAATCGACTGAACCCGGTTGAACACGAGCCCGTAGAATCCGCCGAGCTTGGTATTCATGTTCCGCTCTAGGCCGTAAACGACGTCGGCCGGCGTTACCGGGTGACCATCCCAGAACTTCACCCCTGGCCTGAGGGTGAACACGAGCTGGGTTGGCGAGCGGTATGACAGGGTGGCCAGGCCGGAGTGCAGCGATCCGTCTGGCGCCTGCCGGAGCAGCGACTCGCACATCAAGGTGACGGCGGTGTTTTCCGGGTAGTCGAAGGCGTAGATCGGATCCAGCGAGTTCGTATCCCGGTACACCGCCCAGGTCACCGAGGACACCGCCGTGCTGCCCGCAGGCGTCGTCGTCACCAGCCCCTTGGTCGCCGAGACGTTGCCCGCCGCGGGGCTCCCGGCCGACCGCCCGCAGGCGGCGCTCACCAGTGCCAGCGTCGCTGCCGCAGCGACGGCTACTGCCCAGCGGTTCCGTCTCCAGCGCATCGTTCCTCCTCGAAATCGCTCCACCCGTCCTGGGCGGAGCTCAGTGTTGCTCGTACACGACCTGGCCCCGGATCCAGGTCTGGGCGACCATGGCCTGGCCGATCTCCTGTGCCGGAAGGCAGGCCAGGTCGGCGTTCACGATCGCGAAGTCGGCGTCCAAGCCCTCCCGGATCGAGCCGGTCACCGCATCGAGGCCGTTCACCCTGGCGCTCCCTGAGGTGTAGGCGGCCAGAATGGACGCCAGGCCCATGGCCTGCTCAGGGAGGAAGGAGTCGCTGTCCTGGCCCCCCGCCATGGCGGGCAGGCTCCTGTTTACCGCGACGTGCGCTCCCCATAGCGGATTCGGGCTGCTCACTGGCCAGTCGCTGCCCGCGCACAGCGGTGACCCGCTAGCGTGCAGCGCCCGGAAAGGGTACTGCCAGCCCGCCCGGCGCTCGCCGAGGAACGGGATGGTCAGCTCGTCCATTTGGGGCTCGTGGGTTGCCCACAGCGGCTGGATGTTGGCCGTTGCGGAAAGCCGGGCAAAGCGAGCGACGTCGTCAGGATGAACCACCTGGAGGTGTGCTAGGTGATGCCGAAGCCCACGATCGCCGTTCGCTCGCTGGGCAGCCGCCAGCGCGTCCAGGGCGTTGCGGACCGCACGGTCGCCCAGTGCGTGGAAATGAACCTGGAACCCTTCCCGGTCCAGTGCCGTGACGAACCTTGGGAGCTCGCCTGGGTCGATGAAGTCCAGGCCGGCCGCGCCGGTCGAGCACCCATCGCTGTCCAGGTACGGCTCCAGCATGGCGGCGGTGTGGTTCTCGGCCACGCCGTCCAGCATCATCTTCACGCTCGTGGCATGGAACCGGCCGGCTTGCCCGCACCTGCGGCTCTCGAGCAGCTCCGGCAGTTGCTCCAAACCGCGGTCCCGGTCCCACCACAGCGCACCCACCACGCTGGCCAGCAGCGTGCCTGCCTGCGCCGCCCGCAGGTAGGCGCCCATCGGGTCGGGCGTGCCGTGGAGGCTGCCGATGATGGCATCCTGCCAGCCGGTGATACCGAGCGAGAGCAGGTAGTCCTGCGCCAATGCGAGCGCTTGGTCCCAGTCCGGCTCGGTTACCGGTGGCAGCAGCCGGGATACCAGGTCGGCCGCTCCCTCCTGAAGCATCCCGTTCGGCTCTCCTGCGGCGTCCCGCTCGATGCGGCCGTCGGCGGGATCCGGGGTTGACCTGTCGATGCCCGCCAAGGTGAGAGCCTTGCTGTTGACCCATGCCCCGTGGCCATCGCGGTTGGGCAAGAACACCGGCCGGTCGGCTACTACCGCATCCAGCAGGTCGCGGGTCGCGACGCCGCCAGGGAAGGCGTCCATGGACCAGCCGCCGCCGGTAATCCACTCCTCGTCCGGGTGGTCCCTGGCATAGGCGGCGACAAGCGCGGCATAACCGGACGCGGTGTCCGCCTCCCCCAGGTCACAACGGCGCAGCTGGTCACCGGCGAACACCGGATGCGCGTGGGCGTCGATGAACCCGGGCAGGATCGTGCCGCCGTGAAGGTCCACCGAGTCTGCTCCGAAGGGCGGCCCCAGCGGCCCGACCTCAGTGATCTTCCCCTCGCGGATCCGGACGCCGGTGCCCGCAGGGAGGAACTGGCTGCCGTCGAAGACGGTGCCATTCCGGAAGGTCACTTCCCCACCAGCCAGCGCCCCTCACCTCCCCTGGCCGCCCGCGATACCGGGCGAGCGATGCCGGAGATTAGACCACGGGCACATGGCTATGTCAATGACTATGACAAAAGTCATGACGAACGTTATGCTCAGCAATCGGGCGTGTCGGAGAAGGTCACCGGCCAGGTGAGGAGAAGCGATGGCTGGTACTACCTCGGAGCGCGGACCGTCGCGTAGAAGACGGCGCGGTCTGCGACGCGGGAGCTTGACGCCAGAACTGATCGTCAAGGAGAGCCTCCAGCTACTTGACGACAAAGGCCTGGACGGATTCAGCATGCCGAAGCTCGGCCGTGCCCTCGGCGCGGATCCGACCGCTGTCTACCGGCACTTCCCCAGCAAAGACGACCTGGTTCTTGCCATCGCGGACCAGCTAATCGAGGACGCGATGGCCGGCTTGGCTCCCCATGCGTGCTGGGTGGATACGGTCACAGACATAGTGAGACGCATCCGGCGCACCTACTGCGACCACCCCGCGGCGGCTTCGTTGGCCGCGTGCCGCACCACGCAGCGACCGGCCGAGCTGAGGAGTGCGGACACGCTCATCGAGGCGATCCTCGACGCGGGGTTCGAGGGACGCACGGCAGCCCGGGTCTACCGGGCCATCGCCGATTTCGCCCTGGCCGGGGCCGGCGGCGAGGCCGCGTTCCACGCGCTGGAAACCCGCCTGCAGGAAAAAGACCACGCGGCATGGAGACGCGCATACCAGGCGGTCGACCGTGCTGAGCACCCGCACATCTGGCAGCTACGGGAGGAACTGCCAGCTGTCACCGATGACGACGTTTTCGAGACCATCCTGTCGCTGGCAATCGGTGGGCTCACCCACATAGCGCCCCGTCCGTGCGACTGCCGCCTGCACGAGCTGCAGCATGTGGAGATCGACCGACCCTAGGGGCGTCCGATCGGCGGACCCGCCGTCGGCTTCCAGATCTGGCACGGCAACACCAAGAAGAGCCATTCCAAGAGCCAACGTGGACAGATTTCAGGAGCGGCGAAACCGTGCTGAAACCCCGGGCCGGTCATGCTGGCAGGCGCAGGCCCGGGCCCAGGTCACCGAGCCGGCTCCGGGCCGGCCACCGCCCAAGCACCCTCCGTGGCTCCGCCCTGCCCCGTACCGCCCCGCCTCCCCCCGGGTAACGTGGGAAACTCGGGAACCAGGCTCCCGGAGGGCACCCGCGCCAGGCAGGACACGCCGTTCTTCTGGCAGCGGGGCCACCCGGGTCCAGCCACGCGATCCTGGTCCTCGCCCGCCGCTGACCGGCCGTCCCGGTGGCCGAGGATCTGGCCCGCCAGCAAGGGAACCCGCAGGGCCGCTCGTTCGTGCTTGGTAGGCGAAGGAGGCGGGCGGATGGTAAACGACCGGGTCGTCGGGGAGCTTGAGCACTTCCTCGCCGAGCGCGCCGACCATTTGATGCGCACGGCGGTGCTGCTCACCGGTAGTCACGAGGCCGGCCAGGACCTGCTGCAAGCCGCGCTGGAACGACTGATCCGGCATTGGGGCACGCTGCGCGGCGACCCCGAGGGGTACCTGCGCCGAACGCTGTACAACCTCGCCGCTGACGGCTTCCGGCGCCAGGGCAGGCTGCAACGCAAGCTCGCGCTGCTGCGGGCAGGGGCGCAGGCGCCGGCCGACCCGACCGCTGAGGTGGACCTGCGGGACGCGCTTGTGCGTATTCTGCTCCAGCTGCCGCCCCGGCAGCGGGCGGTCCTGGTGCTCAAGTACTGGGAGCAGCTGTCGGAGGCCGAGATCGCGGCGCTGCTCGGCTGTTCGGAGGGCACCGTCAAGTCGGCTACCTCCCGGGGGCTGGGCCGGCTCAGGGAACTCGCCGACCGCTGGCACCAGCCAGAGGTAGAGAGGCAGCGGGCATGAACACCGACGTTGAGGAACTGCTGGCCGAAGGCATGCAGCGGTTCACCGCCGAGGTTCAGGCGCCGGCCGGGCTGGCCCGCACCGCCAGCCGCCTGCACCGGCGGCGGCTGGCAGTCCGCGCCGCGATTGCCTGCGGGACCGCCGCGGTCACCGCCGCGGCGGTGACCGCCGTGGCGGCGGTGGGTGTCGGCGGCTCGGCGCGGACCGGTGCTCGCGGATCGCAGGCCCATCAGGTCGCATACGTGGTCAACCGGGTCGAGAACGCGCTCGCAGGAGCGAACCTCGTCTTCGAAGGCCGCACCACCACCGCCGCAGGGCCCAGCATCACCTGGGCGTACGGCTCCCGGCACCGGTGGGAGGAGTTCACCGGGCGTGGCTGCGGCCACGCCTCGCCGAACGGGTGGTGTACCCACCGGGGTGGGTCGGAGCGGTACCTGGCCGAGGGAACCGCCCTGATCGGCGGGAAGCTCACCGCCGCCTACGTCACCTACTTCGACCGCAAGTACAGCCTGTCCCACCGGCGGGTGCCGCCGCCGGCGAACGCGTGTTCGGCCACCGGCGCGCTCGAGATGGGCGGCCCCCCGGCCCCCATCGACCACTGGTCGGACTTCATCAACCAATCGCTTGCCTGCGGTGCCGCCTCCGTGACCGGGCATGTCTGGATCGGCGGCGCGGAGACCACGAAGATCACCGGTTCGCCGATCACGGTCAGGCTGTCGCCGGATTACGCCAAGGTCGTCCACGAAAAGTGGGCACGCGCCCGGTGGACCCTGTATGTGAACCCGCGGACGTATCTCCCGGTGCGGATGCTGGGGTCGACGCAGACGTTTGGCGGCCCAGGCGGCGACACGCTATTCAAGTCCGTGACCGACGTGCGGTGGCTGCCGCCGACCAAGGCCAACATCCGCAAGGCCCTGGTCACGATCCCGCCCGGCTTCCATCAAGTGAGCTCACCGGCGGCCCGGCCTGGCCTGGCCAGCCAGTAGCCAGGCTGGCCAACCATCTACCTGGCGGCTGCCCCAGTTTGCGCTGCCCACTAACTGACCCTGGGTGCTTCGCGTTGCCCACTAACTGACCCTGGGTGCGATACGTGCTCCCCACTGGAGGAAACCGGAGACATCGATGCAGTTCACTCGCTTGTACCCGCGCCGCAGCGGGCTGGCCGTGGCCGGCCTTGCCGCCGCCATGATCATCGCCCTAGGCGTATCGCCAGCCAGCGCTACCGGCTCCACCAGACCGGTTACGGCTGGGCTGGCTGCCGCCGGGCCGACGGTAAAGCTGGAAGCCACCAGCCCCAGTGTCACTGTGGGCACCAGCTTCCAGGGGTATGTGATCATGGATCCCGGCATCTGGGTCGCGTCGCTGGGCTCGGCCCTGCAGCTCAACGTGCAGCGGCCGAGCTACACCCAGCCGGTCACGATCACGCAGATCATTCACACGCCCGGCGGCCGCGTCACGGCCAGGCCGCTGCCGGCCGGGCTGCTCGACGGCTGGAACGGCCTGCGGGGCTTCATCCGGATGACCGTGCGGGACCACGACGGCAATGTCGTTGCCTCCCCGATGCTTACCTTCTGTCCCAACACTTTCGACCCGCAGCGGGCCAGCCCGCAGAGCCCGGCCGCCACGCCCTACCCGCAGCAGTGCGGCGCCGATCCCTTCCCGAAGTCGATGGTGTGGGGGATGGCGCAAGGCTGGGCGACCGACCCCGCCGAAGACTACCCCCCCTCCCCGCTCGGCCCCGGCCCCTCCATGCGGCTCCCCCTCGGGAAGTACCAGGTCACCGAAACCGTCTCTGCCCCCTACGTCCGGTTGTTCCACATGTCTGCTCGCGACACCAGCAAGACGGTGGAGGTCACCGTTGTCCAGGGACACGGCTGCTGCGCCCCGGCGGCAGGCGGCCGGGATCACCCCCGTGGGCAGGCGCTCCCATCACTGCCGCGCGTCTCGGACCTGGTGAACCCGCCGAAGGCGGCCCTGCCGGACCTGGTGCCGCTGCCGTCGTGGGGGATCAGCACCTCGCACACCAAGTCCGGCAGGGACCTGCTGAACTTCGGGGCCACCGTGTGGAGCGGGGGCAGCTCGCCCCTTGATGTCGAGGGCTTCCGCTCGCCTGGCTCGCCGGTCATGAAGGCCTACCAGTACTTCTGGCGCAACGGGCACGTCATCGGCCGGGCCCGTGCCGGCACGATGGAATTCGACACCAGGCACGGCCATCACCACTGGCACTTCGAGCAGTTCGCGCGCTTCGCACTGCTCGACGCGGCCAACACACTGGCCGTGCGGAGCCACAAGCAGGGATTCTGCCTTGGGCCGAGCGACCCGGTCGACCTGCTGGCCCCGCACGCCATGTGGCAGCCGCCAGCGATCGGGACCACCGGCCAGTGCGGGGTGGCGGCCACCTTGTGGGTGCGTGAGATGCTGCCGGCCGGCTGGGGCGACACCTACTTCCAGTCGGTGGCCGGCCAGTCCTTCGACGTCACCGGCGTGCCCAACGGCACCTACTACATCCAGGTGATCGCCAACCCGCTCCACGTCCTGCACGAGACGACGACCAGCAACGACATCTCGGTGCGAAAGGTGATCCTCAGCGGGGCCAAGGGCCACCGGCAGGTCAACGTGCCCGCCTGGCACGGCATCGACCCCGAACCACGCTGATCTTGTGTGCCGCGGAGTTCCTGGGCTTCGCCGGCGGGCGCCTGCCGGTAGCCGGGCCACGCGGGCGGGGCCTTTTGCCGCGATAGCCGAGCTCGAGCGCAAGGCCCCGGACCGCAGGTGATCGCCCGAACGGGTCGTATCGATCGCCAGCGACCTTCATCATGCGCTTCGGAAGAAGGTGACCAGGCAGACTAGGCAGACCCACATTGCTGAAAAGATTCACTCCCGCGGCAGCGTTCGAGGCCGACGTGCGGCGCAGCTTCAAGCTCCACACCAGGCACTGCGGTCGGTCATGGCGAAGGTGAAGGCGATCTGCAGGCAGAACACGAACCTTCCGCTGGAGGTCCTGCTGCTCCGGCTCAACCAGCTGCTGCGGGGCTGGACCACCTACTTCCGGCCCGGCGTGTCCTTTGCGGCATTCAGCTGCCTGCGCTCCTATGTGTGGTCGCGGGTGATCGCCTGGATCCGCCGCAAGCACCACCGGATGAACTGGAAAGAACTCCGCCGCCGCTACTGCAACGGCGGATGGTGGTGCCTGGGCTGTCCAGTCATTGGCCTTGCGTGCGATGGTTCGGGAAGGTCTCAGAGGTGCTTATGGCCGATTTAAGGCGTGTTTGTCGAGGCTGGCGGGTGTGAGTTCATCAACAGATAAGGAGAACGACCGATGAACAGGCTAGCCAAGGTGGGTGTCAGTTCGCTGCTGGCGGCTATGGCGGTTGTGGGGGGCGTGACCATGGCCGGGACAGCCGGCGCGGCGACGGGGTCCCGGGTAGCGTCCGCGCGGCCGGTCCTGGCCGCCTGCTCTGCGCAGCACCGGAACTACCCGTTCCCGAGGACCGCCACGAAGTATAAGGCGGGTGCCGCGGGCACGGTGACCGTCGCGCCGGTGAACGCCCGGACGATCAGGGTGGTCAAGGCCAGCCCCGCGCGGGGCTACCGGGCGCGCGTGGATTCGTGGCGGGGCTCGTCGGTGGATGTGTACTTCAGAAGTTCGGCGCACCGGGTGAAGTTCGAAGCGGAGATCAACGACTCAGGTCGGCTCACTATCACCGTCACCACGTGCTAGAACGGGCGACACTGGCCACTGGCTGGGACCGGCCGGCTGGCCGCCTGGCCGGTGGCCGCTGGCACGGGGAGCCTCCTACGCTTGAGGACGTGACCTCGGTGCTGGTGGTGGAGGATGATCCGCAGATCCGCGCGGCTCTCACGCGTTCGCTGTCCACCCGGGGATATGAGGTCCGGGGGTCCGCCACTGGTCTGCAGGGGCTGTCCATTCTTGTCGACGCGCATCCCGACGCCATGCTCTTGGACCTCGGCCTGCCAGACATCGACGGCCTGGACCTGCTGGCGATGATCCGGGCGGTCAGCACCGTGCCAGTCGTGGTGATCACCGCCCGCGATGACGACGACCAGATCGTCGCGACCCTGGACGCGGGGGCTGATGACTACGTCGTTAAGCCGTTTTCCGCTAACCAGGTGGAGGCGCGCCTGCGCGCGGTGTTGCGCCGCGCCCGGCCGGAGAGCATCGATGCCGCGGTCACCATGGGTGAGCTGCACATCGACCCGACGACCCGGCAGGCCACGCTCTGCGGCCGCGACCTGGGCCTGACCCGCAAGGAGTTCGACTTGCTGCATTTGCTCGCGACGCGGCGCGGGCGGGTGGTGACCAAGCGCCAGTTGCTGGTGGAAGTGTGGGATCAGCCCTACGGGGGCGGGGAAAACACCGTCGATGTTCACCTGTCCTGGCTGCGCCGCAAACTCGGCGAATCCGCCACCGCTCCCCGGTACCTGCGGACGGTGCACGGGGTCGGCGTGCGCCTGGTCGATCCCACCGGTGCCGCTGGTGAACAGCCAGACCAGGCCTGACGCCCCGGCACGGAGCGCCACACGACCGCCGAGGACCCGGCGGCGGCCGCGGATCCGGCGGCGGCTCGCGCTCATCTCCGCCGTCGCCACGGGCACGGTGATGCTGGCGTTTTGCATCCCGCTGTCGTTTGTCGTCCGGTCCCTGGCCTACGACCGGGCCATCGATACCGCCGAACTTGAGGCACGGACCCTGGCGGCGGAACTGGGCACCGCCAACGACGCGGCGGCCGTGGTGAAACTGGCCAGGCAGGCCAACAGCGCCGCCGCCAACACCGCGAGCGTCTATCTGGCCACCGGGCACACGGCCAGCGGTCTCAGCCGGGTCGCGGCGCCGCTGCCACCTGAGGTGCGGGCCGGGCGGACCGCGACCACCATCGCGGCCGGTGGCAGCCGGCTGGTGTGGGAGCCGGTCCGTGGGCACAGTGCGGCCCGGGCGGTCGTGGTCCGGGTGTCCCCCGGCCAGCTCACCAGAGGGGTGACCTGGACCTGGGTGTTGTTGTTTGGTGGCGGGGCGTTGTTGGTCGTGATCGCTGTCGCGTTGGCAGACCGTCTGGGCGCGAGCATCGTCCGGTCCCTTTTGGCGCTGGTGACCGTGACCAACCGGCTGCGGGACGGCGACCTCGGCAGCCGCGGTGTGCCGTCCGGGCCGTACGAAGTGGCCGAGGTTGGCCAGGCCGTCAACGAACTCGCCGATCGGATCAACGCCCTGCTGGCCAGCGCCCGGCTCGCCGCCGCCGACCTCGGGCACCGGCTGCGGACACCGCTGACCGCCCTGCGGCTTGACGTCGAGGCAATGGGCGATGCCGCGGACAAGCGGCGGCTGCAGCACGACCTCGGCACACTGGAGGAAGCGGTGAGCCGGCTGATCCAGGAAACACGTCAGGCACCACCCGGTGCCGCCGCCCGTGCCGACCTGGCCGAAGCGGTGCGGGACCGGATGGCGTTCTGGAGCGTGCTGGCACGATCGCAAGGACGGTCGTTTGACGTGCAGGCACCCTCCCGGCGCGTCGAAGTGGGTCTGGGCCGCGACGAGCTCGACGCGGCGATCGACGCGCTGCTTTCCAATGTCTTCACCCACACCCCGGAGGGAACATCTTTCAGCGTGCAACTGCGCCGGACCGCGCGCGGGGCACAGTCGTGGTCGCTCGTGGTGGAAGACCAGGGCACCGCGGGCAGCACGCAACCAGCACAGCCAGGGCCAGAGCGCCACGGCACCGGCCTCGGTCTCGACATCGTCCGGCGGACCGCCGCCCGCGCCGGGGGAAACGCGGCGGTCAGGCGCACCCCTGGCGGCGGCTTCCGCGTCGAGGTCCAGGTCCCCGACAACGCGGCACCAACAGCAGCGCCGACCCCGGGTCCTGGTGATGAACCCTCGGAAACCGAGGGTGAGCACGGGGATCAGGCAAAGATCTAAGGTCCCACCGAGCTGCGTCACCCACGGTGACCATAGAGTGACAACCGGTGCTGGTCGGCCGGGGCAACCCCCACCGGTCACCCGTCTCGTTCATGTCGCGTCTCCTGCTGCTGGGCTGTGTCGCGGTTGTTGCGCCGACGCCTGGATGCCGATGGCTCAGAGGGCTTGCCCTTGAGGTGCTCCTGGCACGTGGCATCACCGCTACGGCATCAGCGAGGGAGCCCGTGCTGTCAGGAGTCGAAGCCGACGCCGAGCCGGTCCAGGGTACGTAGCCAGGCGTTTCGCTTGCCGTGGTTGTGATCGGCGCGGTCGAGTGACCAGCGGGTGAACTGGATGCCGAGGTAGGCCAGCGGCTCGGGCGGGAACGGCAAGGGCTTGCGCTGGACCATCGTTAGTTCTGTTCGCTCGGTGGATTCACCGGCCAGGCGGTCGAGCATGACGTTAGCGCCGAACCTGGCCGCACCGACCCCGAGCCCGGTGTATCCGGCCGCGTAGGCGGCACGGCCGGCGAAGGCGGTCCCGTAGAAGGCGCAAAACCGCGCGCACGTGTCGATGGCCCCGCCCCACCGATGGCTGAAGCGGATGCCTTCCAGCTGGGGAAAGGTTGCGAAGAAGTGGCCGGCGAGGCGCTGGAACGTGGCGGCGCGCTGATCGTAAGACGGTCTGATCTTGCGCCCGAAGTGGTAAATGGCGTCGTAGCCGCCCCACAGGATCCGGTTGTCCTCGGTGAGGCGGTAGTAGTGGAACTGGTTGCCCAGATCCGCCAGGCCTTGCCGGTTGCGCCAGCCCACCGCCCCTAGCTGCCGTGGCGTCAGCGGCTCGGTGACCAGCACGTAGTCATAGACCGGAACGGTGTGCCAGCGCATGCGCCTGACCAGGGACGGGAAGGCATTAGTGCCGAGCGCCACAGTTCGCGCGGTCACTACCGCTCCCAGCTGGGTGTGCAGCCGCAACTGCTGCCCGTCCCGCTCGATTCGGGCGACGCGGGTGTGCTCGGCGATGCGGACGCCGAGCGACTCGGCAGCTTTGGCCAGGCCCCAGGCGAGCTTGGCTGGGTCGAGCAGGGCGGTGTCATCGCGGTGCCAGACACCCGCAAGGTAGGTGGGCGAGTTGACCTGGGCCCGTACCTGCTGCTGGCTCAGAAGTTCCCCGCCAGCCGCTGCCAGCTGCTTCACCTGATAGGGCTGGGTCGCCACCGCCAAGGTCCCGGGCCGCTCGAAGTCACATGCGATCCGGTACCGGTTGATTGTGGCCTCGATCTCGTCGAGGTTCCGCCGACCCAGGCGGTCAAGGACGCCGAGCTCGCCGGGGAAGCGTGCCCGGCCATTGGCTTCGCCGTGGGTGAGGCTGACCGCGCAGAAGCCGCCGTTGCGGCCCGTGGCTGCAGAGGCGATCCGGTCGGCCTCCATCAGCACGACCTGTCGGCTAGGATCTCGCTCCTTGCTCAGCAAGGCTGTCCACAGCCCGGAAAACCCGCCGCCGACCACCGCCAGGTCGGTGCTTACTGATGTATCCAGAGCGGGGCGGGGAACGGGGCGGTCCGCGCGGTCGAGCCAGAAAGGCACGGGGGCCGCACCCGACCATGAGTCGCGCAGAGCCTGCGGCGAGAGCATGATCAGATTCTCCGTGATGCCTGCGGGTACCCTCAGGCCCCGAGCCAGGATTGGCCGTCCGGTGCCGATGTGGTGTTCAGCAGCGCGAGATCATCTGCCGAGAGTTTCAGGTCGGGCGCTTGCAGGAGTTCTTGAAGCTGTCCGGAGGTCCTGGCACTGGCTAGCGGTGCGGCCACTGTGGGCTGGGCGGCCAGCCAGGCCAGCGCCACCGCTGCGATCAGCGTCCCGTTCCGCTCGGCCACGGTGTCGAGTGCACCGAGCACAGCCAGGCCGCTTTCGGTCAGGTAGGCGGCGGCGTCTTCGGCCCGCTCGCTGACGGGCAGGGCGTGACCAGGCCGGTATTTCCCGGTGAGGAAGCCGTCAGCCAACGCGGAGTAGGCGATGCACGAGAGTCCTTCCCGCTGGCACAAGGCCGCCAGGTCGCCTTCGTATTCGTCGCGGTGGACCAGGTTGTAGTGCACCTGGAGCGCCACAAAGCTCGCCAGGCGATGCTGCTGTGCGCTGGCAAGGGCAGCTGCGAGGCGGGGCGCCGAGTAGTTGGACGCGGCCACATAACGGACCTTTCCCTCCTGGACCAGGCTGTCAAAGGCGGCCACGGTGTCCGCGAGCGGGGTGGCTGGGTCATCCTCGTGGGCGTAGTACAGGTCGATGTGCCCGGTGCCGAGGCGCCGCAGGGACGCCTCGGCGGCTGACCGGATGTTGGCGGGTGAGAGACCGGGGTGATGCCTGCCCTGGCCGACCTTGGTGGCGATGATCAGATCGTCGCGGCGGCCCCGCCGGGCCATCCAGCGGCCGATGATCGTCTCCGACTCGCCGCCTTCACAGCCGTCGGCCCACTGTGGGTAGGAATCGGCGGTATCGATGAAGTTCCCGCCTGCGCTGGTATAAGCGTTGAGGACCGCGAAGGATGTTTCCTCGTCGGCGGTCCAGCCAAGCACGTTGCCGCCCAGGCAGAGCGGAAACACCTCCAAGTCTGTGTGACCGATCCGCTTCATGGGCGGGCCTCCTGCGGACCGGGCGTGTCGTGGCCCCGCACGCTACGCGTCCCCGAGGACAGTAATGCTGAGGCGCGAGGGTGCCGAGCCGCCGGTTACGAGTGTCTGCTCGTTCCGCTTGCCCTTGATCGCATGCCAGGGGTTCTCGCCGGTTCCGGGGTGCCACAGGTAGAGGGGGTAGTCGCTGCAGGCGAGATGGACTCGCAGCCGGTGCCCGGGCTGGAGCCGGTAACCAGTGTGCCCCAGTGACATCTCCACCGTCTCGCCAGGGTCCGGGTCCTGAACGTGGGCCTGTCCGCGGACCAGCATGCGGGCGCTTCCGTCTGGGGCGACATCGGCCAGTTTGGCGTGCAGGTGCATGGACGTGGCGCTAGAGCCGACGTGGACCCAAAGCCGGGCTGGGCCGGCGAGGTCGAGCGGGCGGCTGAAAGGCTCGGCGGTGAAGGTGAGCACGTCGGGCCGTGCCTGCACGGGTTGCTCGTCGGGGAATTCGCGCAAGAAGGCGAATGGGTCGGTGACGGTGGAGGGGACCAGGTTGTCCGGGTCGTGGGTCCAGTGCACCGCCGCTTTGGCGCTATCGGCGCGCCTGGCAAGCGAGCCGCCTTCGGCGTCGGCGGCCGCGCGGCCGCCTGCCAGGTACAGGCGCAGTTCGTGGGTGCCCGGCGGTGGCCAGGCCGCCGCCTCGTGCCAGCTGTCGTGGCCCAGCCGCCATCGCACCGGGTGCAGCCCGGCCAGGTCGCCGCGGCCACGCAGGGTTTGGTCGAAGAAGTCCAAGGCGGGGCCGAGGTAGACCGGGATGAGGCGCTGTAGGGCCGCGTCGTTTTGGTCGTGGTCGGCGGCAGGGCCGATCGGGACGTCGGAGAGTTGGTAGTTCTCATGATCGGTGGCGTCGGCGACCAGGTACTGCAGATCCGCCCGGTCGGCGCGGCTGGTTAGCGCGGTGTAGTCGCGCATGGATTCTGGTGCGATGTTGTCGAACCACCCGACCGAATGCAAAACCGGGATCCGGAGCGTATCGAAGGGGTGCTGCCGCCATCGTGGGCCGGCGGCGGTTGGGTCGTCCGCGGCCCGCAACGCGGCGTCGAACGCTGCGGACCGGGCGCCGATCACGGTGAACGCGTCATCGAACACCTCGGCCAGGGGGCGGTGCGCCCAGTCCACGTCGTAGAGGTAGATCGGCTGGTCCACCCAGTAGTGCGCGAGATAGTCAGCCCCGTAAAGGGGAGCGACCACGCCGGCCCACT
>Ga0126380_10000134_pt1 | contig 19043 bp, 14 predicted proteins | sample PanSoiMetPlot_26_FD_92544 | JGI IMG/M metagenome (GOLD analysis project Ga0126380, IMG submission 92544) | Tropical forest soil microbial communities from Panama - MetaG Plot_26 | ecosystem: Environmental > Terrestrial > Soil > Tropical forest > Bulk soil | place: Panama | collected 2016-02-17
CGCGCGTTCGACGCGAGTAATTTTCCGGAGGCGTTGAAACAATTGGACGCGATCGACGCGCGCCAACCCGACCTGGCCGAGTCGCAGAACTTGCGCGGCGTGATCATGATGCGCCAGGGCATTTACGAAAAAGCAGAAGCGGCATTGAACGAAGCGTTGCGCATCGATCCAAAATTCTGGAACGCGCGCTTCAATCTGGCCGAGATCCCGTTTTTGAAAAAAGACTGGCCGCAAGCGCGCGAACGTTTTCAGGCGCTGCTTTCGAGCGGCGCTTCCGAACTTCAAGGCGAAGCAACGCAACTCATTCAATACAAGATTCTCCTGACCTATTTGCTCGAGAACAAAGAGAACATGGTCGATTCACTCCTGGCCAAGTTCGAACTTTCGCCTGATACGCCGGCCGTTCATTACGCCAATGCCGCAATCGCGCTCCAGCAAAACAAGCCGGACGACGCCAAGACCTGGATGACGCAAGCGGAGAAGAATTTCTCCCCAGCGTTGAACAAACTTTTCGCGGAATCACTTTACGAAATTGGTTGGCTGCAAAAACAGCAGGGCCAAACGCGCGCCGCCCTGGAATTGAGTTCGCCCGCCGAGAAAGCGGCCAAGACAAAAGCGTTCGCGCGTTCCCGCGTGGAGCAGGCGCGCCAGGCCTATCAACAGCGCGATTTCGCGACCGCGATGAAGTTTGTCGACGAAGCAAATACCGCCGACCCGAACCAGGCCGCGACGTTGAATTTGCGTGGAGAAATTTTGCTCGAAACGAAGCAGTTCGATCAGGCCGAGGCCGAGTTCAAGAAGGCGACGAAGGCGGATGCGAAATTCCGCCAGGCGCAATTCAATCTCGCGCTCGTGCCGTTGAAGAAAAAGGATTACACCACCGCGCGGGACCGGTTTGAAGCCCTTTTGACCAAGAGCGGCGCCGATAAAAGCGAGTTCGGTCAGCTGATCAAGTTCAACATTTACATGACGTATTTGTTGGAGGACAAAGACAGCCGCGCGCAAAAGCTGATGGAGCAATTCCAGTTCACGGGCGACACGCCGGCTCTTTATTACGCGCAGGCAGCCTGGGAGTTTAAGCACAACAATCCGACCAAAGCGACTGACTGGATTACGTCGGCCAAGAAAATTTATTCGCCCGCGCTGAACGTAGTTTTTGCCGATTCGTTCTACGATCTCGGTTGGATGCAAAGTCCTGCGTTGGCAACTTCGCCGGCGCCGGCGGCTGAAGCGGCCACCGCGATGGCGGAAGCACAAACCGAATCGATTCCGGCGATCGAACCAAGTCCAATTCCGGGCATCGCCGCGAAGGGCAAGGAAGCCAAGACGAAGCCGGCGATTGCTGGGATGGAGGCGACTGCTCCGAAAGCTCAAGAGCCAGCTGCGAGCACAGCGATTGCTGAAGCGGCCAGCAAGGCGCCTGGATCAATTGCAATGGGCAGTCCAGCCAGGCCGGAGGAAATCCCGACCTCACCTGCACCCAATTTCTCGCCTGTCGTAGAAACGCCGATGGCGGCGCAGAATGCGCCGGCTGCGAGCGCTCAAGTTAGCGAAAAGGCCCCGTCAGTCGCGAAGACCGAGCCGGCTGAGGCCGAACCAGCCGCGCCTGTCGGAAAAGCGCCGGCTGTTGCTGAAGCCAAAGCGACACCGGCCACTGCGCTTGCTCCTGCCCGCGTTGGCGAAGTTTCGAGTAAATTCGAAACTGGAAAGTTGTTCTCTTTCATTTTGGCCATGGCCGGTATTGGCGTGATCGGTTGGGTGGTTGCGTTTGAGATCCGTCGTCGCGGAATTTCGTTCGCGAGTTTTCGGCGCGCCGCACCCGCAGGTGGGCCGCAATTGGGAGGCATGGGATTTGCAGCAGCTGCTCCGCAAAGTGCGATGAAAGTAGCCCCACGTCTGACCGGCGGACCGCGCCAGATTTCGCTGAAATTGAAAGCGTCCGAACCATCCTTGCGCCGCGCGGTTGTTCCGCTTGGAAAACCGGGACGAATTTTTGGCGGTGAAACCGTTGCCGAGCCGGTAGTGGAGGGCAATGGCAAACACGAACCGAAACTCGCGTCCAAAATCGAAGAGCCGTTGTTCGAGGGCGGATTTGAATCGGTCGGTCCGGTGGTTGAGCAGGGAGCGACCGCGGCCGTTGCTGAGCCGGTGGCCGAGCCGGAATGGTTTGCGCATCAACCGGAATCACCGGTGGAAATGCCAGTCATTGACACGCCCGAGCCCGTCATGTTCCAGCCCGAGGAGTTTGTGATGCCGGTACCAACGGTCGAGCCAGTCGTTGCGTATACGCAAGAGTTTGTCATGCCGGAAGTCGAGCCTGTTGCCGCCTGTGCCGAAGAAATGACGATTCCGGAGATCGAAGAAATCGCGCCGCTAGTTGCGGCTGCACCGATCGTCGAATCGTTTATGGAACCGGAGATTGAGCCCGTCGGTCAGGGCCAGCCGATTCCCCAGTTGACGCCTGTGGAGGAACCGTCCATCATTGAAGTCACTGAACCTGAGCCGACCGTAGTTGAGGCGTTTCGTCAACCGAGCGAACCCATCATTGAGCCGGTTTCTGAATCACCAATCTACGAACCAACAATACTACCAGTAACCATGCCTGAACCAGTCCAAGTCCCAACCGCTCAAACGCGAGGTGGCGCACCCGCAGCCGGCGCAATGCAAACCGCCGTCCAGCTTAGTTTTGCTTTCGAGATTGCGTCGATGCAACTGACCCCAACTTTCAAGATGGGTGCGTTGCAATTGCGACCCGCTTCGAAAGTCGTCACGATGCGCCTTGTCGGTTCCGCTCCGCAGCCCGCGATGAATCTTCAAGTGACGTTCGAAATCGCGCGACTCCAGCCAGCTGGCGGCACACTCGGCAGCGTTCGGCTGACTCCGTCACAGCAACAACGTCCAACCGTTGTCGGCTCACCGTCGTTCACCGTCGGTGGCTTGCATTTGGTCTCCGATTTCGCGGCTGCGCCGCTGCAATTGACGCCGTCCCAGCAGGGACAGGCCGCCGTGCACGTCCTAGCGCCGTTCCAGATCGCGACCGTAGAATTTTCGCCCTCGTTTGAGATTTCCTCGATTGTTCTCAACTCGAATTCGAAACAAGTCTCGGTCCAGATGCCGAGCGCCGGCGGCGCGCCAGTGGAAGGCGCTCCGGTGTTCGAGATTTCGAATCTGCAGCTGACCGGCAGTGGCGAGATCGGAATGATGCAGCTGAATCTGCTCGGCCACGGCCCGAAACGCTCCGCCTAAGACGCGTTAGATCGACACCTTTAACAGAGCGGTTCGGAGGAACCGCTCTGTTTTTGTGTACGGACGCTTATTTTCCCTTAACGAAGCCGCTTCGATTCAACGAGCGCAGCTCTTTTGGTAGAAATTCGCCGTCGCGCCGAATTAGTTTTCCGTCGAAATAGATTTCGCCGCCGCCGTAACTTTTTCGTTGGATATTGACCATGTCCCAGTGGACCTGGCTGCGGTTTCCGTTGTCCGCCTCTTCGTAAGCCTGGCCGGGCGTAAAGTGGAACGAACCTGCAATCTTTTCGTCGAAGAGAATGTCGCGCATCGGTTCCATGACATACGGATTAAATCCCAGTGAGAACTCGCCGATGTAGCGCGCGCCCCCGTCCGAATTCAGAATCTTGTTCAACTTCTCGGTCTGATTGCTGATCGCCTTGACCACTTTCCCTTTCTTGAAGTCGAGGCGAATGCCGTCGAATGCGATGCTTTGATAAATCGTCGGCACGTTGAAAGTGACGTGGCCTTCCACGGAATTTTTCACCGGCGCGGTGAACACTTCGCCGTCGGGAATGTTGCGATCGCCGCCGCAGATCACGGCCGGAATTCCTTTGATGCTAAATCGCAGATTTGTTCCGGGCCCTTTGATATGAACGCGGTCTGTTCTTTCCATCAATTCCTTCAGCGCGCGCATTCCAGGCTGAAGTCTCTCGTAATCCAGTGTGCAAACGTTGAAGTAGAAATCCTCGAACGCTTCCGTGCTCATGCCGGCCAATTGCGCCATCGACGGTGTTGGCCAGCGCAACACGCACCATTTGGTTTTCTTAACTCGATGATCCTGGACCGGTCGCATCTTTTTGGCGACGAGCTGCATTTTTCCCACCGGCACGTCCGATAGCTCGGTAATGTTATTGCTTCCGCGAAGGGCAATGTAGCCCTGCATCTTTTTCATTCGGGCCAGCTCATGAGCTGCCGCAAAGTTGAGCTGGCGATCCGATGCATCCATTGCCAGCTCGCGGCTGATTCGATTGCGTTGAACTTGGACAAACGGAACTGCGCCGGCTTTGCGCGCCGCTCGAATCAGAGAGACGACCATCTGATCCGGAACATCAAACGCTTCAATCAGAACGTTTTCATTCTTTTTGAGCCGGGTTGAATATTCCACCAGCAGTTTGGCGAGTTTATCGAAGCGCGGATCGTGCATAGGAAGCTACGATTCCATTGAGTCCGCCGGATGCAACCAACCGATCAAGCGATTCGGCGCATTTTCGCCGCATAGGCGCCGTCGAAGTTATCGCGAAACGGCAGCGCAGACTTTTCTTCCTCGAGTCGCAAGATCGACATCGAGTCGATCAGATCGCGAACCACTTCCTCGTTCTCTTCGCACTCCAGACTGCAAGTGCTGTAAACAAGAACGCCGTCTTTCTTCAGCAACGGCGCGATCGCGCGGACAATCTCAATCTGGCGCGCTTGCATCCGGGCAAAATCATTTGGCTTCAGGCGCCAGCGCACGTCTACGCGGCGGCGCATTACGCCGGTGTTGCCGCATGGCGCATCGATCAGAATGCGATCGAACGGAATAGCTGACAAGATCTCCGGGGCGATCGAAGTCTCCGTCCAATCTTGACGAACGTCTTTCGCAATTTGAACACCGAGTCGCGTTAGATTCTCGCCTAACAGTCGCAATCGCTCCGGATCCCGATCGCAGGCGAGGATCATGCCGCGGTCTTGCATCAGTTCAGCGACATAGCTCGTTTTACCTCCGGGCGCGCCGCACGCATCCAAGACTTTCTCGCCAGGCTGCGGCGCCAAGAGATCACATGCAATCGCGGTACTCGGATCCTGCACGTAACAATCGCCTGCGGCCAAAGCAGCGCTTGGTGAGGGGAGCTCGACGAAATTTGAAAAACTCGGGACGGGACGCGCATCGCGATAGCGCTCGAGAAAGGTTTGCGGATCGATCTTGAGTTGATTGATTCGCGCGTAAATCGGCGGGGGTTGATCGTTCCACTCACACAGTCTTCCCGTCGCTTCTACGCCGAACTGTCTCTGCCAGCGCTCAATAAGAAACTTTGGATGCGATGTTCGAATCTCCAACGGCTGGGCGTTTGCTTGATCGCCTAGCGTTTTTCTTTCACGGACCGCCGAGCGCAATATCGCGTTCACGATTGCGCGCTGACGTTTTGGAACGAGCTCGACCGTTTCATTGACTGCGGCATGTTCAGCCGTGCCGATGATGAAAAGTTGATAAAGGCCGAGTCTCAAGACATCGCGAAGATCGACATCCACTCGTGCGGGGCGAAGTTCGCGAATCCAAAAATTGAGCAGGGTAAGATTTCGGAGGACGCCGTAAAACAGTTCGAGCGCGAAGGCGCGGTCAGCGGAGGAGAGCGGCGCCTTTGCGAGCGCCTGGGAAATAATTGCGTCAGCGAATTGCTTTTTGGTCCGCCAACTTCGGAGCGCGGCGAGAGCGAGCCCGCGTGCAGACGTCCGCGCCACGACCGGATTAACGCGGAATGGCGCTGGCCCGGCCGATCGAGTGATAATGGAAGCCGAACTCGGTCATTGTTTCCGGCTTCAGTAGATTTCGGCCGTCAAATACGATTGGCGTCGTCATCCGCTTTTTCACTTCGGCAAGATCGACATTCGCGAATTCTTTCCATTCCGTCGCGATGACAAGCGCTTCCGCGCCGTCGACCGCGTCCAAGGCCGAAGCCGCAAACTTCGCATCCGCGACCTGTTTCAGTTCGCGCGATTTCTCCATGCCTTTTGGATCGTAAACCGTGACGTGCGCGCCTTCGCGCAGCATCGAGTCAACCAGTTCGATTGCGACCGAGGAACGAACGTCATCCGTGTCGGGCTTGAACGTCAGACCCCAGACCGCAATCTTCTTTTCCCGCAGGACCCAAAGCGTGTCGCGGATCAGTTTTAGAAAACGCTCCTTCTGCCCGGCATTGATGCGTTGCACTTCCTTTAGGATCGTGAAAGGGACGCCAAGCTGTTCGCTGATGTGAATGAAAGCCGCGATATCTTTTGGAAAGCACGAGCCGCCATAACCGATCCCCGCGTTCAGGAATTGCCGCCCGATCCGCCGATCCATGCCGATCCCGTCCGCAACTTTCTCTACGTCCGCACCGCTCGCGTCGCAGATCGCCGAGATGGCATTGATGTAAGAAATTTTTAAGGCAAGAAAAGAATTGGCGGCGTGCTTGATCAGCTCCGCGCTGTTGATGTCGGTCACCAAAACCGGCGCCATAAAAGGTTCGTAAACCTTTTTCATGAGATCGATGGCGTGCTGGCTTTGCGCGCCGATGACGATGCGGTCCGGGTGCATCAAATCGTGAATGGCGCAGCCTTCGCGCAAGAATTCCGGATTGCTTACGACGTCGATTTTCGCCCCGTGTCGATTGTAACGCTTGATCGTCTCAGCGACGCGCTCGCCGGTTTTTACGGGAACGGTGCTCTTATCGACAATGACGCGATAATCGGTCAACACATCCGCGATCTCGCGCGAGACTTTCTCGATAAAGCTAAGATCGACATCCCCGTTCGGCTGTGGCGGTGTCGGAACCGCGATGAAAACGATTTGGGATTTATCAACGCCTTCGCGAATGCTGCTGCTGAAATGCAGGCGGTGCGCGGAGACGTTGCGGTGGACGACTTCCTCCAGGCCGGGCTCGTAGATTGGAATGCCACCGGCACGAAGCGTTTTGATTTTCGATTCGTCATTGTCCACGCAGATGACGTTGTGACCGACGTCGGCAAAACAAGCTCCGGTCACGAGCCCGACGTAGCCGGAACCGATGATTGTAATATCCATCTTAAACTGCGTCCCTGATTAGTTGCCTTCGCTGCCTGGATCGAAGTTGAGATCGAAGCCGAACTTTGGAAAAGCTTTCAATGTGAAGGTCAATACCACGCCGTATTCCTTTACGCCCGCATTATCGCGAACAACTGCGCCGAACGAAGCGACCCAATTAGTCAGGTCACGGTAAACGGAGTAGCGCTGTTGTTCAAATGTGTTGGTCGTGCCTTCGTATTGTTCCTGGAAGCCAATTGCCCAGTTGTCGTCGATTCGATAGAAACCGCCGACCACGTAAAGGCTGCTGTTGTTGAAAAACGGATTTCCGTTGAGGTAACGATGCCCGGCGTTGAGCTGCAAGTTCGCCATAGGTTGCACCGACACGTTTGTGTTCACTTCGGTAAAGCCTTTGTCGAAAGCCGGGAGCTGCGAATCGATTGTAAGTGAGGCCCACGGCAACGGCGTGTAACGAAGCTTATTGAAAAAATTCGAATACGGCGTGCGGTCGTATGGATTTTGGAACTGCACGTCAAAAAACGTATCCAGCTCCAACCAGGTCACGGTCAGATCGTCGCGCCGGGTTTCCAATTTATTCCGAACGCCGACGCGCCAGATGGTCGAGCTGGCAATCGAATCAATGGAAGTAAACTGGGGAAAATCGATCGCGCGCAATTGGGTGGAAGGTTCGTAGCGATCGAATTCCAGGACCGCTGCGGGATTTATTCCGTTTTCGACGACGTAAGCGAAATTCGTGAACGGCTGCATGACGTGGAGGAGTCCATCCAGACCAAAAAAGCGGCTTTGGGCGTCCTCCCAGCTGCGCGAAATCTTGAAGGAAGCTTCTGCGCCAGTGTTAAAGACGGTGCGAACGCCTGATCCTGCTTCGATGAACGGATTGGCAAACGTCGGGTCTGGCAAAATGAAATCCGGCACGAGCGGATTGCCGCTTGGGGTGAACATCGTTTTGCCAAGATTGATAGTCTCATCGTAATAGCTCGCCCGAAATCCAACCCGCGGCACGAGCGACAACCAGCCGAAATATGTTTGCGGGTAAAGCAATTGATGGAACGTGTCGACCCGTGTGGCGCGATAATCCTGAAAACCGGAATCTTCCGCGAAGGCGCGGTGGAGATCTGCGATGCCGGTTTCGCCTTCGTAGAAAATCGGTCCGCCGAAGAGCGCGTGTCGTTTGATGTCGAGAACGACTTCGGGAAGCCGTTCCGTTTGCTCAAAGAATTCGTTTAGCTGATACCGAGTGATCGCGGTCAGGCTGTAGAACGTATCTGTTTTGGCGAGGGCGACGACGTTGTCCGGAACGGGATTGATCCGGAACTCGCTTTGATAGAAATCCTGCATCACGAATTGATCGCTTAACTTCGTGATATCAACGATTCCAGTGATACCGGCGCCAAATTCGGTGCGGTCTTGCACGCTGACCCGGTAGCGACTGGTTGGGACACCCTCCCGCGGCAAATCGGTCTTGTTGATGTCCGGGTTTTGGTCCTCAATGAAGTAGGTTTTGAGCTTCACGTTGCTCGCTTTGTCCTTGCCGTAATCGAAGTCGGAATCGAAACCAATTGCGACTCCGCGGCGCCCACGATAATCGAGACGAATACGCCCTTTGATGTCGTCGGTGATAGGGAACGTGACCTGGGTCAAAAGCGAAGGTCCCCACGAACTCAAATACGCCGGCGAAATCGTGAAACTGAATGCGTCGTCGAGTGATTGATACATGTACGGCCACCAGAAAACCGGGACCTTGCCGACGTAGAAAGTAACGTTTTGAAAAACGACATGATCGTTTTCATAAACGCGCACGGTTCGCGCTCGCAGCTGAAAATCCGGACTCGGCGAATCGTCCGTCGTGAAAGTTGCGCCTTCAACGCGGTAAGCATTGTTCGCGGTTTGGGTCACGTTTTGGCCGCTCAGAAAGTAAGGATGGTATTCAGTGCGAACGTTGCTCGTTTTGATTTGCTTGGTTTCGATGTTGTAAACGCCGCGATCGGCCACATACATGTCTGTATCGCGGTAAATCCTGACGTGTCCTTCCACGGAAACTTCATGCGTGCGCGAGTTGTACTGGGCGAAGTCTGCATAGATATCGGTGTCTCCGATATGAATGGCGACGTTGTCCCGCGCGGTAGCCACGCCGTTTTCGTAGGTGGTTTGTCCGGTTGACGTGATTTCGACCGGGTCGTGCTGCGAGGCAGTATTGTTCGCTGCAACCGCGATGCCGGTTCCCAGAAGCGTGAATAAAATCCCCCTGACCAGCATTCGCATGGCGGACGCCGAAGGTACCGCAGTCTGAGCCGCTTGCAAAGGCAAAAGCGGGTCGGACCCCGCCTGCGCAGATCGACAATCGTGCTTCAAATCCGAAGTCGGAGCCCGGCAGCTTGCTGATTGAGTCCACAGCTGAGGACAATCGCCATATTCCCGGGCAAATCCTTCGACCCGACGCTTGCGTGAAGCCGCGATTGTTGGGGCAAACTTTGCGTCAGTAACGCCTGTGATCCCACAATTGCCTGCCAGAGCGCGCTCGCTCCTACGCTTTCGCCGAGCGTGCCTTTCACCCCGTAAACGATCGCTTCCGACATCTCTTTTTCGATCGCCGACCGCTCGGCCAAATCGATAAATGTCCCGTTGGCGCTCGCGACGATGCACGCATTCTTATCAGCGAGGTTGTGCAAGATCTGTCGGACGATTGCGCCTGCCTGATCGCGCTGCCAAAAATTTCCACCGGCATCGATTTGATCAATTTGCACTGTCCCTTCGCGCGCAACCACAATCGCGCCGGCGCCTTCGCTCAAAATCATTCCGCGCGGTGGATCGCAGAACAATTCAACCGGCGGCTCTTTTTTGAGTAAACGCCATTTGTGATAAGCGTCACAGAGTAACCAATCCGCTTCTTCCGCGGCAACAACGAGACAGGCATCGAGCGCGTTGGACTCGAGAAGATCAGTCGCCATTTGAATTGCGAGGAGACCAACCGCTCCATCTCCAACCAACGTGTAACTCGCTCCCGCGATTCCCAAAATTGCCGCGAGATGACTCGCCGGTGCATTGAATACGGTTTCTGGAAAAAGAAGCGGACTCGCGGATTGCGCGCCGGACTCGACGACGCCATGATAAAACCGTTTTGTGTAAACGACGCCACCGTTCGAGACGGCAAAGACGAGCGCGAGTCGTTCCATGTCGATCTTGCGGGATTTTGATTCGGCGTCTGCGAGCGCATCCAATCCCGCAGCGGCGGCGAAACGCGAGATCGCGCTGGCGCGTCGAAGCCGCGGATGTGGCGGAAGATCCTTTAATGTTTCGTTCGAAACGCGGAACGCATTGTAAGTCTTCGGTGAGACCGGATCAGAGATTGTTTCAACGGTCGCTTGCTCGTTGTGAATTAGCCGTTCCCAGACCGAGCCGACGTTTCGTCCCAACGGTGTGACCCATCCCATGCCTGCGATCCGCAGACTCATGAAGTGAATCGTTTGATCAAAATTGAAGCGTTGGTTCCACCAAACCCAAAGGAGTTCGAAAGCGCGATGTCGATCTGCGCCTGGCGCGATTCGTTCGCCACGATGTCGAGGTCGAGATCCGCGTCCGAGCTTCGGAAATTAATGTTGGCGGGCAGGAGTTGCGCTTGGATTGCAAGCAAACAAACGACTGCCTCGATCGCACCGGCCGCCCCTAACGAGTGACCGATCATGCTCTTCGTCGAGCTAGCCGGAACTTTCCCGAACAATTCCTGGATCGCTTTGCCTTCAGCTGCATCGTTGAAAACAGTCGCAGTGCCGTGCGCGTTGATGTAATCGACGTCGTTCGGCGTGAGCTTTGCGCTTTGCAATGCTTGTTCCATCGCACGACGGGGACCGCTTCCGGACGGATCCGGTTGCGTGAGGTGATGATTGTCGGTCGAAATTCCATAGCCAACAATTTCGGCAAGGATCTCCGCGCCGCGCGCACGCGCGCTCTCGAAATTTTCCAGCGCAAGAAGGGCCGCGCCTTCGCCAAGAACCATACCGGTGCGGTCGCGATCGAATGGCCGGCATTTTTCCGGCGTTGAGGCCTGGAGCGAATCGAACCCGACAAAAACCAATTCCGAAATTGCGTCGTAACCGCCGGTCAAAACGCGTTGATAATTTCCAGACCGCACACATTCAAAAGCGTGACCGATGGCGTTCGTGCCGGAAGCGCACGCGTTGGCAATGATTTGGCATGGCACGGAGATTCCGAATGCTTCCTGAGCGTCGAGTACCGGTTTTTGCGGCGGATAATTCGCGATCCATCGCGGTGAACGACGCAGGCCGTGATGTTGATGCAGCGCGCGGTAATAATCCTGGCCGAAGGACATGCCGCCGCTCGTCGTTCCGATGACCGTCAGCTCGGGTTGAAATGCGGAATCTTGGTCGCGCAATTCAGCCAAGGCCGAGACGATCATTTTGGAGGCGCGATGCAATCGCCGGCTCTTTCGACTATTGAGGCGGGTATCCAAGCCGCCGTCTGGGACCTGTCCGGCAGTCTTACAGCGACATTTGGTCGCATCGAAGGCGGTCACGGGCGAAACGCAGTCCTTGTTGGTTTTAAGCGTTGCCAGCGCCTCTTTCAGGCTGAATCCGAGGGGGCTAACCATGCCGGCAGCAACCACCACGACCCGGGCCGCGGGCGTTTTTCCGCCTAAGTCGTTAAATCTCGCCATTTTCGTGCCTATTTGCCCCGCGATTTTGATTGCTTTCCAAATCCAACCACTCTACCAATGTGCCCGAAAGGAGAAAACAGCAGCTCGGAAAGTCCGCCGATTGTCACTTCGACGATGTTCAGCGGCGATTTTATATTCGATAAGCGGGAACGGTGTCCTGGCGGCGTTTTCCAGATTAGACTCAATGGCAACTAAATTATACGTGGGAAATCTCCCATTTAACACCACCGAAAACGAACTTCAGGAGCTTTTTTCCAAAGCTGGAGCTGTTCAGGAAGTCATGCTCATGCAGGACAAATTCACGGGCAAGTCTCGCGGCTTCGCTTTTGTCACGATGGGCTCCGACCAAGACGCGCAGAATGCGATCTCGCAGATCAACGGTACAACCCTTGAAGGTCGTGCATTGACTGTGAACGAAGCGCGTCCGCGCGAACCGCGTCCGCCAGGTGGCGGCGGTGGCGGTTACGGGGGCGATCGACGTCGCGATGGCGGACAACGCCGCGGACGTTAATCCGTTCCACAATCAGTTTTAGGAAAAGCGATCACCAGGGTGATCGCTTTTCTTTTTTCTTCCACGGCTGAAGCCGCTCTCGGCCGCGAAATAACTGGGGGAGAATAAATAGAGGGAGCTTGCTTATGGCTGAGAATGCAACAGTGGAAAAAGACATCGAGGTTCCACCGATTCATAAAGAAACCGCGGGAGCTGTCGCCGGCGCTGCGCTCGGGAGCGTAATGGGACCGGCTGGAGCGGTTGTTGGGGGGATCGTGGGAGCGATCGCGGGAAAAGCGGCCGGTGAAGGCCGGCTGAAACCGGCGATGAAAAGAGCGACGGCGCGCGTGCTGAAACCTGCGCCAAAGCGGGTTAAGAAAGCAGTCCGCAAAATTAAGGCGAAAACAAAACCAGCGCGTAAAGCGACCAAATCGCGCAAACGTCCGACTGCTAAACGCGGCACAGCAAAAACGCGACGGCGAAGATCGACATCTTTACGCAGCAAGACGCGCCGACGTTAAGGAAAGTGGGCAGGGCTGGATTCGAACCAGCGAAGGCGTAAAGCCAGCAGATTTACAGTCTGCCCCGTTTGGCCACTTCGGTACCTACCCTCGCGCGCGTTGCGGCGGCTTTGATTGTTAGCCGAAAAATTCCGCGATGCAATTTAACACGTATTTTTGGGCGTCGCGCGGGATTTCCGGATAAATCGGCAAGGCCAACGTTTCGCGGGCCGCGCGAGCTGCTTCCGGGAAATCGCCAGGCTTATAACCGAGATATTCGAAGCACGGCTGCTCGTGGAGCGCGAGCGGGTAATAGACCGCCGTATCGATCTCGTGTTTCGAAAGGTGCTCGCGTAATTCGTCGCGCTGCTTAGTTCGAATCACATATTGATGGTAGATGTGATGGTTCTTGAGTCCGCTCTTCGCGTACCGCTCCACCGGTAATTGGATTTTGTTCGCAAGGCCGGCGCGTTCGAATTCGTTCATATAAAATTTCGCAGCTTCGCGGCGCGCGGCCGACCAACTGTCGAGATGGGGCAGTTTTACGTTCAGGATCGCGGCTTGCAGTTCGTCCATTCGGAAATTGCCCCCGACGAATTGATGTTCGTAGCGCGTTTCCATTCCGTGCTGTCGGCAAACTCGGATCCGCTCGGCAAATTTGTCGTGATGACAAACGATGAGACCGGCGTCGCCGGCCGCGCCAAGATTCTTGGACGGATAGAAGCTGAAACAGCCCGCGTCGCTCATTGCGCCCGCCTTGGCTGCTCCATTTTCGATTGGAAATTCAGCGCCGATCGCCTGCGCGGCGTCCTCGATCAAAACCAGGTTGTGTTCGCGCGCGACCGCGATCATTTCGTTCATGTCGCAGCACAAGCCGAAAAGGTGAGCGGGCACGAGCGCGCGGATCAGTTGTCGATTTTCGTTCACGAGTTTTCCTTCGACGACCTGGCACTGCTTTTCGATGTAACGCCGCAACGCGCTCGCGGAAATGTTGTAGGTGTCCGGCTCGATGTCGATGAACACCGGCGTCGCGCCGACGCGGGCGATGCAGCCACCGGTTGCGAAAAACGAATAATCGGTCGTGATCACCGCGTCTCCAATGCCGATCTCGAGCGCCATTAAAACCGCCAACAAAGCGTCAGTTCCCGATGAAATGCCGATCCCATGCGGCGCACCGCAGTATTTCGCGACTGCGTTTTCGAATTCGGTCAGCTTTGGGCCGAGGATGAATCGCTGACTCGCGAGCACCTCATCAGTCGCCGCGCGAATCTCTTTTTCCAGCGAGCGATATTGCCCGCTTAAATCCAAAAGCCGAACGCGCATGATCGATTAGCTTGGCAGTTTCAGGAGGGCGATCAATCGGAAGTTTTGCAGCCTAATTGACCCAAAACTTGCTCTCAGTTAGGCTGCAGTCATGTCTTTGTTGCGCGGGATATTTTGGGTCGCCCTCTTCGTCTTCTTCACCTTTTGCTTTGTCGTTCTTTTCGAGTACGGCACACACGATTTTACCAATGGCTTCCAAAAGGAATTCGGCCGGGTGAAAAGCTTCGTAATGAAGCAGGTTGGGAAAGAGAAAAAAGAAGAGCCGAAGAAATAGCTCTTACTCGACGAACTCGATCTCGGGCAGCCTTTCGATGTAGCCCGCATCCCGCGCGTCGCCGAGAAACCTTCGAATCGCTGCGCGTCCGCTATTGCCGTAATCGCGCGTGAAATCGTTCACATACATCCCGATGAACTTGCTCGCGAGTTGCTCGTTCATGTCGCGCGCGTAGGGCATGGAGTGCGCTACCGCTTCGTCGCGATGCGCCAGGCCGTAATTGATGCTTTCGCGCATAATTTCCAAAAGATCGCTTCGAATATCCGGCGGAATGTCTTTGCGAATCACGTTGCCGCCGAGTGGCAACGGCAACCCGGTTTTCTCTTTCCACCATTCGCCAAGATCGACAATCTTTTCGAAGCCGGACTTTGCGTAAGTCAGTTGCCCTTCGTGAATGATCAATCCCGCGTCTGCGTCTCCGCTTCGCACGCTCTCAAAGATTCGATCGAATGGAACGATCACCTGTTTGAATTCGCCGAGATAAAGTCGCAACGCCAGAAACGCGCTCGTCATTGTTCCAGGAACCGCGATCACGCATTTGCGAAGATCGACATCTTTGCCCGCTTTTCGAATCACCAGCGGTCCGTAACCGTCACCCATGCTCGCACCGCATGGAAACAACGCGTACTTGTCGGCGATGTAAGCGTAAGCATGAATCGAGATCGCGGAAATGTGCAGCTCGCCGCGCATCGCGCGCTCGTTCAAGGTTTGAATGTCTTCCAGCCGGTGCTCGAAGCTGTAACCGCGCAGATCGATTTTGTTTTTCGCGATCGCGTAAAACATGAACGCGTCATCCGGATCGGGCGAATGTCCGAGCGTGAAGACCTCGGTGGCGCAGCACATATCGTTAAGTTAATCGGGTGGGGGCGATGCGGCAACAGTCGGAGTTTGATTGTTGTTTGCGTTCTCGTAACGCATCCGATAGCCTGTTGCGAAACATGGCGAAGATGCCGAAGACCGGTCTTGGCAAAGGATTAGGCGCGCTTATCGGAACTCGGCCGGCCGCGGTTCGCGAGGATGTCGATCCCGGCGAAAGAATTAAGCAGGTCCAGCTTTCATCAATTATTCCGAGCCCGTTGCAGCCGCGAAAAAACTTCGCGCCGGACGCTTTGCAGGAACTGGTCGATTCAATTCGGCAACACGGGATCATTCAGCCGCTGATTGTTCGTCAGGTTGACGGTCGTCATGAATTGATCGCCGGCGAACGCCGCTGGCGAGCCGCGCAGGAAATCGGTCTCGGTGAAGTTCCGGTTATCATTCGGACGGCAACCGATTTGGAAGTGCTCGAGCTTTCCCTGATCGAGAATCTGCAGCGGACTGATCTCAATCCAATCGAGGAGGCGCAGGGCTACGCGCGCCTGGCCGATGAGTTCAGCATGAAGCAGGAAGAGATCGCGCAAAAAGTTGGCCGCAGTCGCGCTGCGGTAGCGAACGCGATGCGTCTGCTCGATTTGCATCCGCAGATTCAAACCTGGGTCGCGCAGGATCTAGTTTCGGTCGGGCACGCCAAAGTTTTGCTCGGCGTGAAAGCAAGTGAAGAACAATTGAAGCTCGCGGAGACAATTTTGCGTCGCAATTACAGCGTCCGCCAAACCGAGCGTCTCATCTCTCGACACGTCGGCGGTTGGAAACGCCGCCGCCGAACGGCCGAAATTCCGGTCACATCGGCGGCAATCGCCGATTTGCAGGACAAGCTCCGCCAGCACTTCGGCACCAACGTTGCCATTCATCACGGACCGAAACGCGGACGGATCGAGATCGAATATTACGGCGACGACGATCTCGAACGCGTCTTGAACATCATCGGTTTGAAATCGAGCGAGAGCTAAGCGGAATCTCGATGTCGATCTTTTTGGGGCGCGCACAGCTGGCTTGTCTGTGCCTGACCGTAGTCAACGCCTGCGCGAAACCGCCTTCGCAAGAAATCTGGACGGAATTTTCGGGCGACAAAGCGCTCGGGCACGTCCAGAAACTTGTCGATCTTGGACCGCGCCCACCGGAATCGGAGGCGATCCAGAAAGCGCGCGCCTATATCACGGAGCAGCTGCGATCATTCGGGTGGACGGTGACCGAGCAACCTTTCACGGATCAAACGCCGCACGGCCCGGCTCACTTTACGAATTTGATCGCGCGTTTCGGTGATTCGACCAAACCGAATTTTCTGCTGTGCTCCCACTACGACACAAAAATTTTCGACGCATTTCGGTTTGTCGGCGCGAATGATGGCGGATCGAGCAATGGCGTTCTCCTGGAAATCGCTCGCGCGTTGGCAAGTGCGCCGAGCTTGGCGAAAAATGTGGAGCTCGTGTTTTTTGATGGTGAAGAAGCGTTCGAAAATTTTAGTACGACGGATGGAATTTACGGAAGTCGCCACTTTGCGCAGGAGCTGGCCAGGAACGGTTCAGCCAAGCAATTTCGCGGCGGAATCTTGTTCGACATGATCGGCGACCGCGATTTGAAAGTTACGATCCCGCCAAACTCGCCGCCAAATATCGCCCGGGATATTTTCGCTTCTGCCGACGCGATCAAGCTGCGCGATCGCTTCACTTATTTCGATCAGGACATTACCGACGATCATTCACCGTTGAACGTAGTTGGAATTCCAGTTATCGACCTGATCGATTTTCGTTTCAGCTACTGGCACACCGCCGAGGACTCGATCGACAAGATCAGCGCGCAAAGCTTGCAGACGGTGGGCTCAGTCGCGCTTTACTATCTCTCGGAGTTCGCATTCAAATGAAAAGGCTCGCCGCGGTAGTTATTGTCGGAATCGCGATCGCAGCCGGAATTTTTTGCGCCGAGATTGCGTTACGCTCGGTCCCGCTTCGCGAGAAACTTGGCGAGTCTTTTGGACGCGGGCAATTGCTGGCGTTGGTTCACGACCGCGGGATTTATCAGGTCGATGTCGATCGAGCGCTAAACGAATCGGACTACGTCAATGAAATCGTGCGGTCGGATTGGGCCGACACCGAGCGACATTCGATGCTGAGCAGGTTAATCGCGAATATCGCAGCACAAGAGCGCGGAGCAGCCGAGAGACCCGCGAAGGTGGACCGCGAATTCAACCTGCTTCGCGCGCAGTTTCGCGACAATACAGCATGGGCCGCGGCTTTGCATTCAAGTGGCCTCATTTCGCTTTCGCTTTGGCACATCTTGAAAAATGACCTCTGCGCGCGCCAATGGATTTCGAAACGGATTGCCAGCGAGATCAGCGTTAGCGACGACGAATGCCGTAAATTTTACCAAGACCATTCAGAACAATTTTTTGTGCCGGAACGGTTGCGCGTCAGCCATCTGTTCCTCGCGGCCCCGCCTGAAACTCCAGCCGAGGTCGTGGAAACGAAACGAAAGGCGATCGAAGCGCTTTCCGTGCGGCTCGCGAGCGGAGAGGATTTTGGTACCCTTGCGTCAGAAAGCTCGGAGGACGAGGCGACCAAATTCAGTGGCGGCGATCTCGGATATTTTTCCGAGATTCGAATGCCGCCAGATTTTGTCGGCGCGGCGGTCAAACTGAAGGAAGGGGAAATCAGTCAGCCAATTCAAACCCGGCTCGGGTTTCATATTCTAAAATTGGCGGAAATTGCGCCTTCCCAACAGCGCCGTTATGAAGAAGCGCGCGATGAAATTGCGACCGACCTGGCGAATCAAAGACGTGTCGAGGCGGTGAAAAAGCTGGCGGTCGATCTTGGCTCCGAAGCCGACTATTTGCGCTCGTTGTAGCCGGTTTTCGCCAACTTCTCGATTGCGCGTTGCCGGTTTTGACCGCAGGCTGACCGGCGGCCAGATCGGAAAAGGCCGGGTAATTGCATGGCGCGTCGAACTAGAAAAAACGTTGGCGTAATCGGACTCGGCATTATTGGCAGCCGGGTCGCGGATAATCTTCGTCGTCAAGGATTCCCCGTTTTTGTCTGGAACCGCAGCCCGCGTCCGGTCCAAAATTTCGTCGGCGCGCCAGCCGAGCTCGCAGAGATGTGCGATTACATCCAACTTTTTGTTTCGGACGACGACGCGCTTCTCGATGTCATCCGTCAAATGGCGCCCGCGCTCGCACCACGGCATATCGTGATTGCGCACCCGACGGTTGCACCCCATTCGATGCGAAGCGCGGCGGACATGGTCGAACGACGCGGCGCGCGTTTTGTCGAAGCGCCCTTTACCGGGAGCAAGCTCGGCGCGGAAAAAGGCGAACTGGTTTTTTACGTGGCCGGTGACGAGGTCGCGCTGAAAGAAGCGCGGCCGATTCTCGAAGCGAGCTCCAAGGAAGTTATCGAGATTGGCGAGATCGGTCAGGCCACGGTGGTGAAACTCGCCACCAACATCGCGACCGCGGCGAGTGTGCAGGCGTTGGCCGAAGGTCTCGCGCTTGTTAATCACGCCGGCATTCCTTCGGAGAAATTCGTCGAGGCGATGCAGAACAACGCGAGTTATTCCAAAACGCTCTCGATGAAGCTGCCGAAGATGATCGAAAACAATTTCGAGCCGCACTTCGCGCTCAAACACATGCTGAAAGACATGAAGCTCGCGAGTCAGCTCGGTCTTTCGCATCATCTCGAGCTCGCGGTCACGACCGCGGCGCGGGATCGCCTTCTCGAGCAGGAACAGCGTGGATTCACCGAAGAAGATTTCTCGGTGATCGCGCGCAAATATTTTCCAGAAGTCCAATGGCCTGCGGTGGAACAGGATTTGGAACTCTTCGAGCCGCCTCCGCCAATTGAACCAGCGGCGACAATATCCAC
>Ga0126380_10000135_pt1 | contig 18931 bp, 19 predicted proteins | sample PanSoiMetPlot_26_FD_92544 | JGI IMG/M metagenome (GOLD analysis project Ga0126380, IMG submission 92544) | Tropical forest soil microbial communities from Panama - MetaG Plot_26 | ecosystem: Environmental > Terrestrial > Soil > Tropical forest > Bulk soil | place: Panama | collected 2016-02-17
ATCGACGCAGGCGCAACACCGGTTCTTCCGGTGAGCGATTGTTTTTGGGGCGACCGCTACGGCTGGGTGCGTGATCCTTACGGACACCTTTGGGCTCTGGCGACAGTCGTCGAAGAATTAAGTGTAGAAGAAGTGCAAAAGCGCATGGACGATATGATGGCAAACTTGGGCGGGCGCGATTCGGGCAAACAGTAGCGAGACAGCGGCAGGTTATGGGCAGGCAAGGAGGACGGATGGCAAGGCGCGTAGGATTCGTGGTCATCCTCGGCGCGCTTGCCTCGGTGACAACGAACGTCGAGTACTGGAATTGGTACGATTTTCCCGGGAACTACGTCGCCGGCTATATGGTCACGCAGATCATCGGCTTTACCTTGATGGGGCTCGTTATTGCGGCGTTGGTGAAGAAAGAAGTTGCTGCGGGGAGTTGAAATGATGGCTACAGCAAAGACGCAAGCTCTTTACGACGTGCATCCGGGAGTGGCCATGGTGCAGAAGTGGGTTGCGGAGTTGAAGAGTAAGACCGGCCGCTCGCTCGAGGAATGGCTCGCGTTGGTGAAGAAAGAAGCGCCAAAAGAGGAGAAATCGCGCCGCGAATGGCTGAAGACCAAGCACAAACTGGGAACCAACAGCGCGTGGTGGATCGCGGAGCGCGCGGAGGGCAAGGGTGAAGACGATTCGCCGGAAGCCTATCTGAAGATCGCCGCGAAATATGTGGAAGAGCAATACGCCGGCCCAAAAGAAAAATTGCGCCGGATCTTTGAAGAGTTGCTAAAACTGGGGAGGTCGATGGGAGACGACGTAAAAGTTTGCCCTTGCAAAACCATCGTCCCGCTGTATCGCGAACACGTTTTTGCTCAGATAAAGCCGACAACGAATTCCCGCGTTGATTTTGGTTTTGCGCTGACGCACTACCAAGGAAAACTGCCGAAGCGCTTGGTTGATACAGGCGGACTAGCGAAGAAAGACCGCATCACGCACCGGATTGAACTGACTTCCGCTTCGCAAATCGATGTAGAAGTAAAGAAGTGGCTGAAGACTGCCTACGATTTGGATGCCTAACGCACCCTCCCGTGACTTAGTCGTCTTCGCCAATCAAGATGGCAGCGCCCAGCACCGTGGTCCAGAGCCCGCGTTTGTCGCCCACAGCGGATTGCGTGATGTTCATGGTGCGCACGATTTTATTTGAGATGCGGTAAACCTCTTTTTTCTCGTCGAACGACAAATCCGGATCGAATTCCACGTTCAGTGTGGTGGCGAGCATTTCCGCAGCCAGCTCTTCGGCATATTCTCCGGCGACTTCTTCCGTTTCTCCGAACGAGTGATGCTCGGAAAGATATCCGTACATGGTTTTGTCGCTCGGCAGGGCAAGGCCGATGCTAGCCGCGATGAGGCGGTGCGGCTCTTTCGTCGAATTCTCGCTGATAACCGTAAACGCCACTTGGCCGGGCTTGAGATGTTTCAATCCTTCGCTTCGAGAAATCAATTTGCAATTGGGAGGAAAGATGGAGGAAACGCGAACAATGTTGCAGGCGGCGATGCCCGCATTGCGCAGGGCCAATTCGAAGCTGGAGAGCCTTTCCCGATGTTTCCCGACGCCTTTCGTGAGGAAGATCTTCTTCGCGACAAACGCCATGGTGCCGGTTTTTCGGGCCTCCCTGACTGGATTGAGAGCAAAAAAATTAAGGGCAACGCAAAAGTAACAAGAAGGTATTCGAGTGTCAATGCATTTTGGGGGCGCGTTCGAGTGTCCGCTGGAATTATGAACGGCAGTTAACAACCGTTTCGGGCAACGCGACTCTGACTACTCCCCGGCGGCGCGGTGGACGAACCTTCCCAGCGGTTTGCACAGGGCAAGCAGATTCCCGAGATGCTCCGCGGTGAAATCCGCTCCGGCGGCGGCTGCCGTCGCACCCTTGCGGCTGACCTGAATGACGCCGACGACTCTGCTGTCGAAAAGAATGGGTGCGCTGATAATTTTCTGGATTGGATCCAGGCTTTCGCCGGTAAGCTTTATGTTTTCGAAAACAACCGCGTGACGCGCGGCGCTGAAGTTATTGTCAATTTCCGGGCGGCTTTCGCGCGCGGTCTTGGCTGCGAGGGCGGAATTGCTGGATAGCGGGATGAAGCCCACGCTTTTCAGCGCCTCCGGCACCAGAAAATGCAGATGTTTCCAGCGCTTGGAGACTGCCAGGACGGCGACTTCCTCGTCGCGGACTCCAATAATCTTTGCGATCTTTCCCGCAATCGCCGGGAGGGACGGTTGCACCGCGTCTGCGCCATCCCCATCGAGAGCGCGGGCAATACGTTCCAGTTCCGAAACAAGGCCGAGAATCGAGCTCATGGCGATTCCTCGAAACTTAGGGAGTGCAACCAGGAAGGGCTCAGACCCGGTGTATCCCGTTGTGACGACGACTCTATTTTCAAGCGGCGTGGCGCACACCCTCAAGAAAAGTCTAGCGCATTGTTATTCGCGAAAAACCGTCCCATCGGACAGGTCCGTTTGCATCGCCGGATACATCTGCCTATACTGTTTTAGCCGCGATTCTCAAATCGCTCCTTCGGGTCGTCAGGCGCGAACCAGCCAGCAATCCCGCGGCGGAGAGGGCATGTCTGACACGGCAACTCGGCCTCGCCTGATTTTTCTTCCGCGCATCACTGACTATTTTTTGAAACCGACGCTTTTCTGCCGGCACAGGTGTCATGAATGAGCGCCACCGCTAATTTCCCGATGGCACGGCTGCGCTTCTGGGATACCACTGTCGGCAAAAAAGCTGTCATGGCCGTCACAGGATTCATTCTGTTCGGCTTCATCGTCGGGCACCTTCTTGGGAATCTGCAAATCTACGAGCCACCGGAGAAAATCAATCATTACTCGGAAATGCTACGAAGCTTTCCGTCGATGCTGTGGGGCGCTCGCATCACCGTTCTGGTGTCGGTGTTCTTGCATATCTGGGCGTCGTTCGCGCTATGGAGGCTACAGCGCGCCGCTCGCCCGGTTCCGTATGTGAAGAAGTCCAACCTGCATTCCACGTACGCCTCGCGCACCATGACATGGAGCGGGCCAATCATTCTGGCTTTTGTGATTTACCATCTACTGAATTTTACCTTTGGCACCGTCCATCCGGGCGGCCCATTTGATGAGCACAACGTGTACAACAACGTGGTCACCGGATTTCAGTTTTGGCCGTCTTCCGTGTTCTACATCATCGCGATGACCATGCTGTGCTACCACCTCTACCATGGGCTGTGGAGTATGTTTCAGTCCCTCGGTTTTAGCCATCCGGTGTACACGCCTTGGATCCGGCAGTCGGCCAAGGTCGTGGCGATCGTGATTGCCGCTGGCTACATCTCGATTCCTGTCTCCGTGCTGGCCGGCTTTATCAAGCCGGTATAAGGAAAAGCTGACAGATGGAATTGATTTCCAATGTCCCTGCCGGGCCCATCGAAAAATCGTGGGAAACGCATAAGTTTGGGCTGAAGCTGGTCAATCCGGCAAATAAACGAAAATTTACAATCATTATGGTGGGCACAGGTCTTGCAGGCGGTTCGGCCGCGGCAAGCCTTGGAGAGTTGGGCTACCGCGTCGATTGTTTCTGCTTTCAGGATTCGCCGCGCCGCGCGCATTCAATCGCCGCACAGGGCGGCATCAACGCCGCGAAGAATTATCACAACGACGGCGACAGCGTATACCGGCTGTTCTACGACACGGTAAAGGGCGGGGACTTTCGTTCGCGCGAAGCCAACGTCTACCGCCTTGCGCAAGTGAGCGTAAACATCATCGACCAGTGCGTGGCGCAAGGAGTTCCGTTCGCAAGAGAGTACGGCGGACTGCTGGACAATCGTTCGTTCGGCGGAGCGCAGGTTTCCCGGACCTTTTATGCGCGTGGGCAAACGGGTCAGCAGCTTTTGCTTGGCGCCTACCAGGCGCTGGAGCGGCAGGTGGGGCTGGGCAGCGTGAAGATGTACCCGCGCACGGAAATGCTCGACTTGATTGTAATCGACGGACATGCGCGCGGGATCGTCACGCGGAGCCTCAACGACGGCAAGGTGAGCGTACACTTTGGAGACGCAGTAGTTCTTGCCACCGGCGGTTACGGCAACGTCTTTTATCTTTCTACGAACGCCAAGGGGAGCAACGCTACGGCAATCTGGCGCGCGTACAAACGCGGAGCGCTGTTTGCGAATCCCTGCTTTACCCAGATTCATCCCACTTGCATTCCCGTCTCTGGCGACTATCAATCGAAGCTCACGCTCATGTCCGAGTCGTTGCGTAACGACGGCCGCATCTGGGTGCCCAAAAGTGCCGGCGACAAACGCAATCCGGCTTCGATTCCCGAAGACGAGCGTGACTACTATCTCGAGCGCCGCTACCCAAGCTTTGGCAACCTGGTGCCGCGCGACATCGCTTCCCGCGCCGCGAAGGCGGTGTGCGACGAAGGCCGCGGCGTCGGGGAAACGGGACTGGGCGTTTTTCTCGATTTTTCGGATGCCCTCAAGCGACTGGGCGCGCAGAAAATTGCGGAGCGGTACGGCAACCTCTTCGAGATGTACGAGCGCATCACTGGCGAAGACCCGTACAAAGTGCCGATGCGCATTTTTCCTGCGACGCACTACACCATGGGGGGTCTGTGGGTTGATTACAACTTAATGTCCACCATCCCGGGGCTGTTCGTGCTCGGCGAAGCGAATTTTTCCGATCATGGTGCGAACCGGCTGGGGGCCAGCGCGCTGATGCAGGGGCTCGCGGACGGCTATTTCATTGTTCCGTACACCATCGGGAGCTACTTGGCGAACACCAAGCACGAAAAATATTCAGAAGATGCTCCAGCGGTACAAGAGGCCGTCGCCAACGCGAACGCCATCACCAGGAAGCTTCTGAACGCGAGCGGCAAGCGTACCGTGGACTCTTACCATCGCGAGCTCGGCAAAATCTTGTGGGAATACAGCGGCATGTCGCGCAACGCGGCCGGTTTGAAGAAAGCCGCCGGCATGGTCGCCGAGCTGCGCGAAGATTACTGGAGAAATGTGCGTGTGCTGGGCGCGAACGAGGAGTTCAACCAGTCCCTCGAGAAAGCCGGCCGCGTGGCCGACTTCTTCGAACTAGGAGAATTGATGTGCACGGATGCGCTGCAGCGCAACGAATCCTGCGGCGGGCATTTCCGAGAGGAATACCAGACGCCCGACGGCGAAGCTTTGCGCGACGATGCCAACTATGCTTACGTGGCTGCGTGGCAATTCCAGGGCGCGGGTCGTCCGGCTTCGCTGACCAAGGAGCCTCTGGTCTTCAATTATGTGAAGCCCTCGCAGCGGAGTTACAAGTGAGATGAAACTGACACTCCACGTGTGGCGGCAGAAAAATGCGCAGGACCAGGGGCGCATGGTTCGCTACGAAGTTCCCGGAGTGAACGAGCACATGTCGTTCCTCGAAATGTTGGATGTGCTCAACGAGGGGCTGATCGAGAAGGGCGAGGACCCCATCGCTTTCGATCATGATTGCCGCGAAGGCATCTGCGGCATGTGCGGCTTTATGATCAATGGCAGGGCCCACGGCGGTTTCAAGGGCACCACGGTTTGCCAGTTGCACATGCGGCACTTCAAGGATGGCGATGAACTCTACCTCGAGCCTTGGCGCGCCGCAGCGTTTCCGGTGGTAAAAGACCTGGTCGTGAATCGATCGTCTTTCGACCGCATCATCGCTGTGGGCGGATTTATTTCCGTGCCCACCGGGAGCGCGCCGGACGGAAACGCCATTCCCGTCCAAAAACAGGACGCCGATCTCGCGATGGACGCGGCCACATGCATCGGCTGCGGAGCGTGCGTGGCCGCCTGCCCGAACGCGGCCGCGGCATTATTCGTGAGCGCAAAGATTTCGCACCTCGCGCATCTTCCGCAAGGGCAGGCGGAACGCGACCGCCGCGCGTTGGCCATGGTGCGGCAGATGAATCGCGAAGGCTTTGCCAATTGCACGAACATCGGCGAATGCGAAGCAGCTTGCCCGAAACAAATCAGTCTGGAAGTCATCGCGCAGGCCAATGCGGACTATATTAAGGCGGCGTTCACCGAACGCCCGGAAACCGTCTCCGGCGGCGTCGGTTGATCGCGCTGCTTTTGCCGCGTGCCACTGTGCCCTGTCTGAGTTAGAATCTCACGGACATTTTTAAGAGTGCATTCTTCTCATTGTTCCGAGGAGCACAACGTGACCCGATTTAGCCTGCGTCTCGCCATGGGTTTGTGTCTGTGTGCCGTTTTTCTGACAGGTTCGCGGCTAAACATACCCGCAAACGCCGACGACATTGCCGCGCGCGCCCATAAGCTGCATTTCTCTTCCATCGTGCTCGATACGCACGACGACACCACGCAGCGTTTTTTCTCCAAAAACTTCGATCTCGGCAAGCGCAATCCCGACGGCCACGTGGATATTCCGCGCATGCGCGAAGGCGGCATGAACGCGATTTTCTTTTCCATCTGGATCGATGGTCGCATCACGGGCCCTCCGGCGGTGCAGAAAGCGCTCGACCAAATTGATGCCGTTCACGAGAATGTCGCCAAGTATTCAAAGGATCTGGCCTTTTGCCGCACCGCCGAAGAAGTCCGCCGCGCCTACGCACAGGGAAAAATCGCTGCCCTCATCGGCGTTGAAGGCGGCCACATGATTGGCAACGACGTCCGCGTGCTTCGAATGTTCGGAGATCTGGGCGTCCGCTACATGACGCTCTCGCATTTCTATAATGATGAATGGGCAGACTCTTCGACTGACAAGCCGGTGCACAACGGCCTCAGCGATTTCGGCAGAGACATCGTCCGCGAAATGAACCGCCAGAGAATCATGGTGGACATTTCTCACGTTAGCGACAAAACCTTCTACGACGCGCTTGAAGTCAGCAAAGCTCCGCTCATTGCTTCTCACTCTTCCTGCCGCGCTCTGTGTAACCATCCGCGCGACATGTCCGACGACATGATCAAGGCGCTGGCTGCAAAAGGCGGCGTCATCCAGATCAACTACGAGCGGAGTTTCATCGATCAGGCCTACAAAGACGCTTATGACAGAGTCTCTGGTGGGGTCGTCGCGGCCGCAGACAAAATTTCGAAGGAATGCGGGGAAGACAGCGATTGTGCCAGCCGCAAATTGAGGGACCTCCAGAAGCAAATGGAGTCGTCGGGGGCCCTGCCACGTGTGAGCTGGGAACGAATCATCGATCACATCGACCACGTCGTGAAACTCGTCGGGCCCGATCATGTCGGTCTTGGCTCAGACTTTGACGGCGCGACCATGCCGGACGGCATGGAAGATTGCTCCAAGCTCCCGAAAATCACCGAAGCTTTGATGCGCAAAGGCTATAAAGACGACGACATTCGCAAAATCCTCGGCGGCAATTTGCTGCGCGTGATGGAGCAGACCGAAAGAGTCAGTAGGGAACTGCAAGCACCATAAGCCCTTGCCGTTTCATGGAGAAATGGGAATTGAGATGTCCCGAATCTTGCTCAGAACCGCGCTCTGTGTTGCAGCTGCTGGTTTGCTGGCGGTGGGGATGAAATCTGACGATATCTCCGAGCGCGCGAAGAAACTGCACTTTTCCTCGATCGTTGTGGACACTCACGATGACACCACGCAGCGCTTCCTGGACGGCAAGTTTGACATAGCGCAACGGCACGCGGAGGGCAGCATCGATCTTCCTCGAATACATGAAAACGGGCTGGACGCAATTTTCTTTTCCATCTGGCTTCCCAGCAAAATCACAGGAACCGACGCCGTGAGCCGCGCGCTCGCGCAGATCGAAGCCGTTCGCGACCAAGTACGGACCCACCCGAAGGATCTCTCTTTGGCAACAACAGCCGCCGAAGTCCGCGCCTCGCACCAAGAAGGCAAGATAGCCGCTTTGATGGGCGTCGAGGGTGGCCACATGATCAACTCCGACCTCGACGTGCTGCGCAAATTCGCCAGTCTCGGGGTACGCTACATGACGTTGACCCATAGCGGTAACGACGAGTGGGCGGATTCCTCCACCGACAAGCCCGCGCACAACGGTCTCACCGATTTCGGCAAAGACGTCGTCCGCGAAATGAACCGCTTGGGCGTCATCGTGGACATTTCCCACGTCAGCGACAAGACTTTCTACGACGCTCTCGAAATCAGCAAAGCTCCGATGATTGCTTCACACTCCTCGTGCCGCGCAATCTGTGACGCTCCGCGCAACATGACCGACCAAATGATGAAGGACCTGGCCGCCAAAGGCGGGGTGGTCCAAATCAATTATCACGTCGGCTTCCTGAGCCAGGAATTCCGCAATGCCGAAAAAGCGAATCCCGAAATCAACAAAGCCATCGGCCAAGAAGTGCAGAAGCGCTGCGGCGACAATGAAGCTTGCCAGCTTCTCGAAGGCGACCGCCTAACGCGTGAATATGTAGAGCAAGGCAAGCTCCCGCGCGTGGACTGGACAAAAATCATCGAGCACATCGACTACGCCGTGAAAGTTGCAGGCGTCGATCACGTCGGCTTGGGCTCCGATTTTGACGGCGCCAACATGCCTTACGGCATGGAGGACGCCTCGAAGCTTCCAAAAATCACTGACGCGCTTCTAAGAAAAGGATATTCCGAAGGTGACGTAAAGAAGATTCTCGGCGAAAATACCTTGCGAGTAATGGCGGAAGTAGGGCGCGTCGGCCAGGAGCTCTCCAAGCGGGCGCGCAAATAGGTTTCCAAGTTTGCAGCGTGAATCTAACAGCAGAGAGGAATCGCGATGAAAAAGTTCGTGACGCTAATTGTCGCTGCTTCATTTGCGTTTGTAACGCAAACACTGGCGCAAACCCCCGAGCAGGCCCCGGCGAAGCCGAAACCAAACGCCGGCGCAAGCGGAAAATCCGCCACAACAAGCTACGATCGGACCTTGCTGCGTCCTGCGATGCTTAAAGAGAAGGCTCCCGAAAAGTTCCAAGTCACATTCGAAACCACGCGCGGCGATTTCACCATGGACGTCACCCGCGCCTGGGCGCCCATTGGCGTGGATCGCTTCTACAATCTCGTAAAGCATCATTATTACGACAACATGGTCGTGTACCGCGCCGTTCCTGGTTTCGTCGTGCAGTTCGGCATCAGCTCCTACCCGGCCGTGAATGCCGCCTGGCGCAATGCCGACATCCAGGACGATCCCGTGACGCAGAGCAACAAGCGCGGCTTTGTGACCTATGCTAAGGCCTCGCAGCCCAATTCACGTTCCACGCAAATCTTCATCAGCTTCAAGGACAATTCTTTCCTGGATTCGCAGGGATTTGCGCCCTTCGCGACCATTGATGCTGGAGGAATGAAAGTGGTGGAAATGCTCTACGACCAGTATGGCGACCAACCCACAAACGAGCAGGACCAGATCTCGAGACTCGGGAAGGCCTATCTCGACAGCAAATACCCCAAGCTGGACGTCATCAAGCACGCCACCATCGTCGGCGCGGCCGCGGCGGTGCCCGCCAAGCCCGCAGCAGCCAAGCCCGCGGCGCCTAAAGCGACAACTCCGGCTTCAAAACCGCAGTAAATGGCTCTGGGACACGCCCGGGCTTTGATTACTTTTTTGCATGCCGTGCATCTAATGTTTGCGAGGGTTTCCCTTTGACAGGGGAGGCCCCGGAAAGTATCCTGCTTTTCATGATGAACCGCTGCCAGATGATGTGTTGTCCCTGCGCCTGTTGCGCTATGTGTCAAATGACACCCATCTCTGGCCAGAGGAGTTTCCGGACTTAGCCTAGTCTAATCATCAAGTTCCGAAGCCCACGTGCCAGAGAAACTGGAGGTGGGCTTTTTTTATTTTTCGGGCGAAGGTTCCATCAAGGGGACGGATGGGGGGCACAACTTTATGACCGCTGCCACTGCCAGTGAAATCGAAGAAAGGCACAGCCGCGAAGCCATTGAAGCGGAGATCGCAAGGTTTTAAGAGCGCGCCCAGCAGCTTCGGCGCGGCGAAATCACGGAAGAACAGTTCCGCCCGTTCCGTTTGAAGCACGGCACGTATGGCCAGCGCCAACCCGGGTTCCAGATGCTGCGCGTGAAAGTCGCGGCGGGTGTCGTGAAGCCGTCACAGCTTCGGGTCCTGGCCCGAATTGCCGACGAGTACTCCACAGGCCGCGGCCATCTCACCACTCGCGAAAATGTCCAGTTTCATTTCGTCAAACTCGAAAACGTACCCGCCGCAATGCGCTTGCTTGCCGATTGCGGGCTAACCACGCGCGAAGCCTGTGGCAACACCGTACGCAACGTTACCGCTTGCCCCGTTGCAGGAATCTGCCCCGGCGAGGCGTTTGACGTCACGCCCTACGCTTTAGGTGTTTCGCGCTACCTCTTGCGGCATCCGGATTTTCACGATTTGCCTCGCAAATTCAAAATCGCCTTCTCCGGGTGTGCCGATGATGGTGGCTGTGCTGTTGCCGGCATCCACGACGTGGGGCTGATCGCCCAAGTGCGCGGTTCGAATGGCACGGCGCGCCGCGGTTTCAAAGTCCTCGTTGGAGGCGGGTTGGGGAGCTTGCCGACCGAATCCGCAGTCTTGGCGGAGTTCCTGCCGGAAGAAGAGTTGCTCCCCACCATCGAAGCTGTTCTGCGCGTCTTCAGCGAAACCGGCAATCGCAGGAACAAATTCAAGGCGCGCCTGAAATTCGTTCTTCGCGAAAAGGGAATCGAAGAGCTTCGCCGCTTGATTTTTGAAAAACGCAAAACCTCCCGGGCACCCGCCGAGGTTTTCACCATCCCTTCTCCGATTCAGCGCCCCGCGCTTGTCAACATCTCTCCGCAACCTCTGACGCTCAGTTTGTCCAATCCTGCGTCTGATGCCGACTACGACCACTGGGCCGAACACAATCTGATGCCCCAGCGCCAGACGGGCTATGGCGCCATTTGGATCAAGCTTCCGTCCGGGACCTTTTATAGCCGCCAGATGCGCGGCCTCGCGAGCCTTCTTGAAATCCACGATCTCGCAGGCGTCCGCATTGCCATCAACCAGGACCTCGTGATTCCCTGGGTTCCCTTCGACCGCATACGTGCGATTTACGACGAGCTTCGTGAGCTCGACTTGGCGATTCCCGGCGCGCGCACCATTTCCGACGTCACCGGCTGCCCCGGAGCCACCACTTGCAATCTTGGCATCACGCGTTCGCTCACGCTAGCCGACGAACTTTCACGCGCACTCGAGGGGTACGACGATCCCGAAATCAAGAGTCTTCGCATAAAGATTAGCGGCTGCCCCAATTCCTGCGGCCAGCATCACATCGCCGACATCGGCTTTTACGGAAACGTTCGAAAGATTGAAGAAAGGCAGGCGCCTTACTATCAGCTGCTTCTCGGTGGCAAGGTGAACGCGGATGGCGCGCGCTTCGGACGCCAAATCATGCCCGTTCCCGCGCGTCCGATTCCCGCAATCATCCGCGAACTTGTCGCTTTTTATCAGCAGGACCGCCATCTCGGCGAATCCTTCAACGCCTGGGTGGGCCGCACGCCTGACAAATCAATCGTCGAGCGTCTGCGCCCGTTTACTGAAGTCACCCACTCCACCGAAGACATTTTTCTCGATTGGGGCGATGCGGAAGCGTTCTCCCTCAAGCTCGGCCGCGGCGAGTGCGCCGCTTGAGGAAGCTAGCCGAGAGATGTCATCCCGAGCGCAGCGTGGGGTCTGCTTTTTTACTGAACTAAACTATTCGCTCTTCCGCTGCTGCACGCCCCGCACTGCTCCCAAAATGAGATTGTACGCAGCCTGCCGCGAGATCCCGGTCTTGTCGTGATCATCATAGGGCATCGCCGCCACGCCGAACGCGCCGACCTTTTCGTACTTGAACATTTCCGTTATCGCGGCCGCCAGCTCCACGCTTGTCGGCCCGTTCGGCACTGGCAGCGCAACGCCCGGCACTTCCTTAGGGTCGAGCCCATCCATGTCCACGTGAACGTAAATCACATCGGTAAGCGCCGACAGTCGTTTCATCTCGCGATGCAAATTCGCCGAGCGCGTGCGCACATCCTCCAGCGTGAGTTGCTGAATCTCCGAGCGATCCAGCAATTCCTGCTCGAGCGGATCGGTGTCGCGCACGCAAACTTCGACAATGTGCCGCGTCGGCAGCGCGGGCTCGAGTCCGGCCTTCATCCGCAGGCGCGTCAGGCACTGCCCGGCCGCAATGGCAACCGGCATTCCGCCAAGCATCCCGCTCAGCGTCGTCTCCGGCGTGTTGAAATCTCCATGCGCGTCAATGAACACCATGCCCACACGCAACGGCTTTGCGGTCGGCCCCGAATGTTGCAACCCACTGAGCATTCCCAGTAGACCATTGCAATTTGCAAGCAGCCCAATCGGGAGATTGCCTTTCCGCCGCTCTTCCGCAACGAGCTTCGACATGTCACCGCTTGCCAGCGCCAGGTGATTCCAGGAACCGTAGGCTTTTTCTTCTTCCGCCGTCAGCGCCACCGTTGCGGTCGGCGTCACCTGCACGCCTTGCTGCTCCAGCAGCTTGCGAATGCCGCCTTCTTCCAAATAATCCGGCCCCCGCGAAGTATCAGGAACATTCCGCTCGCCGACATAAGGCATTTTCACGAGTGCCATGCGCACCGGTTTCGTCTCGCCCCCGCCGTTTTTTGCCAACAGCGCTCCAAAAATCCCAATCATGCCCGCAAGAAAGACCGCCTTGAAGTTTCTCATCTCCCGCCCCGCCTTCTCATTGTTGTCGATTCTTTGCCGCAACGGCTTTTTCCAGCGCTGTAAGTCTTCGGTTGAGAATGGTGATTCCAACGAACGTGGCGAGGCCGAGCATTCCAGCGATCCCAGCGACAGAATCGAGGTTGATTTTCACTGCTGGCTGCATCTCGCGGCCGGTCGCCTGGTGGTAAAACGGCATGGCCATCAAAAGCAAAGATAGAATCAGCACATGGTAATGAACGACGAACTTCGAGGACTTCATCAGCAGCCTCCTCACCCCAAATCAGCGAAGACAAGCTACCACCTCACAGCCCTAGAACCGTTACCAACTCTTTGACCGAAGCCGCCGACTTTTGTAGTGCCGCATTCTCGTCAGGTGTCAATTTAATCTGAATGATTTCTTCTACGCCCTTCACGCCCAATTTTACCGGAACGCCAACGAACAGTCCCTTGATTCCGTACTCGCCCTCCAAGTAGACGCAGCAGGGCAGTATCTTCTTCTTGTCTTTCAAAATCGCTTCGACCATTTCCACGGCTGCCGCCGACGGCGCGTAGTATGCCGAACCCGTCTTCAACAAATTCACAATTTCCGCACCGCCCTTGCGCGTGCGTTCCACAATCGCGTCAATACGCTCCTTCGGCAGCAGGTCGGGGAGGGGAATTCCCGCCACCGTGGAATACCGCGGTAGCGGCACCATGTCATCGCCGTGTCCGCCGAGCACGAAGGAGTGCACGTTTTCCACGCTCACCTTGCATTCCATCGCCACAAACGAACTCATTCTCGCCGAGTCCAGCACGCCTGCCATCCCGATCACGCGGTTTTTGGGGAACTTGCTGACTCGCAGCGCGGCCTGCGCCATCGCGTCCAGGGGATTCGTGACCATGATGAGGATGCAGTTCGGCGAAAGCTTCACAATCTCCTCGACCACGCCTTTCACCACGTCGTAGTTCGCCTTCAGCAAATCGTCGCGGCTCATCCCGGGCTTGCGTGGAAATCCGGCGGTGATCACGACCACATCGCTGTTCGCTGTTGCGGAGTAATCTCCGTTCGCCGTCGAAATGCCCACCGCGTGCGAGTCGGTTTGCGTAATCGGCCCGGATTCCAGCATATCCAAACCTTTTCCGGCCGGTGGCCCGTCCAAAATATCCGTCAACACCGCGTCAGCCAGTTCCATGTCCACGATGCGCTGCGCCGTGGTCGATCCCACGAAACCGCCTCCCACCACCGTCACTTTCTTCCGCATGACCTCTCCTCTTCGTTTGAGAGTCTGTCTTTCACAGCAATGTGTCTAAAGTCGTTTCCTCTTGCAGTGTCCACGCATCCGCGGGCAGCTTTTTTAAACCCGGCAAACGACTTTCGACCGCAAATGAGCTTACGGCTGGCCAGCGATCCGGGTGACGGTGCGCCCGTTCCTATAAGCTTCTGATTCTGCGAGGCTTAGGTGGCGTCCCAAAACCACGTTCACCACATCATTCGAACCGGAATCCGCAAAAAGCATTCTTCACGGGCTACTAGAAACTGCTTCTTCCATTCCTTGAAAGAGTGACTTACCGTCTTGCGGCTGCCGCGCCTTGCATGTTTTCGATGATCGCTGACGCAAACGCAGAAGTACCAAGCTTCGTCGCCCCGGCCATCAGCCGCTCCAAATCGTACGTCACGCGCTTTTGCTGAATCGTACGCGCGATGCCATGTTCGATCAGCTTCGCGGTTTCCTTCCATCCCAAAAACTCAAACATCATCGCGCCCGAAAGCATCACCGAACTCGGGTTGATGACGTCCTTGTCCGCATACTTCGGAGCAGTTCCGTGCGTCGCTTCGAACACGCCGTAGCCGTCGCCGATGTTGGAGCCCGGCGCCATGCCCAGTCCGCCGACCTGCGCTGCGCACGCATCAGAAAGATAATCGCCATTTAAATTGGAAGTCGCGAGCACGCTGTACTCGTCCGCGCGCATCAGCACCTGCTGAAACACGGAATCGGCGATGCGGTCATTTATCATCAGCTTCTGCTTCCACTGACCTTTGCCGTGCGTCGGACCGATCGCATCGAGTGTCTTCTTCACTTCGTCAGACGCGGTTTTCTTGAAGGCGTCAGTTGCTCGCTCGAGCCCCGGCTCGATCATCGCCGCATTTTGCTCGACCGTCAGCGCCGGATTCTTGTCCTTGTTGTCAAGGATCCAGCTCTCTCGTTCTGTCACCGTCTGCGCGCGAAACTCTTCGCGCGCTAGTTCGTAGCCCCAATCGCGAAACGCGCCTTCCGTAAATTTCTGAATGTTTCCCTTGTGCACGAGCGTGACGCTTTTCCGTCCATGCGCCAGCGCATACTGGATCGCGCGCCGCACCAGCCGTTTCGTTCCCGTCGGCGAAATCGGCTTGATGCCCACGCCGGAATCCCAGCGCACCTGCTTCTTTCCGTCTTTCAACATTTCGTTGTTCAAGAATTCCAGCAGCTTCTTCACTTGTGGCGTTCCAGACTTCCACTCAATCCCGATGTACACGTCCTCGGTGTTCTCGCGAAAAATCACCACATCCATCTTTTCCGGCGCGCGAACCGGGGAGGGAACCCCCGGGAAATAGCGCACAGGACGCTCGCAAGAATACAAATCGAGTACTTGCCGCAGCGTCACGTTCAGCGAGCGAATGCCGCCGCCTACAGGCGTTGTCAGCGGCCCCTTGATCGCGATGCGAAAATCGCGAATCGCATCAACTGTATCGTTGGGCAGCCATTCTTTGAAGGTATTGAATGCCTTCTCACCCGCAAAAACTTCAAACCACGCCACGCGCCGTTTTCCGGCGTAAGCTTGCTCCACGGCCGCGTCAAACACGCGCCGCGACGCCTTCCAGATGTCCCGCCCCGTGCCGTCGCCTTCGATAAAAGGAATGATCGGCGCATCCGGCACTTGCAATTCTCCGCCGCTGTAGCCAATCGCTTTTCCGTCGGCCGGGACGGGATTCTCGTTGTACGAACTCTTCATGGAAACGACTCCTTGCTCCTTGGTCAACTTCTTGTCGTTGTAGGGGCGAGCTCTAGCTGCGTCCCTACGAAGCTTCTTGTGCGGGCATGAAAGGAATGGGCTGCACCGCTTTGCTGCTACTCCCTGGTCTCAGGCAGGCCAAGGACGAACTGGAGAAGATACCATATTCGCGCACGCCGCGAGTATAATGCGGGCCACTTGTCAGTCCCCAATACAGGAGAGAAAAACATGATGATCGACTGGAACAAATACCACCAGCAGTTTGGAGCAGGGGTCGGCGAGTTGATGAAACTCTCACCGGATACCGTCAAAGGCTATCAGACTCTGAGTGCTGCCAACTCCGCGAATTCCAAACTTGGTGAAAAGACTCGGCAGCTCATTTCGCTTGCAGTCGCCATCACCACAAAGTGTGACGGTTGTATCGTTCACCACACTGAAGCAGCGCTAAAGGCCGGAGCAAGCAAGGAAGAAATCGCCGAGGCACTTGGCGTTGCGGTAGGCATGAATGCAGGAGCGGCGCTAGTGTATTCAACCCGGGTTCTGGACGCCGTCGACGCCAAGTCTGGCACCCAAGCCACCGCCAACGACTGAGTCTCCTTTGGAATCGTCAATGGTTCATGGTAGTTGGTTTCTGGAATTCCTCTAGCAGTTTTGGAGAAATCTGCGCCGGCTTGATTTGCACTAAATCCGGGCGCTGTACCTCCAGTTGGCGGCGGGATGCTTCAGGAAGCTGTTTGACGAGGTCCTGACGAAGCTGTATTTCTTGTTGCAGCTGTGCATGCAGGTTGCGGGCGTCTGCGACAACATCGTTCTTTTCCCTGACACACGCAACCTTTTCCTGCTTGGCTTGAGCGGTTTGCTTCTGGCTCGTAGCCCAGCCAAATCCAGACAAGACGAGGACCAGTCCCACGACGAGAACCAGCGCGCCACCCTTTCCGGAAACCTCTACCCCCAGAACCTTCGCCGATGCCGTGCCTCCCTGAAGGCCTTTGAAAAAAGCAATCAGGCCGACGATCACAACGCCAATACCCAAAATAAACGTAGCGCCTATGATAAAGATTTGCATTCTGCCCCCTGCCAACAAAGCGAGAGTTAATGATGTCCTGGGAATAGGCGGAGGTTATTGCGAAGAAGTAAACGAGTCAAGACAGGAGTACGATTCTCAGCTAGTCGTAATATTCCTGCCCCAAGTGCGTAATCAAATCCTCGCCCATCATCCAGCGCAGCGTGTTCTTCAGCTTCATGGACTGGATGAAAAGGTCGTGCTCGGGATAAAGGCCCGGCGCGGTCATGGGCGACTTGAAGTAGAAGCTCAGCCATTCCTGGATCCCGCGCATCCCCGCGCGCTGCGCCAGATCGAGAAACAAAACCAGGTCGAGCACGATCGGCGCGGCGAGAATCGAGTCGCGGCAAAGGAAGTCCACCTTGATCTGCATCGGGTAGCCGAGCCAGCCGAAAATATCAATGTTGTCCCAGCCTTCTTTGTTGTCCCCGCGCGGCGGATAGTAGTTGATGCGCACCTTGTGATGAATCTTCCCGTAGAGCGTGGGGTAAAGCTGCGGCTGCAAAATATATTCGAGCGCGCCCAACTTCGATTCTTCCTTGGTCTTGAACGAGCCGGGATCATCCAGCACTTCGCCGTCGCGGTTTCCCAAGATGTTCGTTGAATACCAGCCTTCGAGGCCTAGCATCCGCGCCTTGAATCCCGGCGCAAGAATCGTCTTCATCAGCGTCTGCCCAGTCTTGAAATCTTTTCCGCAGATCGCGACGTTGTTGTCGTGTGCCAGTTCTTGAATCGCCGGAATGTCCACGGTCAAGTTCGGCGCGCCATTCGCGAAGGGAACTCCGCTCGTCACCGAAGCCCACGCATATAGCATCGACGGCGCAATCGCCGGATGATTGTTCTTCATCGCCTCGACAAATTTCTCGGGCGTCGAGTGCACTTCCTCCGGCTTGATAAATACTTCCGTCGACCCGCACCAGCAGGTCACCAACCGCGAAACCCTCCTCTCCCTTTTGAAATTCGCAATGTCTTCCTTGATTTGCAGCGCCAGCTCGTATTTGTTTTTTGCTTTCTTGACGTGCGAGCCTTCCAGGCGCTTCACGTACTCGTGGTCGAACGCCGCCTTCATCGGCCGAATGTCAGCGAGAAACATTTTCACATGTGCGAGATGTTCGTGGTTGAGCACGCCGGCCTTCGCCGCCGCCTGGTATGCGTTGTCCTTGAAGATGTCCCATCCGCCAAATACGAGATCTTTCGGGTCCGCCAGCGGGACGAATTTCTTAATGAGCGGCGATCGTCCCTCCGTCCGCTTGCCCAGGCGAATCGTGCCCATCTGCGTGAGCGATCCCACGGGACACGCTTTGTTGCGCCGAATGAGTTCGACTCCCGCCATAAACGTGGTGCTGACGGCGCCCATTCCCGGCATCAAAATGCCCAGTTTCCCTTTCGCGGGCGCGATCTTAGCTGGCTTTTGCATGCCGCTCCTTTGGGCGTTGCCCAGACTTACTGAATTGCCATTCCTCGCAAAGCGAGGAATCTGCTTTTTCCATGACCTGTAAGTGCTCGGCCAGAAACCCCCTTGGCTCAGCCATGAAAATATGAATTTGAATCGAGGATCGCAGCAGCGGAAGCGCGCTGCGGCCCGAAACAAACCATTAATGATGAGGGAACCGCCTATGATTTGCAAATTAAGGAAAGAGAAACTGCGCCGCAATTGCGGTTTGCCGATGGCAGGGGAATGAGTCTGGGGAAGAAGTCCTCTCTCGCAGGACGTTTTCCCTGTCCGTTCTAGTGCGCGGGATGCTCCGCGGCCTTGGGAAAAACAATGATGTATGCATCCGGCTGTCCGGCCCTAAGGATTCGCGGCATGCTCAGGCCTGGCGGCGGGGAACCAAGGTCCTTCTCCGTCGCGTACGGTGCATCAAACATGAGGTGAGGCGGCGCGTGCACGATTTTGTCGTTCACCAAAAGCGAAGTACTGTCCGACAGCATATAAACAATGCCGGGCTTGGTGGGCGCCTTAAATCTCCCCTTCCGGTACCCTGCGTCGATTTCCGTCTTGATTTCGTCTTCGCTCTTGCCTTTGGCCCGTTCCTCTTCCGCGAACAATCGGGTTGGAAGAGTCGTCGCACTCCCCTCCGCGTCGAAACATGTAGGTTCCGAGTTCCACGGCGTCTGCCTGTCCACGAAACAGGTAAATCCGTTGGTTCCTTCGCTCATCTTTATGTACCCGCTACGTTCCAGTACATAAAGCGAAGCTTTGCTTGAGATTTCAGGAGGAGCGGCGCTCTCGGCG
>Ga0126380_10000136_pt1 | contig 18917 bp, 14 predicted proteins | sample PanSoiMetPlot_26_FD_92544 | JGI IMG/M metagenome (GOLD analysis project Ga0126380, IMG submission 92544) | Tropical forest soil microbial communities from Panama - MetaG Plot_26 | ecosystem: Environmental > Terrestrial > Soil > Tropical forest > Bulk soil | place: Panama | collected 2016-02-17
ATCGCCGGACGGACCGATCTGCTCGCGGATATCGTCGACAAATCCGCAAACGCGCAGGCATTCGCCGATCAACAGAACGCGATCGCCGCGCCGAAGCTCCAGCTTGTCGTATGCCAATTGGCGCACTACCGACGCTTTCTCGCGCCACATATAGGGCAAGGTGCCGAACACCATCGCCTTGCACCATCGCGCCTGCTCTTCCGGCCGGAGCACGACGTCGCCGAGGAGCCGTGCCTCCTCCTCGCTCATCCAATCCCACGGCGTCTGCTTCCTGTCCGCGACGGATTTGTCGGCCATGGCATCGCCTCGCTAAAGCATCGTTCCAATCGCCGCCCGTCTTCAGGCCCTTGCAGGGTCGACACGCATTCAAGGTCAGCCAGCGGTTTCGCGCCGCCCGGTACCGAGGCGTCGAGGGCATTCAACATCATCGCGACGAGAGTGTAAAAGACGCCGTTCCTGTAACGGACGAGGCCGCCGCCTTGTGCCAAGGTTCGTGCCCGTCGCTCACGATTGCGACCACGTCGCGACGACCTTTCGCGATCCTGCCCACCGGCACTGGACTCACCAGCGCACAGGTCGGCTCGCCATGACCGTCCGCGTAACGGTCTCCCGGGCTACAGCGGTCGCTTCCAGGATCGCTGCCCGCAGTCGCGGACGTTCCATCATCGGCACGCTGATCGCGTGTGCCGTGTGCTGGTACACCGCTGCCACGGCACAGGCACCGGGCAACTACCCGAACCGGCCGGTGCGCGTGATCGTGCAGTTCGCGGTGGCCGGCCCCACCGACATCATGGCGCGGCTGATGGCACAGAAACTGTCCGAGCGGACCGGCGCCCGAATACACCGGTGACGATAGGGAAACGTGCCGGCTCCAAGCATCCACTTAAGACGAAGCGAACCCCGAGCACCGGGTGCAGCTGGCGGGGCGTTCCGCCTCTTCTTTCCGTTCTCGCTTTGAATGACCTCAAGCATAGCGGTGGACGTACAGCTCAATACGAGACCCGGAACATTGACTTCAAGACAACACAACAAGATAATGGATTGCCGGACTACTGGTGGAGCGGGGTGAAATGGGACGGGGCCGGCTTGCGGCAGAATCGCTGCCACGGCAACTGCCTTGATTGGCGGTCTGGCATTCGCAAGCCCAACAATCCTCATCGATGCCGATTTCCCTGGCGCTCGATTCCGGGGCGAACGCGTTCGTCCCTGACAAGAAAGCTCGCCTCACCAACTCGGCGGATGCGAGCGGGAAAAATCGGGCACGCAGGCGCATTCCCTTCTTCGCCCTTTCGATTGTTTCGCCGATCCAGTGACCCGCCGTGGGATCACTTCGCCCCGCGCTGGAGCAACGGGCTTTCGTCATGAGCGAAATCTGGCCAACGATCATCGAGCAGGACCTGCGGCTCGTTTTTTTTGCAGGCGCCATGCTGGGCTGCCTGTTCATGGCCGTTGCAGTGACGCTGGTTCCCTCGTTCGCGCGGCGCCAGTGGGCACCCCGCCGGCGCGAACCGGCGGTGACCGTCCTCATCCCCTTGCACGGCGACGGACCCGGCCTGTTTGAGAACCTCGCCGCTTTCTGCGAGCAGGACTATGGGGAAGAAGTGCAGCTCCTCCTGGGCGTCGCGGACCCCTCCGATTCGGCGATTTGCGTGGTGCGACGCCTGCAGCTCGCGTTTCCGGGCAGACAGATCGAGCTCCTCGTCAATACCCATGCCGCCGGCTCAAACCCGAAGATCTCGAACCTCATGGGCATGAGCTCCCGTATCCAGCACGAAATCATCGTGCTCGTTGACAGCGACATTCGCGTCGGACGCGATCACTTGCGCCGCGTGGTGAGCGCGCTCGATCGATCCGGCAGCGGCGCCGTCACCTGCCCCTATTTCGGGATTTCCACCGGCAGCGTTTGCTCGGAGTTCGCGCGCTTGGCCATCGACAGTCATTTCCTGCCCGGCATCATGGTCGGAGTGCGTCTCAGACTCTCACGACCGTGTTTCGGGTCGACCATTGCGCTGGGCAGGAATTCGTTTGCCGCAATCGGCGGCTTTGAAGCAGTCGCAAACTGCCTTGCCGACGATCACGCGCTCGGGGATGCGCTGAGAAAACGCGGCGAGACTGTTTCCGTGCTGCCGATGGCGGTTGGTCACATCTGCGCCGAAGAGTCCTGGCGCGAGCTGTGGCATCACGAGGTGCGCTGGGCGCTGACCATCCGCACCGTCGATCCGACGGGCTACGCCGGTTGGGCCATCTCGCATGCGTTCCCCCTGGCGTTGATCGCCCTGTGCCTCGGCGGCGGAATTCCGGCGCTCGCGCTCGCGGCGGCGGCGGTTGCGTGCCGTACTGTCCTCGTGCTCGTCATCGAGCGCGCCTACGGCTTGCCGGGGCATCCATATTGGCTCATTCCCGTGCGCGATCTGCTGTCCTTCGCGGTCTTCATTGCGGGCTTTGCGGGTCGCGCCATAAGCTGGAAGGGGCGCTGGTTCCGCCTGTCGTCCAAGTACATGCTCGAGCAGGGGTCGCCACTGCCATGATGAAGACGCTGTTCCTGCAGGCGCCGTCATTCGAGGGTTTCGATGGCGGAGCCGGCGCCCGCTACCAGAACCGGCGGGAGATTCGGTCATTCTGGTACCCGACGTGGCTCGCCCAGCCGGCCGCAATGGTGGAAGGCTCCAAGCTCGTCGACGCGCCGCCGCATCGCCTAACCTTCGACCACATCGCCCCGGAGGCACGCGTCCGCGACCTCATCGTGTTGCATACCTCCACGCCATCGTTCTCGTCCGATGTTGAGACCGTACGTGCTCTGAAGGAGGTCAATCCGCGCCTCATGATCGGACTCATCGGCGCAAAGGTCGCGGTCGCCGCGGAGGGCAGCCTGCGGGCGTGCGACGCGATCGATTTCGTCGCCCGCAACGAATTCGATTTCACCATCAAGGATGTGGCGGAAGGCCGCGAGCTGAGCCGCATTGCGGGGCTCTCCTATCGCACGCCGGATGGCCGCATCGTGCACAACGAAGATCGCCCTATTCTCCTGGACGTGGACCAGCTTCCGTTCGTCTCGCCGGTCTACATGCGCGACCTCGTCATCGAGAATTATTTCATTGGCTACCTCAAGCACCCTTATCTGTCGTTCTACACGGGGCGCGGATGCAAATCGCGCTGCACGTTCTGTCTGTGGCCGCAGACCGTCGGCGGTCACCGCTATCGCGTCCGCAGCGTCGGCCATGTGATCGAGGAGCTGCAGTGGGCGGCGGCGGCCTTTCCTCAGGTCAAAGAGTTCTTCTTCGACGACGACACATTGACCGACAATCTCCCACGCGTGGAGGAACTGGCGCGGCAGATCGGCAAGCTCGGCATCACCTGGTCGTGCAACGTCAAGGGGAACGTGCCGCGCGCGACGCTGAAGGTGATGCGGGACAACGGATTGCGGCTCGTGGTCGTGGGCTACGAATCTGGCAACCAGCAAATCCTGCACAACGTCAAGAAGGGAATGCTCGTCGATGTGGCACGGCGCTTCACCAAGGACTGCCACGAACTCGGCATCACCATTCACGGCACGTTCATTCTCGGTCTGCCTGGAGAGACCGCTGAAACGATCGAGGAGACAATTCGCTTCGCCACCGAAATCAATCCGCACACAATTCAAGTCTCACTCGCCGCGCCCTATCCCGGCACCTTCCTGCACCGTCAGGCGCTGGAGAATGGCTGGCTTGATCAGGATGGTGGGGAATTGGTCGACGAACGGGGAAGTCAGCTTCTTCCGCTCCATTACCCGCACCTGAGCCATACCCAGATTTTCCAATCGGTCGAGGATTTCTATCGTCGGTTCTATTTCCGTCCCCCCAAGATCGCCGCCATGCTGGGCGAAATGCTGCGCAGCCCGCACATGGCGAAGCGTCGCCTGCGCGAGGGCGTCGAGTTCTTCCGCTTCCTGCATGACCGACGGGGGGCGGCGTCCTGAAGCAGGTGGTCATTACGGCGGACGACTTCGGGCTGGCGGAGGAAGTCAACGACGCCGTGGAAGCTGCATCCAGCGGCGGTGTCCTGACGGCGGCGAGCCTGATGGTCGCAGGACCGGCCGCCGCGCATGCCGTTGCATGCGCGCGGCGTCTGCGCCGCCTGCGGGTCGGCTTGCACGTGGTTCTGGTCGACGGCCGCTCGGCCCTGCCACCGGAGCGCCTGCCCGACCTTGTCGATCGCGCGGGGTGGTTTCGCAAGGGAATGGTGGAGCTCGCATTCGAGACGGTTGCCCGTCCGACGGTCCGTCGACAGCTTGCAGCCGAGATAGAGGCCCAATTCGCGGCGTTCCAGGCGACCGGGCTTCCGCTCGATCACGTCAGTGCCCACAAGCATTTTCACCTCCATCCGAGCATTGCGAGCGCGATTATCGCGATCGGCCGGCGCTATGGACTGGCCGCACTGCGCGTACCAACCGAGCCGCGATCCGTGCTCGCGGCCGTAGAGCCGCAATCACGGCCGAGCCCGGTCTCGGTGACCGCGCCGTGGGCCAGGCTGCTCGCGCGGGCGGCGCGCCGCTCCGGATTGCGGACGCCCGACGCGGTGTTCGGCCTTGCCTGGACGGGCGGGATGACGGCGTCGCGGCTCGCGGGCCTGCTTCATCACGTCCCGGCGGGGCGAACGGAGATCTATCTCCATCCCGCCACCCGAGACGAGTTCCCGGGCCACGCGTGCGGATACCGCTACCGCGAAGAGCTCGCGGCGCTCACGGCGCCATCCGTGATCGAAGCGGTGCGGCGCGACGACCTGAACCTGGGGGGATATGCCGACTTCTAGAGCGGAATGAGTTTTCGCGAATAACATCTCGCGCCGGCGAGTCGCGCGGCCCTGGATTTAACCTCGCTACTGACTGCCTCATCTTATTGATCAGCCGAATTGCTGAGCATATGTTCGGAATTCGACTTCACGGCAACTTGCAAGGGCAACGTTGTTGCCAGGATGCAGCCAGGATTACAAGAGAACAGGCGCGACCTCACTCTCATCACCGGGGCGAGTGGGTTTGTCGGTTCGGCGGTCGCGAAGGCCCTTCGCCAGACCGGCTACCCCGTGCGCGTGCTGGTCCGGCCGTCGAGCCCGAGAACCAATGTCGACTCCCGCGACGAGGTCTTTATCGGTGACATGCTGAACCGCCCCTCGGTTGCGGCGGCTCTTCGGGGCGTGCGTTATCTCGTTCATACCGCAGCAGATTACCGGCTCTGGGCCCCCGCATCCGAAAGCATCGTCCATAACAATGTCGAGGGCACGCGGATCGTCATGGAAGAAGCGGCGCGCGCCGGGGTAGACCGGATCGTCTACACCAGCACCGTGGCGACGTTTGACTGCTCCCGCGATCAACCGGCCGACGAGACGCGGCCGCTGCCGGTGAGCAAGGCTATGGGCGATTACAAGCGCAGCAAAGTCATGGCAGAAGCTCTCGTCGCCAACATGGTGAACAGCCTTCAGCTTCCTGTCGTGATCGTCAATCCGTCGACGCCGATCGGTCCGCGCGACGTGCGGCCCACCCCGACCGGCGACATCATCGTCAAGGCGGCGTCGGGGCGAATGCCCGCATTCGTCGATACCGGGCTCAATTTTGTCCATGTCGACGACGTCGCCGCCGGGCACGTGGCGGCGCTGGAGCGAGGAAAGATCGGCGAGCGGTATATTCTTGGCGGAGAGAACGTCGCCCTGTGCACCTTTCTGGCCGAGGTCGCCGAGATCGTCGGTCGACGCCCGCCGCGGGTGCGGTTGCCGCATGCGTCGGTCTATCCCGTTGCGCTCGGGGCGGAGCTTCTCGCCCGCTTCACGGGACGCGCCCCCTTCGTGACCCGCGACGGCGTGCGCATGTCTCGCCGGCATATGTATTTCGTCGATGCGAAGGCGCGCCGCGAACTCGGATATGTGTCGCGACCTCACCGCGAGGGTATCGTCGATGCGATCACCTGGTTCGATCATGCCGGCTATCTGCGCCGCTGAACTCCCGACCCCGACGCTGCGGTTTGCCAAAGCGCGGCGCGGTCGCTCTGGTGCAATGCCGCTTGCTCCACCCCTCCCCGCGCGCCACCGCGTGCGGAGGGGCAAGTGGCTCACGCGTCTAGGGGAGATGGACTTTTCTTCAAATCGTCATCTCGCTCTAAGCTATGCTTGGAGCATGATCTTTTCGGAAAACCGGTGCCCACTTTCGGGATCATGCCCTAACATATTGGATGCTCGCCTTCGCCGGCGAGGCCGTCGCGTCTGAGCGCAATTTCGCTGCGATGTTCCGGCGCGAAGTCCGCTGGGCACCGGGCCGCGGGTGCTACGTGTCGCCCGCTCGACCAGTCCCTGTCGGTGCTGACCCATCCCTTGCCGTTGCTGCTCGTTTTGCTGCTGCCGCGCCCGCCTTCGTCGATTTGATCATCACTGGCGGGGATTGCGCGTTCGCGGTGGCCGTGCGCCCGGGGGCATCAGGGTCATCGAGGGCCGGTGAGGCTATTACGGTCGGCTGGCCAATGGCTTCGCGCAGTTCCGCGCGCCGGGTCTGGTAGTAGGCGGAGCGGACAAAGCTATAGAAATCGATGGAAGCATCTTCGGCCTGTTTCAATTGGCCCAGACGTTCCGCTGCGTCCAGCAGCGAGGTGCTGACCGAGAGAGCGACTTGCGATCCGATCGCCCAGCCGACCGGATCCGCGACCATATCCACGGCCGATCCGACCGCATCGCGCAGCGTCGCCGGACCCAGATAGGGCCGCACCACATACGGGCCCTCCGCGACGCCCCACACAAACAGCGTCTGGCCGAAATCGCCGCTCTTCTGCTCCAGGCCCGCGCGGCTTGCAATGTCGAACAGCCCACCCATTCCCAAGACCGAATTTGCCAGAAAGCGGCCAGCCGTTGCGTGGGCGGCGTCGAATCGACCTTGCAGGACGTTGTTCACGAAGATGCGCGGCTCCTTCAAATTTGAATTGAAGTCACGCAAACGATCGTGGACCGGGCCCGGTATCGCGCTCACGATTTGCGCCGCCGGCCGCAATGTCATCCGGGTTGCGGTCAGCACCTGACGATTCACTTGTTCATTGGGATCGTTGATCGGCAGCGATGCGTCTCTGGGTACCGCCGCGCAGGCTGCCAAAAGGAGCGACAAGCCCGATGCGACCGCCCAGTTCACCCAGCCTTGAGCGTGACGCATGCCATTTCGGGTCCCAAGACGGGCGTGAGGTTTCGCAAGGACAAGCGCGCGGGAGACTGCAGACTGCCTCAGGCGAGCATAACAACGCGCCCTGGAAATTACTGTGACCTTTTTGCATCTGTCCAGATTTTCAATCCAGGAACAATCAGTTCGCCAGGGATTGACTGTGACTTTTTTGCATCGATTGCCGATTCGATGCAGGGATGATTATCGGCTTCGAGATACGGCCCGCGTCTGTCCCTGGGTCGCCATGAGCGCCGGCTGGAAGATGACGGCGGCCGCCAGCGTCGTCAGAAGCGACAGGACCATCAGCTTGCCCATGCTCGATGTGCCCGGATGATGGGAGAGCCACAGGCTTCCGAATGCAATGGCAGTCGTGCAAGCACTGAAGAGGATGGCCCGTGTCAGGCTCGATTGCAGGAAGTTCGTCTCGCCCGCGCGCCAGGCAATGATGTAGTAGATCTTGAAGGCGACGCCGACGCCGAGAAGAAGCGGTAGTGCGATGATGTTGGCGAAGTTCAACTTCAGGCCGATCACGACGCAGATCTCCAGCGTGACGACGATGGCGACGAGCAGCGGCACGAGGGTCAACGCAACATCGATCGGGCGCCGCAGCGCAACCAACAGGATCAGCGCGATCGCCACCACCGACAAGATGCCGGCTTGGATGAATGCCGTGACCATCGTGGTCGCGGCCTCAATCATGAAAATGGGTGTTCCGGCGGCATCCGGTTCCACGGTGCGGACCGCCGTGACGAACCGGCTCAAGGTTGCATTGTCGTTGGCATCTCCCTTCGGCGCCACCTCCATCAGGGCGCGGCCGTCGGCGGACACCCAGAGCTGCTTCAGTTCCGGCGGAAGCGTGTCGATGCTGACCCGCTCGGCGGTCAAAAGACGTCTCACCTGGCGCAGCGTCGTTTGCAACGGAGCGATCAGAACGCGCTCTGCTTCGTCGAGGGCGGCAGGCGGCGCTTCCGCCGATGCCGTGAGCACACTCGCGAGACGGCGCGCCTGCACGGCCGACGGGCTGTCCAGCCCACGCGCGGCGTCAGACAGCTCAGGGATCAACTTTTCGATCGCTGCCCTGGTCTCCGCCGGTGTCGGTGCGGGATCGATCCGGTCAGGATTGAGGGTATTCTGGAAGAAAAAGCTTGCGTCATCGATGAGGGCCAGCTTGGCCTCCTGATCCTCGGGAACGAAGCTTTGCAGCGTCACCACCCGTCTGACTTCTGGCAATTGGCGCAGCCTTTCGGCGATCGGCAAGGCCTCGGCGAGGCTGCTTTTGAGCACGTCAATCGTGTTCGGGGTGGTGTCAGGGTCATTCATCAGTTCGAGCAACGTCGAAACTGATTCCGAGTCCTGAGGCCGGAGATTGAGCGGATTGAAGTCGAAGCGCAAACCCGCGAGCAGTGGCAAACCGAGAATCGTGGCAGCTAGCGTCAGGCCGACGATCCAGTTGCGCTGCTTTTCCAGAAATCGGTCCAACGGCGCGAGTGCTGCATAACCGATCGGCTTGTGTTCCCCGGATGGCTTGAACACCGCGAGCAGGGCAGGAAGCAAGGTGACCGTGGTCGCAAACGCGATGATGATGCCGGTGCCGGCGATCAGCCCTAGTTCGGAAAGCCCCGTATATGCGGTCGGCAGAAACGAATAGAAAGCGGCCACGATCGACGCGGTGGCGAGCAAAAGCGGTCCCGCGATGCCACGGCTGGTCGCCAGGAGTGCCTGATCGAGGTCGCCGCGCGCATGCCGCTCCGCTCGATAGCGGACGCTGAACTGAATACCGAAATCGACGCCGAGACCTACGAAGAGTACGCCGAAGGCGATCGAGATGGGGTTGAGCACTCCAACCATCCACAGCCCAACGGCGGCCGTGAGAACCAGCCCAACCATGAGATTCACGAAAACAGCCAAGATGATACGTGCCTTCTTCAGCGCGAGCCACAGCACGAACCCGACAAGAAGCAAGGTTACCGCGCTGTTCAAGGCCGCACCGTCGGCGACGGAGGCGAACTCCTCATCCGACAGGACGGCGGATCCGGTGAGACGCACCTTCACGCCTTTGTCGGGGGTGAGCCCAAGCCTGGACGCCGCTTCGCGTATAACTGCCGTTGCTTTGCCTGCGGGCTGCAGATCATCGAAGTCCAGAATCGGCTGGATGTACACAAAGTGACGCAGCTCCGAGGGCTCCGCCCCCCGTCCGGCGATCAGCGTGCGCCAGGAGAAAGCGGCGGTCTTCCCGTTCTTCAGGCTTTCCAGCGCATCAGCGGTCGCAGCGAGCGCTGGGCTGAGATCGTCGAGCTTGGCTTTGCCCAGGCGCACACCTTCGAGCGACTGCGACAGCGTGCGAAAGACACCACGCAGCGTCGGATCCGCTGCCAGCGTTCCGAGGAAGGGCTGTGCAGAGATCAAGTCGGAAGTGTCACGGCGGACCTCATCCAGACTGCGGAAGAGGATTCCATTCCGCTCGAAGAATTCTCCGCCATAGATGCGGCTGATCGCCCGGATCACGTCCGACCGAGGGGAGAGCTCATTCACCAGCGCATCGGTCGCGTCGGTAGCGGCTTCGGGCGTCGCCGCGTCGATGACAACGAGGATGCGATCGATGCGTTGCGGGAAGGCAAGATCTAGCATCACCTCCTGTTGCCGCCACGGCAGCGAGCTCGATATCAGCTGGTTCTTGTCGGTGGTGACGACGACGTGCGCCGTGAAATAGGCGGCGGAGACGATTGCTGCCAGCAGAAAGCCGGAGATGACCAGCCACGCACGGCGACTCGACAGCTCGACCAGCCGTGTAATGACGGCTATCGGCGCAAAGTCGCCACTCTTCGTGGACGGCGGCGGAAGACGATATTGCGCTTGAACGTCAATTCGGTCATGCATTCTGGCGGGCTAGGCAAGACACGGTCGCACGTGCAGACCATCACAGGGCGGAAAAAAGCAGTCAAGCCATGAACCTGCGAGGGATCACGCGCCTGCGCCAAAAGTGTGGCCAAACCCGAAGCCTGCCTGGGCAACGGGAAGCGTCGCGATGAAGAATCTCAAACTCGCCGCGAGCCGTGGGGCCACCGGCATTGCGGTAGCATCGGCAATGGTCCTGCTCGGATCGCTGCCGTTGCGGGCCGAGGCACCGAGTGCTGCTGCCGCGCGTATCCAGACCTACTATCAGGAACTGATGCCCACGATCCGGCAGGCCGCGCGGCTCACTGTGCGCGAACGTGACAAGCGCTTCGGGCCTGCCATTACCGCCGCCTTCGACCTCGCGACCATGACGCGGCTGGCGGTCGGCCCGCCCTGGAAAAGCTTCTCGGCGGCACAACAGGCGGCAGTTCAACAAGCCTTTACACGATTCATCGTCGCCGACTACGCGAGCCAGATAAACGATTATTCGGGGGAAAGCTTCGTCGTCGAGCCGCAAACAAGTCCGGCATCGCGCGGCGGCGGAGAAATCGTCAGGACCAGGCTGCTGCAGCCCGGGGGGCGGATCGTCAAGATAGACTATCTGGTACGCGACGGACGGGTGATCGATGTCTATCTCAACGGCACCATCAGTGATCTCGCGACGCGACGTGACGAGTTTGCCTCGATCATCGCCGCGGGCGGTGCTGACGGCTTGGTCAAGAGATTGCAGGAGCGAACTCAGAGCCTGCTGGCCAGGTGACGTCAGCGTGTGTTGGAGCGAGTTCCATGCCTCTTCGCTGACTGATCCGCGCGCCGCACGACCAACAAGAAACGGGACACAACCTGGCGATGAGATTTATGTTTATGACATCCGGCGATGAGATTTATGTTTATGACATAATGTCACGTTGTTGACATCTAGGACAACCTCTGGGACTGTGGGCCGGGATGGGCTCAACTGATAGGGGGCGGCCCGCAAGAGCCGAATGCAATTCGGTTCCGGGCGAAAATGGTGCGCGAGTCAGTCGTAGCTCGATTGCCGCTATCGCCGACGACGCGCGGTCGCGCGCCGGGCGGTGGGCAACGCGCCAGGGCCACCGCGCTTCGTGCCCAGATCAATTCGCCATTCCTGACCTTCCTGATGGAGGCGCATAGCGGCCTCTCCGCGAAGATCGTCGAAGAAACCGGCTTCCCCGGCATCTGGGCGTCGGGGTTATCGATTTCCGCCAGCCTCGGCCTGCGCGACAGCAATGAAGCATCGTGGACGCAGGTGCTCGAGGTGCTGGAGTTCATGGCCGAATCGACGGTGCTGCCGATCCTCGTCGACGGCGATACCGGTTACGGCAATTTCAACAATGTCAGGCGCCTGGTGCGCAAGCTGTGCGAACGCGGCGTCGCCGGCGTCTGCATCGAGGACAAGCTCTTCCCGAAGACCAATTCCTTCATCGGCGAGCGGCAGCCCCTTGCCGACATCGAAGAGTTTTGCGGGCGCATCAAGGCGGGAAAAGACAGCCAGAGCGACGACGACTTCGTGATTGTCGCACGCACCGAAGCGCTCATTTCCGGTCACGGGCTGGACGAGGCTCTGCTGCGCGCCGCGGCCTATCATGCGGCCGGAGCCGATGCGATCCTGATCCATTCCAAGCAGAAGACGGCGAGCGAAGTCCTGGCTTTCGCCCAGCGCTGGCAAAACCGCTGCCCGTTGATCGTCGTGCCGACCACCTATCACTCGACGCCGACCGCGCTGTTCCGCCAGGCAGGTATTTCGACGGTGATCTGGGCCAACCACAATTTACGCGCGGCCATCACCGCCATGCGGGACGCCTGCCGCCGGATCTGGGAGGACGAATCCGTCCGCGAGGTCGAAGGCCAGGTGGCGAGCGTGCAGGAGGTTTTCCGCCTGGTCGGCAATGCCGAATTGGAGGAGGCGGAGCGGCGCTACCTTCCCGGCCGGGCGACCGCGTCAGCGGTCGTGCTCGCAGCGTCACGCGGCGAACTCGGCGAGCTCACCCGTGATCAGCCTAAATGCATGATCGACGTGCGCGGGCAGTCGTTGCTCATGCGCCTGGTTTCCCTCCTCGCCGACAGCGGGATCCGTTCCATCACGGTTGTCCGCGGCTATCACAAGGAGACGATCGCGCTCAACGGCATCGCCACGGTCGACAATGATCGCTATGCCGAGACCGGGGAAGTCTACTCGCTGGCTTGTGCGCGGCAGCGGCTCGACGGCGAGACCATCGTTGTTTATGGCGACATCCTGTTCCGCCGCTACATTCTCGACGGGTTGCTGGCGTCCGAGGGCGACATCGTCGTTGCAGTGGACGCACTCGGCGCTGTGGCTGGTGCGCGCGCGACACCGCGCGACCTGGTTGCCGCCGAGCGACCGTTCTCCGGCAATTATCTTGACGATGCGCCGGTCGGGCTGTGCGCCATCTCTCCGCATCTGCCGATGTCACAAAGCACCGGCGAGTGGATCGGCCTGGCCCGCTTCACCGCCCAGGGCGCAGCATGGCTGCGTCACGAGCTGGACCTCATTGAAGCCGAAGGGAAGCTCGACAGCATGGACGTGCCGATGCTGATCACGCGTTTGGCGGCCAAGCACCCGGTCTTCGTGCACTATGTTACGGGCCACTGGCTCGACGTCGACACCCTCGAAGATCTGTCCAACGCACGCAATTTCACGTGACGGATCGGTAATGATAAGCGCTGCGGAGTTCCTCGCTGCCGCCGGCCGTCACGGCTTCGATTTCTATACCGGCGTGCCCTGCAGCTTTTTGACGCCATTAATCAATGGCGTGCTCAGCCGCCCGGCGCTCACCTATGTCGGCGCGGCAAGCGAAGGCGAAGCGGTTGCCATTGCGGCCGGCGCCTGGCTCGCCGGGCGAAGCACAGTGGTCATGTGCCAGAATTCCGGCCTCGGCAACGCCGTCAATCCGCTGACATCTCTCAACGCACCCTTCCGCATACCGACGCTGTTGATCACGACATGGCGGGGGCAGCCTGGCATCGGCGACGAGCCGCAACACCAGCTGATGGGGCAGATCACGCAGGACCTGCTGTCCGTAATCGGCGTCGAGCACAAAGCGTTTCCGAGGACGGTGCAGGCGTTGCCCGCGGCTCTCCGCCACGCCTCGGCACGGATGGCAGAACGCGAGCTGCCTTTCGCCTTCGTCATGGAGCAGGGAAGTGTTCGCGATGACGGGCTCGACCTGCTGGCGCGCCAGCGCTCCGGTCCCGGCGTGCGCGCGGATTTGACCATGCCGGGGGAACCGCCCAGCCGGGCGGCGGTGCTCGAGCGCTTCCTGACGCTGGTGGACCCTGCAGCGGCGGTGATCGCGACCACCGGCAAATGCGGGCGCGAGCTCTTCACCCTGGCCGACCGGCCGCAGCATCTCTACCAGGTGGGCTCAATGGGCGGCGCCTCCGGCATGGGGCTCGGTGTCGCGCTCAACGTGTCGCGGCCTGTCGTCGTCCTCGACGGCGACGGTGCGGCGCTGATGAAGCTCGGCAGCCTCGCGACAATCGGCGCTTACGCGCCAGCCGATCTGATTCACATCGTGCTCGACAATGGCGTCCACGACTCGACCGGCGGTCAGCCAACGGTTTCGAATTCGGTCGATTTCGCCGGGGTGGCGCTTGCCTGCGGCTACCGCCACGCCGTCTCGTGCACCACACTGGACCAGTTCGCGTCGGCTTACCGCCTCGTCGCCGCCGGGCCCAAGCCTGCGCTCATTCATGCGCGCATCGCAGCGGGCTCGATGAGCAAGCTCGGACGTCCGACGATCGCGCCCGCCGATGTGGCACGGCGCTTCAAAGCGTTCCTGGCGCAACGCACGGCATCGAGCGCCGTCCCGCTCGTCGCTGCCGGTGCCACATCATGAAGCTTTCTCTCGCGCTGGGCTTGGCGCTGGGCATGGCTCTCGTGCTTGCGCTCGGCGCGTATTTTGGCTTTGCCGAGATCGCCGGTGGCCTCCGCAACGCCGGCTGGGGCATGCTCGCGGTGGTCGCCTTCCATCCGCTGCAGCTGATCTTCTCGGCGTTGGCGTGGCAAGCGCTGCTGCCAACACGGCCGGTGCCCGGCCTGATCGTCTTCATGCGGCTGCGCTGGATCCGAGAAGGCGTCAACAATCTGCTGGCGCAGGTCGGCGGCGAACTCGTCGCGGCCCGATTGCTTCGCCACGGTGGCGTGCCCGTCGCGGCGGGCGCAGCCAGCGTCACGGTCGACCTCACCATGGAATTTCTAACCCAGATCATCTTCACGTTGATCGGGCTGGCGCTACTCGTCCCCGGCTTGACCGAGCCCGGAATCGTGCCCTGGGCGTTCGCTGCCGTCGCCTTGGGCAGCGCCGCGGTCGTTTCCTTGATCGCGGCACAGCGCTTTGGCCTGTTCCAATTGATCGAGCGAAGGCTGGTCAAGCTCGCCGAGCGCGGGCCGGCATGGTCCTCCTTGAGTCAGATCGCCGGGCTGCATCAAGCCATCGTGGGGCTCTATGCCGCCCCGACGAAACTTGGCCGGGCATTCGCCTACCATCTGATCTCGTGGCTGCTCGGCGGGATCGAGGTCATGCTCGCGCTCCACTTCGTCGGCGTGTCGGTCGATTTCCGCGAGGCCCTGATCATCGAGAGTCTGGGGCAAGCGTTCCGCGCAGCGGGCTTTGCCATCCCGGGCGCGCTCGGCGTACAGGAAGCCGGCTTCATCATCGTCTGCGGGTTGTTCGGCATCAGCCCACAGGCCGCGATCGAGCTGTCTCTGCTGAAACGCATACGCGAGGTCGCGTTGGGGATCCCGGCGTTGATCACGTGGCAGGTCATCGAGACCCGGCGGCTGGTTACCGCTACCGGCACTCAGGCGAGCTTGCAGGCCGCAGCGGACGGAGACTGATGTCGTGGTCGGGACATCCTGGAGTCATTGCCTGGCACGCCTGCTGGTTCGGCCGCTGGTCGGGACCGGGATCACACCCAACCATTTGACCACGCTGCGACTGGTGACCGGAATCCTGGCCTGCGCCGCGCTCATTCCGGCCGACGGCGGCTGGTTGTTGTGGGCCGGCTGGCTGTGGCTCGCCTCGGCGCTGCTTGACCGCGCCGACGGCGAGCTGGCGCGCATTGGCAGCATGTCGACGCCGGGCGGCCATCGCTACGACTACCTGGTCGACAATGCGGTGAATTCGGCCTTCTTTGTCGCGCTGGGCTTAGGCTTGCGCGAATCGTCCTCGGGCGGGGGCGCCGTGGCGCTCGGCCTGTGGACCGGCGCGGCGATTTTTCTCTCCAGCTCCTGGTCCGAGGCGCTGGAGCGATTGGATGGATCGGGCCGCAAGGCCTATTCGGGGGCGTTCGGCTTCGACTTCGACGACCTGCTCTATCTCCTGGCTCCGATCGTTTGGCTGGGGTGGAGCGCGCCCTTGCTGATGGCGGCAGGGTTTGGCGTCACCATCATGATGCTGCTCACCGGATGGCGACTGTGGCGGCTCACCGGCCGGCGTGCCAACGCTGGTGCTGCCGAGTAGGAAGTGGCCATGGCACAATCGCCACTGCTGTTTACGCCGGGACCATTGACGACGCGGCTCGAAACGCGGCGCGCCATGCTCCACGATTGGGGGTCGCGCGAGCCTGCGTTCATCACCATGACGGCAGAGCTGCGCCGCCGCTTGCTCGACGTCGCCGGCGGCCAGAGCAGCCATGTCGCCATCCCGCTTCAGGGCAGCGGCACCTTCATCGTTGAAGCTGCCATCGGAACACTGGTGCGGCCCTCGGACGTGCTGCTGGTGCTGGCGAACGGTGCCTATGGCGAGCGCATGATCGAGATCGCAAAGCGCCTTGGCCGCCCGGTCGAGACGCTGCGCTGGCCGGAGAACCAAGCCTCGGAGCCCGGCGCGGTCGCGCGCGCGCTGGCCGACAACCCTGCGATCACGCATGTGGCGCTGGTGCATTGCGAGACGACGTCCGGGCTCGTGAACCCGCTCGCCGAAGTGGCCGCCGTCGTGGCACAGCACCGGCGAGGGTTCATTGTCGATGCGATGAGCAGCTTCGGCGCGCTGCCGCTCGATTTGCGCCAGACGCCGGTCACGGCGGTGCTGGCGTCGAGCAACAAATGTCTCGAGGGCGCGCCTGGGATCGCCTTCGCGCTGATCGAGAAGAACGCCCTCGAGCGTGCAAAGGACGTGGCGCCGTCGCTTAGCCTCGATCTCTACGACCAGTGGCGCGGCTTCGAGTCGAACGGGCAGTGGCGCTTCACGCCGCCGGTGCAAGTTGTCGCCGCGCTGCTCGAGGCGCTGCGGCTCCTTGAGGCGGAAGGCGGTCCGGCCGCGAGGCTGCGGCGTTACCATAAAAATTTCAGAACCTTGACGGAAGGGATGAGGCGCCTCGGCTTCCGTGTCTTTCTCGACGAGGGCATCCAGGCGCCGATCATCGTCACCTTTGTAAGGCCTGAGGATCCGCGCTTCCGCTTCGATGATCTCTACGCCGGACTGGCCGCGCGCGGCTTCATCATCTATCCGGGCAAGCTGACGCAAGCGCAAAGCTTCCGCATCGGCTGCATCGGCGCGTTACATGCGGAGGATTTCGACCGGCTCGTCGCCGCTATCGCCGATCTCATGGCCGATTTTGGCCTGACGACTGCGGCCCGCTTGGACACGGTGCCGGTGCGCCATGTTTCTTGCAAAGAGGAGCGTTCCCCGAGGGTATCGGGTTCGACTGCTGCATCGTCGTCGTTGCCATCCGCGATCATCCTCGCCGCCGGCGTTGGCCGTCGCCTGGGCCATGCCGTGCCGAAGGTGTTGCTGGAATTCGGCGGCAAGAGTCTGCTCGAGCGGCACCTCACCGCCCTTCACGCCAACAACGTCAGGAATGTCGCCGTCACCGTCGGACACCGGCCCGACCTGATCCGCGCCGAGCTGAGCCGTCTCGGCGCGCTCCAACACGTCAGCCTGGTCGAGAATCGCCGTTTTCGCGAAGGCAGCATTGTCTCGCTGGCTGCCCAACGCGCACAGCTTGCGGCAGGAAAGCCGGTGCTGCTGATGGACGGCGACGTGCTTTATGACAGCAGGATGCTCGCGCGCCTGCTCCAGGCGGCGCCGGAAAATGTGCTTCTGTTCGACCAGGCAATCGAGCCGGGCGAGGAGCCGGTGAAGATCTGCTTGCGCGGCGAGGTCATCGTCGATTTCGGCAAGGTGCCGGTGCATGCGCATGATCGACATGGTGAGTCGGTCGGCTTCTTTCGCTTCTCCGCCACCATGGCGACGGCGCTCGCCGAGCGCGCGATGGCGTATGTCGAGGATGGGCGCGCCGGCGCAGAATACGAGGCCGCCATCCGCGATCTCATCCTCGCGCATCCCAGCCGTTTCGGCTGTGAGGACATCAGCGATCTGCCTTGGACCGAGATCGACTTCGCAGCCGACGTTGTGCGAGCGCGACAGGAGATCCTGCCGCGGCTCCAGGAGGTAGCCTATGCTTGACATCACCACCCGCGAACACGGCGCCGCCGAACCATCCAAGTCGCCATATCCGGTCCTCACCGCGGAACAGGTTGCGATCTATCACGAGAAGGGCTGGCTGCTGGCCCGCCGCTTCGTTGCTCCCTTCGAGGTCGAGACGCTCGCACGCTGGACCGATGAACTGGTCGCGCGACCGGAAGAGCCGGGCAAGCACATGATCTATCGCGAGCCAAGCCTGCGTGATGCCGGCATGCGCGTCATCCAACGTATAGAGAATTTCTGCCCGTACCATCCGGGGTTCGATGCCTTCGTGCGGGCTGGCCGGCTGCGCGAGGCGGTGGATCAACTCTTTGGGGAAACCGCCTGCCTGTTCAAGGAAAAGATCAATTTCAAGATGTCCGGCGGCGCCGGATTCGAGCCGCATCAGGACCAGCAGGCCGGGTGGTCGCGCTATGCGAGCATGTTTATCACCGCCATGGTCACGATCGATCAAGCGACCATTGAGAATGGTTGCCTGGAAATGAGCGATGGCGCGCGGCTCACCGAGCTCATTGGCGCGGAGTGGCAGCCGCTCGATGTGGCGGAGATGAAGGGCTTCAGCCTCGTCCCCGTGCCAACCGAGCCCGGCGATGTGCTCTTCTTCGACAGCTACGCGCCGCATGCCTCGAAGGCAAACATGACGGACCACCCGCGGCGAATTCTCTATCTGACATACAATGCGGCGGCGGAAGGCGACCACCGCACGCGCTATTTCGCCGAAAAGCGTGAGAGCTTCCCGCCGGACGTCGAGCGCCGTCCCGGCGTCGAGTACAAGTTCCGCGTCTGAGGATTCCGCGGTATTGATGGGCTGATCGCCCGTGAGTTTCGCCTTGACCCGACGCTTGGGTGTTTTGTTGCGCAATTGCAGCCCTATCTCGCGATACAGGCGATAGATCCGCTTGGCAGTTACCGGCCGGCCTTCGCGCCGCGGCAGCACGATAGCCGTAGCGCGCGCGGGTGGCCGCGATCTCCTTGATCCGTTCGGAGAACGGTAGTGGTAGGTCGATCGATCGACTGGCAGCGCGCGGCAAGCACGTCGAATGCTCAGCCGCCAGGTCGACCGCGTCTGATCCACCATTTGACGCTTCGGGGCAGGCTTCAAAGCTTTCGGCGGATCACGTCTGCAGCATCGCCTTGTCGAGCCTGGCTGCGATGTCGTTCATCGTCCTTCCGCTTCCCCCACGACGAGCGGCGGTAGCGGGCAATCGAGCGTATCGCAAATGGCGCGGAGCAGCTCCGCTTCGCGGACGGTGACCTGCTGGTTCGCCAGGATGCAGGCCGCGCAGGCGACGACGATCCGGCGCTTGATGGCCGCGACGGATTGATTGAGCGTTTGCAGGGCCGCGTCGAACTCGGCGAGGGAGCATTCCTCGCGGGGCGGCAGG
>Ga0126380_10000137_pt1 | contig 18910 bp, 19 predicted proteins | sample PanSoiMetPlot_26_FD_92544 | JGI IMG/M metagenome (GOLD analysis project Ga0126380, IMG submission 92544) | Tropical forest soil microbial communities from Panama - MetaG Plot_26 | ecosystem: Environmental > Terrestrial > Soil > Tropical forest > Bulk soil | place: Panama | collected 2016-02-17
GATCGCCCGGTCCCGGTCGAGCCAGCCCTGCGCGGCGGCCGCCTCGATCATCGCGTACTCCCCGCTGACCTGGTAGGCCGCCACCGGAACCGGGGCGGCCGCCGCGACCTGCGCGACGATGTCCAGGTACGGCAGGGCCGGCTTGACGATCAGGATGTCGGCGCCCTCCGCCACGTCGAGCATGGCCTCCCGGAGGGCATCGCCGGCGGACGGGTCCTGCTGGTAGGACGCCCGGTCGCCGAACCGGGGCGCTCCCTCGGCGGCGTCGCGGAACGGCCCGTAGAAGCACGAGGCGTACTTGATCGCGTAGGCGCAGATCGCAACGTCCGGCTCCCCGGCCTCGTCGAGGGCGCGCCTGATCGCGGCCACCTGCCCGTCCATCATCCCGCTCGGGGCGACGACGTGCGCTCCCGCACGGGCCTGCGCCACCGCGGTCGCGGCGTACCGCTCCAGCGTGGCGTCGTTGTCCACGGCACCCGAGGGAGTCAGCACGCCGCAGTGGCCGTGGTCGGTGTACTCGCAAAGGCACAGGTCCGCCATGATCACGACGTCGTCGCCGACCTCTGCGGCCACGTCACGCAGTGCTGCCTGGATGATGCCGTCCGGGTCGTCGGCGGCCGAGCCACGGCCGTCCTTGACGGCCGGGATGCCGAACAGGATCAGGCCGCCCACGCCGGCCGCGGCCGCGTCGGCCGCCGCCTTGCGCAGGCTGTCCCTGGTGTGCTGCACCACGCCGGGCATGGAGGCTACCGGCACGGGCTCCGGGATTCCTTCCTTGACGAACAACGGAAGGACCAGGTCGGCACCGCGGACGCTCGTCTGCGCCACGAGGCGCCGCAGCGCGGCCGTGCGGCGCAGCCTGCGCGGCCGTATCTCGGGGAACGTGCCAGCCACGACTACCTCCTTCAGCGCACCGGTACCGCGGGCGTTCCCGGCTTACCGGATCCGACGGCGGGCGCCGCGGCGGCGCTCGCTGGGGCGGCGCACCGGCTCGCCCGCGGCCAGCGCGGCGTCGCGCAGCCGGGCGCCATGCTCGGCCAGCGCGTCCACCAGTGCCGTCGCCGACGCCCGGGGCGCGATGACGTCGACCCGCAGCCCGTACTCCGCGGCGGTCTGCGCGGTCTGCGGGCCGATCGCCGCCACCGCGGTCACCGCGTGCGGCTTCCCGGCGATGCCGATGAGGTTCCGCACGGTGGAGGAGGAGGTGAACAGGACGGCGTCGAAGCCACCGCCCTTGATCGCCTCCCGGATCGCGGCTGGCGGCGGCGCGGCGCGCACCGTCCGGTACGCGGTCACGTCCTCGGTTTCCCAGCCCAGGTCGGTCAGCCGCGCGACCAGGGTTTCCGTGGCGATGTCCGCGCGGGGCAGCAGCACCCGGTTAATCGGATCGAGCACGTCATCGTAGGGCGGCCAGGCGGCCGCCAGGCCCTCGCTCGATTGCTCGGCCTCCGGCACCAGGTCGGGCTTGATGCCGAAGTCGCCGAGCGCCGCGGCGGTCTGCTCGCCTACGGCGGCCACCTTGATCCCGGCGAAGGCCCGCGCGTCCAGGCCGTACTCTTCGAGCTTCTCCCGCACCGCCCGGACCGCGTTTGCCGAGGTGAAGGCGATCCACTGGTATCGCCCTGTGACCAGGCCCTTGATGGCGCGCTCCATCTGCTGCGGGGCCCGCGGCGGCTCGACCGCGATGGTCGGGACCACCTGCGGCACCGCACCGTAGGAGCGCAACCGCTCCGATACCGACGCGGCCTGCTCCTTGGTGCGCGGCACGAGCACCCGCCAGCCGAACAGCGGCTTGCTCTCGAACCAGGAGAGCCCCCGGTGCGCCGCGGCGTCACCGACGACCGCGATCGCGGGACCGTCTTCGGTCAGCACGCTCACCCCGGCCGCCTTGAGGTCGGCCGCCACCGAGGACAGCTTGGTGAGCACCGTGTGCTGGTCGGTCGTGGTGCCGTTCCAGGTGATCGCCATCGGGGTGGTGTCGGCCCAGCCGGCGGCCATCAGCATCTTCGCGATATCGACCGGCCCGGCCTCGGCGCCCAGGATGACCAGGCTGCCCGCTGCGGCGGAGTCCGCCGGCGCACGGCTCAGCTCAGACGCTTGCAGTATCCGCAGGTCCGGGGTGGCATCGCTGGTCAGCGGCAGGCCGGTATAGGCGGGCACGGCCGTGGCGGCCGGTATCCCCGGCACAATCTCCAGCCGCACCGCGGCCTTGGCGCACGCGTCGGCCTCGGCTGCCGCCTCGCCGAACAGCAACGGGTCGCCCGGGCACAGCCGGATCACCAGCTGGCCCTCTTGCGCGGCGGTGATCAGCGTCGCCGGGTCCGCACCGGCCTGGCCAGCGTCGATTACCGTGGCTGCTTCGGGCAGCAGGTGGGCAACCCGGCGGGTCAGGTCGGGGCCGCCGATCACCAGGTTGGCCTGGCCGAGCAGTTCGGCGGCCCGCAAGGTGAGCAGGCCGGTGTCACCGGGACCGGTCCCGGTGAAGGCCACCAGTCCGGGCTTCGGCTGCGACGTACCGGCGGCCGTCGGCACGGCCCCGGCCGCGTCCTCGGTCTTCTGCATCACGGGTGTGGGATTCACTGCGCATCGTCCCCGTTACCTAGCTCACCCGGCGACACCGCCGGGTGCAGCGCCCTCTTGCCGGGCGCCGCCACGACGTACGGGCCCGCCACGATCGTTCCTGCCCCCTGCGCCAGCAGTTCTGCGGCCACGTCACGGCCAAGCCGTGCCGCCTGCGCGGCCGGGCCGGTCATCGACACCCGCACCGCCTGCCTGCCATCGACCGCCACGACGGCGGCCGTGAGCTGCAGTATTCCGGTACCGGCAGCGAAGGCGCCAAGCGGTGCGCTGCATCCGGCCGCGAGCTCGGCGAGCACGGTGCGCTCCGCCGTCACGGCGGCCCGGCTGGCCGGGTCGTCCACCGTCGCGATGAGTTCCGCCAGTTCCGGCGAATCGGCGCGGCACTCCACCGCCAGCGCGCCCTGCCCGGGCGCGGGAATCATCGCATCCGCCTCGAACACCTCGCTGACCAGGTCCAGCTGGCCGATGCGGGCCAGCCCGGCGTAGGCGAGCACCACGGCGTCCAGTTCTCCCGACGTCACCTTGTTCAGCCTGGTCCCGGCGTTGCCGCGGACCGGCACCGGGCGGATGTCCGGCCGCATGAGCCGCAACTGGGCGGCCCGGCGCGGCGAGCCGGTGCCGATCACCGCGCCCGGGGGGAGATCGGCCAGCTTGGCGCAGTCCCGGCCCACCAGCGCGTCCCTCGGGTCATCCCGGGCGGGCACGGCGGCGAGCAAGATGCCGGGCATCTCTGCCGTGGGCAGGTCCTTGAGCGAGTGCACCGCCAGGTCGACCTCGCCGTGCCGGAGGCTCTCCCGCAGCGCGCCGACGAAGACGCCGGTCCCGCCGATTTCGGGCAGGTGGGCCCGGGTGATGTCACCGAAGGAGGTGAGCCCGACGAGTTCGACCTGCGCCCCGGTCCGGGCGGTGAGGAGCTCCGCCACCTGGCCAGACTGGGCCATGGCCATGGGGCTCTTGCGGGTGCCGAGCCGCAGCACTGACGTGCTCACTTCATTGCCTCCCTCGCGGGACGTCGTGCCGGAGGCGCGCCAGCAAGCACATCGCTGGCTTCGGGAGGCCCACCGGGGGCTCCGGGGGTGTCCCCCGGGCCAGCAGAGTCTCGCCGCCGGGACACCGCAACGGCGCCTGGGGCGGCGTCGTGCCGAAGGCGCGCCGACTAGCACCGTGCGGCGTTCGGCCCGGCGGCTGCGGCGTGACACTGGCTGTAGCTGACAGAAGGTGTCTCACCTGCCATCCTGCTCGGGCGGCGCGGCAGGCTGGGGGCCGTCCGCCACAAGCCCGGTATCGGCCCTGGTCACCGCCTCGACCGCCTCGGGGTCGAGATCAAAAAGCACCCGCAGCGCGGTCTCGTAGGAATCGCCACCCGGGGATCCGGCCAGCTCCTTGACTCGCACTGTCGGCGCATGAAGCAGCTTATCCATGACACGGTGCATGGCCTGGGCGATCTCGGCACGTGTGCGGTCGTCAATCGCACCGAGCTTGCCGGCCAGCCGGGCCAGTTCCGCCTCGACCACCTCGACCGCCTTGGCCCGCAATGCGACCACGGTGGGCGCCACCCGGGCCGCGTGCCGAGCGGACACCCGCGCGGCGAGTTCCTCGGTAACGATGGCCCGCACCGCGGCGACGTCCTCGGCATGGGAGGCGGTGAGGCCCGCCCCCGTGTCCTGCAGCGACTGAAGGCCGATCACGCTCACGCCGGGCAGGTCACCCACGCCGGCGTCCACATCGCGCGGCAGCGCGAGATCGAGGAAGACGAGCGGCCGGTCCGCGGCGCCCGCGGCCGCCCGCGCGCCCAGCGCCCCGGCGACCGTGTCCGCGGTGATCACCAGCCCCGCCGCGCCGGTGCACGAGATGACCAGGTCGGCCGCGGCCAGGGCCGTACCGAGGTCATGCAGGTCGGCCGTGGTGCCAGAGACCGACGCCGCCAATCGTTCCGCACGATCTTTAGTGCGGTTCGCCACGACGATGCCGGCCGCGCCGAGCCGGGCCGCGGTGGCGACCGCGAGCGCGCTCATCGAGCCGGCGCCGACGACGAGCACGCTGCGCCCGCGCAGCGGCCCGGCCGGGTCGGGCGCGGCGCTCAGCCGTGCCGCGGCCAGGCCCACGCCCACCGTCACCAGGTTCGCGCCCGCGCGGTCGATGCCGGTCTCTGCGTGCGCCCGCTTCGCCGTGCGCAGCGCGAGCATGCCGAGGTCGTCCAGGGTGCGGCCGAGCGCCTGGTGCTTGCGCGCGAGGGCGAGGTTGCGGCGCACCTGGCCGAGGATCTGGCTCTCGCCCACCACCATGGATTCCAGGCCGCAGGTCATCGACAGCAGGTGCTGCACCGCGCGGTCCTCGTAGTGCACGTAGAGGTGGGGCGTGAGCCCGGGCAGTTCGATGCCGGTGTGCCTGGCGAGCATCTCGCAGATCGCCGCCACGCCCGCGTGGAACTTATCGACCTCGGCGTACACTTCGACCCGGTTGCAGGTGGATACGGCGAAGGTGCCGGCCACGTGCTCGGAGTGGAATACGTCGCGCAGCAGCTTGCCCAGCGCGTCGCCGCTGATCGCGGCGCGCTCCAGGATCGCGACCGGGGCGCTGCGATGGCTAAGCCCCACCACCAGGACGCTCACGGGGCGGTCACCGGCTCCCCGGCGCTGCCTGCCAGGGCGGCCAGCCCGACCCCGCCCCGGTAGTGGCGCTTTCCGGCGGGAGAAGCGCGCACGTCCGACCTCCGTTGCGCGTGGAAGGCGAGGATCTGCAACTCGATCGACAGGTCGACCTTACGCACGTCCACGCCCGCTGGCACGCTGAGCACGACCGGCGCGAAGTTGAGGATGCTGGTCACACCGGCGGCCACCAGCCGGTCGCAGACCCCCTGCGCGGCCGCGGCCGGGGTGGCGATCACGCCGATGGACACGCCGCGCTCGGCCACGACGTCCTCGATCGCGTCACTGCTCCCGACCACCTGCCCCACGGCGATCTCGGTGCCCACGACGATGGGATCGGCGTCGAGCACCGCGGCGATGCGGAAGCCGCGGGAGGCGAACCCGCCGTAGTTGGCCAGCGCCCGCCCGAGGTTGCCGGCCCCGACGATGACGACCGGCCAGTCCTGGGTCAGGCCGAGCTCACGGGACACCTGGTAGACGAGGTAGTCCACGTCATAACCCACTCCCCTGGTGCCGTAGGAGCCCAGGTGGGAGAGGTCTTTGCGGAGTTTCGCCGAGTTGACGCCGGCGGCGGCCGCCAGTTCTTCGCTGGATACGGTCGCGATGCCCTGCTCGGCGCAGGTGTACAGAACCCGCAGGTACACCGGCAGGCGAGCGATCGTCGCTTCGGGAATGCCCTGGTTCCCAGGGGCTGCGTTCGGGCGGCGCGACATTCGCCGGTGCTCCTGAAGATCGGGGCCCGAAGCCACCCAGGCCGCGCCCGAGCCGCCACAGGACCAGTTTCAACTTCACGGTACGCTCTTGTGAACGTATGCACAAAGTCTGCTGCGTCACGCCCGCCCGGTGCCGGGTGCACCGGCCGGCGCCGGCGATGACGGGGTGCGCCGGGCGGTGCCGGGTGCCCGGGCGGCGTCGCGTCAGGCCGGGCCCGCGGTTCCGGCGGCGGTCAGGGCGGCCCGCAGCCGCCGCTCGCTCACGTGCCAGAAGTCGTGCTGCACGCCGTTGATCAACGTCACCGGGATCATCTCCCAGTAGGCCTGCAGGTCGCGTTCTGACCGGGTGATGTCCCGTTCTTCCCAGGGCACGCCGAGGTCGGCGGCGACCCGGGCGATGACCGCGCGGGCGTCGTCGCACAGGTGGCAACCGGGGCGGCTGAGCAGAGTGATCGTCGCCGCGGCCGGGCCGCGAGGAGCGATGTCGTGGGGGCCGGCGCTCCGGCGGGCGGGGTGGCCGGCGGCGGGCTCGGGCGAGGCGGGGTCAGCGGGCACTGTTGCCCCGCGCGCTGCCGCGCGCACTGCCGCGCGCACTGTTGCCCTGCGCGCTGTTGCCCCGCCCGCTGTTGCCCCGCGGCCGTCCCTTCCGCATGCGCGGCTGGCGCTGCGGTGCCGCGGGCGGGGTGAACTTCGCGTGCCGGACGCCCAGCTCGATCACGTTGGTCGCCAGGACGTAGGGCTCCCGCTCCTCTTCGAACTGCCGGATGTAGGGCTGGCGCTCATGCCGGTCGAAGGCCGCCTCGTCCCGGTAGACCGCGTACAGGATGCGCTGCATCGGCGCCGCGGGAACCTCGTGCATGACGTAGACCAGGGTGTCCGGCTCCCTGACCCGCACCTGCTCCACAACCTCGGAGGCAAGCCGCTCGAACTCTTCCGCGGCCTCGTCGAGCAGGGTGTAGATGGCTATCTGCCCGTAGAGCCGCGAGGTGTCCTCGGCGGAAACCGACTCCGGCGACGGCTGGTACTCCCTCAGGGCCGGCAGCACATCCCCCGTCTCCACGAAACCGGCGTCGCCCGCCCCGTTCTGGGCGTTCGGCGGCTCGTCGTGCTCATCCAGGCCGGGGGGCCCGGGGGCCGGCCTGACCCGGCCGTAGGCGACCTGCCCGGGCGGCACTGGCTCGTGCGCTACATCGCCGGTGGCCGGTCCGGGGACGCCGTAGCTGCCGTAACCGCTCTCGGCGGCGTCCCGGCGGCCGCCTGATCCCTCGCCGCCCGGCCGGAACCACCCCCGGAGGTCGGTGTCGGTCACATCCCGGCGGAAGCCGCCGGTGTCGTCGGTGTACCAGCCCCGCCCGTCGGTCTCGCCACGGAGCTGCCGGAAGCCGCCGGTGTCGTCGGCATAGCCGAAGTCCCCGGTGTCCTCGTCGCGGTATCGGACGAAGGAACCGGTGTCCTCATCCCAGGCGTACCCGCCGGAGCGCAGCAACTCCAGCCGCACCGCGCTGGCCCGCACGGCCGCGAACCAGGCCAGTGCCGCCGCGGCCACGCAGATGAGCGGGTAGGCCGAGCTCGCCGGCAGCTTCAGCCGCAACGCATCGGTCAGCAGCAGGGAGGCCGCGATCGCCGCCACGGCGAGCAGCAGCGTCCGCCACCCCTCGCGCTGCCGGGCCCGCACGGCGGTCACGATCACGGCGATCAGCGCGACGAGCGCGGTAACGACGGCGATGAACCTCAGCACCGCGTTCGGGATGATCTGGTAGTGCACGGACGCGGCCGGCCAGGCCTTGCTGAAGCTCGCGCCGGACAGCGGGTCCGTGGCGAGGACCACCCCGCCGATCACGGTCACGGCCCCGAGCACGAGCCGGGAGGCGAACCTGGCGCCCATGCTCTTGCCGGTGAATTCGGCCAGCGCCCACGCCAGCGCCATCGGCGCGACGAGCTGTGCGCCAAGCTGCACCGCCCGGAAAGTATTCTGATCGAACCCGCGAGCGAAGCCGACCGCCTGCGCGCCCAGCGCCACGGTCAGGCCGACCGCCGCAAACAGCAGCGCGACCGTGGGCGTTGCGGGTGCGCGAATACACCGGCGCGCCAGCAGCCCGGCAAACACCAGGGCGGCGAGCGCGCCGACCGCCGCTACCCCAACTGAAGCAGACATCCCTTGGTATGGTACGACGCCGACAGGGGTGCAGACCCAGGTGCCTGACCAGCAACGTCGCGCGTTCGCGCTGACCAGGGGCTGCCCGGGAGAACCGGTAGCATGGAGGCCGGTATGGGGGTGCTGCGTGACCGGACCAAGGTGCCGGGCGGAGCCGCGTTCCTAACGCGCGCCGGCCGGCTGGTGGCTGGCACCCGCGACGAGGTACCCGGGCTCCGCCGGGTCCTGGCCAGCCCGCGGCTCCTGCTTGGCCAGGTGGGCCGGACCGGGCCGGCGGCGGCGGGCGCGGCATCGGCGGCCGCCGCGGAGGTCGAGCACCCGCCGCCCATCCCCGACCCGTCCGCCGGGGCGTTCTTCGACGTGGACAACACCCTGATGCGCGGCGCGTCGATCTACTACTTCGCGCGAGGGCTGGCCGCCCGCAAGATGTTCGGCCCGCGCGACCTCGCGGAGATGGCCTGGAAGCAGCTTTACTTCCGGGTCCGCGGCGCGGAGAACGCTGGGCACATCGACGCGGCCAGAGAAGCCGCGCTCGCGTTCGTCGCCGGGCACAAGGTGAGCGACATCGTCGCCTTGTGCGAGGAGATCTACGACGAGGCCATGGCCAACCGGATCTGGGAGGGCACCAGGGAACTGGCACAGCGCCACCTGGAGGCGGGCCAGCGGGTCTGGCTGGTGACCGCCACCCCGGTGGAGCTGGCCAGCATCATCGCGCGCCGGCTCGGCTTCACCGGGGCGCTCGGAACCGTCGCCGAGTCGGTGGACGGCGTGTACACCGGGCGGCTGGTCGGCGGGCTGCTGCACGGCGAGGCGAAGGTGGCGGCGATCGAGGCGCTCGCCCTGCGGGAAGGCCTCGACCTGGCGCGGTGCGCCGCCTACAGCGACTCGGCGAACGACATTCCCATGCTCGAACTGGTCGGCCACCCGGCCGCGGTCAACCCCGACGCCCGGCTGCGCGCGCAGGCGCGGGCAGCCGGCTGGCCGGTGCACGACTTCCGTTCCGGGCGGAGGGTGACGCTGGTCGCGCTGCCGATCGCGGCCGGGGCGGGGGCGCTGGCCGGCGGCGTCGCCGCCGGGGTCGCCCTGCGCCGCCGGCACCGTTAGCCCGCGTCAGGGCTGGCCTATGCCGCCAGGCTAACCCTGCACGGAGATCCGGAAGTGGGATCAGGGCTTTGTGGTACGAGGGCTGACCCTGACTCCTGGTTAACCGAACGCCGGGCCGCGCTCGGCGAGCAGGTCGTCCAGCTTGCGCTGGATCGTCCCCCGGACCCGGCCGCTGAGGTCGGCGACCACGGCGGGGTCGGCGTCGTCGCCGGGCCGGTAGCCGTTGGTCGGCACCGGCGGGGAGAACTCGATGATCCACCGGGACGGCAGCGGCACCATCCCGATCGGGCCCAGCCACGGGAACAGCGGCGTGATCGGGAAGTACGGCAGCCGCAGCAGGTCTGCGACCTTCTTTGCGTTGCCGATCATCGGGTAGATCTCCTCCGCCCCGACGATCGCGCAGGGGATCAGCGGAACGCTGGTCCGGATCGCGGTGGCGGCGAACCCGCCGCGGCCGAACCGCCGCAGCTGGTACCGGTCGGCGAACGGCTTGCCGATGCCCTTGAATCCCTCCGGGAACACGCCAACCAGCTCGCCGGTCCGGAGCAGCGCGTCCGCGTTGGCCGGTGCGGCCCTGGTGTGCCCGCTCTTGCGGGCCAGGGCCGACAGCAGCGGGATCTCGTACACCAGGTCCGCACCGAGCACCCGCAGGTTCCGGCCGGCCGGATGCTCGTCGTGCAGCCCCGCCTGGAGCATGACCGCGTCCATCGGGAGGGTTCCCGAGTGGTTGGCGACCACGAGAGCGGGGCCTTCCGCGGGCACGTGCTCAAGCCCCCGGATCTGCACCCGGAACCAGCGCCGGTAGAAGAACCGGGCGATCGGCAGCAGGACGCGCGCGTTGAACTCCGGGTCGAAACCGAACTCGTCGACCCGCTCGCCGTCGCCGAGGTGGCTCTCCGCGGCGCGCAGCGCGCCGCCGACGAGGTTACGCAGGCCCAGCGCCGTGGCCGCGGCGCCGGGCGGGTAGGTGACGCTCGTACCGACCATCAGGCTGCCCCAGGGGAGATCGTCGCTCACCGCGTAGCCGGGGACGAGCCGCCGGCGCGCCCTGCGCCCGGGCAGCGGCCTGCCGGGCCGTTCGCCCGCCGCATCGCGGAGGATGCCGCTGGCCACGGCCGTGAGCTGCCGCACCGCTCCCCCGGCCCCCGTTGTGCGCCCAGGCTGCCGCGCATGTGCCCGACGCGGGGTGTCCCGGCTCGTACCTAGCCCAGCGCCCGCAGCCGATCGCCCCGATGGCCGGCTGCCCGACGGCGCCGGGCGGCTCATTTCTTGTTCCGCCGCTGGACGCGTGTCTTCCGCAGCAGCTTGCGGTGCTTCTTCTTGGCCATTCTCTTGCGGCGCTTCTTGATGACGGAGCCCACGACACCACCCTCGCTCGACGATCAGGGACCCAGCAGGCATGCCTGCGCACGCCCGACACCCGCCGGCTGGGCACACGCCAACGTTTATTACACGCCAACGGCTTAGGTTACCGTCCCAGCGGGGCCCCCTCAGCCTGAGGTAGCGGCCGCGGCGACGAGGCGCGACCAGCTATGCGAGGTTAGGGCAGGCCCTCAGCTTGCCGCGACGAATGAATCCCTGAGGTACTGGTTGACCGCTTGTTCCGGGACGCGGAAGGAGCGCCCGACTCGTATCGCCTCCAGTTCCCCGGAGTGCACCAGCCGGTAAACCGTCATCTTGGAGACGCGCATGATCGAGGCAACTTCCGCCACGGTCAGGAACCTCACGTCACTCAGGGGGGTCTCATTAGCAGACATCGGTAGCCCTCTTCCACACAGTGCTGGCTACGCCTGGCCGGAACGGCGCATCAGTCACCTCCGTCCCCAGCGTAAGTCCTGCCTGAAAAAGGGCAACCCTCCAATCAGCCTTCCTGCCGTCACCCAGGACTCACGCCTGCGGCCCGAACCGCGCACAGATCGGGCGTAACGGTCACCGCCCGAGGCGTATCGGTCGCCCGCTGGAGGCGTGCCGGTCACCCGCTGCCAAGTTCCGCGCCGCGGTCACGGGCGGACTCGATCGCGGCCAGAAAAGCCGCCCGCACGCCGTGCCGCTCTAGTTCGCGGATCGCGTTGATCGTGGTCCCGCCGGGCGAGGTGACCGCCTCACGCAGGATCACCGGATGCTCGCCGGTGTCGCGCAGCATGGTGGCGGCTCCGTAGACCGCCTGATTTACCATCTCGAGCGCGGTAGCCCGGGGTATGCCGAGCAGAATTCCCGCATCAACCATGGCCTCGACGAGAAAGTACACATACGCGGGGCCGCTGCCGGACAGGGCGGTCGCGGCGTCCTGCTGCGATTCGGGTATCCGCAGCACTTTTCCGACGGGCCGCAGCAGTTCCTCCGCGCGGCGCAGGTGTTGCTCTCCGGCGTAGCGGCCGGCCGAGATCACGCTCATCGCCTCGTCAACGTGGACCGGGGTGTTCGACATCACCCGGACGACCGGCACCTCGCCGAGCCGGCGCTCGATCAGCGCGGTGGGAATCCCCGCGGCGACCGAGATGACCAGCCGGTCGGCCGGCACGTGCGGGGCGATCTCGTCCAGCAGCACGCTCATGTCCTGCGGCTTGACGGTGATGACCAGCGTGTCTGCCCTCTTGACGGCGTCCGCGGCGGACACGGCCTCGACGCCGTACGTTTCGCGCAACTGGTCCGCCCGGGGCGGCCGGCGGACCACCACGGCCACATCGGAAGGGCTGCGCCCGGCGCGCAGCAGACCGGAGACGAGCGCCTCGCCCATCTTCCCGGCGCCAAGAATCGCAATCACCAGGCCAGGCTAGCCCCAAACCCACGTGGCGATGGGTACCCACAGTGACCCTGATCCCGTGCGGGGCAAGCGCGGCGGCGCACGCTGACCCCGGCCATTCAGGAGCGGGTCACCAGGGAGCGGGCGAAGAAGGCCAGGTTGGCTGGGCGCTCGGCGAGCCGCCGGACCAGGTATCCGTACCAGTCGCTGCCGTAGGGCACATACACCCGCATCCGGGCTCCCGCGGCGGCGAGCCGCCGCTGCTCGGCGGGCCGGATCCCGTAGAGCATCTGGTACTCGAAATCCGCCGGGCCGCGGCCGGTCAGGCGCGCCTGCGCCGCCCCGATCTCGATCAGCCTCGGGTCGTGGGTGGCCAGCATGGGGTACCCGTCGCCGCGCATGAGTACGCGCAGGCACCGGGCATAGGAGCGGTCCACCTCGGCGCGGGTGGTGAAGGCCACCTCCTGGGGGGCGTTGTAGGCCCCCTTGCAGAGCCGGACCCGGGAACCGGGGGCGGCCAGCGCGGCGCAGTCGGCGGCGCTGCGCCGCAGCTGCGACTGGATCACGCAGCCCAGGCCGGGATATTCGCCCCGCAGCGCGCGCACGATGCGCAGCGTCGTGTCCACGTGGCTGTGGTCCTCCATGTCCACGGTCACGGTGGTGCCCGCATCCCGGGCAGCCGCGCAGATCCGGGTGATGTTCTCGGCCGCCGTCTTCTCGCCGTGGTCGGGCAGGCCCAGGCCGACCGCGGTGGGCTTGACGGACACCTCCGCGGCACCGCCGTCGGTAAGCCGGGCCGCGGCGAGTCCGGCGAGCAGCGTGGTGTACTCCTGCGTGGTCAGGTCCGCCTGCCGGGCATCGCGGGTGTCCTCGCCGAGGTGGTCAAGCGAGATCAGCAGGCCCTCGCCGTGCAGCCGCCCGGCCACGGCGACAGCGTCGGCGGCGCGGTCCCCGGCCACGTAGCGGGCCACAACGCTGCGGGCCACCGGCGCCGAGGTCACGAGCTGACGCATCCGGCCGCTTTCCGAGGCGGCGAGCAGAACGCGGCGCAGCACGGGCACACCCCCTGGCTCTGGCTGGCCGCCACGGCGGCGGCCTGCCTGCTGCCGGCCTACGTTACCCGCCGGGACCGGGTGATCACCCCCGGGGTGCGGTCGCGCCGCGCGGCGCCGGTCAGTCGCTGGGCCGGGCAAGCACGCTGCGCCGGTTGAGCGTGATCGTGACGTTCGCGCCCGCGTCGGGCGGCACCACGACCTCCTGCGCCGCGGGCACGCCGCCGGCCCGCAGCGCCGCGTCGACGGGCACCGTGCGCTTGATCAGGGCGAGCCCGATGGGGCCAAGCTCGAAGTGCCGCGCCACCGAGCCGGTGAACCCGACCTGCGCGGCATCGCTGGTGACCGGATCGCCGTGCGCGGGCAGCCGGTCCTCGCTGCCGTCCAGGTGCAGGAATACCAGCCTGCGCGGCGGATGCCCGAGGTTGTGCACCCGGGCCACCGTCTCCTGGCCGCGGTAGCAGCCCTTGTTCAGGTGGACCGCGGTGTCGATCCAGCCCACCTCGTGCGGCAGCGTCTTGTGGTCGGTGTCCAGCCCGAGCCGCGGCCGGTGCGCCGCGATCCGCAGCGCCTCGTACGCCGCCAGGCCGGCGACGGCCGCCCCGCCGTGCTCCAGCGCCGCCGAGATCTCTGCCAGCCGGTCCCGCGGCACCACCACATCCATGCCGAACGAATCCGTCATGGTGATCACCGCACCGTCCGGCGCGGCGGCCGGGCGGGCCGGGCCCATCAGGGTGAGCACCGCGAAATCGCCGGTCACCTCGGCCGGGTCCACGCGGAGCAGGAACCGCATCGACTGGAGGAACGCCAGCAGCGCCGCGGCGGTGCCCGGCTCGACGTGCGCCCACAGCGCGGTCCCGTCGTCGGCCAGGGTCAGGTGGTGCTCGATGTGCCCCTGCGGGCTGAGCACCAGCGCCTGCGCCGAGCCGCCGGGCTCGAGGTGCTCCAGGTCCTGGGTGGTCAGGCTGTGCAGCCAGGACAGCCGGTCCGCGCCGGTGATCCGGACGATGCCCCGGTGCGAGCGGTCCACCTGGCCGGCTGCCCGCGCCAGCCCGCGCTGCTCCGCATAGGGATCTCCGTAGTGCGCGGCGACCCCGGCGTCGATCCCCTCCGCCGGAACGGCGCCGGGCCGGGCGAGCAGCGGGCTGTCCATGGGTCCAGGCTACGCGGTGGGCCCGGTCCGGTCGGCCGGGCCGCTGTCGGCCGGGCCGCCGTTGGCCGCGCCGCCGCCGGCCTGGCAGGACGCGCACCGGCCGAACACGGTCAGGTGGCCGACGTCGGTCTGGAACCCGTAGTCCTCGGCCAGGGCGGATACCAGGGGAGCGACCGCCTCCGGGGGGACCTGGGTGATCCGCCCGCACTCGGTGCAGACCAGGTGCACGTGCTCGGCCTCGGCAGCGAGGTGATACCGGGGCGCGCCGTGCCCCAGATGGGTGTGGGTCACCAGGCCAAGCTGCTCCAGCAGTTCGAGAGCGCGGTAGATGGTGGAGATGTTCACGCCGCTGGCGGTCTGCTGGACGTCAGCCCAGATCTCCTCGGGCGTGGCGTGCTCCAGCTTGGTCACCGCCGCCAGGACCAGCTGGCGCTGCGGCGTGACGCGGTAGCCACGGGCCCGGATCGCCTTGTCCCACGCCTGCGTCATGGCCCGAGAGTAACCCGCGCGCGGGCCCCCCGGGGACCCGGCGGTGCCCGCCACCGGATAACGCGCTTGCCTCGCGGGCCGCCCTGACATAACCTCCGGTCTACGCGGGAAAGGAGGTGGTCCAACAGCATGCATGGCAGTAGGACTCGCGAGGTGGCTGTCAGCTAGCCGCCGTCCCGCCGGGCGTGCAGGCGGTGCGTGCTCCCATGGCCGCAGCGCTCAGCACGATCTTCGGCCGTCGCGGGCCAGCCCAGGTGGCTGGTGCGCGTGCCACATGGCGGCGGCCGGCGAATACACGGCAGACACCGGGCCCCCGGGCTGACCGGCCTAGTCCAGCCGGTCCCCGTGACCGACCTCGCAACTCGCGGAACGTTTCCGCCACGGCGCCGCAGCGCGCCCGGCAAGCGTGCGCGGCGTGCGGGCACCGATCGCGGGAGCCGCCCGGGGTCTCTTTTGTGCCGTATGCCGACCGGTCAACCTGAGCCGACCCGCTTGAGCTGGGCCGAGATATGCGGCTGCAGGGACTGCCCCACCGCCGCCATGTCGTAGGCGTAGGCAAGGTCGGAGCCGACGAGGCCGTAGAGGCGCCGGCCCCCGCGCACCTCCTTGGCCGACGCGGTGGTCGCTACCACGTCCGTGGCCAGCTCGATCTTGGTCCCGGTCACCTCGCCCAGGTAAATCTCCGCGATGCCGGTCGGATGCGCGAGCACCACCTCGATCTTGCCGTCGGGCTGCGGGCGCCAGAACCCGGTTTCCATGGCCAGCGGCCGGCCGGGCACGCCGTCGGCGTCGAGCAGCCAGGTGCGGCTGACGTAGATCAGGTACGGCTTGCCGTTGTGGCTGAAGGAGATCTCCTGGCCGAACTGGAAGCTTTCGATCGTCGGGTAGCCACCGACGCCGGCGCCCTCCCACCGGCCGAGCAGGAACAGGACCGGGGCCAGGGCGGCATGCGGCTCCCCCGCCTCGGGCAGGTGCGCCCCGGCCTCAGGCACCGGTGCGCGCCTTGCGGCCGCCCGGCCGGCTGATCCGGAACAGGCGCACCAGCACGACGAGCCCCGACCCGGCCACCGCCGCGAACGCCGCCACGAGCAGCGCGCCGCTGAGCATCCCTTGCATGCACCGCACTCCCATCCGGTATCTGGACGGATCCCACCGTAGCCCGATGTGGCCGCATCCAGCATGGATGCTCGCCGACCGCCCGCTGGCCACGCCGGGCAGACTGGCCGGCCGCGCTAGGCCTCGCCGCGCCGGACCACCGGGTTCGAACAAGGCGCCCGCATCTCGCTATTGTGTTCGATTCATTCGCCGCGATATGCTGCTGAACGCAGGGGCCTCCCGCGGTTGGCCCAACACAAGAGCCCTCGCCCGGAGTAGCGGGCGAGGGCTCTTGCATGACCGGCCTGCGGTGCTCGGTCAAGTCAGTCACTCGTGCCGTCCGCGGTGCCCGCAGCGGCTGGCCGCGCCGCCGGATCCGCCCCGCCGCCCGGGCACATTTCCGGACCCGGCCAGTACCGGCTAGGGTTCGCCCATGCCGGCACGCACTCTGGTCATCAAGGTCACCGCGGGCAAGGACGAGCCCGAGCGCAGCGGGCAGGCCCTGAACGTCGCCGCCACCGCGCTCGCCAGCGGGGTGGCCGTATCCCTGTGGCTGACCGGCGAGGCCGCCTGGTTCGCGCTGCCCGGGCGCGCAGCCGAGGTGGTGCTCGACCATTCGCCCCCGCTCAACGACCTGCTCGCGAGCGTCCTGGCCGGCGGCACCGTGACCCTGTGCACCCAGTGCGCCGCCCGCCGCGGCATCACCGAGCAAGACCTCATCGAAGGCGTGCGGATCGCCGGGGCGGCGACGTTCGTCGCCGAGGTGGTAGCGGACCACACCCAAGCACTCGTCTACTGAGCCTCACGGTCGGCCACCGGCACCGCATGGTTGGACGGTCGCTGTTGAAAGATGAACGGCAATCGTCCAACCACGAGTGACCTGCAGTGGATGAAGGGCGGGACGCAGGTCAGGGAGCGGGGGTCACGGCCGCCAGCCGCTCGCTGCGTAGTAGCTGGGTCCATTGCTCTTCGCGGTCCGCGAGCGGCGGCAGCCGCCCGGCCGCCCAGGTGAGCACCAGGTCGGCCAGGCCGGGGTTGCGGACCAGCACCGGGCCGTGCAGGTAGGTGCCCAGCACCCGGCCGGCCCAGGAGCCTTCGGTGCCGTCGCCGTTGCCGACCCCGGTCAGCACGCTGGCCAGCGCCGCCACGCCGGGCCCGCGCGTGGTGACGCCCTGGTGGTTTTCGAATCCGGTCAGGCTCGGCAGCTGGAGCGCGGGGTTCACCTCGCACAGGATCTCCCCCACGCCGCGGCGCTCCCCCCGGCCGCTGCGGATGTCGAGTATCTCCAGCCCGGTGACCGGCTGGCCCTCCTCACCTCCGAACTCGGTGCCGAGAAGCTGGTAGCCGGCGCACACCGCGAAGATCACCGCGCCCCGCTCGGCCGCGGCGTACAGGCCCCGGTCGGCGCGGAGCCGCCGGGCGGCCAGGATCTGCGGCAGGTCCTCGCCCCCGCCCAGCAGGTAGATGTCGCCCTCCCTGGGCACCGGCTGGTCGGCGTGGACCAGGACCTGCTCCACCTCGATCCCGCGCAGCCGGGCGCGGCGCTGCAAGACCAGCAGGTTGCCCCGGTCCCCGTAGGTGCTGAGCAGGTCCGGGTACACCCAGACCAGCCGCAGGCTGCTCGCGGTGCGCGCGTGCGCGCCGCGCCCGCGCGGAACCTCGGCCGTCATGCCGCCCCGCCTTCCCGCGCCACTACTCGGCCCGCCCGAGCGCGACCCGGATCTGCTGGAACGCCGTGTAGTTGGCGATCACGTCGAGGCTGTGCCCTTCCACCTGATCCACCGCCTCGTCCACCCCCTCGACCAGGTCGAACGCCACCAGGTCCGACTCCAGCCGGACCGCGAGGTCGAGCCGGCGCTCGCCGGAGACGAGTACCGGCCGGCCCCGGAGCACCCGGTAGTCGACATCCCACAGCCAGGAGGTGTCCTTGCCGTCCGGCCCCCGGGCGTTGACCGCGAGCAGCACGGGAGCCGGCGACGGGTCAAGCACGTCGAACGCCTCCAGCCACCCGGCCGGGTTCTTGGCGAGCAGCAGCCGTACCTGCCGCCCGCGCCGGGCCAGCCGCGTGTACCGGCCCGCCACCGAGGCCACGTCGCGCAGCCGCGGCAGGGCCTGCGCTGTTTCGACGCCAAACACCTCGGCCACGGCGAGCGAGATCACGGCGTTGGACCTGTTGGCCCGGCCGGGCAGGGACAGGGATAGGTCGCTGACCCGGCCGGCCGAGTCGATCACCCGGTCCCCGTCCAGCACCCAGCGGGTGGACGGCCGCCGGAACGAGCACTCACCGCAGCGCCAGCCGAGCTCATCCCTGAGCAGGTGTGACCCGCACTGCGGGCAGCACCAGGAGTCTTCCTGCCAGCGCTGGCCCGCGGCCACCCAGATGACGTTCTCAGCCCCGCAGGCGGCCCAGGTGATCAGCGGGTCGTCGGCGTTGGCGACCACCCAGCAGCCCTGCGCGCCGGCCAGCGCCTCCCGCCACCGCCTTGCCACCAGCCAGATCTCCGCGGCCCGGTCCATCTGGTCCCGGCTCAGGTTCAGCAGCGTGACCACGCGCGGCCTGGTCGCCTTGATGACCGCGGGCAGGTACCTCTCGTCCACTTCCAGGACGGCCAGCGGTGCGTTGGGCGCCTTGCCCAGCGCCGCGGCGAGTCCCGCCTCCATGTTCGCGCCGAACGCGTTCGAGGCGACGTCCTGCCCGAGCACGCCCAGCGCGGCGGTGATCAGCCGGGTCGTGGTGGTTTTCCCGTTCGTCCCGGTGACCAGGACGATCTGGCGCCCGGCGGACAAGAGGGCGAGCAGGTCAGGCTCCAGGCGCAAGCCGATGACGCCACCGATCACCGACCCGTCCCCGCGCCCGGCCAGCCGGGACATCGTCCCGGCGGCGCCGCCCAGAGTGGTCGCCAGGCGCGCCCGCATCGGAAGCTTGCCCATGGCCGATGATGCTATCCGGCGTTTTGGTACCGTGCGGCCCCCGCGGACGAGGCCGGTGGCCGGCTCGCCGGTGCCAGGTACCGGCCGGGCCACGACAGCACCGCGGTCAGCCACGGCGCGGCGTTCATCAGCCGTGCGGCGTGGCCGAGCTGGGCGCTCGGGGGCAGCCCGACGCCGAGGGTGGCCAGGTCCCAGGTGAACGCGCGCTGGTCGTCCTCGCCGAGCAGCGCGGTCCAGGCGGCCATCC